>Ga0272448_1005148_pt1 | contig 14559 bp, 10 predicted proteins | sample YNPCB0191_FD_202220 | JGI IMG/M metagenome (GOLD analysis project Ga0272448, IMG submission 202220) | Hot spring sediment microbial communities from Yellowstone National Park, WY, United States - YNP-CB-019-1 | ecosystem: Environmental > Aquatic > Thermal springs > Hot (42-90C) > Sediment...
TGCTTACCAATTATCTTCTGCAACCTCTCTATCTCAGCCTTGTAGGCATTATTATCCAAAGAGCCATTCCCTAACGCATTTTTACCACCCTCCAGAAACTTGTCCCGCCACCGGTAATAAAGCTTCTGGCTGATCTAGTGCTCTCGACATATCTCAGCTGACCTCTTTTTATTTAACTCCCCCAAAACAATAGCCATCTTTTCCTCTACCGTCCATCTCCTTAATTTCATTTTCTCACCCCCAGTATAGAAAGTATAGAAGTTTTTCCCCTTTATATGGGAATTCTAACCTCTACACCTTCATCGTGTCCCCTTCCCATAGTTCTTTACACCATTACCCCCTTTTCCCTCTGCGTTCGATTTCCTTACTTTTCATGGCTCCTGTTACCTTAAGCATTAAAATCTTTTTTCGCCTATCAAAAACACTGCCTTTCCACTCCAGTGTATCCACTATTTATTAGGACGCAGTATAACCTCTTGTCGCATACTATAACCTCACATTCGATAAGAATTTTATTGACAATAAACCATTTGTTTTTTATAATTAAATAAAAAATCCCTCGCTGATTCCTATGTTAATTAACCAGGTGACAAGTTGTCGAAAATAATTATTATTGGGTGGGAGGTTGGGGGTTTAAATTTTGCATGGCTTTATTATCTTAATTTATACCAAGGAGGAACTAATGTATAACAAAATGTTAAAACCAAAAATGGCTTCGATTTTATTAATAACTTTCCTCTTGGGTTGCACCATTCAGTTACGCTCGCCGGTAAAAATAATTAAAACAGAAGAAGCTTCCTCGTCCCAAAAAAATATGGCCGTCCAGTCATCTTCTCACTTTGTGAACACTGAAAGCCAAAAAGTAGAATCGCCAGCATACATTTCTAACGCCGCTGAAAAGCATAAAAAAAGTGATGATAAACCCGCTAAAACCAGCTCTTCAGAAGTTGATCTCAAGTTATATACTGCTACTACCAACCACGCAGAAAAAGTTAGTGTTTCTGATATTATCATACTTTCCGACAAATATTTAGCTAATACAAACTATCAAACATTGGGGAAAATAATTGTAAAAGATGTTTCCGAAAGTGGATTTACTAAACAAAAAGCAAAGGAAGCTTTAAAATATGAGGCCTTCCGAAAATTTGGCGTTCAAGCAAAAGGAATTATTAATGTTGCCTATAAAGGGGAAATCTCTTTATTTGGTGCCGAACGGTTTCAGGAAGCAAGTGGAGATGTAATAACTTGGGAAGATAAACTGCCTCTATCTAAACAGACAGGAAAAGTAAAATCCGAAATAGAACTCACTAAATCTCAACAAGCCGCGAAAACTAAAAATCAAGCGGAAATTAGGAGTTCGTCTTTAGACGCTACTGCATATGAAAAAAAAGAGAAATTACCACCTGAAAAAACAATTATTGTAGCCGAATCAGTTCGCAAAGAAACAACTAATCCGGAAATATTAGAAGTATCTTCGCCAGCTGATATTCTTATCTTATCCGAAGTTGATCTTATTGATCACGACTTTCGAACTTTAGGTAAAGTAACAGTAGAAAGCACAGCAAAAGAAGGCTTTAGTATGGAACAGGCAAACAATGCCCTTAAGCGAGAGGCCTTTAAACAATTTAAAGGAAAGGCTCGAGGGATAATTAATATAGTATATGAGAAGAAGAAGGGATTGTTCAATATTCGTTCTGATATGTATCGGGGGGCATCTGGTGATGTTGTTACTTGGGAACAAAGAAAAGAAGAAAAAGCTATCAGCAAAGTCACAAAAAATGTGGAGAAAAATGAATCTCAGTTCAATCAGACTTATACAAATGAGCCTTCTTCCCTTTCTGAGCCAGTCACAGTTCAACCTGTCCCCCCTAAAAAAATACTTGTTGTTGCTCCAGAAGAATTAGTTAATATCCCCTTTAAGTTTTTAGGAAGAGTAAAGGCAACAGATGATACAGGACGCGGTTACGACAAAAAGCGAGCTATAAATGCTTTAAAAGTAGAAGCTTACAAAATTTACGAAGACCGTGCTCGTGCAATAACAAACATTGATTTTAAACGTAAGCAGGGAATTTTAAATATTGAAAAATTTGATGAAGTTTCTGCCGATGTAGTTACGTGGGAAGTTAATGACCGAATCATAACAGAATACAAAAAAACAACCTCAGAACCATCAGCGCAAATTAAGCCATCAGCGACCGAAAAACAAATACAAGTACCACCCTCGGAATCAAAGCCAATAGAAAAAGAAAAACAGGTTTTTGTTTCCTCCCAAGAAGAAGTTGAATCAGAGGAAGAGGAATCAACTCCTTATTCTGAATATACAGAATATACTACTGAAGTTACTGATCCTGACAAAATCCTGATTCTTAAAGAAGAGGAGCTTCTTACCCCCAATTTTAAGATACTTGGAACAATAACAATTAAATCTCCTACACGATTTGGGCTTCGTGAATTTGAGGCTGATTCTGCTCTTAAAAAGGAGGCATTAAAGAAATTTGGCGATAAAAAAGTTAGAGGTTTAATCCGAGTTCAATACCAAAAAGCAACCGGATTATATGCTTCAGACAAAGCTACTAAGATCATAAGCGCAACTGCCACTGCTATTACATGGTAAAAGGACATTAAAGCCAGAGATTTATCGTTATCTCTGGCTTTAATTTTTATATATAATCCTCACTAAATCCTCACTAATTTTTTGGAGCCAAACGGGAAAAAATCATTTCATCTTGTGGCTGTGGTGGAGAGGGATAAGCCACTTTACTATGCGACAGGCCTAACTCTACTAACATGATTGCTATTTTAAAAGCCCAAATACCAGGATTAATAACTGGACACGGAAGTCTCTTTTTTAAATATTCATAAGCCTGATGCATTGTAGTACTACCAAGCACAATTACACTTGCACCATCTTCTTCGATACATTGGAGTGCAGTCTTTTCATAAGCCTTGAAGGTTTCTTCTTCTTTTTCTTTAGAAATAAGCCGGGATACATCCGGTTCGACTCCAGCAGCACGAATAGATGCTACCTTAGGCCAAAGCTGCATTTCCGTTATGCTCTTATAATAAAAATGAAACCATTTCTTCCAAGTAGTGACAATTGAAAATTTAGTGCCTAATGTGCATGCTAAGTGGTAACATACCGTTCCCGGGCCGACTACTGGTATATTTAAACGAGACCTAAGACCTAACATCCCTGAGTCAGTCACCGTGTCGATACAAACTGCATCAAAACCTTCCTTTTCTGCCTTTAATCCTTCTTCAAAACAAAATATATCCATAAGAAAAGTATCGTATTGGCTATCGCCACCGGTTCCACTATTTTTAACTGGTGACCACACCACCTCAACATTAGATGGAATCAGCTCTGGGGAAAGCTGACTTGCTCTTAATTTTACCCCTTCTTCATCTAAGGGAAATGGAATAATAAATTTTATCCTGATTTTTTTCATTTTTTACCCCCTTAATCTTTAACTCCCTTTTCTTTGCTTAACAAGCAAAAAGGGTAGCTTAATTATATAAAATAATAAAGAAAAATTAAGCATCATTCCCGCGGTTTTTAATGCTTCCTGGGGAGTCACAACAACTTTTGCATCCCAAACCCCCATTTTTCCCTTCATTACAATATTATCTCCTTCCACTCCGATAGCTACCAACGACATATCCATTTCACCCGCCGATGAGATAATTTTGGGCATTTTTTATCCTACCTTTCTTACTTCCGGAATAAAAATGTTAAACTAGTCATGCCATATCGCCATATGATTTCGATATACCTCAGTTATAGCTTCAGGTGGATAATACTTTTCATAAAAGTCAAGGTCAATATGATGAAGTGTTAAACAAACCGGCATTTGTATTGAATCCACAACAAGGGGGAACCTTCCATAGGTGTCATATACATAATTACAATAATCTTTGGTAAGTTCAATTGCCCGTTCATCATATTTACAAACATTCTCAGTTATGCAACTAAAATCTTTAAATGGAGTTTTCCCTTTAAAGTTAGCAGTAAGACATCCGTTAGGACCATATTTTCTATTTACAATATCATCAACTGCATCATCCATGCTTTTAAAAAATGGGGGGCAATGAGCTTCAATATGCCCCTTTAATCCCACTGGATTAGGAACACCGTCTTTACCTTGAACAAAGTAAAACCCAAACCCTTTACAAAATGGTGTTCCTCCTAACAAAATCAGCGGAGTAAAACCTCCCCAGACAAAATGTCCAATCCCCATTGCCTCAGCAGCCAATTTCGCATTTTGAATTTTAAAATAACATGCTCCCACACAAACGTTATATACAAAAATATCCATAAGTTGAATAGGCACCTGCAAGCCATTAAGATAACCATCGTCAATAGCCTGCTGAATTTTTTTACCTGCACCCTTTCCCGTATTGGCATCAATCAGCTGATATCTATCTCGGTCAATTCCATAAAGAAGAAAATTGATATATTCTGAAGTTAGATCAACCAAAGGGAAAAACCAGGTACTCCCCCCTGTATGAGCAAACCATTGATTTGATTGAAGAAATGCCTGGGGTGGAAATTTAGGTCGTTGGTCTATAATTTTCGTAGTATTCTGGCGAAACGAGGTAATAAATTTTTCCCAGTCATCAGGCGTCTCAATTTCCACAAGCTTAGTAGCCTCTTTAGGTTTATGCATATAAACACCGCTGTCATCCATAATAATAAAATTAGTACTTTGATCATTGCAAGCGTTACCATGAGTCCTGCCATTCCAACACTGCATCACATTTGTTGAGGTTTGCGCTTCCCCTAAAGAAAGCCCATTTATCCCATCAGCAGCCCATACTAACAAAGCTGTTTCCAATTCAGTAAGTGGAACTGGTTTTTTTTCTGATTTGAAATCAAAACATTTGTCGTGAATCTCATATCCTAACCCGAATCGCCGCGTACGACGGTGGGCCAGTGCCTCGAAAAGTGAAAATTGGAAAAGTTGCGCTATCCTTTTTTTATCCTTTTCAGTTAAGGCCATTACTTATGCCCTCCTTTTTTTACTTTTTAATAAATCATTATCTTATCTATTTACACCCGTCAACTATCATATGTTTAATCTACAAGCTATTAAGATAGTCAATAACTTCTTGCTTTGGAACCACATCTCCAAACTTAGCATTAATGTCAAAAAGATTAGCCGCATGAGCCTCCGGAGAACGATCACCTACACATTCATACGGAACAATCGTATAAAATCCATAAGCAGAAGAAGAAATTGCTGTTGACCTGATACATCCACTGGTAGAATCGCCTACTAAAATACAGGTATCGATACCATGAGAAATAAGGATAGTTATAAGTTCGGTCCCAAAAAAACAAGAAAAATGTTTTTTAATAATAAAGTAATCTTTTGTTGGGTCATAATCCATCCGATCATCGAGCTCAGCCCAGCGTGAACCAAGAGTAAACGGTTTAAGTGAAGGGATTTTTTTTAGAATCATTCCACCATCTTCCGAGTCAGGCCGCCAAGCAACCACGGTATAAATTATTGGTACATTTTTTTTCCGTGCTACTGCTACCACATCATTAATATTTTCAATCATTTCATCCAAGCCACCTCCCAGAGGACACTCGGGAAGAGTAAAACCTTTCTGGACATCAACAACAATCAGCGCTGGTTTTTTCCCAAAACCAGCTTTATTCATAAGACCAACTCGCTTATAAAATTCCTCTTTTGTCTCAACCATGAATTTTTACCTCCTTTACTTTAAAATAAATAATAAGCTAAATATAAATCACATTTTTATTTTAAAGGCTGTGGTTTACATGGAACAAATTTTCCATATCCCGGATTACCCACTAGTTTTTCATCTTCATAAACTACCTGCCCCCGAACCAAAGTCATTATTGGCCATCCAGTAATTTCCCATCCTTCATAAACATTCCATTCGGCAATTGAATGCATAATATCCGGAGTGATAACTTTCTTCTTATTAAGATCAACAATGGTAATATCAGCATCAGCACCTGGAGCCATAATACCTTTCCTTGGAGCAAGGCCATGGATATGGGCAGTGTTATAGCTGCAATATTTTACTATTTGTGGTAAGGTCAGACGCCCTTTATGATATCCTTCACTTATCAAAAGGGGTAACATTGTTTCTACCGAGCTAAAATCAAGAGTTATATTCCAAATACTACCATCTTTCCATTTATCTGCCCACATACTGTTACAACTATCAGTCCCAATACAATCTATAGTACCATCCTGAAGTCCTTTCCAAAGCCCAGCACAATCTTCCGGACCACGAATAGGTGGATTAATTTTTGCAAGTAATGGATTTTTCAACATCTTACCATAAGCATCAAGAACCAAGTAATGCGGGCAAGTCTCGACATAAATAGTAACACCTCGTTCCCGAAATGGTTTATAAATTTCTGCAAAGCTGCCAACGCTGGTATGAACCTGGTAAAGCCGTGATCCTGTGAATTCAGCAATTGAGGCGGCTATTCGCATATCAATTTCTTCACAGACATTGGGGCGGGCATCCCACCAGGTTTTTAAGGTGTTCTCATGTTTATACCGGGGTTCAATGGCGTATACTAATTCTATATGTTCCGCATGAATCATCGGGAGCCCTCCCAGCTTCGCCAATTTTTCAAAACCTAAAAAAAGAACCCGTGAATCAGCGCCTAAAATGCCAATTTCTTCGCCTGCTTTACCTTTATAGCCCATAAGAAATTTAAATGAGGTAATACCTAAGTCCATTGTTTTTTCAATTTCTTCTATATGAACATCACTCATCACTGCGGCGTAAAAAGCAACATCTATATATGAATATTTTTCGACTGACTCCTTCCTCACTGGGAATCTTTTCAGCATAGATTCCTTTTCGAGAAGACAGTGCATGATAGTAGTTGTTCCTCCTGCTGCAGCTGCTCCTGTTTCTGATTTCATATCAGTATCAAAATCCATAAATAATCCTATATGGACATGAGGATCAATATTACCTGGCATTACCACATTACCTTTTGCATCAATAGTCTTTTTTGCATTAATTCCCGTAGGGTCACTAACAATTGCCGCAATCTTCTCCCCTTTTATCGCTACTGCCCCCTCAAACTCCTCTGAATGCGTAACTATTCTCCCATTTTTTATAAGAATATCGACATCCATGACTTCCTCCTTTATTATAATAATTTATAATTCATACTTTTTAAATTTATTTTCCAATCCCTCCCTCTTGGAAGAAGTAATTATTCCATAGAGCTCAGGTCGGCGATCTCTCTTCCAAGGAAGGGGCTCATTAACTTTATCGATTAATTCTAAATCTACCTCAGCCGCTACATATGTCCAGGGAACTTTCTCAACGATAGCGATAACCTCACCCATTGGATCAATAATAGCACTTTTGCCAAAATGTTCTCGTACTTTTTTCTCCCCTTCAATAATCTCATCTCCAGCTCGATGCGCTACCACCACAAAGCCATGAGACTCAAAAGCTCTGGTGCGAAGTTCATTAATGAAGAAATCCCCACGAAACCCCCAAGTACAAGCAGCAACAAAAAAAATTTTCGCTCCCTGTAGCCAATAGGTACGCCAGCATTCCGGAAAAGAACGGTCGTAACAAAGCATCATTGCAATTGGAATTCCATTATCCAACAAATAAATTGGCAGTTCATTTCCTTCCGCAAAATAATAAGGCTCATCAGTCGTAAGGGTTGGAGTTTGAAGCTTAGGTATATGACATTTACGATATATTCCTACTAATCCTCGCCGAGGAGAAGCTAAAAATGCAATGTCATAGTATTTGTTATCAGAAGTATCCTTGAAAAAAATACTACTTATAATATGTGCACCTGATTCTTTTGCCTTTTTAACGGTAGTAGTAATAGTTGGGCCATCAACAGTTTCGGCAAAACGGTTAAAAAAATCATCGTTGTAGACCTGACAAAAGTAAGGGCCGTTAGTTACCTCAGGGAAAAGAACCACTTCTGGTTTTTCTGATTTTATTAATTTATCAAACACTTCCCATTGCTTTTGCATATAGGAGTCATAGGTATCATCCTTTTCATATGGACCTGTTTGGACTGCAGCTAATTTAATTTTCATATTTCTCCTCCTAAAAAACTAAATAAGTTTATACTTCAAGGCCCGCAAAAAATCCTTCTGCAATTGCTTCTAAAGCCTTCCGGGGAGATTTACAATCCCCAACAAGTTTAGTATTTTTAAAATAATTTTTACAAACATTTTTTATTTCATCCCGAGATTTGGACCCCACTGCTATCACAACCGTATTAAAATTACCTCCCGAAATTTCATGATCATTTTTGCGGTAAATAACTTCTCCCCCTTTTACGCTCAAAACTTTAGCCAAAGTAATAATCGATAAATTTTCCTTTTGAAGAAAATATTTCGCCAGCGCAATTTTGTTAATGACTACCATATCTTGCGCAATATCAGAAAGCATTTCAAAGATTGTAACTTCGTTTTGATATTTTTCTACAATAAATGATGCTACTTCACAGCCCACCAAACCTCCACCAATAATAGCAGTCTTAAAACCCGGAATAATCTTTTCCGTCAAAACATCAGCCGCAGTAACAACTTTTTTATCTGTTATTCCATCAATATCCGGTATAATCGGCTCACTTCCCACCGCAATAATAGCAATATCACCCTTTAAAGCTGAAATGTTTTTACCATCAACCCTATAGGGTTTAACAACTTTTACTCCTGCACGTTCAACCTCTCGGATTAAATAATTTAGCCCTTCTTTAAAAATGTTTTTGTGAGGCGGATATGTGGCTAAACGAAATTGTCCTCCAAGGTCATCATTTTTTTCGTAAAGAGTTACCTGATGGCCACGTTGAGCCGCTATTGCAGCTGCTTTTAATCCCGCTGGTCCTCCACCAATCACCACTATTTCTTTCTTTTTGGTAGCCGGCAAAACAGCTACTTCTTTTTCCCTTCCAGTTAAAGGATTAAGGAGACAGGTGATAGAATTTCCGGAAAGTACCTGTCCAATACATCCCTGATTGCAGGAAATACAGGGGATAATATCTTCTCTTTTTCCTTCTTTAAGTTTATTAGGTAAATTGGGATCAGCTAACATGCCTCTTCCAATAGCGACTAAATCCACTTTCTTATTACGAATTGCCTCAAGTGCAACCTCCGGACTTATCCTACCTGCTACTATAACTGGGACTGAAACCTTTTTCTTAATTTGCTCCGCCAAAGGAATAAAACATCCTGGTTCGATCAAATAAGGCTGAATAATCCATTCCACTGATCCATAGGTTCCTCCAGAAACATGAATTGCCTCAACCCCGGCATTAACCAGCTCCTCAGCTATTATCTTCATGTCATCAAGGGTTAATCCGCCCACCATAAATTCACTGGCACTAATCCGGCAAATAACCGTTAATTTATCGCCCGCAATCTCCCGAACTCTTTGAACTACCTGTAAAGGGAAACGCAATCGATTTTCAAATGAACCCCCATAATCATCAGTTCTTTGGTTAGAGAGAGGAGAGAGAAACTCATTAAGAAGATAACCATGAGCAAGGTGGACCTCTACCCCATCAAATCCAGCCTCTTTTGCCCTTCTCGTCGCTTCCCCATATTTTTCTATTAAATCTTGTATATCTGCAATTGTCAATTCCCTTGGAATCTTACCAACCAATGGACAAGGAATAGGAGAAGGGGCAACGGGATATTCACTTACTGAAGATCTTCCCGCATGCTGGAGCTGAAGAAAAATTTTTGTACCATACTGGTGGACTCTATAATTCAGCTGACGATAACCGTCAATTGATTGATCAGAGAATATACTAAGTTGTCTTATGGTAGCCTTCCCCTCGGGAGCAACTGCGCATGATTCCACTATAATCAATCCGGCTCCGCCTTTAGCCCGGGTAACATAATATTCAATAAGTTGTTCTGTTACATTCCCATCATCGTCGCCCAGATTAGTAGCTATTGGAGGAAAAACAATTCGATTATTTATTCGTAAATTCCCAATACAAATAGGTGAGAATAACTCCTCAAATAAATTCATGTAATGTAGTCCTCCTCTCTCAACCAAAAAAATCGAAAAGGAAGGAGGCGAAAGAAAAACTCTTTCGTCCTCCTTCTGTCTGATTATTATTTTCCGGCAGCGCGAAGTCTTTCCACTGTAAAATAATCTTCACTTATTCCTTTAGGATTAATTACAAAACTTGCCGGATTATTCCAAGCAGTAGCATGCATTTTCTGATAGTCACAGATATGTCCATTTGCGGATAAAACAAACTTACGCCCCCATTGCTCATCAGGTTTCGGTGATCCTCCAACATGGAAAAATTTCCAAAATTCACCTTTCCGGTCATACATTTCTGACAAAAGTGGTTTACATTCTTCTTCATCCACATAAATTATTTTTTTGCTGTAAGGATGATAGGATGGTGGAATACATTCGATAACATGGACCCACGCTGGTTCCCACACACTGAGAGGTTGCCAAAAGGGTGGGGTTCGCAAATCCATCCAGGGAAACTGTTCATATATGCCCTTTTCATCCTCTTTCCAAAGAACATATGGCAAATTACGGGTGATCAGCATCTTTTTCCTACCCAAATATTTAAAGTCATCATACCACTCAGGACGGGCATCATAAATTTCCTGGTCATCATAAAGTTGATCAGTACCTCCAATTGGATCCATCCATGCCGCAGAGGAAAGGCGTCGTATCCTACGGACAGACCGTAAATAAGCATAGGACTGCTGATTACGGTCATCATCATATTTAATTGCCATCATACCTAACCCTCGAATATCGTAAGGGTAAACAAAGAAAAGTAAATTTTTGGAATAAAGATTATCCGGCGTTTCATGAACTGGCACTGGTGGTACTTTAGAGCGGTTTTTATAATAATAATTTGCCCACTCTCCGTGCTGCATCCGTTCTACTCCCCGTTTTCCATCAATAAATACATATCCAAACTTAGGAGTAACCATCTGGTCACCAATTTGTCGCCCATAGAGAACATTCCAGATTGCCTTCCATCCTGCCTTAGGATCTTTAGGATCAATAGTTTCCCATGGGAAGGGAATCCCAGCAATATAACCGGGAAGTCTTTTGCCTTCAAGTTTATAAGTTCCGCCATATTTCTTAGTGAGCTCTTGACATTCAATTGGAAATTCATATCGCTGATAATTTTTAAGCCTTATTTTTAGGTTCCAATTCACAATCTGCTCAATCAGCTTAGGAGTAAGCATTTCTTCAATCTTACCCCCACCAAATCCGCCATCAAAAGTCTGTCCCTTCACCTGCTCCCAGTTATCCTTTGAAATTATATCACCTTCTTTAAGCTGGGCGCTTAGTTTAAAAGGGGAGCCAAATAAGATACTCCCCATTACCAAAAAAACCATCAAAACCCATATCTTTTGTCTTAGCCAACTCATATACCCAACCTCCTTTAAAATAAAAAGTTGCTAAAAAGTTAAAACTGGTAAGTTAATTTTAAGCAAAGCATATCGTTACTACTTAAGTATCCAATATTATTATATTTCTTTCCATTAAACCCATCCCATTCAATTTTAGCTCGCCAATGGTCTCCATAAATAAAATTACAACTGGGGATCCACATCCAGCTTCCCCGTATATCGTACCCAGCTGCGAATCCGGGCTGAATTCGATCAAACCAGTAATGACCATTACAGAAAAAAGTAATTACAGTTTCTAGCTCATGCTGACGGGGAGGGTAACCAGCGGTTCTCAAAATATACTCATCTTCATCATAATCAATAATAAAATCCTGGAATAATTGGATACTATACATCCATGCCTGACGGGAGCCCCATTTGGTCCACCACTGGGATGGAGTCCAATCCCAGCCTACGGAATAGCGAAGCAAATCTTTGGTAAGAAATCCCTCTGGATGATTTAGGCGCGTGCGTAAATCTGCTTTATTCGTGTCGAAATTATAGCCGCGATCCTTCCAGTAGCCAGCTTCTACTCTTACTACACTTTCTAATTCATCAATGGAGAAATTTAGGGTGGCTCCGATAACCCGAGCCCGTTTATATTTTAATCCTAAGTCGATAACGGGACCGAGAACAGGATCTATATAAATCCCTCTAAAGTCTGCTACCGGCCCTTCCTGCCAGCCGTAATAATAGTTTAGGCTATAGTTAAAAAATCGTCCTAACATGCTAAACTGATTTAAATAACGAATTCCACCCGAACCATTAGTAAGCCCTTTACCGGGATATTCTACACTAAGTGCAACCGGCAAAGGTGCTGGTGGACCAGGACGAATAGCCCAGGGAGCGCCAGTGGGAGCAAACTTATCTACTACATCTTCGGCGTCATCTATTCCTGGTTTCCAAATAAACTCCATCGCCCCCCTCCCCCAAGAATCAGGAATCTCTTTGGTGATAAAAAGCATCCAGTTGGGGATTCGAATATCTTGCCAGTCTTCCAGAAATGAACGCCAAGAAAAATCAATGGGGTTTATAATATCCGCTGTCCGGAAAAAATCCGTTTCACCCCAAATTACCTGTTGCCTTCCCGCCCTAATAGTCAAGCCAGGATACTTAATTTCCAGATAAAGCTCCCGAACACAATCATCGAAATTTTCATCAAAATAGTCATCCGGGACACCTTGCTTGCGTGAGTAATTTCCTAAAGACTCACGGGTACCGCGAAGAATTGCTACCAGCAATGTGTTCTCAGTAAATTTAAATTGTCCTTCTAACTGAAGAGTCCCTCGGAAATCCGCAAAATTTGCTGCTTGACCATGGTCAGTCCACATCTGCAGCCAAGTTCGCATATATCCATCAAGCTTAATATCTCCGTCAAGAAGAGAGATAACCGCCGATGCTTTGAAGGGATGGCTTACAAGCAAAAAAAGTAATACCATTAATCCTAAAAATTTACGCATAAGCTCTCCTCCTATTATTAATATTAATGTTATTTTCTTCCGCCTATTTTATCTCCCCAACCAATACAATTACATAATCCTCACCTCCTTTCTTAAATATAATTTTCATCTAATCTCCCACCTCCTTTCTAATAAATGGGTAAAACACCCCATTTATATTCAATTTATTCAAAAAAACCCTTAGCCTTAGTAACAAATTTGGGCTTAATCCAAGCAACCAAAGTAGGAACTAAAATCATCCCTCCTAACATAGCCATAAACATCCACAATGCAAGCATAAGCCCCATTTCTGCTTGAAAGCGAAGGTCAGAAAGAAAGTACCAAAAAATAGTTCCTGCCACCAAAGTCGAGGCAGTATAAAATACTGCTTTCCCTGAAGTGGCCAGCGCAGTGGCAACAGCAATTTGCAAATCTTTTACATCATGGTATTCCTCTTTAATCCTACTCACAATGTAAATTCCATAATCAACACCCATCCCGATACCCATAGAAGCTACGGGGAGGGTGTTAATATTAAGACCGATTCCTTTAAAAGCCATATAGGCAAAGGTGAGAAAATTGCAAATTGCTAATGGAATCATAAAGAGAATGCCGGCAAAAATTGAACGATAAGTAATCATACAGGTCAAAAATACAAATGCCAGAGCTAAAACTATTGTAAGGGTCTGATCATGTAAAATTGTTTCGTTAACTGCGGCAATAACTGCCACTAATCCCCCTGCCAAATAAAAATCACCTTCCTCCAACTTATTTTGAGGATCATTAATCCACTGCCGACATTTTGCAAATACCTTACGGATGGTGTCCCCCGTTCGGTTTTTAAAATACATAATAATGGATGCTTCAGTATAATCATAATTAGTATACCGATCCAAATCTCCAGGGTCAGAACCAGACATAAGTAACTGGAAAAGTTCACCCGAGTGGTCGATATCAATTGGCAATTGCTCCCAACGGGGATTATCAGCCATCATTTTCATATTCAATCCTGGAATTAAATCAGCAAGAGATACTGTAAGTCCAATCTCCGGTAATCTTTCTAAGTAGCGCTGAAAGTCATTGAATTTCCGAAGGACATTTGGCCGTTTACAAACCATTACTGCTCCTGTCTTCTCCTCGGTATCTTTAAATTGCGGTTTAGCATCAAACACAATATACATTTGATTGGTTCCCGGGAAGTTACTGTCAATTACTGCTACATCTTGATTATAAGTAGAATCAGGCCAAAGAATAGGTGAACCTGGTTTTGGATCTCCCACAATAAGAAATTGGGAGTTATAAATACCCCAAATTAAAATCACCCCCACAACACTTATTACCGCATACTTCCCTTTACCAAATAAGCTATTCCCGACCCATCGTAGACCTCTTTCTATATACTGAGAATTTATCTCGTTATCCTTTGCTATTTTGTTTTTAGGAACAGGAACAAAAGAAAGTAAAATAGGTAACAGAATTAAAACGCTCACATAAAAACTTAAGACCCAAAAAGTTCCCATAATTGAGAGCTTTTTCATAATCGGAATAGGGGTAACATTTACAATTGCTAAAGCAGCCGCATCAGTAATAATAGAAAGAGCACCCGGAGCAAATAAACTATAAAAAGATTTTTCTGCAGCTAAAATAGAGTCGTTTAGTAATCTTGCTTCTTGTTCAAAACGCACCACAAA
>Ga0272448_1005151_pt1 | contig 14558 bp, 6 predicted proteins | sample YNPCB0191_FD_202220 | JGI IMG/M metagenome (GOLD analysis project Ga0272448, IMG submission 202220) | Hot spring sediment microbial communities from Yellowstone National Park, WY, United States - YNP-CB-019-1 | ecosystem: Environmental > Aquatic > Thermal springs > Hot (42-90C) > Sediment...
AAATCCCGAGCAACTCGCCCAGTTGGAGACTGCGCCTTGCGGTGACAAATGGAGAAGCAATGATGCTTGTGCAGAAGGATTACCTGCCGAATGTTGCAGGTACAAGTTCGCAGTCCACTACCATCGGGGGCGGGCGCAAGATGCAAAAGGCTGGGGACGAACTTTACTTGCTGCTTCCGAGCAGCTCGGCTCAGACAAATATTCCCGCTGGCACTTACTACATTGCGGTGATCAGCGAGGGGATGAACCCCACAAGCAGCACAATCGGCACAAACGGGTGCAGTTTCGTCCTCGCTAGCCTCGGCCCGCAGCCGACGAATCAGCTTGGCACGCTGACACCAGCCGGCCCGGATATTTCGGTGTCAGATACGCTCATGGGTGGCGAAGTAAAACATTACCAGTTCACAGTTGCACCGGGTGTACTGGCCATGGAAGTGCGACTTGATAACCGTGTGGCAAATCCGCGCCTGCGCATGCGCGCCGACGGGTTATTGGTTACAAGCGCAGACAGTTACGGACGCGATGCCGGCCTGAGCTCGACGTGGGACACAGACAAAATCCTGACAATCGCCACGCCGCAAGCAGGCACATACACATTGTCAGTTCAGGCGTGTGCTTACTCGGGCGGTTACTCCAATGCAAGCTACACACTGGTAGTGCACCCGTTGACTGCTACACCTGTGGCTTTTGATGGCGGCGCCATTACCGTGTCCGTGCATAGCAATCATGTCTGGCGCTTTTATGAGTTTGACGTACCGGCAAATGCGTTTGGGTGGGACCTGCGCCTGACCAACACCAGCGGCAATCCGCGTCTGGTGGTGTGCCGCGATCTTGCGCCAAACGGGCTTCGCACTGGCGCGTACGATGGTGGGGGTTGGTATTATCCTTGGACCTACACCACCTGGCCGAGCAGCAATCAATGGGCGGCCACCACCGACTGGACCGGCCGCGTTCTCGATGCCAACGGAACAAGCCGGCTCGGGCACATCTTGGCAATGGGTATGGGTAACCCGCTCCAGCCAGGCCACTATTACGTCGGCGTATGCGCGGCGAACCCGGACACGGCCGGTTACATGAGTTACACACTGGTCAGCCGCGGGATCGGTACCAATCAGTCCATTCCGATCCTCGACATGCCGTACATGGGCTCGGTTAGTGCTACGAACATTCCGGCGCGCGAAGCGGTTTATTATAAGGTTCAAGTACCGGCCGGGCAGGCTTCCTGGAGATTGCGCTTGGTACCGACGAACAGCGAAGCAATGATGGTCATACAAAAAGACTACCTACCAAATGTGATTGGCTCGGGATCATCGCCGGTAAATGTGGCGGGTGGCCGCGTCGTTCAGAAACCTGGCAATGAACACTTTACGCAGTTGCCGCGCACTATCGAGGCTACAATTACCAACGGGACTTATTATATTGCCGTTGTCAGCGAAGGGATGAACCCAGCTTCCTCGAGTTATGTGGGGACAAACACGTCAACTTTCACGCTCTACAGCTCGGGTCCGGTTATTACGAATCAGCTCGGCACGGTTGACCCGACCGGTACGACTGACATTGTGTACGACGACTCGATCGAGGGTGGGGAGTTCAAGTTTTATCAGTTCACTGTCCCGCCCGGGACGCTAAGCCTCGAGCTTGTCTTGGAAAACCGTACTGGTAACCCATGGATGACGCTGCGTGCAGATAACGATCTACCCAGGCCGATTGATACCTACAGCTATAGTGACGGGCATACTTATACCTGGAACGACGGCGCCTTGATTAACCTCACTGGCCCTGCGGCAACGAATTATACCTTGTGCGTGCAGGGCCGATCCAGCGGCGGCGTTTACTCGAATGCAACGTATCGAATCCGGCTGCATGCGCTTGGTGTTGTACCGCTTGCGTTCGATGGTGGCACCAACTGCGTAATCAACCAATCGGCTGGCACATGGCGGTATTTCGTTGTCAATGTGCCTACGAACGCGCTCGGCTGGGATTTGCGGTTGACGAACGTGACCAGCGGCGATCCGCGCCTTGTGATCCGACGGGACGCATTGCCAGACGCACTCAACACGCATACTGACGCGGGTGGCTCCTGGCTCTATCCATGGACGTACACTTCATGGCCGTCGGGGTACCAGTGGGCGGCGGGGTATGACTGGACAGGTTATTCACAAGACACCCAGGGCAGCAATACTCACGGCAGAATGCTTCAGATGGGCATGGGCAACCCGCTCCAGCTCGGCACCTACTACGTTGGCGTGATCAATCCGAGCGGTTCGACTCCCATGACCTACACAATTGCGAGCCGCGGTATCGGCACAAATTTATCAATCCCAGTTTTCGAGTTGCCTTTTGTGGGGAGCGCATCGAGCAACGGATTGCGTGCGAGTGAAGCGGCATACTACCGTGTGACTGTTCCGGCCGATCAACGCAACTGGAAACTGCGACTGGCGCCGACGGTTGGGGAAGCCATGCTGATATTGCAAAAGGATTATCTGCCAAATGTAGCCGCCGGCGGCAGTTCTCCAACCACGGTCAGTGGCGGACGCGCTCTAAAGAAGAGCGGCAATGAACAATACCTGTTGTTGCCGACTGCCGGCCAGAGCACAATTCCAGCCGGCACATATTACATTGCAGTTGTGAGCGAGGGGCAAAACCCCTTGAGCTACCGCTACGGCTCGAATACATGCAACTTTGTCATCACCAGCTTCGGCGCGCTGGCTTACACGAATCTTGGTAATGTGAATCCGATGCCCATTTACCGCACAAACACATTACAGGCAGGTGAAATTGCCGTGTATCAGTTCACTGTTACCAACTCGCCTGCGCTCGAAGTTCGGTTGGATAACGGGATAGGGAACGCCTACCTGAGAATGCGGCTGGGCAGCAACGCGCCCAGCGGCCAATACAGTTACGGCTATAATAACGGCGAAAACGCTACTTGGTCACACGACCGCATCATCACATTGCCGAATGTTTCGGCTGGCATTTACACGCTCAACATTCAGGCTGAGACAACTGCCGATGCGTCACACACACTTGTGGTCCGGCAAATTACACCCATCGAGCTTGCGTTCGACAGGACACTGAGCACGCCTTCGATCACCAATGTTTATTCGGGCGCGCTTGCAGATTTGCAGCATGCGTATTTCCGCGTGACGGTTCCGGCTACGTTCAATGGTCAACCTGTGCTAGGCTGGAAACTTACACTCGATCGCACGCAAGGTAACCCGCGCATGCGCGTGCGAAAGGATACGTTGCCGAATGACAGCGACGCCGGGAATTCGCCCTGGAATTCGGAGCAGATGGTTGTGGTGCCACCTTATCTTACCCCGGGTACATGGTACGTTAACGTGCAGGGCCAGGGCACATCCCAATATACATTGACCAGTAGTGCGTTGTTGCTGGAACGCCCGCCGTGGGATATGCCGCCTGTGGGTGGAACCGTGACAACACCCGGCCTACCACCGAGCGGACCGTTTTTTGCCGACACTGGCGTTGATACCAATGGCGTGCCGTTGCCGGGTGATCAGGGTATTGACCTCGAACAAGGTCGGTTCCATTACTACGCCATCAATGTGCCCTCAAACAATATTGGCGTATTGCGCACGCGGCTTGATGCGATCAGCGGTAATCCAGACCTATACATCCGCGTAGGCAACGTGCCGACCTTGAGTCATCAATTGAACGGTGACACCGGGGGCGCGGTATATGAACGGTCGCTGACTGGCAACATCGGCAGCGAATACGGCAACTGGGTGCCATTAGACGGACGCGATCAACTGCAACTTACCCCCGGGACTTGGTATCTGGCTGTTCGCGCCAGTGGCAATTCAAATGTGCGCTACCGCATGCGCTGTTCTGTGGGTGAAATTGCAAACTTGTCCTTTGACGGTGTGACATTTGGTAATCAGACATTGGCGGCTGGCGACTGGCGATACTACCGTGTCGTGCTGCCAACCAATTGCCCGATTAGTTGGAACGTTACCTTTGCGCAGGTGCTGGGTGATGTCGTCATGTACGTGCGCGACATGGTACCACCTGGGCAGGGCGGCACCGTCACCGATTACAGGCACTGGCAAACAGACAATAAAAATCATGGGCCGTACGGGTTGTTTGACGCGCCCGGGACGACCAACCTAGCTTGCCCGCCTTTGCGGCCCGGCAGCATCTACTACCTCGGGTTCCGCGCTGTTAATGATGCCACATTCACCGTGAGCAGCACAACCAACACGGTCACAATTGACTACACCAACACAATCGAATTTTACGGTGGGAGCGTGACCAGTACCGTGCCGGCTTACAGCGCGCTCAAGTACCGCGTTGATGTTCCGCCAGAGGCGCGTCGGTGGATTCACACCTCGAGCCACCCGAGCACAGTCGTGCTATACCTGGAGCAGGGTGCGCCACCGCAGGTTCAGAGCGGTTATTACCACTGGGTTTCAAGCTCGGCAAACAGCACGCTAAACCAGGCGCTTTACAATGTAGCGTGGCCGTGGCGCCCAGGTTACATGTATTTCCTGCTTGTGACTAACACAACTGCCAGCGCACAAACCTTTGTCTTTTACATGAACGGTAAAAATGCCGAAACGGACGACAACGACGGCGACGGTCTGCCTGACGCATGGGAACTCATGTACTTCACGAGCATTACCGCTTACAACGGCACGCACGATCCCGACGCTGACGGTGTCAATAACCTTGAAGAGTACTTGGAAAACACTATTCCGACCAACGCAGCCAGTTTCAATCCGCGTCTGCTTGTGAATGTGAACAACGGTGTTGTCACCCGCAACCCGGTTGGTAATGCAACGCTTACCCCACCCAAAGTGTGGTACCCACCCAACACGATTGTTCAACTCACCGCCACGGCTGATCCGGGCTACAGTTTTATAGGCTGGAGTGGCGATGCATCAGGCATGGCCAACCCGTACAACCTCGTGATGAACGGACATAAGACCGTCAACGCGGTCTTCGGCATCACTAACCTGTGCGGTGCGGATTACAGGTTCCAGTTGACCCTGGCCAGTTCGGTCGGGTCACCGCCACCGCTACAGGACATTGGTGTTGGCAATGCGTACGTCAATGAAACTGTGGACGGTTGGTCGCGTATTGTGCGATTGTTCCCGTTGCACAACGGTTTGCAGTTGCAACCCACTGTGGGTGTGGTGGAGTCGAACATTTACACGATCGTCATGTTGTTCAGACTCGACCAGACAAATGGGTACAGGCGGTTGATTGATTTCAAAGCAGGCACCTCAAACAACGGACTCTACGTTTACAACGGGCGACTGTACTTCTACCCAGTTGCACAAGCGCCTGCACCCACAATTCCAGCGGGCATTTATGTCCAGGTCGTACTGACGCGCGACGGGACAAATGTAGTCGGCTACGTCAACGGCATCCAGCAGTTCAGCTTTGCCGACAATAGCGGCTACGGAATCATCAGCGAGGCGAACACGCTGCGTTTCTTCAAGGACGACGGGTCAACGGAGGAGAGTGGGGGTGCAGTGGCGCGCATTCGACTGTATCCGGCTGCAATGCCGGCGGCACAAGTCGCGCTGCTGGACCGCGCAGACTGTTTTGGCGTGCCGTACTTCCAACGGCCGTTCTTCCTGACAAACGTGCTGCAACTGCCGGTAACGAACATGGTACCGGGCATCACGTACCGGTTGTTGGCTTCAACGAACCTGACTTATTGGACGAGTATTCAAACCAGCACACCACCGGCTGATTCAGCCGTGTTTATTGATTCGCAAGCAACCAATTACCGGTACCGCTATTACAGGCTGGTTACGCCGTAATCGGCTCCGGGTGACGACTGCAGTTACTTTGCCTGTTGTTTCGAGTCCAGATTCGTAGCAACGACTTCGGCAACTCTGCTAATGTCGGTCACCTTGAGCACGTTCAGGTAGTCCGGGCCGTCCATGTGCGATGAGGGTAGATTAGAAAGCTCGAGTTGTTTTACTGCCGGCTCGAACAAAGCAGCATACAATGCGTTAACGGCCATGTGCCGGCATGCGCGAAGTTCAATTGTGCATTGTTTGCCTGGATTAAGTTGAATGATTGCCTGGATCGCGCGTCTGATGTCCCAAACACGCATTCCGTCGAGTGTTTGGCCCAGGAGCATGAACCTGCGCCGGATTTTTGTGAGTGTTTGTTCGTCGGTAGTCCATGCCGTCCGGCCGATACCGCGCGGGGCGAAGTAAGCAAAGGCAACATTGGTTTGTGCGAGCTGCATTTTGAGCGTGGCGAAGCGGTTGTTGGTGGTTACGGCCTGGCTGACACATGCAAGTTCCTCACGCAGTTCATTTGCAAAGTCTGAGCCGGCCGCACTTAGCCAGTGGCGCCAGTCGGGTGCGTCAAGAACCTCGAGCACAACCCGCTCCGGCTGCTGCACTTGTGGCGGGTCGAGCATGTAAAGTCGGAGTTGCGTGTGATGCTGGCTGGTGAAGTTGAAAATGCGCAATCTGACACCCTCCCGCACAACGTTTGTGACCGGCTGCAATTCAAGCGGAATTACATGTTCATCCGGCCAGCCGGCGAACACGTTCCGGCGCAGGTCGGTCCTGAGCTGTTCGATTGGTTTTTGCCGGGGCGGGCGCAGCGGAGCAAACAGATCGGTTACATTTGTGTTGAGTGCGTCTGCAGGCAACCGGTCAAATACGCGCAGGCGCTCGCGTGGCAACGGTTTCGGTGTGTCGAGTACGGACTCGGCTGCGTCTTGCTTGAGGAACTTATTGAACCACCGGAGCACTGCCAGTTGCAGTTCGGGTGTTTCCATGTGCGGTCCAGGCGCAATCACTAGCCCGAGTTTATCCTGCGCACCGCACAGCTCGTAGATGCGGCGAACCTTTTGGTAAATCCGCAAGGTACTGTCCAATCTGAAGATCGGATCGTTATCAGTTGCACCAATCAACACTGGGCGTGGCGCAGCTAGTGCAGCCAGTTGCGGAAAATCCCACCGATAAATGTTAATGAAAAAGTTGCAATCGCAATGCCGGTCGAGCACACCATCAATCACGTGACTGTGCAGGTCTGCCATGCCGGCTAGTGGCGCGGCTGCTTTGACACGGTCATCGAGCGCAGTGACAGTCCAACTGTATGCACCGCCACCTGAATGACCTGTCACACCGAGCCGGTTTGTGTCAATCTCAGGCCGACTGCACAGGTAATCAAGTGCGCGGATACCGAACCAGGCTTCGACACCTGCAGGTGTGTACCCGCGACTGTTCCACCACCACAGCCCCAGGTCACGTGTGCCGGTGTGTACGCCCTGGATTTCGCCCAACTGCAGTGTGTCAAGGACAAGACACACGTACCCGTTGCGCGCGAACAACAGGCCGTTGTATTGATACGCGGTTTTGTTACCGAAACTGACACCGTTTGTCGTCTGGCGCCAGTGCCCGCTCAGGTAAAGAATCGCCGGGGCAGGGCGGCCCAGTTCAGCCGGCAGATACAGGTTTGCCGTGCAATAAAGTCGCGGCAAAGCCTGGAAATGAAGCGTCTCGATTACAATCCCGTCGTGTTCGATACGACCGGTTACAACCGGCTGCAGATCGGTCCGCTCAGGTAACGGCCACAGACCGAGCATCTCGAGCAGTTGCCGGCGGTAAAGTGCGCGTTTCATTTCCAAATCGGACGGTGTGTTCGTCTCTGCAAGGCAGCGGTTTGCAATTTCACCCACCTCCGCTTTGAAATATTCGGCAAGCTGTGTCAGAGCATGATTCGTACACGGCTGAGCTGGGCCAAGCTGTGCACGGACTGGTAGAACCGCCGCAAACACCAGCACAATGCAAGTCAATGATGCACGCCACATACGCAGATGATTGTCAGCGACCTATTGACCATGGCAAGGCGCAATTGCTACCGAGTCAGTCACATCCATGAACCTTGGCGGATCGGATTACTGGACCTGGCCCGGGGTATTTCACACGTTTCACGTAGCGCAGATTTCCAAGTCTGCCGGTACCGGTTTTGCGGGACTAGATTCTTCACCGCAGAAACACAGAATAAAGTAGGGCGCGCAGTCCACTGCGCGCCGCCACGCGTACACCCGAAAACGTCCGCCGTGCAGCGGACTGCCCGCGCTACCTGAGATTGGGTTTTGACGAACCAAAACACTCCAGGGAAATGTGGATGGCACCGTAACCGTACATGTGGGATCGGCACCGTTCGGAATTGCGGTTGCAACTGAGCGCGCCCATCTGGGGCGCAGTACAATCCGCGTTAGCAGTTGAGGCTTCGCCCGAGCCGGTTGGCGCCCGGGCGTCCGCCTGCACCAAACCGCGGACGACGTGGAAGTCGGCCCTCCAACCAAATCGAACGCGGTGCTGTAACGGTGCATTCCAAAACCTCCCGTTGAAGTCTCCACCGCAGAGGCCCGGAGTCGCAGAATTAAGGTGTGACGCGCAGTTCAGTGCGCGTTCTGGGTTGGCCATACAGACTAGGCTTCCAAGTTTGAATCTTGTTTTCCGCGCTCTTACGAGCGCGGCTATGAGCCGGTGGTTTGCTGGTTCGGGAAGCACGCTGAAAAGACCTAAGGTGCTGCTGACATTTTACCGGCAGACCCAGGCACATTTCCACAGTTCCACAAAAAACCGGCCGACGTGGAAGTCGGCCTTCAAACTGCTTCTGGTTTTATCGCAGCGGCGCAAAGGCGCAGAATAAGGCAGGGCGCACAGGGAACTGCGCGCTATATCTTTTGTGCGCATTTATTTTGGGTCATCTTGGAGGGGTCGAGTTTCATCTCGACCGGTTCAGGCAGTTACGAACGTGAATCTGTCCCAAACGGCAAGATCCGTGTGAAAAATCTGCTTGCGCGCCTTGCGTTCATGTTAGCCAATTGTGTCATGCAAACGTTGCCACACACACTTTCGTGTTTCGTGTGCGGTGAACTTAATCCGGCCGGTTTACGACTTCGGTTCCAGACAGATGGCCGGACTGCCACAACACGCTTCATCCCACAAGTTGCACATGTCGGGTTCAAGGGCGTGGTGCACGGCGGCATAATTGCAACTGTATTGGACGAGGTTATGGTTTGGGCATGTGCAGTGCAAACTCATAAGTTCGCCGTGTGCGCCGAACTGACTGTGCGCTATCTGAATCCGGTGAAGCCGGGTCAGGAACTGGTTGTGACGGGTGAACTGAGGGCAAACCGCAAGGGCCGACTTTTCGAGGCACGCGCCACAGCACAGGCAGTTGACGGAACCGAAATTGCGGTGGCGCATGGCAAGTATTTCCCAATCAAGCCAGACGTCTTGCGCGAGTTTGGCACTGACCTTGTTGGCGACACGCGCTGGCTGATGTGCGAGTGAGTCAGCGTAACATCAGAATGGTTCGGCTCAAGGTTATGCGTCCGTTCGTACCTGGCTCGAAGCTCGAACTGCGTAGATGCATAGACACGGCAATGCGTAAAAATTGAGCGGAACCGCTCAACGTACCGCCCCCGCATAGGTCCATCATTCGACTGCGGGTTTATATCGCTGATAGCCTCGACTGCTTGTAGCCCAAAGCCGATCGGTGACCCACACCCCGTTTCCGTACTTAAGTAAGGGCTTAGCTGTGTCAGAGCAGCTTTCTCCTGGTCATGTGCTATTCGGTTTTCTCGGGCCAAGCGTGGGTGTCGCAGGAGTTCTTGTTTGCGGTGAGTTGAGGTGCACCTGCGCGTGGCAGGTTTGGGATTGCGTTCAAGTCAGTGCATGGCGATTATCGTCGCATGAAATGTCTTTGGCTTGCGACAATGTCGCTTTTGGTTGTGCCGGTGACGGTCCTTGTGGCGGGACCTGCTGGGAACGGCGAATGCATTCGGACGCCCAAGGGCGACATCACAATTCACATAATCAATCACGCCACATTTGCGCTCGGGTGGAGCAATCTGACGATTTACGTTGACCCGGTTGGGCCGCAGGCGCGGTTCGCGCACCTCGCCAAACCCGATCTTGTGCTGATTACGGACATCCACGCCGACCATCTCAGTGTTGATACAATTCGGGAGATTATCACTGACAAAACTCTGTTTGTTGTTCCGCCTGCTGTGGCGGAGCAACTGGCGCAACCGCTCTGCCAACGCAGCACTGTCATGACCAATGGCCAGGCTGCGACTGTGTTGGGCATCAAGATTGAAGCGGTGCCGATGTATAACACCACGCGACAACGGCTACAGTACCATCCCAAAGGACGCGGCAACGGGTATGTGCTTACTTTGGCCGACACACGCATTTACATCAGCGGCGATACAGAGGACATCCCGGAGATGCGCGCACTGAAAGACATAGACATTGCATTTGTATGCATGAACCTGCCGTACACGATGACAGTCGAGCAGGCCGCAAGCGCAGTACGCGAGTTCAAGCCGAGGATTGTGTATCCGTATCATTGTCGAGGCAGTGATTTGGAGAAGTTCAAGGCGCTTGTTGGTACCGACTTGGGTATCGATGTAAGATTGCGCGATTGGTATAACAAGTGAGCGGCAAGCGCACCTGGTGTCCGGGAAAACCTGGGGCCAAACCGACTCGAGTGAGTGCCCGGCGCGACTGTAACGATCCTGCAACTGGGGGTTGATCGGTTTCGGGTTTCGATCGGGTGTTTCCGCATGCGACTTGCGGTTGACCTAGCCCGGTCGCGATGTGCGAATGGGGGTCGTGTGTCAGCGCGTGTGTCCATCGAATTTTGTGCATGTGACTTGCGTGTTGTGTGGTGCCCATTCGACCAGACCAATAAAAAACCGCTTTCGTGAACAAAAAGCTTTTCGTCCAGTTCTTCACTGCAGAGACACAGCAATGCAGATGGTAAGCATGGCGTGCAATCCAATGCGCGCTCGGGTTGGTCATGCAGTGCGGGTTTCCAGGTTTGGGTCTTGTTTGGCGCGCTCTTACGAGCGCAGCTACGAGTGGCTTTGGTCTGCGTTCGCTGCCGAAACCGAAATCGGTGTTGGCGCGCGCCGACGCTCACTCTGCTAGCGCACTCCAAACTGCGGACAACCCCGGAACCACTCGATGAATTTCCGTATGCCAACTTCGATTTTAACCTTGGGATTGTATCCGAGCCTTGCGCGCGCCTTAGATATGTCTGCGTAGGTGATGGGGACGTCGCCGGGTTGAACAGGCTGGCGGTCAATGATAGCTTTTTTGCCCAGGGCAGTTTCAAGAAGTTCAACCAGCCGCTGCAATGTAACGGTTTGTGATTCGCCGATATTGAAAATCTCGAATCCGAACTCTTTTTGTGTGCAGGCCATCACACCCTCTAACGCATCGTCAATGTAGGTGTAATCGCGTGCGCTTGAGCCGTCGCCGTAAAATGGCAGGGGTTTGCCCATGCTGATAAGTGCGGCGAATTTGTGGATTGCGAGGTCAGGACGCTGTCGGGGTCCGTACACGGTAAAAAATCGCAGCGCAACAACGTCCATGCCATATGCATGGTGATACACATGAGCCAGTGCTTCAGTGGCAAGTTTGCTGGCTGCATAGGGCGATATGGGGCGGTTGACCGGGTCGGTTTCGCTGAACGGCAACTTCGATGTTACCCCATAAACAGACGATGAAGATGCAACAATGATTTTTCGCACGCCGGATTTCCTGGCTGCATCGAGCACGTTTACCGTGCCCTCAACATTTACGCGTTGGTATAACGCAGGTGATTCGAGGCTGGGTCGTACACCGGCGCGCGCGGCGAGGTGAATCACCTGATCAAATCGGACGGAACCAAATAGTTCCGAAACCTGCGCGCGGTTGGTTATGTCGCCTTTGATGAACTCGAACTTCCCACCCACAGACCTGATCTCGTGCAGATTGCGCATTTTGATTGCCGGGTCGTAGAAATCATTCAGATCGTCAAACGCCCACACGGCATGGCCCGCACGCAACAACCATTCGCACACATGCGATCCGATGAAACCTGCGCCGCCTGTCACAAGGAAATTCATCGCGCCAGAACTTACGCAGGGCCGGTCTGTATGTCGAGCATGGTGCAATGTGACGGGGCTGAAAGCGGCTCAGTGCACAATTTTTTGTGACGATCGCGTTTGAATTTTTGACGCAGCCAACCGACCCGACCCAGACCGGACATGGCCAGAACCAAGCAGGTTAAAACCGGTATGGCAAGATACAGGTTTTGAAGGAAAAACCGTGTAATTACAGTGCTGGCGTTTGTTTGTTTTGGGGCATGTGAAACATTTTTGGACAAAGAGTGGCTCGACATTTGCTTTCAACCGGTACGTGAACAGGCGAGCTCACTTTGCATATATGCGGGAATACAGTAGCAAAACCACAAGCTCGCGCCGGTTGCACGTCGCCAAACAGGTTCGGCGCGAACGCTGTGGCAGAAACCGGTGTGCGCAGCGGCTCAGGCGTAACGCCGCCGGTTTATTGGTCTGGACAGTATGCCGGTGTGACCGGGCCGGCGCCCGCTGTGTGGCCGCCGAAGTGAGCGCGGGGTAGGAGTGACTGGGAATTCGTCGGTGGCTGCAATCCGGACGGATACGATTCACGCGGTGGCCGCGCGGGGGAGTTAAACAATGGCGTTCGGTTGGTAGTATTTATGGCGCCCGCATCTAAATGGGGCAAATCAAGTCTGGTGCTCGGGGTTGCTGTTGCACTGGTCGTATGGACCCTGCAGCAGGCCGGCTGGCTTGCTGGCTGGGACGACATGTTTTACGACCGGCTGCTTTCATGGACTGCGCGGTGGAGGGAGCCAAAGTCGAACCTGCTTCTTTTGCGGATCACGCACGAACACGAGTTCACTGACGACGAGGCAATCAAAACGCTCGATACACTCGACGGTCTCGGTGCCAAGGGCATTGTGTTTAATTTTGTCCCCGGACGGAATTCGCGTGAATTTTTCCAACGCGCTGCAGGATTGAAGCGGGTTGTTTTCGGGCGTGCGCTACGTCCTAGCCCAGACAACCCGGACGTGTTACAGATTGAACCCTGGCCTGGGGCAGCGCGCGAGCTTGACCTGCCGTGGGGTATTGTGTTTGTAACACCGAGCCGCAAAGGTGTGCACCGCATGCACCAGACCCATGTAACGGTCGGCACAAACAGCTTGCCGACACTTGAAACTCGTGCGGCGGCGATGTTCGGCTCGATTTCAGCGTGGCGCGATGTGCATGGGCAGTACCTTATAGATTTCATGGGCGGGCCGGGCACGGTGCCGAACATAAGTTTGTCGCGTGTACTTGCAGGCGACCTCATTGCGGACATGGTGCGTGACAAGATAGTTTTGGTGGGGCGGGAAGACGGGTTTTTGGGTGTCGAAACGCCGGTGTGTTGGGGCACTGAGACGATGACATTTCTCGAGTTTCAGGCTAATGCACTGCAAACGCTGTTGAACGGCACACCGATCCGTGTTTTGCCGCGGCCGCATGCGCTGCTTTTACTGTTGTGTGTGGGTGTTATCAGCGCGCTTCTTTATCACCGGGTCAGCCCGGTTGGCGGTGTACGTGTTGCGGTGGGGATGTTGTTGGTACCCGTGTTAGGCGGTGCGGTTTGCATGGGCTATTTCGATTTCTGGCTGCCCGTTGGCGGGCTTGTAGCGGCGCAGACCGCCCAGTTCGGTCTGACGCTTGTCATCAAAAGCCGCATGACGCAGCTTGCGCTTAATGAGATGCGGCTACGCGCGTTGAACGAGATCGAGGAACGGCTCGGCGCGCAAAAGGCGCGTCTGACGAGCGAGTTTTTTGATTATGTGGCGCATGAGGTGGGCCAGACCATTGATGCGGAACAGATGGTGCTTTTCGAGCGTGTTGCAGGCACAAAAAAATTGCGCCCGCTCAAAGCGTTCAACTGCACGTTCGATGATGTGCAGGATAAAAGCCGCTCGTTGGATGCGCCCTTGTTTGCCAGGGCGGTTACGAATGGCCGGCCGATGCGTGTATCCGGATTTTTCAAGGTCAAACAAACGCAAAAGGACGAGTACTTGTGCCCGCTAATCTTTGGCGGCGAGGTGGTCGGCATGTGGGGTGTTGCAATCAACCCTGCCAGGGCGGCGGCGATACGGAACTTTCCGGGGGTGCTGATGAAGTTCAGCGAGGAAGTTGCGCGGCTGGTTTTCCAGTCAAAACGCGCTGCGGTACCGGTTTCGTTTTTCAGGCGACTGAAAGCGTGGCTGTCGCCCGGGCGCGAAGACCCGGTTTACCAGGAGCTGCGTACGACGGCTGATTCACTGGAAAAATACCACGATGTGCTCGACACCGTGTTCAGCCAGATCAGCACTGCAACAATTGTGTACGATTTCTTCGGATGCGTTCTCAAGGCGAATGAACCTGCGGTAACACTGCTGCATGACGAAAATTTTGTGCCGACACGCGGTACGGCAGTTGACTTTCTGCGTCTGGTCACTGGCAAAGACGATCCGCAGGTACGCAATTTGATTCGGATTGTATTGTTCGATGGCTCGCCGGTCTCGATGTCGGTCAGGCTGGCTTCACAAGGCGACAGACAATTTCTATTGCGGATTTATCCGTTACGCGAGCGTAAGCAGACGCGGCTTGGCCCTGAGGTAATGAGCGTGCAGGGCATGGTGTGTGAGCTGGTTGAAACAACATCGCTTACCACACTGTCGAGTCTGAAAGG
>Ga0272448_1005152_pt1 | contig 14548 bp, 10 predicted proteins | sample YNPCB0191_FD_202220 | JGI IMG/M metagenome (GOLD analysis project Ga0272448, IMG submission 202220) | Hot spring sediment microbial communities from Yellowstone National Park, WY, United States - YNP-CB-019-1 | ecosystem: Environmental > Aquatic > Thermal springs > Hot (42-90C) > Sediment...
TCATTTCGGAACTATAATGAACCCATCGTTAGGGCCGCTGGCCCTGACGGATGAACCGGCAAAGCCAAAGGCGGAGTTGCTATGGTGCGGGAGCCACGCCCGGAAGAGTCCGGGTGCAGCCTTCTAGCCTACACCCTCGCCTATTACCTACCTCAGATCCAAAAAGGAGACATTTTATGAAGGGCAGACGAATCCAGGGTCTACTACCGGCCCTCCTTCTACTCTTGTTCGCCATGCCTGTCCTGGCGCAGGACACGGCTGTATTGACGGGCACAGTCACGGACCCCACAGGCGCGGTAGTGGCCGGTGCACAGGTGACCGTGACCAACGTTGCGACCAACATAGAAACCACAACCACAACGAACGCGGAAGGAATCTACCGTGTTCCAGCGCTGCGTCCGGGTTCCTACCGGGTTACGATCACCGCATCCGGCTTCAAGCGATTTGCTCAGGATAACATCGAGCTGCGCGTGGGTACGGTGGTGCCAATCAACGCCTCGCTGGAATTAGGCACGGTGGCCGATACCGTGGAGGTAAAAGCTGCAATTCCACTGTTGGACACGGAGACCTCCACAACCGGAACCATCGTTAAAGGTGATTTCTTCTACCGAATGCCGCTTTACCAGCGGTGGGCAAAGAGCATCATGTACCTCACGCCCGGGGTCACCGTGTCGGGTTTCGGCTGGGGCGGCGACCTAGGAGGGTTCCAGATCAACGGCGAGTCCTCGGACCGGATCGGCTATTTTGAGGACGGCATCTACGGCGTCAAGCCAACCGGCGGCTGGACCACGGATACGATTCAGAACACCATCGACGAGATTAAAGTGATCACAACCGTTCTTCCAGCCGAGTACGGTCACTCCGCCGGGGGCGCGATCACCATTGTGAAGAAAAGCGGGACGAACGAGTTGCACGGGTTGGCCTCGGACCTCTTTCGGGAGGGGCCCATGCAGCACCGCCGCTTCATGCAAATGTACACATTTGAGCAACTCGGCAACAGCCTACACTTCCATCAGCCGGACGCCAATATTACCGGGCCCGTGTACATCCCGAAACTGTACGATGGGCGGAACCGGACCTTTTTCATGGCGGCAGGCCAATGGCTGATCGAGCGCCAAGGCGAAAGCGTAACTTACAGCGTCCCGACAGCGGCCGAGCTCAACGGCGATTTCAGCTATGCAGGTTCTGGCGTTGTAGCCAATCCCCTATACGATCCCCGCACCACAACTTATGTGAACGGGGTGTGGTCCCGGCAACCATTTGCCGGCAACATTATTCCGAAGGCAAGTTGGGACCCCGTGGCTACGAAGTTCCTTTCGAGCAAAGTCTGGGCCGATCCGAACCTTCCTGGCACTCCCAGCACGACCGGATACTCCGGCAACTTGATGGCCGTCCGCCAGAAAACCGTCGACTTTTTCAATTACACAGCCCGCGTGGATCATCAACTGACGTCGCAAATCAAGACCTTCGTGAACTGGACCTACAACACCAAGGAATCGTGGACTCCAGACATGAGCATCGTAAACCCGCTTTATGATGCCTCGGCCAGGGTCACCAAGGAAGGACAGACCACAACGGGCATTGGAGCGACCTGGGTTCCGGCGCCCACGGTGGTCAGCGAATCCAGGCTGAGTTATTACCGCTACAAGAGCTACGCCACATGGCCTGGCTTTGGCCTCGACTACGGCAAAGTACTGGGCATCCCGAACATCGGGGTGGGAAGCATGCCGAGCATTACTGGCATCCCGAGCGTATCGAATCCCAGTACCGACGTTCAGGAAACCATCAACGTAAAGCAGGACGTTAGCAAACTATCCGGCAAACACGCCTTCAAAATGGGGTACGACTTGATGCGCCTGCGCCGCAACAGCTACAGCGTTTCCAACAACGCTGGCAGCTTTTCGCTGACATCCACTGCCGGATTGAATCCCAATGGAACGAGCATCGCAAACACGGGCGGCCGGGATTTGACAAGGGTGATGGTTGGCTCAGTGTCCACGTACACGTTGACGGTGAACCTCCTCAGTACGTTGCCCAGGAACTGGATTCACGGTCTGTATGTGCAGGACGATTGGAAGCTTCGGCCGAACCTGACGCTCAACATCGGAGTGCGCTGGCAGGTGCAGAGCACGATGAACAACAAATACGGCCAGCAGTCCAGTTTCGACCCAGAGGCCCCGGACAACATCGTGGCTGGCGCTAAGGGCGTGATTACCCACCCCGGCTCAGTACACAACAAGGACTGGAACAACTTTCAACCCCGCATTGGATTAGCCTGGACTTTGACCCGCAACTGGGTGGTGCGGACCGGTTTCGCTGTAAACACGGTCGACGAGCGTCTGCCGAATCCTCCGACTAACGAGTATGGCTCCATAACCGGCAGGATCGATACCCCTTCTGGAACCTATTTCCCGATGTTCCAACTCTCTCAGGGCCCGCCTGCCTCAATGATCATCTGGCCTGTGGTGCGGGCGGACGGCACAATCCCCTTCGCGGGAACCGCTTACGCCAACCGGGGCGCCACTTGGGTAGACCCGAACCGCAAGTCGCCCTACAGCATGAACTGGAACTTCAGCATCCAGAGAGGGCTGGCGCGCAACTACCTGCTCGAGCTCATGTACACCGGCAACCGGAGCGTGAACGGCTTCGAGAGCATGGCCATCAATCAGTGGTCCTGGGATTGGGGATGGAACCTGCGGCAGACCAACCCTTCTGAATTCAGCAAGATGGAAGGCAATACACAGCCCTACCGTCCCTTTCCGAATTTCGGCGGCATCACCTTCATGACCAATGGGGCCAACTCCGTTTATCACGGCGGAACGGTTAAGCTGGAGAAGCGCTACTCCTACGGCTTGTCCTTCCTGACCTACTACACGTACCAGAAAAGCATTTCGGCGAGCACCGGGGACCGGCTGCTGGACCGGAACACTTTCTACCGCTCGCGAAGCGGCTTTGACCGGACCCATCAATATGTGGGCAGCATGAACTACGAGATCCCGTTTGGGAAGGGCCGGAAGTGGGTCAACCGGGGAGGGATCTGGAATGCCATCTTCGGCGGGTATGACATGGTCTTTATTTACCGGATCTCGAGCGGCAACCCGCTGACGTTCAGTTTTGGGGGCAGCCCTTACAAGTACATGCCCGGGATCATTTCCTACCGCGGCAGCCGGCCCAACAGCACCGGCCAAAGGGCCCACTTGAGGGACGGCTGGGCGGACATCGGTCCGAACCGCTGGAACCGGGCCACACAGAACAAGATGATCGAGTCCATGGATTACTTTACCTACCCCGCCGCCTACACCTTCGGCAACGTCGGCGGGAATACCATGGACGCCCAGCGTTTCATTGACAATGAATTTTCCGCTTCGAAGGAGTGGAAGATCAAGGAGCGCTTTACCATTCAGTTCCGTTACGATTTCCAGAACCCGTTCAAGTGGTACAACCTTTCTGCACCGGATACCACGGTCAATTTCACGAGCCCGGCGAGTTTCGGCACGGTGAGCACCAGTACCTCCGATGAATCGACGACTGCGGGCGGCGGCGGCCAGCCGTTGCAAAACATCACCATCGCCTTCCGCTGGTAATCGGCACGAATGTAGTACAGCACCTCTCTATTGCCCGGGGGCGGGCGGGGCCCGCCCCTGGGCTTTTTTTCGTGTTCAGCTATGCCCGCCGGCGCGGCGCTTCTCCTCCCGAATTTGACACAGCCATTCCTCCCAAGTAGACTGGAAACTGGAATGCGTAGGAGCGCAGAAGCCCGCGAATGCTTCTTCCCAGGGAACTAATCGCCTATCTCGCGCGCCAACTGGTCACCAAGCTAAGCCCGCAAATCATCGAAACCACCCAGCCTCAGGCCGTCGCCGAGCTGTTTGCCAACATCATCACCGAGGAGTTGCTCGTTGAGGACCGCCTCAACGAGGAAGTGCGCGAGATCCTCAGCCAGTACAGCGATTACATGCGCCGGGAAGGCGTCAGCTATCAGGAGATGTTCCGCCGCATCAAGAATACGCTGATCGCCCAGCGCAAAGTGATCCGGGCCTCCGGGCGGGACACCGGCGATCACATGAAGCTCTCCCGCGACAAGATCAACGACATCTCCCATAAGCTGGTGGCGGGATTGCGCAAGGCCCATCTGGCCCGCTTGAAGCGGGACGCCAACGAGGTGCGGCTGGAGATGGTGCGCGAAATGACCGAACTGCTCCAGATGGAGGAGCGCGTGGACCGGGCGGCCCGCCAGAAGATCCGCTCTCAGAAGCGCGAGATCACCGAAGGCACCGAAGAATGGGACCTTCTGCACCGCAAGTATTACTCCGAAGAACTGAAGAAGTTGGGCATCGATCTTAACCGCTGATTCAGCGCAGCCGGTACGCCTTATAGGTCTGGTTTTCGAAAACCGGCGTCCCACCTTGGGCAGGGGTCTCCCGCCGCAGCGCCACGTAATCCACCCCGAGGGCGGCAAACCTGCCAATGTCGCCGCCTTTGAACTTCAGGGCGCCCGCGGCCTGCCACCGCTTCCACCATTCCCGCGCCACCGAGGGCAGGTAGTTGCCCTGGCCGCCTCCTTTCCAGTCCACGTAGATGGCTCTCAAGCTGGCGGCGCGAAAGATGCCCGGCTCCAGGCCGCGGCCGGCGTCCGCAAACAGGAACACGCTTCCCACAGGCGTGGCGCTTCTGGCCCAGCTTGCCAACTCCGTAATCTGCGCCGTGTCCGGCCGCGCGACGGCAACCACCTTCCCCGCCACGGGATACAGGAAGAACGGCGCGGCGGCGAGCAAGGCCCAGGCGGGCCGCTGCCAACGCCAGCCGCGCGGCTCGGCCCAGGCGATCACCGCCGCGGCTATCGCCAAACCGGCTGCGACCAACAGCCGCCTCCGCACCACCGGGTCGTCCAGCCGCAACAGCAGCGTCCACTGCACCGGGTCGCCCACCGGAACCGCCAGCGCCGCCAGGAACCAGAGGAGACTCTCCCACCAGCGCGATGCCTGGGCCGCCTTAATCCCCGCCATCATGCTCATCAGAACCGCCCCCGCCGTGATGAACAACACATTGCGCGCGACCTGGAGCTGCGGAGCCACCGCCAGCTTCCAATGCTCCAGCAGCAACCAGGACAAAGGTACGCTCAACACCCCGAGCAGGGGAAGCCCAGCCAGGAAGAATTGCAAGTCCGCAGGCATCTGCCGCCGCAGGCGCGCGAAGGCCGCCGCCGCCACCGCCAGCAGAATCGCATAGTGCCAGTACCAGTGCGGATACCACAGGGACACCCACAGATACGTCGACCGCAGCCGCAGCATCTGCTCCCACCACGGAGCGATCCGCCCCAAAAAGTCGGGGGATTCGGTGACGCCCGGCTGTAGCCGGCTGGCAATCCACAAAAGCACGACAGCCACCAGCAACGGTCCCAGGCCCAGTACTCTCCGCCGCATCGCGGCGAACCCTCCCGCGGGCCAGACCGCCAGGCAGAAATAGATCGCCCAAAACGCCAGCGTGGTCGTCGGGTGATATAGGAACGCCAGCGACGCGGCCACGCCTGCGCTCAGATCGCGCCCGTGCGCGATCAAGCCCATCGCCAGAAACAGCAGCGGCAGGGCGAAGGCGCGCGGTATCGGCTCATACTCGACCGTCAGCACCGTCGGCCCGCCAATGAATGCCCCCAGGCTGAAGACCGCCGTCACCAACAGCGCCATCCGGACGGCCAGCCGCAGCGATCTTGCCAGCAAAAACACGCCCAGAAGACCCAGAAAGCGGAAGAGAAACTGTTGGGCCTCCAGGGCCTCCCGAAATCCAAGCCCGGTGAGCCGCCGCAATGCGATCGCCATCTCGTCATAGATGGTGAAGGCCAGATGCGGGCGCCGCACCATGAAATCGTTCTGAAACACGCCCGGATTCCACAGATGCTCCAGCATCGGCACATAGATCTGCGTGTCCGACTGCAAGTACGTGTGCCCGGGGAAAACCCAGTAGCCGGCCGCCGTGATGGCCGCGATGCACAGAGCGGGCAGCAGATACGGGCGAAGAATCTCCACGGAACCGGGCTGTGCGGGCGTCATGAAGCGGGCGTCTTGGCGAGCTGTTGTTTGGTCCAAAGCCGGTTGGGGTTCAACTCTAGAGATCGTTGCAAGGCTTTGCGGGCCTCCGCGTTCTGTCCTGCCTTCCGCAGCGCCAGGCCCAGCCACAGATAGGCCTCGGCGGACTTACCGTCCAGCTCAATCGCTTTGCGGAAGTCTTGAAGAGCCGGTTCGACTCCCCCTCCGAACGCCGCCGGCAGATAGTAGTTGCCGATGCCCCGGCTCAGATAGTTTATCGCCGAATTTGGCGCCAGCTCGATGGCCTTCTGCAAAGAGGAGGCCGCGCAGCGGGCGTACTTGGCCGCCAGCATCAGGTTGCCGGGGATCACTTGGCCGCAGAGCACGCCCAAAACCCGGTGATGCTCACTGGCTTCCGGACGCAGCTCGACGGCCCTCCGGGCGGCCGGGATCGCTTCTTCTGCGGCCTTCTGCGCCAGCGCGCGGTCACCGCGCTCCAAAGCGACCTCCGCCAACAGAGCCCCGGCCAGCGCCAGCCGGTATTGCAGGTTCGCGTCGGCGCTGGATTTCGCCGCGGCTTGCTTCAGCGAGGCGACGGCGGCCTGGAGCGCGCCCACGTCTTGACGATCCCTCGCTTTGAGAAGATCCGCTGGTCCTGCCGCTTGCCCTAGCCACAACAAGGCCAGCAACGTCGTGATCCACATGATTTCCAATTCTAATGGCGGCCGATCCTGAGCCGCAGCCTGGTCTCCGGCCGCACCCGGGCGCGCCGGGCGCCCTAATACACCTGGAAGCAGAAAACCTGATTCGACCCCGCCGGGCTGAGCGAATACTCGCCGTTCTCCAAATACTCGTTCGCCTCCAGACGGTAAAGCTTGCCCTCAATCTGCGTGACGTTCAGGCGCAGCGGACGGGCCCCGCTCTTGGACGGTCGCTTCGGAATCGTGACCTGCCTTCGCCCCGAACGCACTTCAAACTTGTACAGCTGCATCTTCTCCGGCGGGATCTTTTCCGACTCGAACAGGAAGATCGGTTCCGCCAGTGGCGTCCTCACAGGCGAGCTCGCTCCCGCGACCGAGGCAATCACCTCATTGCGGCGCTCTTCCTCCTTGGCTTCCTGGACCTCGGTCTCCACCAAGGTTTCGGCGTGCAGCAAGTACGGAATGTCCGGCTTCGGCGGCCGCGGACCTTCGTACTTGGCGGCCGGCCCCCCGGTCGAATGCACCCCCAGCAAAATCGCCGCCAGCCAAAGCGTTCTTCGCATGTTAATCTTCATTGTACCCGTCGTCCGGCGGCCCATCGCTTGCGCCAATGCGCGCCAAAAGGCTCAGTAGCTCCTCCTCCGACGCCGGAACGAACCAAGGAGAGTCTTGCCCCGCCGCAGTCCGAATGCTTTCCGGGCGCCCGCTCTCCTGAGTCAAAAGCACAAAAGGGATCCCTTTCTGGCGGGTCAAGACAAAGAGCTCCTCCCAGGACCGCCTCGGCATCTGCTGCGCGCACAGAACCACATCGAAGCTCATGCTCCGCAGCATCTGCGAGGCTTGCTCCGCGCCGGCTGCCGCTACGCACCGGTGACCTGCGTTTCCGAGCAAAGAGAGAAGCGATTGCCGAGACTCCGGTTCCGGATCGAGCAGCAATGCCGTCAACGCCCGCTGCGGAGCTTGACCCGGACGCGCTTGGGCGGCCATCCCGGCGAACGCCGGCGCTAGCGGCAGTTCCAATTCAAAGCCCGGACCGGAGGGCGGCTCCGGCTTCCATCGCAGTTCGCCTCCCCAACTGCGCACCAGCCCCCTGGCCAGTTCCAAGGGAAGGATACCGGCAGGCCCCACCCTTTGCAGCGGCTCCCTAAAGCCTGCGTCCCGGAAGTTCGCCGCCGCCGCTTCCAAGATCACCGACCCCGCCAGACGGCCCACACGCAGGCCGAGCAGGTCGGCGCCCCCCGCAGCCAGCGCGCGCTCCAGCGCTTCAAACGCCGAGGCGAGAACTTCTTCCAGCCACGCCAGACCGATTCCAGCCACGACCAGAGGTTCCGGCGTGACGTGTTCTCGCAGCGTGATGCCGCGTCTTTCCCAGTCCGGCCTGCGTTGCTCGATCTGCCTTTGCACCAAGGCGCTGAAATCGACCGCGGCAGCCGGCGGAGCCGAGGCGGCGCAGAGGCGGCTCAATCGAGCCACCGCCGCAAGGACCTCCGGCGGCGCAGCGCCCCGGCCCGCAGGCGCGCTTTGGCCGTCCGGCTGCTGTGCCGGCGCCTGAGCGCCACTGGCTATCCAGCGCTCCAACTCCCCTGCCACCGAGCCCCCCACGTGGCGCAGCGCTTGGTATTGCTCGCTTCCACCGCGCTGCTCCCGCAAGGCCTCTCGTTCCAAAAGCCGCATGCCGATGGCGGTCTGATTCGCAAGATGTTGGACTACGGCGACCTCATCCTCGGAAAAGGAGCGCCTCTTGGTTTCATGCGCAAGCTCGAGCACCCCCAGCGGTTCCCGCTGCACTAACATCGGCACAACCAGCAGCGCCCGGGGGCCAGTCTCTGCTCCATTTCCTCCCGCGTTCCGCCGGACATCCGGAATGACGATGGGGGTCCGGTTGGTGAAGCAAAGCGCTGCCGTTCTGGCTTGAAATTCAGACGCCGGTGGTGACAGCGGCGCCATCGTCACTCCCGCTGGCCCGCCCAACAGCCGCAGCGCCGATGCGGCGGAGTCGTACAAATACAGCCGTACCGAGGTCACCCCCAGCAGTTCCGGCAAAGACTCCATCAACAGCTTCAGGGCCTCGCTTGGGTCCCGGCATGCGAGCAACATTTCCCCCAGGCGGTACAGTCGCCGCGTCCGCCGAGGCTGTTTCGCCAGCCGCCGCTCCCGAAAAAGCCACACCACGAGGACCAGAGCGACGGCGCTGATCGCCACGGCGCCCGGCCAAGCCGGCAGCCAGGCGCGTTTCTCCAGCAGTGTGACCCAGCCGGCCGAGCCAATCATGAGCTGGTAAGAGCGGTTGTAGGGCGGCAAGGGAGAGTACTGCGAAGCGATGCCTTTCACCCGGACCCGGTCCCCCGCGCGGAACCCAGAGAAGCCAGCGTCGCGTTTCGCCAGAAACGGGTAGAACACAGTGATCTCGCTGCCGCCCGAGGCGATTCGCAGGGTCTCCCCGCCCCGATTCTCGCCGGCAGCTTGCACTTCCCCTTCCGTCACAACCCACCGGCCCAAAAGGCGAGGCGAATTCAAGTCCGCAATCCGCGCCGGCTGCGGCGCTGGGGCAGCCACGGTGGATTTCCGCTCGATGCTTTCCGGCCTCAAGACCGGCAGCCCCGCCCGGTGAGCGGCCGTTCCGGTCGCTTCGATCACGTCTCCGGGCCGGAAACGCTCCAGTTGCTCCAAGGAGGCCTCGATCACGAGCCCATGGCCCGCTTCGTCCTGAATCGAAAGATGCGCGTAGTCCACGACCGGGATCGGACCGGCGGCCACTGTGCCTCGGACCAGAACCCGCTCGCCGGCATGCACGGGCGATGAATCCTTTGAATTTCGGGCGGACGCCTCCGGCAAGCTGAGCGGCGTCTGGCAACACAAGCGGTGCGCAGCAACTAATAGCAGAAGCAGCGTGCGCGCTCTCATGGCCCCGTGAGCTGCCTTTCCATCCAGCCCGCAAGCGCCGGATCTGTGAAGTCCCGAATGACCAGCTCCGCGTCCGGAAAGCTCGACTCCGTGGTCGCCACCGCCACCACGCGGGCGCCCGCCGCCCTTGCAGCCCGGACTCCGGTCGCGGAGTCTTCGAAAACGATGCACTCTGCGGGTTGCTTGCCCAATAGACGCGCCGCCAGCAAATAGATGTCCGGGGCCGGTTTCGGCCGCTCAACCTTATGCCCGTCGACCACCACCGCGAAGTATTCTCGCAACCCGGACTCGTTCAATATGAACTCCGCGTTGGCCGGCTCGGCGTTGGTGACTAGCGCTTTCGGGACCTGCCGGTGCCGTTGCAGAAAGTCCCGAATCCCGGGCACTAGCCGCCGGCCCAGCTGGCCCCGCATGACCTTCCGGTAGAGGGCCTCTTTCTCAGCGCCGTGCCGCTGAACCTCCGCGGCGCAAAGATGGCTGCCGAAAAGATCCCGTACGATCTCGTCGTTTCGCCGGCCGTACATCAGGCTGGGCAGGGCCCCTCCCGGATTGATCCCATGCTTCGCCAAGTACTCTTTCCAAACCAGCACATGGACTGGATTGGAATCCACAATCACGCCGTCGAGGTCGAACAGGAGGGCCAAACCAACGTCTTGCACGTTGCCTCTTTCTATTCAAAGCGGATCTTAGCATAGCGCCTCCGGCGGAGAGCAAAACGCGCGAGCCGCCGGCGCAGGCCGGCCTTATGCGTCGAGTCCGCATTTTCGCTCCTTCGCGCCCTGAGACGGCCGGCGCCGGGCCCGCTGTACAATGCAGGTTTGGCGAAGTCTTCGCATGTGCGTTTTTCGAGGCGGCTCCTCTGGTTGCTCCCGGCGCTGCTGGTCGCCCTGGCGTTGCTGGCGCCCCACCTGAGCGCGGACTTCTACCGGGAACGCATCCGCCGGACCCTGGAGAACTCGCTGGACCGCAAGGTCGAGATCGGCTCAGCGGGCTTCAGCCTGCTGCGCGGACCGGGTTTCACCTTGCGGGACGTCGTCATCTATGACATCCCAGCCGCAGGCTTGGAGCCGTTCATCTATGTCAGCCGGGCGGAGGCGCGGGTGCGGTTGCTGGGACTGCTGGGACGCCGTCTTGAGTTCTCCGCCCTGCGCCTGGACCGTCCAAGCATCAACTTGGTGAAGCTTCCCGCCGGCGGATGGAACTTCCAACAGCTCCTCAGCCGCGCCATTCAGTCCCCCCTGCCGGAGATCGCAGTGCACAACGGCCGTTTGAACTTCAAGCTCGAAGGGGTCAAATCGGTCTTCTACGTCCGGAACGCCAATTTGCAGGTCCAGCCGCCCAGCAACGCCGCGGACCCCTTCGAGGTAAGATTCGCCGGCGAACCGGCCCGCACGGACCGGACCGCGAAAGGCTTCGGCGAGTTCAGCGGCCGTGGCATTTGGCGCACCGGCGCCGAAGCCGGCCAGCTTAACATCGACGTCGTCCTGGCCCAGAGTTCCCTCGGCGAACTGGTGGCGCTCATCCACGGATCCGACATCGGCGTTCACGGCCAGCTCAGCGGGCGGGCCAGCTTCCGCGGACCCCTGTCCCAACTCGCCGTGGACGGCCGGCTTCGCATCAGCGACCTTCACCGCTGGGATCAGTTGCCGCCCTACGCCGAGGGCGGAACCGTCCAGCTTCGCGGGACTCTCGATCTACCCGCGCAATCTCTCGAACTGGAACTCTCCCCAGCCGTGGGCGCTGCTGGACTCCAATCCAGGTTGCAGGTGTCCAATCTGCTCGGCACGCCGCGCTGGAATGCCTGGCTCCAGTTTCAAGGCCTTCCTTTGCAGCCGCTGGCCGACGTCGCCCGCCATATGGGCGCGGCGTTGCCGGAAGCTGTCCGCCTGGATGGATTCCTCGGCGGAGAATTGGACATCGGCTCAGACGCCCCCTTGCACGGAACCATCGACTGCCGCAGCGTTTCGCTCACCCATCCGGACAGCGGGCAGATCAAAATCGCGGAAGCCAAGGTCATTCTGGACGGCCCGCGCATCCACCTGTTGCCCTCCGCCGCCGAGTTCGATACCGGAGAGCAGGCCTCCGTGGAGATGGAATACCGCCCTGGATCTCCTCCCGCGCTGGATCTAAAGATCACGGCTTCCGGCCTCAAAGCAGCGACGGTGGTTAAATGGAATCCCCTTCTGGCGGACATCCCGCCCCCGCCGTTTGCCGCAGCCTTGCAAGGCGGGGCTTGGAGCGGCTTGTTGCGCTACCGCCTGGACGAACCGAAGGCAGGCGGATGGACCGGCCTGCTCCGGTTAATGAACGCCACGATCCCCATAGAAGGCTTGGCGGCGCCGTTCCACATCGAGCAAGCCGAAGTAGAGATCCTGAAGGATTCCTTGTTCGCCCGGCGCATGGCCGGCCGTTTCGGAGAGATCCGCTTTCAGGGCCAGTATCAATTCCAACCCAGTGCTCCGCGCCCGCACCGCCTGGACCTCCGCGTGGAGGAGCTCAGCGCGGACGCCTTGCAGTCGCTGCTCATGCCCACTTTGCGCCGCCCGCGAGGCCTGCTCGCACGGACCTTCGGTTTGGGGCGAGGCCGGCTCCCGCGCTGGCTGGCCGATCGCAGAGTCTCCGGCAACCTCAGCATCCGCACCTTACAATTGGCCGGAGAGACGTTCGAATCGGTCCGCCTCAAGTATTTCTGGGACGGGGCGCAGGTGGACGTCCCGGCCTTCCAGGGCCGCGTTCGTGGAGGCTCGCTCACCGGATATCTCCAAGTCGACCTGCGGGGCGCCGTCCCCGCCTTCCTTGTCGCGGGACGGCTGGAGGATGCGCGCTGGCGCGAGGGACACCTGCGTGGAGAAGCCGTCCTCCGCGCCTCCGGGCTAGGTGAGGACGCCTACCGCAGCTTGGCGGCGGAAGGCGTCTTCCATGCTCAGTCCGTGATCCTCGCCGAACAACAGCCCCGCCGCACTCTTTGGGGCGCCTGGGCTCTCCGCTGGGACCGGAACCAGCCCCGGCTGGACCTGGTCGACCTGCGTCTGGCCGAGGGCCAGGATGTGCTGGTGGGCCAGGGCGCGACGGGGGACGACGAACAGTTGCAGATCGAGCTCGCGCGCGGCGACAAACACTTGCGCCTGAGCGGCCCGTTGCGCAGCCTGCAACTGGTTCCCTCGGAGACGCCCTGACGGCCTTCTCACGGCCCGCGCGGCGCGGCTGCTAGAATGGGCGTTGAAGCAGGAGAGTTCAGCCCCCATCATGGAGATGGTTCCTCCCACGCACGACGGCGAGCCTACACTGGCTAGCCTCATCGAAGAGCAGCGGGCCGCCGCGCTGGATCAGGTGGAGGCCGCCTGGCAGCTCTACATCTCGCGGATCGAGGAGGCGCTGGCTGCCGGCTGGCGCGAACACCTCGCCGCCGCGCTCAACGGACGCTTCAGTGAGATCGCCACCACGCTGGAGGACGCCTTCGCCGCACAACTGGCGCGCCGCACCGAACAATTGCGGTCCTCATTGCGGGCGCAACTGGCCGACTCCTTCAACCAGGCCCTGCGGCGCTTCCGTGCTGCCGAATCGGAACAAGAAATCTTCGATCTGTTGATTGAGTTGGCCGGCCTGTTTTGTGCCCGGGCCGCGCTGGCGCTCATTCAGGACGGCGCTCGGGCGTCTTTCACGGCCTGGCGTGACTTCACGATCGATTCCGCCGGGCTGCCGCCGGTCGCGGAGCTCCCTCTGGAATCCGCGCCGGCGCTTCTGAGCGCGGTTCAATCCCGGGAAACGGCCATTGCCGAAAAGACCTCCAGTGAGTTGTCCGAAGCTGTGGCCGGCTTGTTCGAGGGCGTCGAGGCCGGCAAGGTAATCCTGGTCCCGGTGGTGAGCCGGGAGAAGACCGTAGCCCTGCTTTGTGCCGCTCAGCGCGCGCCGGAGTTGAACCCGGGAGGACTGGAGTTGCTGGCGATGCTGGCCGGCTTGGCTCTGGAGGCCAAGAGCGCGCAGCGCCCGCAGCCCTTGGCGGCGATTTCGCGCGCGGCGGCCGCAGCTCCGGAATGGCCCGGGTTGTCCCGCGGCGACGCGGAGTTCCATGCCGCAGCCCGGCGCTTCGCCCGGGTCCAGGTTGCCGAGATGCGGCTGTTCAAATCTCAAGCGGTGCGGGAGGGACGGCAGCGTCAGGATCTGTACGCCGCTCTCAAGCCCGAGATCGACGCGGCTCGCGAGGCTTTCCGCAACAGCTACCTGAACGCCTGCCCGACGATGGTGGATTACCTGCACCTGGAGTTGGTCCGGACTTTGGCCAATGATGACGCGCGCTTGCTGGGCCCGGAATATCCGGGGCCGCTGGTTTAGACCGGCCCCCCTGTTCCTGTTGGTCTGGCTGGCCGCCGGACTCGCCCAGAGTTCCGCCCCGCTGAGCAGTTTGGCCCGCGCCTACCGGGAGTCGCCCACCCCGGCCCGCCGGGACGCTCTGCTGCGCTTCGCACGGGCCCACCCCAAGAATACCGAGGGGGCGCTGGCTCTGCTCGTGCTCGGCGCAACCGAAGCAGCCCAGGGCCGCAGCTCGCAGGCCGCCGAATGGCTGGCTGCCGCAGCCCCCCGCCTGCCACAGCTCCGCGACTACGTATCATTCCATTTGGCGCGTGCTCTGTCAGCCCAACAGCGGCACAAGGAAGCGCTGAGTCAGCTCCAGGCGGCGTTGAATTTCACTCCGGTTTCTCCACTAACCGGAGAGGCGGCTCTGCTGGCGGCGCAGGCGCACCTTGCCCTCGGTGAACCCGCTCAGGCGGCGGCCGTGCTGGAGAAGTTCCGCGGCCGACTTCCCCAACCGGACGGTTTTCTCGCGCTCGCTTCGGCTTACGAAGCCGCCGGTCAGCTTGTGCCCGCCGCCGTCGAGGCGCAGAGAGTCTTTTTTGAGTTCCCTCAATCGAGTCAGGCCGC
>Ga0272448_1005154_pt1 | contig 14544 bp, 16 predicted proteins | sample YNPCB0191_FD_202220 | JGI IMG/M metagenome (GOLD analysis project Ga0272448, IMG submission 202220) | Hot spring sediment microbial communities from Yellowstone National Park, WY, United States - YNP-CB-019-1 | ecosystem: Environmental > Aquatic > Thermal springs > Hot (42-90C) > Sediment...
CTCTTACAAAAACAGAAACGACGCTAATCAACCGATCTATCGATAGAACCAAAGCCCCGTCAGCAGAGACGATGAGCAAAAAACAGTAAGAAAAACTAGCAGAAAACTTAATTATGCATTATCCTAAAGATGTTCATATAAAATAGAGAACAACGAAAACATTATAGAAAGAATCAAATCTAATATTAATGCAAAGTTGAAAAGGAGCGAAAAAATGTACATCAAACACATCACGAAAATAAAGAAAAAAACCCTTGAAGACATTCATGGAGGCTCAACTCTGTATCAGGTTTTTTGGCAGTCAGACGCTCACGGAAACAAGTTTGGAGAAACAAAACCTGACTCCATGAAGTCGTTCACAAACTTTGCAAGGTTGACATTGAAGCCTGGAGGAACAAACCAAGTTCACGTTCACGAGGACGCAGAACAAGTCTACATTGTCCTCAGAGGAGAAGGAACAGTTCAAGTTGGAGACGAAAAAGCTAAAGTTAAAGCAGGCGACGCAATCTTTCTACCAGCAAAGGTGCCTCACGGCTTCTTTAACACTGGAAACAAAACAGCCGTCCTTCTCTTAGTCGGGACACGAATATAGCATATTAGAAACTGTTAATGAAGATTAGTGGCTTACTCACCAAAGCCAGTGTGACCCACTTCTTTTAAAGTTCTTTTTCACATCATCAATTGTGACATCGCCTACTAATTTTATCTTGCTTAAAGCGCATGTTCCAAACCCCATTTCCTCAGATAGTCTTATGTGCCTCGGAAGTTCATGTTCTGAAAATCCCATGACTGCAGCTCCAACAGCGTCTGTTGCCACGTAGTCTTTTCCAGCAATAATCACGTTCATTTCGACTGGTTTACTCCGCAGCTCATGTTCTTCACCGCCAATAATCCCATCGATGACTGAAAGGTCAGGCTTAAGAAGTTGAAGCAGATCGACTATTCCACGGTCCTCGCGGTGAATTGAACCACGTTTTCCTCGTGCTAGAAGACCCATCAGGTTCTTCATGGCCAACGTGACTTGCCAGTCCAATGCATGAATCTTAAGCTTCGGAGCACTGATTAAGCAGTCATATTCCAGAACAGGCTTGGCAATCCAGAACTCCGAGATATAATGTGGAATAGGAACTTTCTTGAGGACTCCCTCTTCCCGATTAAGGTCTATAAGTTTAACATTTTGGCGGCTGGCTATTTCGTTGAATCCTAGTTTTTGATAAGCTCGAGTTACATCGCATCCGCCTCCCTCTGCAATAGCAATGTCCTTGGCTCCATGATCCTTAAGATACTCTATTATGCCCTCCGTCATCATTGGGTCTGTCGTTATGCCCTCAGCAGCTGTCTTCATGATTGTTATGTTCACTTTTACCAGAAACCTTTTTCTAATCGAAATAACCTCGTCAGCGGAAATAGCGCTTAAAGCTTTATAAGCCAACTCTTTACCATCGGTTCCCCTAAGCAAAGCCACAAGAGAGCCACTCATTTTAGAACACCAATACCGTTTAAACCAAAAAAACATAAACGCAAGTTTAAAAACTTATTTGAAAAACCAGCCTTTAAGAAAAAACACAGAAACAATAATGAAAAAGGCAACTAACTGAACAATGTCTAAAAAGGGGTTCTGCCGTCATACTCAAGCTTTCCATGATTTCCAAAATCCTCAACAACACAGTATTGCTACATCAAACAACCCCATGCCCCCTGAGCTTTAAGCAGATGGCCAGAAAAGCTGACCCGACTATATACCCCCTCCACCTCAACAACAAGCACAGACAACAACAAACAATTTCCAACAAACAAAAAGCCGAACCATTCTCTTTCAAGCTTATCGCAACTCTGGCTGGTGATCACGCACATTTCAGAGGATTCCACATCAGAAGCATAGACGAGGAAACATGCTTAGCGACTCTTAACCTAAGTTAGACATAAACTAAGAGTCCCGTGTTGAGGCACGCATCTCTCATAAGAACTGGCATTTCACAAACTCTAAATATGCATAATAACCTTAATTTGTTAGCCTGAATTCTTTAGGTTCTGCTAAATCAATTGTTTAAATGAGTTGAAATCCGATTGCAAATTCGACTAAGGGTAGACTCATACGAAGCTGGCGTTGGAGCTGTAGGTGGACTGTCAACTTTTCATAACAACCTGTATCCAAGGCTTGTTAAAAGGGGGTTTGACGTTAAAACCTTCTCTATGCGGTTTAGTCCTGAGCTCCCGACGAGGGAGGATTTTAGGGGAGTCATCATAAGGCGACCGTCAACCGACGTAGACTTGGACGTAGCCTACGCCTGGACATACGATATTCTGCACCAATACGGTATCAAAGTGGATTATTTGACACCTTCGGAGATATACGTTGTTCCCCGATACTTCACAAACTTTGGCGCTGTTCCATCACCCTTCAGGATGGCAGAAACAGACATTTTCTCTCCACACGATTGGATGTCTTATTTAAGGAGCGGACTGAACGCTTGGTTGCACCCTGACTTGGTTCAGGCAATTTTCATCCATTCCACTGAACCCGGCAGAATAGGCGGAATTCAACACTTCAATGTGAACGGAACATCTAACAACCTTGACCTGTCTGATTTTAGGCTGATGGTGAAAGGAGACTACGGCGCCTCGTTCTACCAGGGGCTTCGTTTAATCCGCGACCTTGAATTCCCCTTGACCTTCAAAATCTTACATAGGCTTCCCAGCTCAGCTCTTTTCACGGTAAGTCGAATCCACAGGAAGGAGTACCTCTTTGGGTTAAAAGCTCACGGAATGAAGTTTGGAGAGGTGGAGGATAGAGTTTTTGCTATTTATCACGGCGTTGACATCAACGAGTATAGGCCGTTGCCGAATGTTGAGAAGAAAGGATTCACAATAGGTTTCATTGGAAGATGCACACCCGTGAAGGGAATAGACGTTATACCCGAAGTTGCTACGATTTTGACTAAAAAGATTCCAGAAGTGAAATTTCATGTGGTGACAAAGTCTGAACCGCAGAACTATTATTATTACAATTTTACTGACAGAATTCGAGAATTAGGTGTTAGCAACAAAGTGTTCGTTGACAACACATTCTATACGGGTGAAGAAAAAATCAAGGTCATCAACTCTTGGAACCTTACGTTGGTTCCATCGAGGTACGAGCCTCAGGGACAAGTAGACCTTGAATCCATGTCCTGTGGCATTGTTCCAGCAGTAGGTATGGGTGGGCTTCGAGAAAAAGTTGTTGACGGATTCAACGGAATATGGATAAACCCAGACGATCCGCAGGGAACAGCTGAGAAAATAATCCAATTCTATAAAGGAAACTACAAGGGTAGAAGCCCAGATGAGATTGCTCGAAACTGCAGGGAATCCGCAGAAAAAATTTGGGACTGGGAGAAAAGATCTGATGTACATAAAGAAGTTTACACCTATTTAACGGATGGCCGCGTTGACGACGTCTCCAAAGACTTGAATATTCTCTTGTTACCTAAACCTTCAGAAATCTAATAATTTTTGTCGCTAAGTTGTACATTGACAATAAAGCTCTTAACACAAAAAGTCATAATATGAAGCGTGGCCACACAAAAATGAAGGTGTGCATGTTAACTTGGGAGTTTCCTCCTAGAATCGTGGGAGGCATAGCTCGACACTGTTATGGCTTGACAAGGGCGCTAGCAAAACTAGGTCACGAAATGCATGTTGTTACCCTAGAGTTTCCCGGTGTTTCTGACTTCGAGGATGTGGAAGACGTAAAGGTGCACCGCGTAAAGATCGAACTTGGGCATCCTAACTTCATAACGTGGACCTTAATTTTTAACCACTTCATGGAAAAAAGGGTTGCAGCCTTAAGCCATCTAATCGATTTTGACATAATTCACGTGCACGATTGGCTGACAACTCCTTCTGGGATAGCGTCAAAGAACTACCTGAACAAGCCTATGGTCTGCACTGTTCACAGCACCGAAGTTGGTCGAGTGCAACATCTCAAAAGTCCAGATTCTTACATGATTGACGGCTTAGAATGGTGGATGATGTACGAGGCGAAGTCAGTGATAATGTGCAGCAATTTTATGATGAAAGAAGTCGTCAACCACTTCCACCTTCCACAAGAAAAAGTAAGCATAATACCCAACGCAATTGACGCTCATGAATACGCTGTTGACGTAGATAAGGAGGCTGTAAGAAAACGTTATGGAGTTATGCCACACGAGAAGCTCGTTGTCTTCATTGGAAGGCTGGTTCCTCAAAAAGGCGTGGAGTACCTAATCAGAGCCATACCGTTAATCGTAAGAAACCACGGAGAAACCAAGTTTCTCATAGCAGGAGATGGATGGTCCCGCAGCAATTTAGAAAGCATGGCGACTGCAACTGGATACGGAAACAAGATACGTTTCTTAGGCTTCATCCCTGATTCTGAACGCATAGAACTATTAAAAAGCGCTGATGTTTTAGTAATTCCCTCAATTTATGAGCCATTCGGGATTGTCGCTTTGGAGGGAATGACAGCAGGCGTCCCAGTTGTCGCCTCAAATGTTGGAGGCCTTTCCGAAATCATTGAACACGACAGAACTGGAATGCTTGCATACTCTGAAAATCCCGAATCCTTCGCTTGGTGCGTGAACAAGGTTCTGTCTGACCATGGATATGCTGATTGGATTATAGAAAATGCTAAAAAGAAGGTTAATGAAGAATATAGCTGGGAGTCGGTGGCTAGAAAGGTTTCAGAAGTATATGAAAAGACGTGTGAACGGTGACATGGATTGGGTTTAAGAGGATACTCGATGCCTGACGAGATTTATTTTCTCTGCATACTTCACAATATTGGAGCTATAAGCTTAGAGAAATCGATGTCTATAGAGGAAATTTCACAGTGGACAGTTATGGAGCCACAGAAAGTAAGAGAAAATCTTGACAAACTTATCAGCACACAGTATATACAAAAAACCTACAGAGACGGGTCGGAAAGATACCACGTGACAATTAACGGAATAAGAAAAGTACTAAGCATGTACAGCTAGAACCTAAGCCCTACGTGCAGAACCAAACATCTTTCATAAAATGATAATACGAACGTTTGCTTTTAAGTAAAAGGGTTCCAAATTAAATAACATTAATTACTGACCTCCGATATCCTTAATTAGGAAAGTTATTACCCAACTTAGGGGAAACGTATGGAAAAATTGTCTGAAGCCAAAGCGGATATTCTCGAATCACTGTGGGTTAACGAGGTGCCTCTTAGCTCAAAACAAATTATTGAGAAGCTTGGGTTGAAACCACGCGTCGTTAATATGCATCTTTTAGGCTTAGTAAAGGCTGGCTTTATTGTTAAAGACGCAAACAACGAATACACCATAACTTCATCTGGCAGGGTGGCACTCGGATTTCCAGCAACGGAAAAGAATCTTGCAAGAAAAATTTTAAGTAAAACAGAGAAAGACAAAGCCTTCCATTTCTACTGGGGAATTGGTCAACCTACAAATATAATGTCTGACAATCTAAACGATTTTTGTGAGAAACTTAAGACTTTGGACACAAAAATAATAGAGTTTCACACTAAAAGAGGAGATTTTGAAGCTTGGGTCTCTTCTCTAGGAGACACAGAACTGTCCAAGCGGTTAAAGGTCATCCGAGGAGCAAATTTGTCTGGCGAATTACTTCGAAAAAAGACTTATGAGTCAGTGAAATCCAGATGCGAAGAACTGTTTAAAGCAAAGTAGGTTCCTCGTCTGCCATTAAGGAAAAACCCTTCATCCCCTATTATTTATATAAAAAAGCTAAAGACTACTTTTTCAAAGAAAAAATGATTACCCAGTCTAGTATTATGTGAGGATTTAGATGATAGAGATCAATGGAAGCCAAAAGAGCGGAAGCGGAACAATTCTTAGACTTTCCGTGGCCTTAGCTGCAATCACAGGAAAGCCATTGCACATTTTTAATATCCGCAAAAGACGAAGCGAACCTGGACTTAGACCTCAACACCTAGAAGCTGTTCTGACAGCTGCAAGACTTTGCAACGCCACTATCAAAGGCGCCTTCCTAGGTTCAGAAGAACTATGGTTTGAACCAAGGAAAATCGTAGGTGGGCAAATAAAAGCTGAGATTGGAACCGCTGGAAGTATTCCAATGTTAATTTTAACGGTTTTGCCGATGTGCATCTTTGCACAGCAACCTGTGAGCATTACAATTTCAAAAGGAGGAACCGATGTCCTTAATTCCCCTACAATAAATTACATACGTTTCGTCTTACTTTCAACATTGAAACAGATGGGTGTGAAAGCAACACTTAAGGTTAACAAATACGGCTATTACCCAAAAGGCATGGGAGAAGTTACATTGGATGTTCAGCCTTGCACAAAAGTGCTTCCATTTAAACGAACGGAATTTGGAAAAATCACAGAAGTCAAAGGCATCTCAGTCTGTACTTTCCTAGCTGACAGAAATGTTGCCATGCGCCAAGCAAAAGAGGTAGAAAGACTTTTAACACCTCACGGTTACCATCCAAAAATCGAAGTAGTCAATGACTTTTCAAACCCTTTGCAGAAAGGAAGCTCATTAGTCCTTTGGTTCACGACGGACACCAACGCGATATTAGGCAGCGACTCGATCGGCGAGATACATAAACCAAGTGAGAAAGTTGCCTATGAAGCCATAAAAAACTTGCTGATTGAAATCCAGGCAAAGGCAACGGTTGATGTGCACTTAGCTGACATGCTCATTCCATTCATAGCATTAGCAGAGGACGAATCTGAGTATCTCACACGGATGCTAACCGAGCACATCGAATCAAACATGTGGCTCGCAACAACGTTTTTAGGAACCAATTTCAAAACTGAAAAAAACAACGGATTGTACAAAATATCAAAGACACAATGAAAAGACACGCATCCGTAAAAAAGGCAACCTTAATCAAACCAAAGCATAATTAGATTAGTCTACACATGAACGCTTTAAGCACAATCACTGAATCTACAATTCCACATTGTTTCCACAGAGCCTATAAAAAGAAAAAGTTTCAACAAGCACGTAACAAGAAAAAACACAATTCCTAACGATGCCTATTTTATGGTTCCTCCCCCCGGAGGGATAAACCATTGAATATCCTCCAAAGGCAACTTTTGAACTTCCTGCCTAATTTTCTCGGATGAAAAATTTGCAAGTCTCTCACGTATTTGTTTTGCAAGTTTTCCACTGGTTTCTTTTCCTGGAACCAGTTTAACAAAGGTTCCTGTATGATGAGCAACAGCTTCGGGCGGTCCGCCGATGACTCTGAAGTTTTGAGCTTCCCCAATCAAGCCTATTGCAACTTCCAGAACTACGCCTTTAACGTAATTCTTAGTCCCATAAATCATAAAGGCACCTTTTGGCAAAAATTCACCTGAAGGAGGAGTTTTACTAACCTGTTCAGGCCAAACCCAATACACATCAACAGAAGCCATGCCTGCTTTCCAAGCACTTGAATACGAAGCTGCGAACTTCGCTGCTTCTTTAATGGTTTGCTCCGAGGGCGTTGCCCCCTTAGTTTTTATCACGGCGAATGGTGCTCCTTGAATCCCAGCGTGAAAGACCATGTCGTATGGTTCAATATGTTTTTTGATAATAATTTCGTTTGTTGTCGCATCCCTACCGCCAATTACAAGAAGCCCTTCTGACGAGTAGAACCAATGAAACTTCTCAAACCACTCTCTTTTCCTACTAACATGAGACACCAAAGAAGTCTTCTCAATCTTTTCAGCTCCTAGAAGCCTAGCTTTTTCTATTTGTCCTCTCGTTGTTTCAATAGCTTTCCGGGCGCCCTCAATTTTTTTTTCCGTCTTCTTCGCCAACTCATAATACTCAGCAGCGTTTTTTTGCGCTGAAAGCTTAAGATTCAGGTCAAAAGATTGGGAGTCAACCGAAACTTGCAACATCAAAGTCTGCGAGTTAAGATCCTCAAAATAAATAGATGGCACCCTTAATTCGCTTTTCTCCTTTATTATAGCCTCACATATTTCTTTCCAGGTTTTACCACTTCTTTTTTCCGTCATTACCTTTTCGAGAAGAAGCTGAAAATCACCAAGATGCTGGTATATTGAATCGCCTATTTTTCTGTAAATTTCAGCCTTCTGTTTAGATTCACGCAGCGTCTCCTCTTGTTTTTTTAGAATTCTTTCAAGCCTTGCAACCTCTTGGTCAGCGTAGTCTTTATCAACTTGGATTTGTGTTTCAACTGAAGTTTTCGAATAAAACTCATCTAAAGCTTTGTTAAAATTATCGAACTGAACGCATTTAAAACTCGCGTATCTCCTTAAAAGAAAGGGAGCAACATCAACCATCTTCCCATCTTCATCAAGATAAATGTACGGTTTAAAATGCCCATCTTGAACTAACAAAAAAAGGCTTTGCAAACTCTTGAAAAGAGAGTCAAGTTCTTCATTGCTAAGAGAAACACACGGTTTATTCTTAGGTATACCAGAACGGAGGAGAACTTCCTCAGCGTAAAATCCGCCAATACATAAGAACCTAGCAAGCGCCTTAACAACCTCAGTTGATCCGCAACTTTTTAAGTCAGCCAGTTTTTGGCGGTTAAGAGTTCTCGGGTCTATACCGACTTGAGGTGGGTAATGAAATGTTTCTTCTCGAAGAATGTTTCTGTCCCGCATTCTTTTGTAACTCAGGGCTTGTAATATCCTTCCATCTGAATCCACCAGAATAACGTTTCCGTCGCCAAAAACCTCAGTTACAAGACGATACCGTTCACCCCTGTTTATAATGCTCAACTCAACAATCCGTTCAAACCCGTGCTGTTCAACTTTTTCAATCACGCCGTTTCGTAAGTATTTCCTAAGAACCATGCAGAACTTCATAGGCTTTGAGGGTTTCTTTATTTCGTAAAAAGTAATGTGGACCCTTTTCCCCGCTTCTATCAACAGACTGCTACGTGCACCCTCTTTTCCATGAAAGTTTAAAAGTAAGGTTTTAGGATTTATTTGGTAAATGTTATCAACTCTGAAGTCTCTAAGTTTATGGTCTAATTCTACGGTGACCGCTGCGATGTCGAAGCTGTTCATCTCCTCCTTCAATATAGACACCTAAGGAAGATAAGCAATTGGAAACATTAAGCATTATCTACACAATTAAGATTGCGCTTGGAATACTAACAGCTGTCCTATGCCTAGCACTAGGTGTTAACAACATTGTGGCCGGTATCGGCATAGGTCTCATGGTCTATTTCAGCGCGGACTGGCTTTTAAGGCGCATTTTCATCGAAAAAGTCGAGAATCTTACAACAATCACGAAAACAGGAGTAGGCATATATGTTATAACGTGGATTTTCATGTGGATTTTACTCTATACTATACAAAACAGTCTTTAAACACGGTTAAGCTCAGCTTCAGTCTTACTTTTTATCGTTCTTAAGACCACACGCATGTAATCAGCTAAAGCTGAGAAGTATCCTCTATCATAATCAGCATGAAAGGGGCTTTCACTGCTCTGCTTAAAATCCATATAATGTCTTTTTAACGCCTCAACATCGTTTAAGTCAAGGTTGCTGAAAAACTCGTAAGACTCGCCGCTTGACCGATAAGTTAAGAATATCCCACTTAAAGCTTCCAGATAACCCCTGTTAAATTCTTGTATTCCACCTCTCTTCATTCTTTCTGTTATACGTTCAAGAATCCTTTCAGCCTCAGCGAACTTCCTTTCTGAAAGAAGTTGAAACAACCGTGTTAAATGCACTAAAGGAACACTCATGTTACTCCACGCTCTGCTGTTCCTCATCAACATCCTCGATACCGTTTTCGGTAATCATAAAAAGGCATTCACCCTCTGGAAGATAAGGACTAGAGACAAGGCGAGCAATCCTAACTGGTCCACGCTTTGCCTTACGAAGAAAAATCCGCGTGTGGCTCGTATGCGCAACAATATGCCCGCCAACAGGACGAACCGGCTCTTCAAAAAACACATCTGGACTAGCCATAACTTGGTTTGTCACAAACGCAACCGCATTAAATGCTCTTGCAAGCCTGATAAGTTTATGCATGTGCTGATTGAGTTTTTGCTGTCTCTCCGCCAGACTTTCTCTGCCAATGTATTCGCTTCTGAAATGTGCTGTTAAAGAGTCTACAATGATTAATCGAATGTTGTTTTCTTTAACAATCTTGTCTGCATTTTCCAACAAAAAAATTTGGTGATCTGACGTGTAAGCCTCAGCCAATATGATGTGCTTAAAGGCTTCTTCCGGGTCTAAACCTACATGCCTAGCCATTGGGGTTATGCGTTCAATTCTAAAAGTATTTTCAGTGTCAACGTAAAGAGCGCCACCGTTTAAGCCTCCTTTTTCGATAGGAAGCTGAACGTTCACACATAGTTGATGAGCGATTTGACTTTTACCTGATCCATATTCACCATAAAACTCAGTAATCGATTGAGTTTCGATTCCATTTCCTAAAAGCGCATCGAGCTTTTTACTTCCAGTCGTTAGCCGCATAACGTTTTGCCTTTTTTCAACAAGTTCGTCAACTCTTATAAAAGACAAAGAACTTGAGGAACGCGCGGCGTTAATTATCTCAAAGGCTTTCCGCTCTCCTATGCCTGCTTGAACCAGTTCTCTCACAGTTGCCATGGCTAAGGATTCCACGGTGTTGAAGCCAACTTCACGTAACCTATTTGCGGTTGATTGACCTAACCCAGGAATCTCATCTATGCTGGCAAACTTTTTTTTACTAGGTTCTTCGCTGTCCATCTAAATCTCTACTTTATTCTAGAACACGAAGATATTTAAATTAGACGAAGAAAGAAAATAAAGACAGAAATTTAACTCTGACTTTTCAAGAGGATGAAATGGTTGATTACTAACATTTTGATTGAAGAGGTCACAGTGAATCTTTTACGGCAATCAGTAACAAGGCTACCAGAAGACGTGAGAACAGCCCTAAAAAACGCATACAACAACGAGAGAAACATGATTGGAAAAACACAGCTCAAAGCAATACTGGAAAACATAGAAATGGCAGAAAAAACAAGTACGCCTATGTGTCAAGACACAGGCATAATATCTTTCTACCTTGAAGCTGGTTCCAAATTCAGAGACTTACATAAAATCGAGGACGCTATCCGCAAAGCAGTTACACGAGCAACTAAAGAAATACCATTACGCCCAAATGCCGTTGACCCGTTTACGCAAAAAAACACAAATAACAACATTGGCAGACACATTCCATACATACAATGGAAAATCCTAAAAGGCAATTTCTTGAAAATTACCGCTTTTCCAAAAGGATGCGGCTCAGAGAACATGTGCGCATTAAGGATGATGACACCAAGTAATGGATTGGGATCAGTAAAAGAGTTCATCATAGACAGAGTTATAGAGGCTGGCGGTATGCCATGTCCTCCAACAATCATTGGTGTGGGAATAGGCGGGGGGTCAAACACCGCGATGGAACTTGCAAAACAAGCTCTTCTAAAACCTTTAGACCAAATGAACCCAGACATAAGAATCGCCAAGTTTGAACGAGAACTATGCGAGGCTGTCAACAAGACTGGAATTGGACCTATGGGTTTGGGCGGTGACACAACGGCTCTTGCTCTTAAGGTTGAGTATGCACACAGACACCCTGCTTCCTACCCAGTTGCAGTTGCATTTCAGTGTTGGGCAGCCAGAAGAGCAACAGCTATTATAGATGGAAAAGGAAGGGTTGAGTTCATCACTTATAGTCAATAAAAATTAATATCGTTAACAGTTTTGGAAAGGATTTATATGAAGAAAATTGAACTTAAAACGCCAATTCTAGAAGAAGACATCAGAAAACTTAGAATTGGAGACATCGTCTATTTCACTGGAACCTTGTTTACAGCTCGCGACGCCGCTCATAAGAGAATATTACAATACCTAAAAAATGGAAAGGAGATCCCTTTTCCGATTAATGGGGTTCCTCTATATCATTGCGGACCCTTAGCTAGACAAACCAGTACAGGATGGACTGTTATAGCAGCAGGACCAACTACCAGTATGAGGATGGAAGCCTATGAAGGAGATGTAATCAAAAATCTTGATGTTAGGTTAATTATTGGAAAAGGCGGAATGGGTGAAAAAACGGTAAGGGCTATGAAAGAATTTGGTGCAGTCTACAGTGCCTTCACAGGAGGAGCAGCTGTTTTGGCTTCCAAGTATGTGAAAAACGTCAAAGACGTTCAATGGTTAGACTTGGGAGTGCCTGAAGCCATTTGGGTACTCGAAGTTGAAAAGTTCGGGCCATTAATTATTTGCATCGACTCGTACGGAAACAACCTTTATACAAAAGTTCAGATTGAGGCGGAGAACAATAAAGCCAAAATACTTGAAAACTCGACTCCTTAATAATTCCAGAACACGCCTTTGCTTTTAAGTAGTAACAATATTACTGCAAGCAAGACTCCAGAAACCGTAGTAATGGTGAGTAATGGCGCCAACTTCGCTACAATAATCGCCACCGTAAGAAAGAACTGCATTTCACCCACCGTGTCCTGTTTGGCTTTTGACAAGGCCTGCTCATAGAGAAGCCTTGCGAGATACTTGTAGGGCTGATAAATTGGATTAATTCCGTCGAGAACCTTTATGGCTTCTTCAAGCAGAGGCGAATACAAATACAAATCGGGAATATTGAAACCCAACTTGTTCAAGGGTTCCGCAATTGACTTGTTGGATGCGAGGCTTAAGTAATAGACAAGCTCAGCGTTACTTGATATGGATTTTCCTTTCATTGTTTTGAAGAACCGTGCATAATATTCGAGCTCGCCATCTTCCACAGCCAATGACCTTACAACATAATACGCAGCTGTGTAGTAGTATCCAATGTTTTGAGGTTGACGGTTCATTGACCAGTCTTGAATAAACCCAAATTTTTCGCCGACCAACTCTTTCAGGTAAGCAACAGACTCCTCCATCTGCCTCGTTATTTCCTCCATTCCCTCAAAGCCCATTTGTTTCGCGATTTCCATGCTCACGTACTGCGCCATACCTTCGTGAAACCATAATAGAGACTTAGGTGAGACGCCTGCTTTCCATAGGAAATGGTGAACTAACTCGTGAAGAGCAATTACTTCGATGTATCCTTCTACGTATCTTGTGAAAACGAAGTTAATGTTGATGTCTCCCATTCTGTTTGAAGTGAAGGGAACGTAACCACCTATCGAAAGCAGTGATTCGAAGTCTGGAATGAAGAATTTTACATTAGCTTTTTCCAGTGTGACGTTGAACAGGTCAACAAGGCTGCTGTATGTTCTATTATAAAGGTCAAGTATTGATGATGCAAACTCAATGTATCTTGAAACTGTTTCAAAAGTAAAAACACCGTTAGTAACCTCTACCATGTCGGGCTTTTGTTCAGGCGTCGTGAATCCTATCTCTAACCGAACTAGGTTTTCAGTTTCTGAAATGCCGTCGAAAAATACGCGTCCAGAGGAAAAAGAGCTTGGGTTATATGAATAAGTGTCTCCGTAAGCCAAGGCCTCATTTTGGTTTACTTTAAATTCCTGAGGGAAAATCACAACAGCCTCAAACCTGTTACCTGGTTCGAACCCAATTTGAGGTGAAAAAAATATGCCGTTCGGCTCAATTATCATTGCACCAGTAGAAATGTTATATTGTATGTTCAACTGGAATTCCATAGAATCAGAGATGAACGAGTAGAAAAATGCTTCATAAAAATAGAACGAACTGTCTGTCACATTAGCCGAGTCACGCAGCGACCAATCAGTAATTGCGCCTTTTATTGTTTTGTTCACCCACTCTGAAAACCGTGGGACAAGAACCCATGATGAACCGCTTGATTCTTGAGAGGTATACGTAATGTTGACGATTGTAAACCCATCGCTGTCCACGATGAACTCGTAACGGTACAACCCCGATGTGGCAGCAGAAACCTTCGTCGCTGGCAAGAGAATAGTTGAAAAAAGAAGAAAAAATAGTGCAAAAACAAAGAAATCCTTAAAGGCGTTAGGAGAGCGCTGTTCGAGTCTCATGACATTCTTCAGCCTTCAATATGATTTCAAAGACGAACATACGGATAGTAAAAATTACGTTTCGAAAGATATTAACATTGTGAGGTTAACCGTCCATCAACCTAACATAACTAGCTAAGCAAAAATTGGAAAGTTTTATTCATTGCATTGACATATAAATGAATTGAGTCTCGGTGAGGAAGTTTTTGTATGAAAACATATCTAACCATATGGTTTAACAGTGAAGGAGCAGCTCCATCCGAAGTCGTTCAAAGGTTACGGACGATGGGGTTTGAACCAATGCAGGGATATTATGACCATGTTTATGACTGGAAGAAGAAGGTAGCAATAGATGACATCCTGCAACTCAGCGATGCAGTTCATCAAACTCTTAAGGGGCTAAACGTCACATACAAGCTTGAAACAATATAAAACAGAACAAGTCTCAACAAAACCTTAGTTAAGTCATGGTTGAGATCAGTAGATGGAAAAGTAGTTTTTAGGTTGATTAGTTGGTGTGTGCTGTAGTATTCTTTAGTGGCTCCGTTGAGATATCGTTCCGAGACTTTAAAGCGCATGTCCCTAGAGCGTAAGGTTTCCTCC
>Ga0272448_1005157_pt1 | contig 14540 bp, 11 predicted proteins | sample YNPCB0191_FD_202220 | JGI IMG/M metagenome (GOLD analysis project Ga0272448, IMG submission 202220) | Hot spring sediment microbial communities from Yellowstone National Park, WY, United States - YNP-CB-019-1 | ecosystem: Environmental > Aquatic > Thermal springs > Hot (42-90C) > Sediment...
CTTTTTATACAGCATTCCGGGTTCTTGAGGTATTACCAGGTAGTCGCGCGCTCATGGTAGATGTTAGGTGTGTTATATAATATTTTTTTATTCTTCTGTCATTTTTCGGTTATCTTTACCTGAGTTTTTAAAAAAGCTTAAATGAATTATCGTAGTATAGTTCAGACTAGGAATGATCAGGCGGCAAACCCGGTGTCTCTAAAGCCCGGCATTAAACCTATCAACTATAGATTAGCGCGCGCTGAGGATTTCTATCAGTATCCATGTAGATATTTATCCAGCGCGTATAGTCGCTGGAGCTTGGTATTGCACCGTAGTACTCGATGTAGAAATATAGTCTATTTCCCTCTTCCTTCATGTAGAAGGCTTTAACATCCATCCAGTCAACCTAGTAAGCTCTTGGCGAGGAGTAGATGAGAGTGTAGCCCTGAGGCTGACCATGGACAAATGAAGCTGGAGAAGCCAGTGGGAGGATGATCATTAAGGCTATTGGGATAAATATTCTTAAACAATTCATCCCAGTTTCATCTCATTCTTTAAAATGTCAACAAGTATTATTTAAAGATATTCTCTACTAGCGTTTCCTAGGTTAAATTTGCTAAGGCGGGTGAACCCAAAATGTAAGTGCTATTCAACTCTTTGGTAGTCTAACTATTTCCTCCACCTTGTCAAAATCCTCGTCGAAAGAATAAATCTCGTTAATGTTGCTTGTTTTCATCGCTTTGACTGCTAAGGCATCGTTTGGGTCAATCTTTAAGTCCTTACTCAACTCAACCGCGGCAAAATAGTCTTCCTTAGACACTCCATATATTTCAACATTGTCCAGCATAAATAAGCCGGTGATGAGTTTAGCTAATTCATCCACGGTCATGCCGTGCTTGAGGATGTTCACAATCTCCGAAAGATGCACAACCGTGGTTGCCACCTTCTCTTTTCCTTGAGATACATTGCTAATTATCTTCTTGGCATACTCCTTCATATGCTTCTCTTTTTGGGAGAGCTGCCTCTTCGGTTTGTAATAGGCGTAGATGAAAATGTTTGCGTCTAAGAACCTCATGAGCGCGACCTGTAGAGCCTTTTCTCAAACTTCTTCCAATTCTCAATGGCTTCGACGTTTAAATCAACTTTATCAAAGTATTCGGTTAAATCAACTTTACGCTTCGGGATTATCTTCAAATACCCTTTCTCTCGGATTATGTATATTTCTCTACTTTCTTTCATTTCGGATTGGCGCCAGTCAGCGGGCAGAATAACGCGGCCCTGCGGATCCACCTTCTTAACTTCTACCTTACTTTCCATTTTTCACCATATTTACTATTTTTCCACCAAAATATAAATGTTATTCCAGAATTTTAAAAAACATCCATAAAGGAGCTTGGGAGGGAATTACTAGAATGATGCGGATGAGAACAGATACTGCATTTCAACGTTTGTGAGAAGAATCAAAGATGGAGAATTCACGGAGTCGGGAGCAGACTTCTATGTTCCGTGACACTCGTAATGAGAAATGACTCTGGGGTAGGATAATGTCTGAGATTATGTTCAGACCGAAAGATGAGAAGAGAGCCTATTAGAAAACGGTCCCGAGGAAAAGCTTCTATACAGCAAGCGTGGCTTATGGATAAGGAACCTCAGAAAAAGAAGCGCGTGCTAGAGGTTCGAAAACTTTGAGAAAGAAAGGAGGAAATTAGCCGAGTCATATATTCATGCTACGAACTTGATAAACGACTACGTCCACAAGGCAACAATATGGATAGTACAGGAGTATGATGAGATATAGCGCGCTTGGGGTCTTTGAGCCACTTAGGATGCCGGCTATTTTTTCTTGAGGTTATTGTATTTTATGAAGTGCCCGTAGGCTTCAGCGGTTGTTGCCGTACGCTATTAGTGTTTCTGCATTTAACATAGTCCCATTGTGGATTCAGAAGATTAGGAGTGATGCTTCCATGAGCTTAAGTTAACAGAGCAGTTACTTGTCGGGGAGAGTTTAGAAAACTGAAAGCCTGTATCTTGTTCTCCTTCCCCTTCCTTCTTTCACTACGAGGCCTCTGCGTTGGAGTTCTTCAAGAAGCTTTCTTACGGAGCTTTCTTTTAAACCCAGTATTTTTTCAAGCTCCAGCCTCGTAGCCTTTCCTTTTTTCCTTATGTACTCGACAGCAATCCTTTCCTTATCGCCGATGTTCACCGTGTACCTGCTTTTTACTTCAGCCTTAAACACTCCGTTGGAGTAGAAGATGGGTTCACCGTTTCCATTAAGCAGACATTTTTTAATGACTTCCAACGTTCCTATTCCCCACTTCTCTATGTACCCCAAGTTGTAGAGCACGTTTGCTATCTTAGGGTTTCTGAGAATTGAACTATGCGGTTTTTTAAGCTCGTCGACCGTTATGCCTTGGGGTAGTCCACCTGGGTTTTCGATGGAAATCTTTTCTTCAAATATCTTTATGTAGATTGGGCTTTTAATCGAGTAATCCCTATGTGTCACAGCATTTACAATGAGTTCTCTGACTGCTTCGACAGGATATTCATAGATTTCTTCTCTTCTGGGCCCCTTTACTTTTATTTCCTTCCTTATTAATGATAGAACTTCAGCATAGCTCTTTTCTATCTGCTCTACAAGGTCTCCTGCAATCTCCTTCTCGAAAACAGGTCTTGCATCTTCAGCTAGGAACCTGCCGATCTTCACCACAGCCCACGGAGCTAAGGCCTGCGGGTTCTTACCGAATAGAATTATTGCTGCCAGCCTAGCTTCGCCGTCCACTAATCCGAGGCTTCTCAAAACAATAGTCTCGTTTTCAGGTATCGAGCTGGATCTTGCTTCCCTGACCCTATTTATGAAGGATCTTACTTTATCGAAGTCAATATCTTCAATGCTTGCGACTTCAACATCTTCATATGATATTTCGTAAACTTTCCTGAGCAAGCTTACGATCTCATCCCTATCCATCTTAACGTTGGTCCTTCCAACCCTTTTATAGGCGATTCCCTTAGCGAAAACAGGTTTATCGCTACGTTCTGAAACCCTGATTTCTATGATGTTTTTATCCTGTACCCTCTCGATTTTGATCTCAGGATATGTTTTTGGATTTGTATTTTGTGAAATCCTATTCACAATTTCCTCTAAAGTTCTCTTACCAATGTCGATTCCTGTAACTTTTCCATCGTCGTTAACACCGATAAGTATTCTTCCTCCTTTCGTGTTGGAGAAGGCGGATATTGTAGCCAGTATACTGTCGAAATCAGACAAGGAATTCTTAAACTCTAATGTCTCTCCCTCGGCTTCTTTCATTTCACATAGAAGGCGAAGCGCCGATTTATAAATTTACCGTTACTTACCGTTATGTAACGTTATTGCTAATCCAGAAGCCGGGGAATTTTCAGATTTACTTTTTCACCGCAAGACATAATGACTGTGTGTTTACTTGGAACAATAAAGGGAGGAAGCTTTAGGGAGATATGCAACGAGTCGATAGCAATTACTCCTACAGTATGTTACGAGGCTGCTAAACTTGGAGAATATGGCTCTAGGTTTTCATATTTTCCGTTTAAAGTATTGTTCTTTGTTTTAACATTTTCCGCTACTCATTTGAGCAAAAATAAATACATTAGCGCGTGCTTAATGGGGATGTCGACTGAAGAGGTTTCGCACGCATGATCGGTATCCTAGGCATTAAATCTGAGTGACGTGTAGATAGATCGATGATCCTTAGCTGTCTTTGAGGAAAAGCTTTTTAAGCAATCTTTAAATTTAGAAATATCGTGTCTGAGCTGAGTGACGCGAAAATCTTTGGCGGGATTGGTGCAGTCCTTTCGACCTTTGGAACCTTCATTCCTTGGGCAGGGTTTGTCGTCTCGATAATAGGTTTCATACTTGAAGCTGTAGCGATATATAAAATATCTAGGGTACTTTACGATGAAGCTGTATTTAAAAACTACCTGATATCGATCATTTTGGCGATCGTTGGAATATTTGCCGCCGTACTTCTAGGGATTACTACGATCATAACTTCAGTCGTCACCGGAAGACTCTTCAGCGTCATCTTAAGCATAATGGTTGTTCTACTCATTCTTTGTATTACCCTCACCATATCTGCAGTGTTTTTGAAGAAGAGCTTCGACATCATCGCCAAGAAGCTGAATATCTCCATGTTCTCGACGGCTGCACTACTCAACTTGATTGGAGCCGCAACAGTGATAATAATCATTGGGATCATAATAGTGTTTGTAGCGAATATAATTAAGATAGTTGCATTCTTCAGCCTACCAGAGACAGCCCCACCTCCACCACCCCCATTACCTCCATCATCCATGTAGGGAGGGTTACTGGTTTTTCTACTCGAAAGAACATGAGGCTAAATGCTGACCGCCACGGATTATAATCATCTGGAATAGTTTCCTCTCGGCTAAGCGCGTTCCAAAAAACTTAAGTAGGACTCTGGATATGATTCGGAATGAGGAGGATTCGGAGAGTAGTCCTCGTTTCTCTCGCTGTAAGCATGGTCATGCTGGTTTTTAGTGTTGGGGTGAGCCATGCTTCTCGATTTGGCGATGATTGGAGTGTTGCTTCAAGTATTGCGAAGCCAACAGAGGCCCAAGCGCCGACTAGTTCTGCTATTTTAACGCTTCTGACTGGTCTTGAGTATCCAAAGGGATTGTGGGTTAAAGATGGCAAGGTGTGGCTGACGGAGACGGCTGGCCGCAACACGGCTTTTGGGGGGAAGGTTTGTCTCGACCAGTATGATGTTGCGACGGGGCGGAAAACTGTGTTGGTGAATAATCCTAGGGCCTCTGATGCTGTGATTGTTGCGAGCAACAACAGGATTTACCTTACGTCCTACGTTGGGCGTACTCCTGGGGAGAGCGGGATTGTCACTACTGTTGATCCTGTTACGAACACTGAGACCCTTCTGATTAATATCGAAATCGCTTCGAGAGATATGTTTATTGACGAGAATGATAATATTTTTATTATTGGTTTAAGCGACCGTGCTGATGCTAAGAGTATTTACCTGCTCCCCTCCGGCAGCTATATGACTCCTACTGTTCTGAAAACCGGGCTGGGCAGAGCGTTCTGCATCTCGAAGCATGGGGAGTACGTGTATTTTTCAGACCTTACTTCGATCAAACGTTTCAAATATCCTGGTGGAACGGTGGAAACATTTATGGCAAAAAGCGTAATGTCGATGTCCTTCAGCTCAGACTACCTTTACTATGCTGACTATTCCAGGGGGATTGTAGGCCGGATAAATATTCAAACCAAGGTTGACGAGGTGCTTGCTTCAGGCCTTAATAATCCAATTGCAGTCCGGTATGACGGGACAAGTGGCAACCTGTATTTTCTAGAAGCAGGCACGGATGCTGGGAAGTATAAGGATGGCGCGCTTAAAGTGATTCATCCAGGTCCTTCTTTGAAGAAAACAAGCTTGAAGATAAGTATCGATCCATCGGAAATATTTGAGGACGAGAGAGCGACTGTAACGGTTTCCGGCAGGTTGATTGATGAGAACGGTGCAGGATTAAGCGGGAGGTCTATTAGCATTCTTAGAGATGGCAATTTTGTTGGTAGCGTTACAACCGATCCGAATGGGTACTATAGTTATGAATGGAGAGATGTCTATTTGGAGAAGGGGGATTATGAGATTACTGTGAGGTTTGAGGGTGATTCCACGTACGCGGCCTCGAACGCAAGCACTATCTTAACTGTCGCGGTTCGCTACAGGGTTGAAGTCCTTAGCGAAAAAGGGGTTGCAAAAGGGTCGGGATGGTATAGGCCCGGGGCAACGGCAACGGTCTCCATAACCCCAACCACTATTGAGAAGGATTTCTTCACCAGCTATGTCTTCGAAGGATGGTTGGTTGAGGGGAAAATCGTTTCAACATCACCGACCTATTCTTTCACTGTGGATAAGCCTGTTACGCTTGTTGCGGGCTGGAGGACTGAGATGAACCTCGTTAACATCGCCATGATAGCTGGAGTGATTCTGCTGATAATAGTTGTTTCAGTTATTCTGGCGACGAGGAGGAGGCGTGCACCGTTACCACCCCCGCCTCCACCACCCGTATAGCACGCGCTAAGAAAGGCTTCATCGTCCTTGGAATTAAGGATATTCTTTAGGAAGAATAATCCACGCTACTTCCTCCGGGCTTTTCCAACCCTAAATTACTCTTGGCCAATAGTAACTAAGGAATATAGGCTCCACCCTATGGAAGGATGCTTATTGTAGAAAACCGGCTACTCGTGGAGAAAAACGAAGCCCGCCATGCATTACGCGTTAACGGAGTCTGGGCGTGCCGGCATATTTCCATCGGCAGGCCTAAGATGAAAGAGATGGTTTACTGGAGTGAAGTGTTTTTCAACCGTTAAGGTGGCGCTAATCTATTTTGGGAAAGGGAGGTCATCAGCTGTTGCCTAATCTCGTTAAACTTTGAAACGTCTTTCTCGTAGTCGGTTATAGTTTTAACGAGCTGGTTTGCTAGCTCCCTGGCCTTAACGGGGTTTTGTTCCTCCAGCATCTTGAGCAGTTCGTAGTCCTGAACCCCTACTCTTAAAACTTCAAGCCTTATGGAGCTCAATGGGCCTTCTCTTCCAGGGTATATTATGAAAGCGTCGCCAGGAGGCAGGTTGTTAGGCTCCACGTTTTTAAACGGGTTTTCAGACCAATAGTTTAGCCCCCAGTGAAGATAGCCTGAAAGATTATACTTGAAGTTTATCCAGTGTAGGATTCTAACTTTTATTAACGGGTAATCGATGAACCTGTTCGGATACTTTCCAGTAGGGGCGAGACAGGTGTAGAACCATACTTCTTCTCCAGCTGCTTTTCTCTCTTTATAAAAATTCTGGTTCTCGTCAAACTGATTCAGTAATGGGACCCAGACGTCTAAAGCCCCGGCAAGCTCTTCAGTAGCTTGGTTCGCCTCAATTATCCTTACTTTCGGCGCCAGCTTCCTAACGTAGCCGGCGAGTGTCCTGTAGCTTTCCGAATTTACAGGAATCGGTTCATCGGTTAAATGCTGCATGTAGATATTGATCCACCCTTTTTCCTCCAGATGCTTCTGTAGTTGTGGAAGGAATTTGGAAAGGAAGCAGTAGTACTCTTTTGAAGCTACGTCCATGGAAGGCACCTTATAGGCTAGGGATCCATCCGCTCTGTAAACCACTGTTTCGTAAGAGTAGAACTCCTTTGCTTCCCATTCTTTCCTGTAGGCAAGATGCCCTCCTTCAATTCTTCCAACCACGTCTTCTTCGATGAAAAGCCCGACCCAGCGATCAAGGTTTGAGAAGTCGCATTCAATAGTTCCGTTTGAGGCTTCTATGAATTTTATTAATTGGAGGATTGGAGTTATTATCACGTTTTGACGGTACTTGGAAATAAATTTAGCATAACTTCTGATTAACCTCCAGTGTTCTTCGCTCCACGGCTTCACGTTATAATAACTAGCGAGGCCCTCTGCGTTAAACCAATTCGTTAACCATAGTGTTCTTTCAGGAGTGAGAGTAACAGGGTACACATTTAGAGTAATTTGTATCGAAGCGTTTGTCTTCCCCGAAAAAACGTGGATTTCCCCCGTGTAGTTTCCAGCGGGGGCTTCCGGCGGAATGAAAACCGTAACCCAAACTGGCTGAGTTTCTCCAGCCTTTAAACGGATGGAGTCTACGTCTAACAGGGGGTCTGGGAAGTCAGATGGAGCTGGACGAACCAGCTCTTCAGCAGGAGTACCCGGCGTATTCTTAGCAACTGGAACATAGCCGATAAAGTTTGCAGAAAAGCTTATTTTAAATCCAGATGGCCCTTCAAGCGGTTCCGTTTTAAGACGGATTTCTGGATTCCCTTTTTCTACCGTTACGGCAAATTGTGCTGCAGCATACTCGTTTCTCACTGCTTCAACGTATAAAAATGTCTTTTCATTCGCAGCTGGCTTCGTATCCTTAAAGATCTTTTTAAGCGGATCTGAAGCCCAAACTGAAAAACTCTCCTCAGAGCCCATCTGGCTGATCCAGAATAGGACTATGCATAAAAACATTACTAAAGGTATGAGGGTAAGTGAGACTTTCAGTTTTATCATTCTCCTGATGAAATGGTAACGGTTAATACTAAAACCTTGCTTTATATCAACTTGTTAAAAAGCCTGTGCTGCATCAAACATTGTTTCAGGAGGGTGTTTTACAGCAAGAAGCATTGGTTCCAAAAAACGGGTGTAGCGTAATTCTTATTAGGTTCCCACCGGAGTCTAGGAGGAGTATGCCTTTCACGCCTTTTAGCGTGCGCTAGCCAGGGGCTTGAGGATTGTGGTCAATAAGTTTTTTAGTCCTCCCGGGCCCCAATGGCTTGGAAAAGGAGCATGGGAGAAACAATGGCTTACAGTAGAATACCTTCTGAAGACATGGAAATTCTGAGGGGGCTGGGGAGGCTGATCGTTGAAATCTCAGTTTCCCCCGTTAACGAGGAGCATGCTGAGCTGCAGAGGAGGGTGAATAATCTGGAGATGGTTAAGCCCCCGGTCTATGTTTACGAGATTCCGTGGCACGAGATGAATGTTGGCGACGAGCTTACGTTGAGGACGAGGCACCCGTTGTGCAGGAGATACGAGGAGAGGCTGAGACGCCTGATCTATAAGTGGAGGCATGGATTGGGCGTGCTTGTTGACGACCCGCGTTTCAGCAGCAGCCTGAGCCTGGAGCCCGTGGTTGAGCAGCCGCTTCAGGACTATGTCATCGACACTGGCTTCGGCGTCAGCGTTAAGGAGGATATTGCGAGGGTTGACGAGAAAAACCCCGTGGTTTCCCACCGCTACCATGTTCAAATCAAGTGTGAAGAAGACGTTGAAAAGATCCGGGTGCCTGAAGTGTTTTTCGACGAGGAGAAAGCTGAGGAGGAGTTTGAAATGCTTCGCGAGGTTTTCGACGGGGTTCTGCCTGTTGAGAAGCGTGGCGTAAGCGCCTTCTGGTTTGCTCCCTGGGACGAGATCGTGATGCTCACCGGGGTTAAGGAGGTTCTCGTAGACATGTACCGTAGGCCAAGGTATGTGCACAGGCTTGTCGAGAAGATGGTTGACGCTTGGCTTCAACGTCTGGACAAGTATGAGGAACTGGGGCTGCTGCGCGACTCTCCGATGAGGCTCTGGGGAGTGGGTGCGGCCCAGGTTTTCGCAGCAGTTTCCCCTGCTATGCACGAGGAGTTTGCGCTGAAGCATGAGAAACGCTGGTATGAAAGATGGGGTTTCAACTACTACGGGTGCTGCGAGCCGCTTCACCACAAGGTTGAGGTGTTGAGGAGGAACATACCTAGGCTGCGCAGGATCTCTATGAGCCCCTTCATAGATTTCGACAAGGCTGTTGGAAACGTGGGTGACGAGTTCATATTCGCCTGGAAGCCTAATCCCGCTGTGCTGGCTGAGTCGAGTTGGAACCCGGAGGCAGTGCGCAGAGACATGGAGGATAAGCTTGGGAAGGCGAGGAGGTTTAACTGCGTGATGGAGATCCATATGAAGGACATTAGCACCGTTAGGTACCAGCCTCAACGACTATGGGAGTGGGCGAGAATAGCCGCCTCTGCTGCTGAGAAATATGTTTGAACACGCTAACTTCGATACTGGTTTAAAAAAGGCATATAAGTATGGATGGTTAAGTATCGAGGTGGTTGAGAATGAGGCCAGTTTTCAACAAGAGGCTGGAGCTACTTTCAAGAGAAGGGGTTGAAGCAGTAAAGGAGGGTGCGCTGGAAATACTGGAAGAAGTTGGTTTTGCATACAGGCATAGGGGCGCTCTAGAGATGCTTGAGGAGCATGGAGCGATTATCGATTACAGGAGCGAGGTAGCCAAGCTTCCCAGAGAGCTTATTCTAAACTGTCTTAAAAAAGCTCCTAAGCAGTATATCGTTGAGCCTCCCCAGGGTGACGCTGTCTACTTCGGGGACGGAAGCATAAAGGCCACCATGGGATTGGAGATTCAATTTGTGGATTACAGCAGGATGGAGCGCCGACCAGGTAGGACTGAGGACTGTGTAAAATCGATAACAGTCGGCAACGAGCTTGAAAACGTTGGTGTTGTATCCCCCTTCGTCGTGCCCAGCGACGTGCCCGTGAGGATAGCGGATGTGAGGGAGCATAGGCTTCTCTTCACGTATTCGCGTAAACCGTTTTACGCTTGGATATACTCCGTCGAATCCTGCAGGCATATTCTGGATATGGCTAAGGCTGTTGCCGGGGGAGAGGATGAGCTAAGGAAGAAGAAGATTATCGGCTATGGAGCGGAGCCTACGAGCCCGCTTCAGCTTTCACACCACGCTATAGAGATTCTTATGGAGATGGCTAGGTATGGGCTTCCCATAAGCGCGTCAGGCTCTATGAGCCTCCTTGGAGGCACTGCCCCAGTAACATTGGCTGGCGCGCTGAGCCTGCATGCAGCCGAGGTCCTGGCGGGCATAGTCTTAGTCAATCTTCTCAACCCTGATTCGCCCATCGGCTTCTCAACGTCAATACACGTGTTAGACCAGAGGACTGCCCTATGCTCCTTCGGAGCCCCTGAGAACACGTTAGCATCCCTGGCAGGAATACAGGTGGCTAGAGAACTCGGGTTAAGCTGCTTCGCAAACGTGGCTCTGACTGATTCAAACATTCCAGACTTTCAAGCAGGCTTTGAGAAGGCAGTGAGCACTGCTCTAGTTTTGGCGGCGGGGGCGGAGGGCATAGGTCAACAGGGGATAGTTGGGGCGGACCAGGGAGCGAGCCTCCAGCAGCTTATAATCGACAACGAGTGGCTCAGCTATGTTAACCGTATTCTTAAAGGGTTTGAAGTAAACCAGGAGACTTTAGCGCTTGAAGTGATAAAGAGAGTCGGGGTCGGCGGAAGCTTCCTAAGGGAGCAGCATACCTTGAGGAAAATGCGTGGGGAACTCTGGTATTCGAACCTTTTCAACAGGGATGACTGGGTAGGCTGGGAGAAGAAAGGGTGTAGAGACCTGCTTAAGAAATCCCAGGATGCCTTAGACAGGATTATTAATAAGCATTATCCTCCGGAGCCAGTTATTGACAAGCAGGTTATCGACCATCTTTCAGAGATAGAAAGAAAGGCGGTTAAGAATTTATCTGAGTAAAGCCGTCTTTCCTTTTAATGACAGGCTATGGCTAAATAAATAGTCTGCTTTAGCGGGATTGTTAAGCCGGGTTGAGAACAGTAGCTGGTTAAAGCCCTTGTGAGCGCGCGCGCGCCTGAACTAGCCACAGAATGGACGTACGACGGGGACTGGCTGGTTGTGAAATTGAGGAATGATGTTAAATGGCATGATGGACAACCTTTCACGTCAAGGGATGTTTGGAGCACTTTCATGCTGGCTAAAATTAAGGGTTACTCAGTATGGATTGTCATGGACGATGTGCAAATCGTTGATGACTACACGGTGAAGTTCCACGTCACTGGTCTTAAGGACTTGGCGCAGAACTGGATACTCAGCACATACATAACCGGCCCATATCATGTTTACAAGAAGTATGTTGACGACTATATTGCTCATCCAGAAAACGTTGATACAATAGGCATGGAGCTGAACAGTTTTACTCCTAGAACGGTTGAAGAGGGTGCAGTTGGAACCGGCCCATTCATGGTTGTAAACATGACTGAAAGCGACTTATGGATGAAAAAGTTCGACGGATTCTACGCAGCTGACAAAATATTGATAGATTATATTCACGGCATTAAGGAGCCGAGTAACGAGATCGGCTGGAGCTACTTCTTCTCAAATACGGCGGACTGGGGAGAACCTTTCTCACCCGTGCCCGTTGCCGAGGCATTGTCCGAACAGGGTGTTAAAGTGCTGTTCTCGAAATCTACGAGGCATGACTTCATAATATTCAACCATAGGAACCCCTTGCTCGCGAACAAACTATTCAGACAGGCTATTGCCTATTCAATAAACCGGACGGAACTCGTACTCGCAGCCAACTATCCGGTGTTCCACCCGGTTGAGTACGTGATCCCATGCTCCGGATTCTACATGAGTAACTGGCTGGATAAAGCTTTCCTGGATAGCCTAAACAAATACGAATACAACCCGGAGAAGGCGAAGAGCCTCTTCACCCAACTTGGGTTGAAGTATAATGAGAAGGGGCAGCTGATGTATCCCAATGGGACGCTGATTACGCTGTATGCTAAGTTCCCAGCCCCGTGGACCGATATCGCCCTAATAATGCAAAACCTGGCTACTCAATTGAACAGGGTGGGCATCACGGTTATTCCGCTAGCCCTCGATTGGGCGACCGTAACAAACTCCGAGCTGACTGGAGACTTCGACATAGTCTGGGATGCGATCGGCGGGGATCACCCGTTCCTACAGGGCTTTGACTCTACAGTCGGATATGGCTTTCCCACTTACGCTGCTTTCCCACACGTCATAGAGTGGCAGGGCGGGGAGTTCAACCTAACGCAATTCTTCATCGACTGGGGTAAGGCGAAGAGCGTCGACGAGCAGAAGACTTATGTCCGCCAACTTATGAGCATATACAACGACTACTTGTTTGCAATACCATTCGCAGACGTGGACGCCCAGTTCTACGGGTCCCAGAGGTTCATCTATCCCCCGTCGTACGATGAAGCATGGATGTGCACCGATTATGCGAGGGGGATAATCATAGGACAAATCATATTCCCTGGAAAGTTTACGTTGAACATGAGCTATTGGAAGGTGCAGGAAGTGCCTAAGGAAGAGGTGACTCAACCCCAAACGCCGTTTGAAACCTACTTGATAGCCATATTAGCCGTCATCATCGTGGTACTGATCGCTGTGATACTATTGAGGAGAAGAAAGTGAGGGGGCGGCATAGTCTAGATGAAATGGATTTACAGAAGGCTCATCATAGCTTTTCTATCCATTCTCATCACCGTCCTCCTCACGTTTTTCTTGATAAGACTGATGCCTGGAAACCCGATGGACGCGTTCATCCAGGTCCTGATCAGATCAGGACGTGCAAGAACCAGGGAAGAAGCGTTGCAGAGAGCCAAATCACTAATGCCTCTTAACATGGATGACCCTCTCTGGAAACAGCTGATAGACTATATCCTTGGGGTTCTGAGGGGTGATCTCGGAAGATCCATATCGAGCTTTACCCCTGTTACGGAGATCATTATTCAGAGCTTGCCCTGGACAGTATTCGTATCCTCCTTTGCACTGGCAATAAGCTTCTCCATAGGGACTGTTCTAGGCCTGGTGCTAGCCTATAAGAGGGGCTCGAAATTCGAGGGTTTCTCAGTAGCTACCCTGACAATTTTTGGAGCAATACCGAACTATATAATGGCCCTGATCCTCTTCTACGTGTTTACAGTTGTCTATCCTATTTTCCCCATGAGGGGGGCCTACGATTCTACGATAAAACCAGGACTATCGTTTGATTTCATCCTAAGCGTTTTTAGACACGCGATACTACCTATCGCTTCCTACGTGCTTACTGATTTCAGCGGATGGGCGCTTGGAATTAGGGCGATGGCGACAACCATATTGGGCGAAGACTATATAACGGTTGCGAAGGCAAGAGGCCTTAGGGAGTCAAGGATAGTGACGAATTACGTAGGCAGGAATTCAATACTTCCCCAATTCACTGGGCTCGTGCTTTCAATAGGATTTATGTTTGGAGGCTCACCTCTAGTTGAAACGATTTTTACCTATCCTGGAATCGGAAGGTTCTTTGCCTCAGCCGTTTCAGCGAGAGACTATCCTCTCCTACAGGGGCTTTTCCTGATGCTTTCAACAACAGTTATTTCAGCCAATCTTGTCGCCGACATACTCTATACGCGGATTGACCCGAGGGTCAGAATGGGTGATTAAAAATGAATTTCCGAGACATTGTTAAATCCTTGGCCATTCTTGCAGAAAACAAACGAGCTCTCCTAGGGTCTGTAATACTCCTGTTCTTCGTTCTGATGGCTTTGATAGGCCCGTTAGTAGTTCCTCTCGATCTGAATCCGAGGTTCGACATGGTCTATGCTCAGCCTTCACTCCAGCACCCCTTGGGCTGCGACTACATAGGGATTGACATACTCACGCAAATCATATGGGGTGCTAGAGATGTCTTGACGATAGTTTTACTTGCCGGAGCGATTACAGTAGCGATAGGGACAGTAGTCGGGTTAATAGCAGGTTATTTCAGCGGAGTCGTCGACCTTGTATTGAATACCCTGGTCGACATAGTGCTCACAATCCCGGGTTTGCCGCTAGTCATAGTTCTGGCGGGCCTAATACAGACGAGAGACCCGGTCAGCATAGGCCTGATCCTGTCGGCTAACGCATGGGCATGGTTAGCCCGTGCAATAAGGTCGCAAGTGCTTTCGATAAAGGAGAGAGACTTTGTCGAGGCTTCTAGAGCTATGGGGATGGGGAGGCTAAGAATAGTTTTTAGCGATATCCTGCCAATCCTCATGCCCTATATCGGGATTAACTTTCTGTTCGCCGTAGTTCAAAGCCTGTATGCTAGCGTAGCGTTGTTCTTCATCGGAGTCCTGCCCTTCTCCACTGTCCATTGGGGGACCATGTTGAATATTGCGATGCAAGTAT
>Ga0272448_1005161_pt1 | contig 14537 bp, 9 predicted proteins | sample YNPCB0191_FD_202220 | JGI IMG/M metagenome (GOLD analysis project Ga0272448, IMG submission 202220) | Hot spring sediment microbial communities from Yellowstone National Park, WY, United States - YNP-CB-019-1 | ecosystem: Environmental > Aquatic > Thermal springs > Hot (42-90C) > Sediment...
ACAACAATCACAGAATCCATTCGGCGCTAGAGTATAAGACACCAATGGAAACGCACAGGTTGGCGATGGAGAACAAATCCCACCTTTCAAGGGCAGCATGAATGTTGCAAAATAGTGGAGCAGTACAACAATGTTGAGAATACGAGTCTTCCGCGCTTTACTCGCACGCCTATAAAGCCTTGCGGAAATGCTAAATGATCTCTGCTTTGGCCTGCCGGGTCATCGATTTATCTTCTCCTATGAAGATAGCATCAGCACATCAGCGTTTCGACGCGATTCCCTCCTGAAGCAACGCGTGAGCTTGCTCAGTGGCTGGTGAGATGCTATAATTAGCACAGTCATGCACCCGTAGCTCAGAGGATAGAGCGTCTGCCTCCGGAGCAGAAGGCCGCGCGTTCGAGTCGCGCCGGGTGCGCCACTTCTAAGCCCTGCGGATTATTTGCCGTGGGGCTTTAGTTATGTCACGAATGTAGTGACAATCACTTTTTGATCTTGCGTTGTTAGCGCAACACGTGTAAGAAAGCTGGTCAATTTTTGAGGCTCACGTCAATCGTTTTCTCGTTTCGATATGTAACAAAACCGGGGGCAGAACCACGAGGTTTGCGCACATACTTGCGCAGTGTGTGATCAACCGGCACGAGAAACGAGTGTTTAGCCTCAGAGTTGCGTGCAGCAATCGTCGCCGCTTCCAGCAACACGCTCTTAGGAACGTTGCTGGAGTGTCCCGCGGTTCTTACAATCACGTGAGCGCCGGTGATTGCACGAGCGTGAAGCCACACGTCATTCGGGCGTGCGATTCGTTGGGTAAGGTAATCATTTGCAGCAGCATTTTCGCCGTAGAGTATCTCCCAACCTTCGGAAGTGATTACCCGCCTGATCCTGTGGCCGGCGAACTCTTCTTCCTGTTTTTCCTGTGCAATCTCCCGACGCAGAAGTGCTTGGGCGGTAAGCATTTCGCGTAAAGCTTTGAGCGAATCTACCGATTTAGCCTCTTCCGCTTCGCTTTCGGCAGATTTGAGCAAGGCAATCTCCTGCATAATTGTGCTTCGTCGTGCCTCGGCTGTTGCTGCGGCATCGCGAGCCTTTCGATAGCGTTTAAAGTAACGCTCTGCGTTTTGTTGAGGAGCAAGCTTTTCATCTAGCTCGACCTCGATTTCTGGCATATCCGGATTGAAATAATCTATAAGTCTAACAGATTTTGCACCCTTCTCTATATTATTCAGATTCGCTAAAAGTAAATCTCCAATACGACGGTAGTCTTCCGCCCGTTTCGATTCGGCAACGGTGCGCTCGATAGACTTGAGTGCCTGCATCCTGGAACCCTCTGCCCGTCGGATTGCAGTGAGAAGTTGTGTACGCTGGTCTTCCAATTCGGTTCTGGTGACCAGACTTCTAAATAGCGTGTCTAGCGTCTCGTTTATCGACGCTCGTGCGTGCTGACGGTCTGCCGGAAATTGAACGGATGGCGTTGGATAAGCCAACAAAGCCTCACCTCGCTCGCTCGTGATCAGCACTGGCAAGTAATCCGACTTGCGTACCGTATCTCGAAGAGCCAGAAGCTCGTTGCGGATTCTATTCGAACTCACCGTGCCATCAATACACGCTCTCATCAATATTTCCTCTGCAAGGAACGGTCCGAATCCGCTGAACGTTTTCATCAACCAATCCTTAACGATCTCTCGATCTGTCGACTCTTTTGGTAATGCATCTAGTAGGTGATCCAGATTATCTTCACCAAGCATACGGATATCAAGCTTACCTGTTGCTGGCGGAGGAATATACTGCTTACCCGGAGCCACTTGTCTGTATCGACTCGTGGATGGACCGATATGCTTCGCTGCTCCAAGGATTCTCTCTTGGAAATCGATAAGGATCAAGTTACTGTGTTTGCCCATAATCTCCAGAACAAGAATACGTTCTTCTTGCCCAGGAGCCTGTAGGTGAAGTCGAAGAACTCGGTCGAAACCCACTTGCTCCAATCTGGAGATAAACAAACCCTCAATATGTTTGCGCAGAACCATGCAGAAGTTGGGCGGATGTTGCGGCACAGGTAGCATACTCGAAGTAAGGTATATCCGAGGGAATCTGGCATCAGCCGAAATGAAGAGTAAATACGTGCGGCCGGGTCGACGAATTTCCAAGGTGATATCTGTATCGTTGTGTTGGCGAATCCTCTGTATCCGTCCGCCAGTTATTAGCCTTTCCAACTCGGCAACAACGGCCGCAAGCACTAACCCATCATAGGTCATAGCAAAAGCCTGAGAGGATGATATGCAAGCTCAAACCAGGAAACCGATGCGGCGATTCGAAGTTGTCTCCGAAATCGCTCGTGCAATCTCTCCGGCGACTTTGGCATTATTCTTAAGCAGAACCGCGTTCGACTTCACCGATTTTCCGCCTGTAAGCTCATCAACTTTCTTGAGCAGATAGGGTGTAAAATCCTTTCCGCTGACACCCTTATCGTCGGCATCGCGTATTGCCTGTTCGATTTTATCGGTTATGTCCAATTCGGCTTCTTCAGGTATAGGAACTGCAATCAGTACTGCTGATCGGAGCCCAAACGCCCAACCCGAGGTCTTGAGCATCTCAGCTAACTCCTCAGCACTTTCGACCTTAGGCACTTTTATGCCCGAAGATCGGGAATAGAATGCCGGTAGTTCATCCGTGCCGAAACCGTAGACAGGCACGCTATGAGATTCTAGCCATTCTGCAGTTGCCGCTACGTCTAATATCGCCTTCACTCCGGAACAGACCACTATAACCGGAGTGCGTGCCAGTTCCCACAGATCCGAGGATATATCTAACGAATCTGCGAATCCTCTATGAACGCCGCCAATCCCACCTGTGGCCATTACAACGATACCGGCTGCGTTTGCAATGCGCGCAGTAGCAGAAACGGTGGTTCCACCATCAAGCTTTTTCGCTATAGCGTAGGGAATATCTCGAGCGCAAATCTTAGCGGCCTTGCCTTTCCCTAGCCGCTCAATCTCTTCTTTTGTAAGGCCGATTTTCACTTCGCCTTCAACTATGCCAATTGTGGCAGGTATACAATTAGCTGCGCGAACGGCTTCCTCCATTTCTATTGCCGTCGTCGTGTTAACATTCGCCGGCAATCCGTGAGCGATCAGAGAAGATTCTAGCGCTACCACCCCTTGGTTTCTACTAAGCGCGCTGGCTACTTCTTGCGATATGTTGAGCGCATCAGGCATCCTACGTCCTCTTTCTGAAAAATCGACGTTTATCAGTGTAACATCTTGCGATTCGCGCGGCAAGACGTGTCTCATGTTGATAAGTAATACGCGGATTAATTTGCTTTCAAGATTATCGGACTTTACTAGTCCCTTAGCTACAGTATCTCCTGTTTTATTGCTGAACTTAAAGGGAAGAATGTTTCGGGTCTAATCTTCTTAGAAGCTTAACGGGAGGATAAAATGCAATATACTCGTCTTGGCCGTACCGGGCTTAAGGTCAGCCGATTGTGCCTGGGTACGATGAACTTCGGAGTTCACACCTCTGAAGAAGACAGCCATAAAATAATGGACCGCGCTCTAGAACATGGGATCAACTTCTTTGACACCGCAAACACATACGGTTGGAAATTAGGAGAAGGCGTAACGGAACAGATAATTGGCCGATGGTTTGCCAAAGGTGGTGGGCGACGTGAAAAGACCGTAATTGCCACCAAGGCCTATGGCAAAATGGGAGATTGGCCGAACGAGTCGGGTCTGTCGGCTCTGCACATCAAGCGCGCATGCGAAGCTAGTCTCAAACGTCTGCAAACCGACTATATCGACCTCTATCAGATGCACCATATCCACCGTGAGACTCCATGGGAAGAAATCTGGCAGGCGATGGAACAACTCGTGCGCGAAGGCAAAGTAATCTACATAGGCAGCAGTAACTTTGCAGGTTGGCATATAGCAACAGCTAATCAAGAAGCCAAGAAACGCAATTTTATGGGTCTGGTTTCAGAGCAATGTCTGTACAATCTTAATGCTCGGACTGTAGAATTGGAAGTCCTGCCTGCTTGCGAGTACTACGGTCTTGGCGTCATTCCTTGGAGCCCGCTTGCAAGTGGCATGCTGGCCGGCGCACTTCAAAAGGCTGCAGAAGGCCGGAGGGCCGAGGCAGGAGTCCAAGCAATGATCGACGCTAACCGAAGCAAGCTCGAACGCTATGAAACTCTTTGCAGAGATTTGGGCGAGCATCCCGCCGACATAGCACTCGCGTGGCTACTTTCGAGACCAGCAGTCACCGCGCCTATCATAGGACCTCGCACAATCGAGCAGCTCGACGATTCATTGAGGGCATTGGAGATAAATCTTTCGTCCGAGACTCTTGCGAAGCTGGACGAGATATTCCCGGGGCCAGGCGGTCCAGGACCGGAAGCATGGGCATGGTAAATTGTAAGGTCAAAAATCGTAGAACCTTGCCAGCCTTTTTAGAGCTTGAGCAGTCTCGGTATTTCCAAGCTTTGCCTGCTCGACTGCTTTCTTGACTATTGCGATGGTACGATCATAATTCGGCCTATCCACAGGGTACGGTGTGCCATCCTTGCCGCCGTGCGCGAAACTATAAACAGCGGGGTCGCGACAAGACATCGGAGCGCCGTATACCAGATCGGCGATCAAGGCCAGAGCACGTACGGTCTTGCCGCCGACCCCCTCAATCCCCAGCAACTGCTCGAAACCTTGTGGTTGACATTCATAGGTCTTCACTAATATCTTCTCAAGATAACGCGGGCTGATATCGGCAAGAGTGACAGGGTGTCTGCCGGGCAAAATGAGTTCGCGAGCGCGCGTTATCTCTGCAGCCGTCTTATAAGGCTTTTCACATGCAATCTGAGCAGAGATGTTTCTGTTTTCTTCAGCTTCGGCTGCGACCATATTAAGCGTTATATTGCCGCGGCTGTCGGAACATACCGCCTTATGAGGCTCGACGACAAAGCTTTCCAATTCAGTCGATAACCAATGGTAACGCCGGGCCCATCCGTTTGCCTCGTTCATTCCTTGCTGAACTACGGTCCAGTTTCCTGATCGGTCGAATAGAAACACATGATGATAGATCTGGTACCCGTCTTGGACAGCGGCGCTATCAACCTTAGCAGACATTCGACTTGCGTAAACCAATCTTTCGGCATCGACCCCAATAGAATGCTTATCGGCATAAAGCCTGATCTCATCAGGGGTCTTGCGCGACGTACCGCCCTTCCCGCCGCAGACGAAAAGGCCTAGTTCTCCTTCTAGTCCCTTAATTCCCTCCTTGATTGCACCGCAGGTCGTAGTTGTGAGACCGGAGCTGTGCCAGTCGAATCCTAAAACGCATCCAAGCGCTTGAAACCAATAAGGATCGGACATCCGAACCAGCACTTCTCGAGGTCCGAACTCGGTTACCAAGAGCGACACAATCCCGCGTGCGAGCCTTACCATCCGGCCAAAGAGCCAGGCTGGCGCATTTCCCGTGTGCAATGGTAAGTTGGCAGTACCGGTTCTCATCTTGATACTTATTTTATCATAATCCCCTTTTTTGCCTTAACATGAGGTATAATGCGCATGAAACCGCTTTCAGTGCTGGGGGAGTGAAGAGATGATCAGGATCCTCACAACTACGATTGTGACATCCGCACTAATGGTTATGTTAGGAGCGAGCGCTTTTGCGGCTCCACCTGTATGTCCGCATATATGTTATTGGCGAAGCGACATCGCGGAATGGGCTCGAGGCGCACCATGGATAAAAGTTCTTTCGGCGCTTGATTGCCAACGTGGGCACGATCTGGGCTGCAAAGTTTTTTACAGGCCCTACGATATCCCCGGTCATGATGACGGAGGTACCGGAGATGGGACAGGCATGGCCGAAGCCGTCCTGGCGCGACTGGCCACGATTCCGTCCGATAAGTGGCCGGAGGCGATAGGATATCGCAACGAGTTTGGTGGCTCGGATACAACCACGACTACGCAATTCATCAACTACTATAACCGTCTGCGCGCGGGAGGTTACAAAGGGTGGATTGTGTTCGGATCTTATTCCACCGGCGTACCAGAATCCTACAGATGGTCGCAAGCAGATGTTCGCAATGCCGTTAATCTGGCTGACGCTATCGAAACTCACGAGTATTTTGATCTCACTGAGGCTAAGTGTCATTCCTGGCTCATGTGCAGACACGTGCGTTTTATCAACGAGAATCCATATCTGGCTGGCAAGCCCTGGTTCATCGGAGAGGCGGGAAGCGACCGAATATCCAACGCATCATGCCATGAGGATCCGTGCAATCGCCGCGGTTGGCGGCATGTAGACTGCGGTGCCCAAAAGCTGACAGCTTCTCAGTATATAAACGAACTCAATATTTATCGAAATCTGTGTGCCAGTCAAGTTGTGGCGATATTCCTGTTCCAACAAGGAGACATGAACTGGGCGGATTTCGACGTAATGGGAACTGAGGTTGCTACATGGATGCAAGGAACCTGGCCCGCTATTACGACGGGCTCGATCGTCGGGAACGTGAAAAACACGAGTGGGCAAAACCTTTCCGGAGTTACCGTTTCGACTAATACCGGCGGATACTCGACCACAACCGATTCCGCTGGCAACTACACAATACCAGGAGTGACCCCCGGTACATATAGTGTCAGTGCAAGCAAGAGCGGTTACGTTACAAGCACTCAGGCTGGCAAAGTGGTCAGCGCAAATCAGACTACAATAGTTAACTTCACACTCGCACCAGTGCCGCCGGGAACGCTTGCAGGAACAGTAAAGTCTGTGAGCGGAAAAGTTATAGAAGGCGCAACCGTAACGATAACTCCCGGCGGAGCATCGGCTGTGACGAATGCGCAGGGTAACTACACCATTGGCGGCCTTGCCGTCGGCAGTTATACAGCGACGGCATCCAAACAAGGATATATAGAGTCCGTCGCACCGGTGACTGTCCAATCCGGCCTAGTCACAAACCAAAACTTCACCCTGCACAATCTCGGAACCGAATTGCTTACGAATGGCAGTTTTATCAACGGCTGCACCGGATGGTCAAAATCACAGAGCCCATCCGGTGCATATTGGGGCTGCGGCAACAAGGCATATCCGAACTCATGGCCCGGCTCTGGCGGGCATAGCTGGAACGCATTTATCGCTTGCGGAGGTTTCTTCTGCGACATTTCTTTCACCGGAGAACAACATCAGGACAACGTTGTCGTCAGGGCAGGCCTTAACTACTGGGCATCGGCTCAGGTCTATTACGAACCCATTTTGCATGTGGGCGATCCGACCGACCAAAAAGAACGCATCGTGCTGGTATTCAACAACGGTATTACTCATTCCTCTGAATGGCATACCCATACTACACCAAACGGCTGGGATAAGATTACTCTTTCCGGGACCGTGCCGTCTGGTGCGACAAGCATGACTTTCAAGGTTGAACTTGCTCATACCGACAGCCAGTGGTCGGGAACAGGAGCGGTTGACGAGTGCAGCTTCCAGGTTCCTACCAGGACCATATCCTCTGCAAAAGGCTATCCGGACGGAACGGTGATTATGCTGAGGAACAAAACCGTAACCGCTTCCAACGGATCGGCTTTTTGGATTGAGGAAGACGATCGCACGAGCGGAATCAAAATTGCGGCATCGAACTCGCTTACGCCAGGGACAAGAGTAAGCTGGGTATCCGGAATGCTAGCCACAGTGAACGGCGAAAGGGTCCTTGAGCAAGCATCCTTTGCAACAGAGTAGACCGGGCTTATCCTCCATTTTTCGCATCGACCGCCGATAATCTCTTAAGCATGTGGTCTGTCTGGTTTTTCAGATTTGAGAAAAAACTAGACAAGGTTGAGATAGAATCGTATACCTTATGCAGCCGCCAGGCACACAAATATCGAAAAATACGGGAGGGAAGCATGAAGATTTTCTGTGCATTAACATTGGTATGTCTGGTCGCAATTCTTGCGGCACCGGCATACGCATCCGACTTTAGCTTCGGCAGCACCGCCAGATCGGTCGCGATGGGCGGTGCGGGACTGGCGCTTACCGACAATGCAGGAACTAATGTGGTGCTCAATCCTGCAGCACCTGCCGCAAGCGATCAGGGCGTTCGGTTTATATTCCCGGGGCTTGAGTTCCACACCACGGGTGCTTCGTTCGATGACCTAAGCGACAGCGTCGACAAAATCAGCAGCGGTGACACGGACGACGCCCTCGATCTGGTCAATGACTTTGCTAAGCAGCAAACCACTCTGAGCTTCAGCACAGTAACCGGCTTTGCAGGGCCGTTTGGAATAACCGTTGCAGCCGATGCACAGGGAATAATAAGTCCTGGAACTGCAGCAGCCGAATGGGCTAACGCAGCTCAATTATTCCGCGACAATACAGGAATAGACCTTACCGACCTACAATCAACTATCACCAACGCGAATTTCCAAGAAACGATAACTAAAGCACAGGCGGGAGATATCGCGGAAGCTAATACGGCATTTAATGCGTATCTTACTGATTTGTCTCAGAATTTCGTGGACGGAAACTTTGTATATGGTCCGGGCATTTCGATCAGCAAGGGATTTGCCACCAAGTCCGGAGGCCGGCTGTGGCTGGGCACCAACATTAGCTTCCTACGCGGCGAAGCTCATAGGTGGCAGATAACGGCTGCATCTCCGTCTGGCGTATCGGTCAGCGGAACTACAGTAACGACTGACATTGACTTTGAAGCAGTTGAACAGCCAGTGATCAAGAAAACGACTACTAAGGCCGATGTTGGGCTTATCTACAGACCGAACAACTCAATGCTCCAATACGGTGTTGTGATTGAAAACTTTATCGAGCCCAAGCTGAACGGATTTCCTAATCGAAAGAATGAACGTACCTTTAGTTTGGGTTTGGCAATGATGCCTACCAAGAACATTGTCTGGGCCGTTGATTTGGTAAACATCAACGGAGCTAACAACGAAGATGCGCAGCTCAGGATGGGCGGCGAAGTTAGGCTTGGAAGGCTTATGACGCTGCGTGCAGGATATTCCGGCAGCAAATGGACTTACGGTCTCGGGGTATTTGGGATCAACTTCGCTTGGGCCGGCAAATCTGCTCAGTTGCTTTCGAATGTGCTCAAGTTTTAAGCACAATATTAACACCACTTGGGATATTTAAGCAGGCAACAACGCTCGGCGTTGTTGCCTGCTACTTGTTTGAGTAATCTAACTTGTTTGCAAAGCCTCTCTTGCCTGGCTAAGGAGGAGCTTAATATACTGAGCGCGCTCGAACGCATATGGGTCCGTGACGTTCGCTTGATTGAGTTTGCCTCTGAACTCATCTATAGTCCTGTAGCCTTTAGCGTCCATCCAATCGGCTATCTGGCGGTTTATGGTAGTAATATGATTGAGTCCATTTTTATACAGGGCGGAAACAACTTGTACTGCTCGCGCTCCGGCCAGCAGATGACTCACTGCTTCTTTTCCGGTATGAACTCCCGTGCTAGCTGCAAGGTCTATGTCTAGAATACTAGAGAGAACGGCTATCCATCTAAGCGGCAGGCGCGTTTCTTCCGGCATGCTCAGATCTAGGCTTATCACCAGTGATTCTCGGTCCGGATCGATTGTGGGCTGATAGAACCTGTTAAAGAGCACAAGCCCGTCGGCCCCGGCGTCCACGAGTCTGCGTGCAAAGTTGGCGGTTGCAGTATAGAATGGACTTAGTTTAACAGCCACTGGCACTTCCACCGACGAAACTACCGAAGCTACCACGTCTAGCGATTCGCTTTCGATATCTTGAGCGGTCTTGTGCGGATCTGTTTGTACTGCGTATAGATTAAGCTCGATGGCATCACACCCGGCAGATTCGAGTTGGCGGGCGTAGTCAACCCATTCGCCGCGCGAGACGGCGTTTATGCTCCCGATGAGCGGGAAATCGACTTCCTTACGAGTTTTCTCGGTCCACATGATATGTTCTCTTGGACCTGCATGCTCTAGCCTAGGAAAGTACGTTAGCGACTCAGGAAAGATATCGGCTCCTATGTTGAGAGAATTTTCCAGTTCGCTTGCCTCAAGCTGAATTTGTTCTTGGAAAAGCGAGTAGATTACAAGAGCTCCGGCCCCGGCTTCTTCGGCCTTCTTTACGTTGTCTATTCTCCTCGAAAAAGTGCTAGCGCCGACGATCACAGGACTGGAGAGCCTAATGCCCATATATGTAGTGGAAATATCAGCCATCGCCGTTAACCCCCGGTGTAGTTTTGATTGGTTATTACCCCGCTGTTCGGAAATACAAACTCAGCAGATTGGTGGTTATAGGCTTTGCGGCTTTAGAATGATGCATTATTACATTAGGCCGATCATATAGCTCTGAATGAGGTGTATGATATCCAATATACTAGAATCTAAACGTTGTTCCCTAATTAACGTAGAACTTGCTGTTTCAAGATACGGCGCAAAATAAATGCTATTAGTTGACTTCTCTATTTAATCGTTAAGTCTACTGGCGTTTTAGCACGAGTACGGCCACGTCGTCAATAAACTTTCCAGCCGCATAGCGTAGAGATTCGTCAATAATGTGGTCGGCTACGCCGCGTGCGGTAGTATGTAATGCCGCCTCCACAGCATCAAGCAACCTCTCTTCGCCAAATTGGTTCGAGTCGCGTCGTGCTTCTATAAGTCCATCCGTATATGCGACAAACAAACCTCCTTGAGGCAGAACCGCCTCGCAGGAGATATAAGCTTCTTCCTCCACAACACCAAGCGCCGTTCCCGGAACCTCCAGGAACCTGCACTTTTCATCGCACAAAATAGGATAAGGATGGCCTGCGCCGACTATGCGAAGTATCCCGTTGGATTCATAAACCACCGCCAGCATCGTGGCAAATTGATCAGATTTCAGCTCGGCAGCCGCCACACGGCTCAAACGAACCATTGCCGAACATGGATCCGGATTTTCGCGCATAAACCCTCTAAAAAGTGAGCGAATAGTAAGCGAATCAGCGGCAGCTTCAACTCCGTGGCCTGAAAGGTCCCCGATGGTAAAAACAATCCGCTGAGAGTCCAATCGAAACAAATCGAGGAAATCACCGCCGAGCCGAGCCTTCTCGCGCGCAGAGATATAAGCATGCGCAATCTCCAAGTCACCGACCTGCGTCGGTATATCAGCCAAAAGACCCTCCTGCACCAAACGGCCCACTTCCACCTCGTCGAGCAACTCTTTCCGATATGCCGCAAAATAAGACGCAGCGATAGCCGCAAGAGCTGCGTGAAGGAACTCGTCCATTGCAATCATCAGTCTTAGTCCATCATGCTGGGAGTTCGCCAGCAGCAGCGGTATATAACTCTCTTCAAGGAAATGAATGCTTATTATGAGCGCCTCGAAAGGAAACCGCCTCGCAGCCAATTCTCGCCCTGCTGCCTCCAATTCGGCAATAGCCATTGCGGGTTCGCCGGCCTCCATGTTTGCCAGCATGTTTCTTAGCATTTGCCCAAATACTGTGCGCAGATCATCACGGGTCAGCCCAGGCGGCTGCCAAGCATTCCACTGATGTCCAATCCAAGTATCCAAGATGCGAGACTCGTGCAAAAGCAGACGCTGGGCGATCTGTCTCAGCGTCTGCTTGCTCTCCATTGAAAACTCTACAACTCTGTAACCTGCAAAGCGATACTTTTTCAAAACATCACCGCCATAATTAAACCCATTCTATGATACCAGAGAGCGTCTCTTAATTAGTTCCAACAGATCGTATCTATCACATCCACCGGCATTATATCCTAAAACGCGAACCGGCGAGTATGGAGTCAAGAGCTCGGCTATGCTACCATTACAAAATCAAGCTTTTTTGTGTTTGTAGTTATCACAATGGGCTTGACTTTCAGCCATGTTGAGGCGATACTAAAATAAGAGAAGTGAAAACGTTTTCATTATCCTGCCGGGGGTGGAAGGTGCACAAGTCGATTTCAACATTCCTAATCGCCGCATTTGTGATCTTTTTTGGCGTATCGAACGCGTCCGCCGGAAAATATCAACTTGCCTACTGGCGCGAGCTTGGAGCATGGGAGAATCAAGCTCCACCAGCGGGAACATACGGCATGCATGACGTTTGGATCCATGTTTGGAATGAGGACGGCACTCCCAGACCCAACGTTCAAGTACGCAACTCCAGTGGCTTCAATTTTGGCTATACCAATTCGCATGGAATCGTCCACACCCAACTTTGGTCCAGCGCGTCGGATTTTATGTGCTATGACGGGACAAATGTCTCCGAAGTAACCCCAATCTTCGACGAGCGTCGAGCACCGCATTGGGGACACTATTCTTGGGAGGTCGGTTTTGTTTATCGCAATTCCAACAGCCCGAACGGTGTTTTTGACACTGTTTGGGATGGTATATTAAACTCCACCTCAGGCGATAACTGCGATATAGACGCACCGTGCACCAGAAGCTTGGCATTTATATCTACCAATCCCGAAGAAGCGTGCAGTGATCCGTACACCTTGAGCTCAACCGTCACTGAAGCCGGACAGACCTTCGTGGCCAAAGGAGATCGAGTAATCGCAGCCAAGGCTTGGCTGAACGGAAATGCCGGATTCAAGGCCGAAATATTGAACGGCGGGCCGAACGGTGCGCCCATAGGCTCTGTTGCCTTAGCTCCCAGCGAGAATTCCTACGAAGACGTGCTCGCTATGTGGCCTTTTGATTCCGTACCGGTTACGCCCGGCAATACCTACTATCTAAAGATTACCTCCGCTAACGGTACCCCCTTTCAGGTTCAGCGAACCCTTGGAAATACCTATCCCAACGGATGCTTCTATGAGAACAAATCGGCCGTACCCGGTTCCGACATGTGCGGACTCGTAGTGATGGCGTGGACCGGTTACGGGGCAAACGGCAGAATCTCTGGCCGCGTTAGAGATGTAAACTCCGTTGCACTAGCCAATGCCCGCGTTGTGGCCCAACCGGGTAACCTTACAACATTCACCAACAGCTACGGCGACTACAACTTATATAACGTACCTCCAGGTGTATATACCGTCACAGCCTCTAAGAACGGCTATTCGGAGCAGACGCTCCGTGGAAGAGTTGTGACGGCAGGCCAAACCACAATAGTTAACCTCGACCGTTTAAAGGCACTCACAAACCTGCTATCGAATCCCGGCTTTGAAAGCGACTTCGCGAACTGGACCAAGATCGCCACGTTTAATCGTTACCCCGACGACTCAGGTCAAGGCTTTGCGGTCGTTCCACACGGGGGACAGAAGTGGGTAGGCACGGTAATTTGCCAAGGCGGCAACCAATACGGAACTCTATACCAACAGGTCGGAGTATCGAACGACTACGAGTATCTCGCCTCCGGTTGGTATTTCACCGACGCATTTGCAAACAATCGCGCTCAAGAATGGCCCAACGACAATCAGTGTCGGCTTGGAATCGATCCAAGGGGTGGAACGAACAAGCTTGCATCATGGGTCGTGTGGTCCGATTGGTCGTCTAGCCAGAACCAATGGGCCGAACTCAAGGTCAAAGTCAATGCCCAACCGCCATACGCTCAAATGACGGTGTTCCTAGATTACAAGATTCCCTACACGCACGAGTGGAATAAGGCTGGATTTGACGACATCTTTTTCGGACGAAGCATGCCTGTGATTGTTATTGAGACAAATCCGTCCGTGTCTAATGTTTCAGCATTCAGCGCGACAGTGACCTGGCAAACCAACGCACCATCCGATTCGCGGGTGGACTATGGAATCACTACCTCATACGGTCAAAGTAAGACGGTCTCGAATCCGGTTATCGATCATAGTGTAACGCTCACAGGGTTGTGCCCTAACACCACGTATCATTTTAAAGTGACATCCGGCGGCAGCGGGTACTCGTCCGACACCTCATCTGACTTCACATTCGCCACTGCTCCATGCACAATAGTCTCGGATATCAGGAACCTGAACACCCTTCCCGATCAAACAGAAATCCAATTGCCTTCGAAAATTGTCACCGCCGGGGTCAACCAGCTGGGCAATATGTTCTATATTCAGGAGAGCGGCTTTCCTGCGGGAATCCGCGTCAACTCGAACGACAGTAGCATCTGCGAAGGTGACATCCGAACAATCTACGGTGTGCTAACGACTGTTGACGGCGAGCGATGCATCGAATGCACCTCCACTGACCTGATCTCGACAGCTAATCCTACGCCCAGACCCTACGGAATTATCGCTGGTCAAATGGGCGGCGTAGCTGCAGGAAAGGTCTACGGCGTTAATAATGTCGGATTGCTAATGAGGACGTGGGGGTTCGTCACCGACACGGGCAGTGACTATTTCATCCTGACTGATGCAAACGGACACCAACTGAAGGTAATATGCGGCTCTATCCCGAAGCCATCAGGCTTTGTGGCTGTTACCGGTGTTTGCGGAAAGACGCAGTCCGGGGGTATCGCGCCCGTTCTGCGAGTACGTAAGCAAAGCGATATTACGCCGTTTTGAGGTCGTACATGCACTGTCGTATACCGATAGTTCGTTCAACGCAAATCCGTTGTGTTTCCGATGCATTACCACCCCCTAATTTGCGCTTTTATTCGCAGGACAGCATGTTTG
>Ga0272448_1005166_pt1 | contig 14531 bp, 9 predicted proteins | sample YNPCB0191_FD_202220 | JGI IMG/M metagenome (GOLD analysis project Ga0272448, IMG submission 202220) | Hot spring sediment microbial communities from Yellowstone National Park, WY, United States - YNP-CB-019-1 | ecosystem: Environmental > Aquatic > Thermal springs > Hot (42-90C) > Sediment...
GCCTACCCGATCATGGACAACCTGAAGATCTGGCTGAACGGTGAGTTCCTGAAGGGCGGCGACAAAGACGACCCATATATCGGCACCGGCGTTTGGGGCGCCAACAAGGACGACAAACTGACCGCAGCCCAGGCCGCGATCAAGTGGGGGTTCACCAAGAACAACTCGCTTGACTTGGCCTACCACTGGGTCAAGTTCGATCCCACCGGAGCGACCCTCGACTCGGCGACCGAGAACTACGTCACCGTCGGGCTGGCTCACCAGATGAGCCCGAACGCCGGCGTGAGGGTCGGCTACCAGCTCATCAGCTACGACGGCGGCAGCACCGCAAGCGGACCTTATGGCGTTGACTACCGCGGTTCGCAGGGCGTCGTGCAGTTCGGCGTGAGCTTCTAGTCGGACCTGATACGACTGCGATCAAGCCCCCGGAGCGATCCGGGGGCTTTTTTGTGCGCCGCCGGTTCAAGACGAAAAGGAAACGGTTTGTCTTGTTTGTGGGCGCGCGACAACCGTCATTCTGAGCGGAGCGAGGAATCTGGGCGCCGCGGGGAGATCCTTCGCTTCGCTCAGGATGACGATAGGGGGCTCAGGATGACGATAGGGGGCTCAGGATGACGATAGGGGGCCCAGGATGACGATAGGGCGCTCAGGATGACGTTTCCGATAAATGAACTCGTTCGGATACGCGTCCTGCTTGATGTGCACCGCACGCGAGAGTATAATTCCTGTATTGCCCGTTGGAGGTGGTTCTGAAATGAGGAGCAGATTGGGGTTGGGTGTTGTCCTCGCGCTTGTGGTGTGCGTCGGCACGCGTTGCGGCGCGCTCGAAGCCGCAGGCGCCGCGGAGGGTCTTGTTCCGCCGCCCGCGATCTCGGTGCCGTACGGCGGCAGGGTGGTCACCGACATCAACCTGAGCGATAAGGACCTGCTGGGTGTGATCAAGCAGGTAATCCCGGCGCTCGGCGAGGTGATCGGCTCAATCCTACCGATGGCGGCGGGAGCTGCGAAGGGGCCGGTGGATGAGAAGGCGCTGGCCCTGTTGAAAGGAATCGACTTCAAGGGGCTGGCGGAAGCAATCAGCGGGATCACAAACGTGCGACTGCTGGTGGTCAGGTATCCTGGCCCCATAAAAACGACCGACCTGACGGCGCACCTGGATTCGGGCGTAGCCAAGCTCGGCAAGTTCAGCCGCGTGTTGAACGACATATCGAGGGCGCCGGGCGTGTTGGCGCTGTATGCCCAGGCCGACGGCGGCGGCTACGTGGGATACGCCTTCGACCCGGGCGCGCGCAGCCTCTACGCTTTCCGGATTATTGGGACCGCCGATCTGGAGCGGCTTACGAAATGGGTCATGAACGCGGCTAGGCTGGCGGTGGGCGCGGCAGGGTCAACGCCGGTGCCCTCGCCGGAGCCAGGCACGGCGTCTGAGGGCGTGACCCCTGCGCCGGCCCCCGAGCCTGCTGCGGGACCCCAAGACTAGCGGCCGCCCGGCACGGAGGCTTTCTTGCCTGAATCCGGGCGGCGCGGAGTCGTGCCGCTTGGCCGTGAGTAAGTCGGCTGATAAGCAGCCTCGAGCAGCCGGAGGAGGTAAAAGCTGATCACGTGTGCGGGATAGTAGGATATATCGGAGAGAAACAGGCGTGTCCGATTCTGATCGACGGTCTCAAGCGCCTCGAATACCGAGGCTATGACTCGGCGGGCATTGCGATCCTGAACGACGGAGTCATCGATGTCCGCAAGAGTGTCGGCAAGCTGAAAGCACTGGAGTCGTCCATCGCCGGCAGTCCTCCCGCGGGTTCGGTTGGGATAGGCCACACCCGCTGGGCCACGCACGGCCGACCCTCCGACGAAAACGCCCACCCCCACTCCGACTGCTCGGGCCGGATAACCGTCGTCCACAACGGCATCATCGAAAACTACATGCAGCTCAAGTCGCGCCTAGTTGACGAGGGGCACAAGTTCCTCTCCGAGACCGACACGGAGGTGGCGGCGCACCTGATAGAGCGCCATTACGACGGGGACCTGGTGGACGCGGTCAGACGAGCCGCATGCGAATTGGAGGGATCATTTGCCCTGGTCGTGATCGCTCGCGACGAGCCGGACCGCATAGTAGCCGCGCGCCGTCACAGTCCTCTGGTCATCGGGCTGGGCGATAACGAGTGCTTTCTCGCCTCAGACGTGGCGGCCTTTCTGAGCCACACTCGGCGGGTGATCTACGTTGACGACGACAACATTGCCGTCGTCGACCGAAACGGCGCGAATCTCGTCGATCTCGACGGCAAGCCGGTGGTCAAAGAACCCTCCACTGTGGATTGGGACGCGGCGATGGCGGAACGCGGGGGCTACGAGCACTTTATGCTCAAGGAGATCCACGAGCAGCCGCGTGCGCTGCGCGAGACAATGCGCGGCAGGCTCAGCCCCGATCTCGACCGCGTCGACCTGCCCGGGATCAACCTCACGGACGACGAGATCCGGCGCATAGAGCGCATCGTGATGATTGCGTGCGGGACGGCTTATCACGCCTCGATCGCCGGCAAATACGCGATTGAAGCGCTTTGTCGGATACCGGTGGAAGTCGACGTGGCAAGCGAGCTGAGATACCGCGATCCTATCATCGACGACCGCACGCTCGCCGTGGTCATCAGCCAGTCCGGCGAGACCATAGATACGATCGTGGGGCTCCGCGAAGCGAAGCGCAAAGGGGCGAAAGTCATCGCGATCACCAACGTGGTGGGAAGCATGGCCGCTCGAGAGTCGGACGGCGTGCTCTACACCTATGCGGGCCCGGAGATTGCGGTCGCGAGCACCAAAGCCTACACGACCCAGCTGATGGTGCTCTACCTGATTGCGCTTTATCTGGCGCAGGTTCGGGGCACGCTCGACGAGGCCCGGGCCGCCGAGCTTCGTGCGGCGTTGTGGGAGCTACCTGGGCAGGCGGAGTCGATTCTGAACGACTATGCCGCGGTAGTCGACGCCGCGGCGCGCTATTACTGCTTTAACGGCTTTCTTTATATGGCCCGCGGAATCAACCTGGCCAGCGCGCTCGAGGGGGCGCTCAAGATCAAGGAGATCGCTTACATTCACGCCGAGGGCTATGCCGCCGGTGAGATGAAACACGGGCCGATCGCCATGATAGACCCGACCTTCGCCACGATCGCCGTCGCGGTCGAATCGAAGACCTACGACAAGATGCTCGGCAACATCAGAGAGGTCAAGGCGCGTTCGGGCGAGGTGATCGCCATAGCCAACACCCACGATACTTTGATCGAGGACTACGCCGACCGCGTGATTCGTATCCCGAAGACCGAGGAGCTGTTCTCGCCGGTGCTGGTCGCCATTCCGCTGCAGCTTATGGCCTACTATGTCGCGTGCAGCCGCTCTCCGAACGTGGACCAGCCGAGGAACCTCGCCAAGACGGTCACCGTGGAGTGACGCTCAGTAGTCAATCCCCTTCCTGGCCTTTATGCCGCGCTGAAACGGGTGCTTGACCAGGTTCATCTCGGTGACGTAATCCGCCGCTTCGATGATCTGCCGGGGCGCGTTCCGGCCGGTAAGTATCAGCTCAACGTGGCGCGGCTTGTCTTGGATGAGCCGCAGGACCCGATCAACCCCGACCAGGTTGTAATGCATGGCGTTGTTGATCTCGTCCAGGATCACCAGACCGCACTCGCCGCTCCGGATCACGCGCTCCGCGAACTCCATGGCCGCCTCGACCGCCTCGCGCCTCTCGCGGACCTTGGCCTCGTCGATTCGCGGGCTGGGGTCCGCGGCAAACTGCTTGAACACCAGGCGGTCGCCGAACTCTTCGGCGAACCGGGCCTCTCCGATCTGAGCATAGCCCTTTATGAACTGGATTACGCAGACCCTGATACCCCACCCCAACGCACGAAGCGCCGCTCCGAGCGCGGCGGTGGTTTTTCCCTTGCCCGCGCCGGTGTAAACGTGGAGCAGTCCAATGCGCTCGCCGGGTGCCGTCTTGCCGGAGTTCATAGCTTATGCATACTAGCAGCTTGCCGCGCGGGAGTCAACCTGCCGTTGCCGCAGGATAGGAAGAATCTGGGCGCCATCGTGAGATCCTTCGCTTTGCTCAGGATGACGTTCTGGGATAACTGAACCTGTTCGCTTGACGACGTCGGTCGGTTCCTGTAAGCTATAGGCGTTTGAGGCGTCGGAAATCGCCTTAGGAGCCTGGTGTTGGGTATGTCCTCCGTCAGCGACCGCAAACTTGAGGCCCGCAGCCGTGCCGTTTTCGAAATGTCCGTCCAACCGATGCCGCCGCTGGAGATCGTGGAGATACTCGAATCCGGCGGCGGGGCGGTGGACGAGTACTTGGGCCGAGAGATATACGCGAATACTCGGCCGGAGTATCTCGCGCGCCAGCGACAAAGGCTGGCGGAGACCGCCAGACTGCATGCCGAGCGCGTCGGAGACAGGCCCACCTACCTGCTGCGCGCGCCCGGCCGGCTTAACGCGTTCCTGGAGTATCTGGACATGTGCGCGGGCGATCATATGTCCACCACAATCGACGGCGACATCCCCGTCGCCGTATCGCCCCGAGAGGACGACGTCCTGAGCTGCGTCAACATCAATCCCCTGTTCGCGTCCGAAGACGTTTCGATCACGGCCGAGTTTCGGCGCTTTGCCGAGGAGCCGTGGGACAGATACGCCGCGGCGATGGAAGACAACTGGGACAATCGAACCAAGGTCTTCCCTCACTGGGGCCGGCCCCAGGGCAACTGGCTCAATTATGTGGTGAGCTCGTATCTCAGGACTCTGTGGGATTCACGCGACCTGCGTCTGCGCGGCGCCGACATTACGTTCGGCCGGGCTACCGCACCATTCAGGGCGGGTACGAGTTCTTCTTCGGCGGTGGTGGTGCTGGGGTTCCTGGCCATGTATTTAACGAATCGGGACCGGCTGCCGCAGTGGGACGCATCGGAAGTGTGCAGGCTCTTGGGTGAAGCCGAGTGGTATGTGGGCACGCACGGCGGAGCCAACGACCAAACAACCATCCTTATGAACGGGGCGAACCAGGTCCTCTACAACCGCCACTCGCGTCCGGTTCTGGAATCCACCCCGCTGCCGTTCTTGCGGGGCGTCCACGTAGTCCTGGCCAACTCGCTGTGGGAGGTCAACAAGTCGCTGACCGGAAACCAGAGCTTCAACATGCGCAAGGGCTGGATGGAGATCGGCGACGAAGTAATGAAGCTTATCATCGCCGCCGTGCGGGAGGCGCGGACTCGGAAACAAGCCTCCGGCACGGGGTGGCTCGCGAAGCTGGTCAAAGACCGATTCGGGTTCAAGGCGGGAGGAGAGACGCCCCTGCTGGAGTCGCACCCCGAGTACTGGGACAGGATCGAGGCGAACTACCACAAGTTCGGCAGCCTGGATGAGTCGATCCTCGGAATACCGAACGAGGCCATCGAGGAGCTCATCCTGCTTCTGCCGGTGAAGCTGACTCCGGTCGAGGCGGGGCGCATTCTCGGAAAGGATCCCCAGACGATCGAACAGCTCTACACGAAGCCCAGACGCGCGATCGGCGGCTACCATACACGCACGACCGCGCGGTTCTTTCACAAGGAGAATGTAATCGGCCGGAAGCTGGAGAAGATTCTCCTGGAGGCGGAGAGGCGCGTGGCGTCCGGGGAGATTTCGCCTGATTCCGAGGAGTATGATCGGTACCGGCTGGAGGTCGGCGACTTGGTTGACCGGCTCCAGCACGCGCTGTGTTTCGACTTCCGAGTGTCCAACGCTCAGCTCGACCGCCTCTTGGACATCGCGCGCCGCGGCCCCGGCTATCTGGGCGGAAAGCTTACCGGCGCGGGCAAGGGCGGGTGCGTGTCGATACTGGTGCGCGAGAAGGAATCGGAGGCCATGTGTCGGTATCTGGACCGCGAGTACTACTCCAAACCCGGGAACTTCGACGACTACCGACAGATACTTGAGGACGCCATTCGTTACTACGAGCCGGGCACATTCGAGCGCGAATCCGCGGTCGAACAGCTTGGAAACCTCGACCGCGCGCTTTCCTCCATCGAGAATCAGCGCACCGTGATCACCTTCAGCCGCGGCGCATGTGCCCTCGATCTCGAACGGCTGTCGAGATAGGCCGCCTATCGGCTGCGGGAAGCCTGGCTCGCACAAGCAGGACTCAAAGAAGTAAGGAGCCGACACCGTGCCCAACGATCGAGCATACAGACTGGACTACTCCGCGCACCCGGTGCGCGCCGTCGACTGCGACTGCCCGGACTCTTGGCCGTGCGGGTCTGCGTCAGCGCTTACCGACGGGCTGGGAGCCGAGCGCTATCCTGCCGCGTGGCGGGTGTGGACACGCCCTGATGCCCCCACGTCCGGCAGGCCGGCGTCGGTCTTGCTCGACTACGGCGAGCCCGTCGAGGTAGGAGCGCTGGTTCACTATTTCTATGTCCCGGGAAGTCGGGACCACCGCTGGAGGGACTATTTGTGCGGCCCGGCGGCATTCGGCGAGGTTCGCATCCACGCCGGTGACGACGGCGAGCACTGGCGGGTGGTCGCTCACCTAACGGACTTGCCTCCGGAGTGTCCCCAAGTGCTCCCAATAGCGCCGCCTGTGCGTGCCCGATACCTGAAGCTGGAGGTCGTCTCGATGGCGGCGGGCGCGCCCGGAATCCGGTCGTACGAGCTGGACACCTACATCGGGGGAGTGCCGGGAGAGCTCGTTGTTCCGGAGGGATACAGGACCGTCCGCAGGGGCTTCCCCTGCGCGAGGGCACTGGAAGCCATATGCGAGACTCGGTCCGTGGAACCGTTCCGCGTGCAAATCAGAGTGGACGGTCAGGCGGTGGTCGACGAGGGCGAGTGCGGACGGAAGGCGGCAGCATTCAAGGCTGAGGTTGAGGGCTTCCCAATCGAAGCAGATCTGCGCCCTGTGCGCGCAGGGTTCTTGGTCGAGGTTCGGTGGGGCGGGCCCGTGCGCCCTCCGTTCCGCAGGTTGGACGTTATGGCGGCCATGAGCTCGGACCCGAAGGAATGGTGCGTTCCCGGATATCATTACGGACGCACCAGGCCGGAACCACTCTCCATAGCATCCGCCGTCGTAGGAACCTGCGCGTCGATTGTGAGCGACGGAGAGCGCGCCCTTGCAATCGTTCCGGACACCGACGCGAGCTGGGTCGGCCTGGATGGAGAATATGTAACGGCCGCTTTTCCTCTGGATACCCAGGTGCACCGCGCGTTGATCGTTCCGGCCCGAGGAGACTGGAGCTCGGCGTTCAGAAAGGTGGCCGCCGATGTCTTCGGGTTCGAGGAGCCCAGGCAGTTCTCGCCTGTGAGCAAGGCCGTCCCCGATCTCTGCAGGTTCGTGCTGCGGCCCGAGCTTTGGAGCGAGAAGTATCGGATGATCCGGTCCTTCCCGGATACCGATTTCTTCTACATCTTCTACAGCCTGCCGTATGCCGTGCCCGCGCTCACGATCTGGGAAGTGATGTCCGGAGACGCCTCCGTGCGCGAAAAGATAGACTGCATTCTGCGGTTCGCGTTGGACCGCAGGCTCAGGGACGGCTTGATGGCCGGGGCGCTTTTCTCCGAATACGCGGACCGCGAGCTGGTGGAAACCGGCAGGGTGCCGTTTGGTTACGCGCCGTTCTATGACTGGCACGTCAACTACCCGAACGAGCAACTGGTCGGCATGGATCAAGGCTGTAACCGCTGGATCACCGCGCACAACATGGGCGCGGTGCTGTGGACGATCACTTACGTGTGGGGATCGCGGGGCGGTCTTCCGCCGGATATCCTCGAAGGAGCGAAAGACGTCGCCGACTGGATGGTCCGAATGCAGGAAGACGACGGCAGCTGGCACTATGCTTATCACGAAGACGGATCGGTAGCCTCGCCCTGCTCCGACAGCGGTACGATATGGAACGTCTGGAGCCTGTGGCGGTTCGGCCGCATGACCGGCGAGTCGAAATACCTCGAGGCCGCCGACAAGGCACGTGCCTACTTCAAGCGGACGTTCACCGCTAACCATCTCTATCGCGGCTATTGGGAGGATATCTACGGGGGCGGGAAAACCGAGCTCAATACGGCGCAGGGCTACGAGTCCGCAATCGCAACACAGGCATTTGCCGAGATGGGCGATGCGGAGGCGGCTGTCAGCTCGGCTCAGGATGCCCTGCGATTCGTGTGCACGCGGGTCCTGGAGTCAAGGGACTACTGGACCAGCTACGGCGGCGTGGCCGAGCAGCAGAACTGGGCGCCCGGAACCTACATAGCGCCGACTTTCGGGTATGCCGCCCACATCGCCTGGCGTATATCGGGCGACGACTTCTTCAGGCCGTTCGCCTCGTTGGCCAAGACTATCGGCTGGTGGCAGGATGACTCCAGCGGCGGCGCGTTCTGGATGTCCGCCGCGGTGACGCAGCAGCCGATCGAAATGCTGCGCGAAGCAAACGGCGACCGCCAGTTCTGGGCACTGTGGGACTCCGCCCAGAAGGTGGCGTTCACCGTGCCGTGGCTGGTGGACGAGGTGAACCGCAGGACGGGCGACCGTGTGAAACTGGACGCGACCGCCCTGATCGGAACGGACGACCGCGGCACCGAGGTGAGAGCGGCTGTGTTCGACGGCGAGGTCGAGTCCGACAGCGGACAGGTGAACTGGCTGGCGCTGAAACCTTCGCAAGCGGACGGGGAAACCGGACTCCAGCTCGTTCTCATAAACCACGCCGAGGCAACGGAGTGCCGCGTTCGCGTCGCGTCGCACGCCGCTCCGGCAGCGGCCCGTGCGTTTGACTCAAACGGCGAGCCGACTCAGGCACGATTCGCAGCGCGAGCGGGAGAAGCCGTCGTCGCCCTGCCTGAGAGGCACACGGTAATTCTGGTCTGGCCGGCACTCCCACAGTAGTCGGCGCCGCGAGAAGTCGGGCGTCCGCTGGGAGCCGCCGGGCATAGACCACCCGAATAGTGTCAGTTGCACCGGCTGACGGTCATCTTCATGTCCATCGTCATATACACCTCGGCGGGCGCGCCCTGTTTGACCGCCTCCTTGGGCATGCCGATTGCAAACGACGCCCAGATCTGACCGTTCCCCTTGAGGATCTTCCCCAGCGTGGGCGAGAAATAGAATGTCATCGTGCCGTTGAGATCCAGGGAACCGGATACCTGGGACATCATCTGCCGCTCCTTGGGGCCGAGCGCGGCGGAGTCGACAACGGAGTTGACGACGCGGCCGAGGTCCATGTGCGCGCCGAACTTCTGGTTGATCGCGGCCGTGGTGAGCGACCATACTCGCTCGCCGTAAGACTGCAGCACCGAGTCGACCGTCATCTCGCCCGCGTCAAAAGGCATCGGCACGGTTTGGGTCCAACGCGTTCCCACCTCGACCGGCTCCGACGGCAGAAAGACGTATTGGCCCATGAGGTTCGAAAACTGACTAACGTCGATGTTTCCGGCTCCCTGCAGCGCGAACACCCTTTCCATTCCCTCGATGCCGAGCAATCGGCCGTCCGGCGCCATGGTCATGACCACGGAGAACGACTGTTTGGGCAGCACGGGCTGTCTGCCGTTTGCCGCTCCGGCAAGTTTGACCTTCGGCACGGAGTAGGTTATCTTCAGTTTGGCGGACCCGTCAGGCAACACGGCAAGCGTCCGCTGCCAGGCCAGCATTTCCATGGACATGCTGATCGGCGACATGCTCCGCGTCCCCGGCATCGAGGGCAGAGTCATGTTGACTGTCATGTTCACGCGGTACTTGTCCAGGCCGCCCCTTGTGAACTTGTAGGCAAGCTTGATCGGCTCAGCCTGCGCCGCGCACGCCGCGAGAAGAAAGACAATCAGCGCGAGAATGGTAATCCGGCGGTTCATCTGTGTCCTCCAGAAAGTCTGGGGCGTCACGGCGGCTGCCGTCGGGACGCCTCTGTATTCTTCTTCCATATCCCGCGGCATTGCATGGATCGGCAGGTTAGCGGCTGCGGACCGGCGAACAGGCTAAGGGGACCCGGCAGGCAGCGGACAAAGCCCCGACGAGTATCAGTCAGGGCATGCTTTTCGGTCCGGCGAGCCGGTGCTTGAGCGTGCTTCGGCCGCCGAACCTGGATCAGTTTCACCGGAGGTGCAAGTGAACCCCAAAGAAGTCACGGTTTACATGATAGGCAACGCCCACATCGACCCGGTGTGGCTCTGGAGATGGCAGGAGGGATTTGCCGAAGTTCTGGCGACCTGCCGCAGCGCGCTGGACAGGATGCGCGAGTTTCCGGAGTTTGTCTTCACTCGCGCTGATGCCGCCACCTACCGCTGGGTCGAGGAAGCCTGTCCGGAGATGTTCGAGGAGATCGGACGGCGCGTCAGCGAGGGACGGTGGAGCGTGGTCGGGGGATGGTGGGAGCAGTCCGACTGCAACATACCCTGCGGCGAATCGTTCGTCCGCCACGCGCTGTACGGCAAGCGGTATTTCTTGGAGAAGTTCGGCGTCGACGTAGACATCGGCTACAATGTCGATTCCTTCGGTCACTGCGCAGGTCTGCCGCAGATACTGGCGAAGGCCGGAATCAAGTACTACGTCTTTATGCGGCCCAATCCAGCCGAGAATCCGAACGCCGCGCCGTTTTTCTGGTGGCAGGGACCGGACGGTTCCCGTGTTCTCGCGCACCGGGTTCGCGAGCCGTACTGCACCGGGCCGTCCGATATCCAAGAGCACGTCAGAGGCTGCGCCGCGAACAGGCCGGAGGGCGGCACGGTCACGTCCTGCTTCTACGGAGTCGGCAACCACGGCGGCGGGCCTACCATAGCGAACATCGAGTCGATCAAGCGGCTCCGGGATGATCCTCAGGCTCCCAATCTGGTGTTCGGCACGCTGCGGCAGATGTTCGAACACGCGCTCAACGACCAAATCGAGTTCCCGACGGTCCAAGGCGACCTTCACCACCATGCTGTCGGCTGCTACAGCGCACATTCCGCAGTGAAAACGTGGAATCGCCGTGCCGAAAACGCTCTGATCGCGTCCGAAAAGTTCTGCGCCTTGGCGAAGCTAGAGTGCGGACGGACTTTTCCGAAGCGCGAGTTTGCGTCGGCGTGGCAGAAGCTTCTCTTCTGCCAGTTCCACGACATCTTGGCCGGCACCAGCTTGGAGTCCGCCTACGAGGACGTCAGGAACTGGATCGGCGCGGCGCTCGACACGGCGGACTATCACGCCGCGGCCGCTCTCTCGCAGATCGCATGCGGGATCGACACACGGGGCGAGGGTGCGCCGTTCGTGGTGTTCAATCCGCACGCGCACGAGGTGACGTGTGCGGTCTACTTGTCGCAGAACATCTCGTCGCTGCTGGACCACGCGGGCAGGAGCGTGCCGGTGCAGACCGTGGAGCCGGTTTTCGAGCACACCGGGCCGCGGCCGACAAAGATCTTCGTCGACAGTTTTCCCGCGCTCGGCTACAGGCTGTACTACGGGTCCGCCGAGCCGCGGGCGGCCGATTCGACGTGCACCCTTCGAGCGCACGACTGCGCGGTCGAAAACGCCTCCTACCGAGTCGAGGCGGACCAAAGCACCGGTGAGATTTGCCGAATAACCGATCTGCGCTTGGGCGTCAACCTGCTTTCGGCTCCCGCCGCTGCGATTGTGATGAGAGACGACTCGGACACCTGGAGCCACGGCGTGACCGCCTACAAGGAGGCCGTCGGACGATTCGGCCGGCCAAAACTGGAGCATGTGGAGACAGGGCCGGTGCGCGCGGTAATGCGCATCGAGACCACGTTCGGCGAGTCACGAATGTGGCAGGACGTGGCGGTCTACGAGCGGCTCGGCATCATCGAGTTCCGCGTAACCGTCGATTGGCGCGATAAGCACCGTGTTCTCAAGTTCGAGTTTCCGCTGGCGGTTCAAGACGCCGTGCTGACGTGCGAAGCGGCCTATGCGGCCGCGGTGCGCCCCGCGGACGGCAGAGAGACCCCGTCGCAGAAGTGGATCGACCTCACGGGCAGCCTCGCCGGGCGCACTTACGGGGTGGCGTTCATCAACAACGGCTTGTTCGGATTCGACGCGGAGGGCGGCGTGGTGCGGCTGACGGCGCTCCGGAGCCCGGTGTATGCGTTTCATGAGCCGCGCCGGGTCGAACCCGGTAAGCGCTATCGCTACATGGAGCAGGGACTTCGCGAGTTTGCGTTTGCCCTTGTCCCGCACCTGGACGGATGGCAGGAAGCCGGTGTCGCGAGAGAAGCGCTGATCATTAACGAGCCGCCGGCCGTCATTGAAAGCCATCGCCACCCGGGCAGCCGCCCACCGGAGCGATCGTTCGGCAGCATCTCGGCCCCAAACGTCGATTTGTGCGCGATCAAGGAGGCGGAAGACGACGACTCGCTGATCGTGCGCCTTCACGAAACGTCGGGGCGCCCGACGGACGCCGTCTTCGCGCTCGGCGAGAACCGGCACAATCTAAGCTTTCAGCCGTTCGAGCTGAAGACGCTCAAGGCAGTCGACGGCGGGCTGGTCGAGGTCGATCTCGTCGAGCGCACGATCCCGGACTGACCGCGCGATGTGCAGCGGCACGAAGGCGTGGTTTGTGCGGTGTCGACCGTTCGTCCGCGGTCCCGCGCGGCGCGGAAGAGCGGCTGCGCTCGGTTGGCCTAGCGCTTGTGGTGCTTCTCCAGATAGTCGATAATCGCCTCGTCGTCGTCCGCGATGACGGTTCCGTCCTCACAGACCAGGGTGGGAATGCCGGCCTGTCCGGAGACTTCGATTAGCTCCGTCCGCTCCGCCTTGTTTCGCGGGACGTTGACGCAGACGTAGGTGATGCCGAGGTCGGTCATCTTCGCGCGCACCCTGGCGCAGTAGGGACACCATTCGGCCTGATACAGCTTGAGCACGGTTCACCTCCGGGACCGGACGCAACTTATACGGACTCGATCGCGCTCGCCGGCCGGCGGACGCCCCACGCGCGGACCGCCGCCGCAACCGGCCGAGGAATCTTTTCACTTGGGAATGACCGGCAGGCTGGCAGCGGCCACCGCCTGACCGATGCGTCGGTTGGATTCGTCCGGCAGATGCAGTTCGATCTTTTCGGCGAGCTCCGGGAACTCGTGTTCGAGGACCTCGCGAGCTTTCCTAAGAATGATAGCGCCGCCCTCCCCGGACGTGACCCGGCCGAGGATCAGCACGTGGCGCAGCTCGTAGAAATTCGCGTAATGTGCTATGCCGTAGCCGGTGTAGATGCCGATGGTTCTCCAGATGGATATGGCCTTCGTGTTTTCGGCGTGCAGCAGCGACTGCATCCACTTGAGCTTCTCGGCAGGCCCGAGCGCCGGGTCGATCTCGATTCCGGCCTCCTCTGCGAGCCTGAATACGGCCTGCTGGGAGAAATACTGCACCCCGCAGCCGTAGTCGCCGGACCACTCGTCAACCGGAGCCTCCGGATTCACGTCCACCGGGCAGAAAGCCAGCTCGTTGAGCCAGGTCGTGATCTCGCCGCCCGGCGTGACGTAGCCACCGGCCTCGCTTGAACCCATCGCGATTCCAAGGACCGCACCGTCGTTGAGCGACATCGCTCCGGCGAGCGCGGTGACCTCGCCGTCGTTCACTACCTCGAACGGCACGCCTCCCCATTCCCTCTGCAGGTCGACGAAGAGGTTGGCGACGCGCGAGTCGAACAGCTCCTTGGGGACGCCCCGGAAAAGCGATGCCACACGCGGGCGGTTGTTGATGTAGATTCCAGCCGCGCTGCCGCCGATCGCGTCCACGCGAGGCATCTTGGCCGCGGCTGCCTTGAGCGCTGCGTTGATCTCGTTGAAGTGGTAGTCGGGGTCGGCGGCATTTCGGGGATCCCAGATGACCTCCTCCGTGTACACCGGCACGCCGTCGATCACGGCCGAGACCTTCCGATCGCTTGCCCCCAGGTCGAATCCTATCCGGCACCCTTCCAGGTGGCCGCCGAGCGCTACGGTGCCTTCGTTGGGTTCGGGAACGCTGCCCGGATCGGTCAGCTCAACCGTGAACTCCCGCTCGTACACCCCCGCCATGAACTCAGCGTCCCAGGCTCGAATGCCGCCGGGGGCGTAGGCTCTCTTGATATACTCGCCGATGCTTCTCGGCCCGCCGATCACGATTCTCCACCCGCCGCTTCGCCACAGCAGGAACTTGACCAGGCGCTCCGCATACTGGAAGTTCAGCTCATCCCGGCCCGCACCGTCCTCGAAGCAGCGGGTCCGGTATACGCTGATCTGCCCACTCCCGCGCTCCAGCGCCACGACCAAGTCGGTCCCGCGGCCGGATTTCTCAACAGCCGCCAGAAACTCCCTGAAAGCAAGCGAAGCGGGCGCGAAACCCTTGTGCAGCGGTAAGGCAACGAGCGGCGTCGCCAGAGAAGCTAGTTCGTTCATCAAACAATCCCCTCTTGAGTCTTTCTTCGGAATGCGCGGCCGACGCGTGGGTCCTCCAGAACGCCGGACTACGGCGCACCTCGACGGCTATCTGTCATGCTAGATTGAGGAAGCAATTACTGTCAAGAGATGCAGCGAGCCGGGAGCTTGTTGCGATAGAGCACAGTTGGCCGCGTTCTCGCCCGTCTGCG
>Ga0272448_1005167_pt1 | contig 14527 bp, 12 predicted proteins | sample YNPCB0191_FD_202220 | JGI IMG/M metagenome (GOLD analysis project Ga0272448, IMG submission 202220) | Hot spring sediment microbial communities from Yellowstone National Park, WY, United States - YNP-CB-019-1 | ecosystem: Environmental > Aquatic > Thermal springs > Hot (42-90C) > Sediment...
CGTGGTCGCGACCATTTCGGCGGACAATGTGGTGATGCAGGAATTGTGCGAGGAACTCGGTTTTCGCCTCAACCCCATTCCAGAGACGGGGCGGGTGAGAGCGGAGATGGAGTTGTAGAAAAAGCCAAGAGCGACGCACCTGCGAGGTGCGTCGCTCTTCCTAACTCGGACAAGCCGAACAAACAAACTTGACCGAAGATCGCAGTGGGTTCATTTTTTATCTCCATTTTGATTTGAGTTCATTTGACATTACGTGGCGCTCGTATGTCTGTGAATCAACATCCAAAACGTGTTGCTGAAATTCTATCCTCGCACTGTGACAGCGAGCGCCGAGGGTGTGCGGCAACCGACGATTGCCGGCGCTTCGTGAACGAGTCCGTCATTCAAAAGTGCTTCGACCATGAAGAGGGCATAGTCCACGCGGCGAGTCCGGTTGCTTGCGAGAATGGGATCGCCCACATGCTTGCTCCACACCGGCAGTCCCTGGCTCGCGCCCTCTTCGAGATCGCTGCCGCGCACAACCGTCCATCGGGTGTCGCTCGCAAAAATCCGCTGGCACGCTTCCACTTGATCGTCAAGGTCAATGAAGGGAACAAGCCGCGTGATCCAGCGGGCGATCTTCTCCTCTCGTTGCAAGGATGGTGGGTACACATCCGTGCCATCACGCGTGATGTGCCAACCGCACGAAAAGATGAGACGCGCCCCAGGTTGTGCATGGTCGAGTACGGCTTGCGCGGTTCCCGTCGAGTAATGCTGATTGCCCCAAGGCACCAACACGGTCAGCACCCCATCACAACCTGCGACCGCTTTCTTGATCACCTCGCGGTCATTCGTCGCGCCGGGAATAATCGTGATCCGTCCCTTGAATGCGTCGAGTTTGCCCACGCTACGTTCGCGGCACACGCCAACCACTTCATAGCCACGGTTGAGCGCGTGCTGCACCATGTACTTGCCAAGTTTCCCAGATGCCCCGACAATGCAAACTTGCATCTTTTTCTCCTTTTTAATTTGCTTTTCGATCCAGCATCAGGATAGCAGGAACTGATAGCCACGTCATCGCAAGAATGATGTGTCATTGTGTCATCTTCAAAACAAAAAGACTGCGGTTCACGCAGTCTTGTTCCACACTTGGGGTATCCGAATCGCGGCATTTGTCGTATACGCGCTTGCACCTCTTGGAAAACCCCAGTCGAGCCTCACATAAACCCTCACATAACCGAGCCTCTATCACTTGCGCCCGAGCGCGGCGAGCATATCTTCGACGGAGGTGAATTTGACGCGCGGGCGACCCTGCGCGGCGCCCTTCGCCACTTCCAGTTTGTCGAGCGCGAGCCAATCGGCGAACGAAAAGAACTGCGGCTGACGCTCGCGCACCAGTTGATCGATGCTGCCCAAATCCGGCTGCGCAGGTTGAAACGTCGCACCTTTTTGCGCGTCCTCCAACATACACATCACCGTTTCGACCGAGTCCGGCTTGTTCGTGCCGATGACCCCGCTCGGTCCGCGCTTGATCCACCCCGACGTGTACTGCCCCGTCAGCGGCTGCTTGGTCGCGGGATCGATCACGCGCCCCTTTTCGTTCCAGATGACGCCCCACTTGTCATTGAACGGCACCTCCGGCAGCGGCACGCCGCGATAACCGACCGAGCGGAACACCAGCCCAACTTCCAACTCCTCGAACTGATCGGTCGGCTTGGGTCGGATGGTGCCGGTCTCGGTCTTGTAGAGCGTGTTGCGCACGAGACGCATTTTGGTCACGCGCCCATTCGCGTCGCCGAACAACTCCACCGGCGAAACCAGAAAGCGAATGTACAGCTTGCGCGATTTGCCGGTCGGCTGGCGCTGCGCGTACTCCTGCAAAATCTCGACTTTTTTCTGGAGCGTCGGATCGTTGCTGGCTGCCAATTCGGCTTGACTGACCGGATCCAACTGCGCTTCTTCCGGCAATACCAACGCATCCGCGTCCTCCAGTTCGCCCACCTCTTTGATTTCCGGGTTCGTGAACGCCGCCTGCGCCGGACCGCGACGACCGAGCAGATACACTTGCCTGACTTGGCTCTGACTCAGCGCCTCGATGGCATAGTCCGCCATATCCGTAACCGCGAGCTCCTTCGGCGTGAGCGACAGAATGCGCGCGACGTCAATTGCCACATTGCCGACGCCAACGACCGCGACGCTCTCGGTCGATAGATCGAACTGGAGATGGCGATAATCTGGATGTCCGTTGTACCACGCGACAAACTCTGTCGCCGGGAAACTGCCTGCAAAATCCTCGCCGGGAATTTCCATCCGCCGGTCGGTCTGCGCGCCGGTGGCGTAGAGAATCTGGTGATAATGCTCTTTGAAATCGGCGAGCGTCAGGTGTTTGCCGAATTCGACATTGCCGTAGAAGCGAAAATTCGGCTGACGCGCCAGTTTCTCGAACACTTTCACCACCGTTTTGATTTTCTGATGGTCGGGCGCGACGCCGAACCGCACCAAGCCGTACGGCGTCGGCAGGCGGTCGAACATGTCGATCTGCACGACCAGACCGGCTTGTTTCATCAGGTGCTCGGCGGCGTAGAACGCCGCGGGACCTGAGCCGATGATCGCCACGCGCAATGGGTTGGATGTTGTGCCGAGGGTGGGCATAGAGTGATTATCCTTTGCTGATTCGAGTTTGGAGTGTATCGATTTCTCCCTTGTATTCGTTGAGCTGTGCCTTGACCAAATCGCCGATGGACACGATGCCGACCAGTCTGCCTTCATCGACAATCGGCAGATGACGAAAACGCCGATCGGTCATGGTCTGCAACACCGCGTTGAGATCATCCTGCGGCGAGCCGGTGACAACCTCTTTGGTCATCAGGTCCTCAACACTCGCCGAGAAAATGTCTTCGCTGTTGGCGGCGCGGCGAACAATGTCGCGCTCGGAAATGATTCCGACCGGCTTGCCACTTTCGACCACGACCAACGCGCCAATGTTATGCATGCTTAGCAAGGCAATCGCCTCGCGGAGAGATTGTTCGGGACGGACGGTGACAACATTCATGCCTTTGGTAGCGAGGATAGCGCTGATTTTCATTAGGTCTCGTCTCCTTTCCGGATTCAGACCGGCTAACTTGCGCTTTTTCGATACCACCATTTGCGCGCCATTATACCACAAATTCACCGCAGAGACGGAGAACGCCGAGCGATGGCATTCTGAGCGAGCCAAGCATCACAAACGTCCTTCTCTGCGACCTCAGCGCCTCTGCGGTGAGATACGATCAATTGACACCTCACAAGATTCGTCCGATAATACGCGCGCCATGATCGAGTCTCACCACGCCGACATCGACGCGCTCGCCGCGCGCTGGCAATCCGATGACGAAATCCATCCGACCATCACCGCGTGGCGGACGATCCCCGCGCACCCTGCACAGTTCGCGCCATTTCCGGACGATCTCCACCCCGCGCTAATCGATGCTCTCCGCGCGCGTGGCATCGCCGCGCTGTACACGCATCAAGCGAGCGCGTGGGAGAACGTGCGCGCGGGCAAGCACATCGTCGTTGTGACCGGCACCGCGAGCGGCAAAACACTCTGCTACAACTTGCCCGTGCTCGACCGCGCGCTACGCGATCCAGACGCACGCGCGCTGTACCTCTTTCCGACGAAAGCGCTGGCGCAAGACCAGGTCGCAAATCTGAAATCATTCAGCGGCGATACGACGATCGCTGCCTACGATGGTGACACGCCAGCCGGCAAACGCGCCGCGATCCGTACCCGCGCGCGCATCGTCGTCAGCAATCCTGATATGCTGCACACCGGCGTGCTGCCGCACCACACGCTCTGGGCAGAGTTTTTCCGCAATCTGCAATTCGTCGTCATCGACGAGATGCACGCATACCGCGGCGTGTTCGGCTCGCACGTCGCGAACGTCATCCGCCGATTGAAACGCGTCGCAGCATTTTACGGCGCATCGCCGCAATTCATCCTGACTTCAGCGACGATTGCCAATCCGCGCGAACTCGCCGAAAACCTGATCGAAGCACCGGTTGCACTGATCGACAACGATGGCGCGGCGCGTGGCGCGAAACATTTCGTCATCTACAACCCGCCGCTCGTCAACCGCGCGCTTGGAATGCGCCGCAGCGCGTTGCTCGAAAGCGTCCGCCTCGCACAAGAATTGTTGAAGCAGAATATCCAAACGATTGTCTTCGCGCGTTCGCGGCAAAGCGTGGAGGTGATGTTACGATACCTGTCCCCCTCCCCTGTCAACGACGGGGGAGGGGTTAGGGGTGGGGGTTCCATCCGCGGCTATCGCTCCGGCTATCTCCCCGCGCAGCGGCGCGAGATCGAGCGCGGGCTGCGCGAGGGCAGCGTGCGCGCGGTCGTCGCGACGAACGCGCTCGAGCTCGGCATCGACATCGGCGGGATGGGCGCGGCGGTGCTCGTCGGCTATCCGGGCACGATTGCCGCGACGCGCCAGCAAGCCGGGCGCGCCGGGCGCGGCGAAAGCGCATCGCTCGCGGTGCTCGTCGCGACCGCCGACCCGCTCGATCAATTTCTCGCGCGGCATCCGGAGTATATTTTTGATCGCTCGCCGGAACACGCGCTCGTCAATGCCAACCACTTGCTGATTCTGTTGCAGCATCTCCGCTGCGCCGCGTTCGAGTTGCCATTTCGCGTCGGCGAAAATTTCGGACGCATCGATGGCGCGCGCGTCGCCGAGTTTCTACAATTCCTCCAAGAGAACGGCGTGCTGCATCAATCGGGCGAGAAATATTTCTGGATGTCGGACCAATATCCCGCCGATGCCGTCTCGCTCCGCAGCGCGTCGGCGGACACGGTGGTGCTGCAAGTTGACCCTCTCTCGTTCGACAAACTACGTCGAACAGGGGAGGGGACGATCATCGGCGAGGTGGATTTGGCGAGCGCGTACTGGATGGTGCATCCAAACGCGATCTACCTGCATGAAGGACAATCGTTCATCGTCGATGAACTCGACCTGGAGCAGCACATCGCGCGGCTGCGCGCGACCGACGCGGATTACTACACCGAGCCGCGCAAGGAAACACAGGTTCGGTTGCTCGATCAACTTGCGGAATCGCAAGCGCGCGGCGCGACCAAAGCGCACGGCGAGATCGCGGTGACGACGCAGGTGATTGGCTACAAAAAGGTCAAGTGGTTCACGCACGAGAACCTCGGCATGGGCGAGGTGTCGCTGCCGCCGACCGAATTGCACACGACCGGCTATTGGCTTGCGCTAGATGACGCGACGGTCGAGCATCTGCGCGCGCAAGGAATGTGGACGAACGACCCAAACGATTACGGACCGCAGTGGCAAACGATCCGCGACCGCGTCCGCGCGCGCGACGGCTATCGCTGCCAGAACTGCGGCGCGCCGGAGAAGGGACGCACACATCACATCCACCACAAGATTCCATTCCGCGCGTTCGCGTCGCGCGAGCAGGCGAACCAGCTCGACAACCTCACCACACTCTGCCCGGACTGCCACCGCCGCGCGGAGCAAGCGGTCGCGCTGCGAAGCGGACTCGCCGGACTGGCGCACGCGCTCGGTCATCTCGCGCCGTTCTTTTTGATGTGCGACACGCGCGACATTGGCGTGCATTCCGATCCGCAATCGCCGCTGGCAGATGGCAAGCCGACCGTCGTGATTTACGACAGTGTGCCGGCGGGCATCGGTTTCAGCGAGCGGCTGTTCGAACTGCACGACGAGTTGTTGACGCGCGCGCACGAACTCGTCGCCGCGTGCGAATGCGAGGACGGCTGTCCGTCGTGCGTGGGACCCGGCGGCGAGAACGGGTACGGCGGTAAGCGCGAAACGCGCGCGCTGCTGGACGCAGTGACGAATGACGCGCGAACCGAGGCACAATGAACCCAGTCATCGAAACAGATTTCAGAAACGATTCCATTCACCAAGTGCCCCATCGAAATAACCTTTCTGGCTGACGGAAGTATCACAACAAGGTAATCGATCTTGTAATTCAAAATGCCCACCCTCTCCGATAAACTCAAATCTCTCGGCGTCCAAGTCGGCGCGCGCGACCTGCCGCCGCCAAAATCGCGCCGCGCCCACGCGATCGAGAGCGTCGTACCCGGACGTTTGCACGCGACCGCGTTCGGCGACGCGTTCATCATCGAAGAAACGTATCCGCCCGAGTACCGGCACGGCAACGCCGCGCTGCAAATCACCGCGTCACTGCGAACGATTGCCGATTGGGCGCGCGAGGAACGCATCGCCGCGGGCGCGATGAACGGCATGGTCTTTCTCGACACCGAGACGACCGGACTCGCCGGCGGCACCGGCACTTTTGCGTTCCTCGTCGGCATCGGGCGATACGAAGACAGCGCGTTCCATCTCACGCAATTCTTTTTGCGCGATCCCCTCGAAGAGCCGGCGATGCTTGCCGCGCTGACGGAACTATTGCAACCGCTCGGTACGCTCGTGACTTTTAACGGCAAAGCGTTCGACATTCCGCTGCTGAACGCGCGCTATATCGCCAACCGCAGCGACACGCCGTTCGCGCGCGTACCGCATCTCGATCTGCTGCCGCTCGCGCGGCGGCTGTGGCGCGAGCGATTGGAGAGCCGCGCGCTCAAATCGCTCGAAACGCACATCCTGGGCGCGGAGCGGACGGACGAGGACATCCCTGGCTTTTTGATTCCGCAGATGTATTTCGATTACTTGCAGACCGGCGATGCGCGCCCGCTCAAGCGTGTGCTGTACCACAACGCGATGGACGTGGTCGCGATGGCAGCGCTCTTGAGCCACGTCGCACAGTTGCTCGCCGATCCGGCGGCATTCGCGGTGGAGCATGGGCTGGATTTGGTTTCGATCGGGAAACTGTTCGAGGATTTGGGACGGTTGGACGACGCCGCACGTATTTACGCGCGCGGGCTGGAACTCGATTTGCCAGAGGAATCGTTCCGCCAGACGACGCGGCGGCTCGCGGTCGTGCATCGCCGGCGCGGCGAGATGTCCGCCGCGCTGAAATTGTGGCGCGACGCGGCGGGCAATCGGCAAATCTACGCGTTCGTGGAATTGGCAAAATACTACGAACATCGCATGCGTGATTACGCGCAAGCCGCGCAGTGGACGCGCGCCGCGCTCGCCATCGTCCATGAATCATCGGCGGACGCGCGGCGCGAGTGGCTCGCCGAGTTGGAGCATCGGCTCAAGCGGCTAGAAGCGAAGCAAAAAAAGTAGGGGCGAGTCGCCGACTCGCCCCTACTCGTTCCTACGCCGTCCATTCCGTATGAAACACGCCGTCCTTGTCAATCCGCCGGTACGTGTGCGCGCCGAAATAATCGCGCTGCGCCTGCGTGAGATTCGCGGGCAGCCGCGCGGTGCGGTATGCATCGAGGTACGCGAGCGCACTGGAAAACGCGAGTGCCGGAATGCCCAGCCCCGCCGCGCTCTGCACGACGTAGCGCAGCGAGGCTTGCCGGCTCGCAACATCGGCTTTGAATCCGTCGTCGAGCAGGAGATTCGGCAAGTCCGGCTTGCGGCGGAACGCGTCGGTGATGCGATTCAAGAAGATTGCGCGGATGATACAGCCGCCGCGCCAGATCGCCGCGAGTTCGCCATACTTTAATCCGTAATCGTACTCGCGGCTCGCCGCGCGCAAGAGCGCCATCCCTTGCGCGTACGAACAAATCTTCGCGGCGTAGAGCGCTTCCCGCACCGCGCTGATCAGTTTCGCGCGATCGCCATCGAACTTGACCTGCGGTCCGGCAATAATGCGGCTCGCCGCGACGCGCTCTTCCTTGTACGCCGAGATGATGCGCGACTCGACCGCCGCGTTGATCGTCGGAATCGGCACGCCGAGGTCAAACGCGTTCTGGCTCGTCCACTTGCCGGTGCCTTTTTGCTCTGCCTCATCGAGAATCAAATCGACGAGCGGCTTGCCGGTCTCGGCGTCCATCTTCGTGAAAATGTCCGCGGTGATTTCGATCAGGTACGATTGCAGTTCGCCCTTATTCCACTCGGAAAAAATGTCGTGCAATTCCTTGGGCGATAGATCGAGCGCGCGGCGCAGAATATCGTACGCCTCGGCGATCAACTGCATATCGCCGTACTCGATGCCGTTGTGCACCATTTTCACGTAATGCCCCGCGCCGCGCGGACCGATGTACGTCACACACGGCTCGCCGTTGACCTTTGCGGAGATCGCGGTGAAAATGTCCTTCACCATCGCGTACGCCTCCGGCGGACCCCCCGGCATGATGCTCGGTCCCCACAGCGCGCCTTCCTCGCCGCCGGACACGCCGGTGCCGATAAAGCGCAAGCCCTTTGCCTCCAACTCTTTCGAGCGGCGTTCCGTGTCCAGGAAGAACGAGTTGCCGCCATCGATGAGGAGGTCCCCCGGTTCCAGCAGCGGCACGAGTTGATCGATCACCGCGTCGACCGGCGCGCCGGCTTTGACCATGATCATCACTTTGCGCGGCTTATTCAGCGCATCGACAAAATCCTTCAGCGATTCGCACGCGACGAGCTTCTTGCCGGGATGCTCGGCGACAAAATCGCGCATCGTCTTCGTCGTGCGATTGTGCACGGCGACGGTATAGCCGTTGCGTTCCATATTCAGCACGAGGTTCTGCCCCATCACCGCCAAACCGGTGAGTCCGATGTCTGCTTTGCCCATTTCTGTTCTTGCTCCTTGCGAATTTACCACCAAGACACCAAGGCACAAAGGTTCCATCAAAAACCTTCGTGTCTTCGTACCTTTGTGGTTCAAATCATTCGTGCCATCCAGATAATAAGCCGAAAAGAGCGGCGGGTCAAACCAGTTATCGCCGTACCCACACGCCGGCAGTCGTATCTTCGTATCGCCGCGTCCAATTCGGCGATTCGTCCAGCTGTGCCGCCAGCGCGCGCGTCGGCGGGATGATGACCCACTGCACCTGATAGCGCTCGAGCACCTGATCCCAGCCCGGCTCCGCGTTGATCGTTTGGAGGTACTCACGCGTCAGCGTATCGCCGTACATGTCCGTCCAGCCGTCGATGAACACATGCTCCTGCGGCCAAAGCCGATAGATCAAATAGCCCCCCCAGGTGAATTCGTTGAACACCTTGCCGCTCGGCAGCGCATCGTGCAGCGCGTCCACCGCAGCAACGGGAAACACGTGCGGATCGAATCGATTGCCCATACCCCGCACGTCGAGTTTCGCACCCGACGCCTCGGCGCCGACGAGCAGGATCACCACCAGAGCCGCCCAGACCCAGCCCGAAACGAGCCGGTCGATTTCATCCGTGCGCGTGAGAAAGCGCTTCGCTGCCGGCAACATCTCGTCGATCAAGCCCTCCACCCTCGGCGCGAGGGCGACCACCGCTGCCTGCGCGTACAACGGAATGTTGCGCGACGAATAGAGCGCGAACAGCGTCCACCCGCCGAGCACCAGGAGAGGCGTCCATTCCAGACGGCGGCTACTCCGCCCGACGACGGCGAGCGAAAATCCCAGCAGCGCGGCAAAGGGCCACACGCTGATCATATGAAAATTCGGACTCTGAAACTCGACGGTGTTATCGACGATGAAGCGATCACCCAGCGTTGCGAAGACATGCGTGATCAGCGGCGGTCCGGCTGGATTCACGAAGGAAGCCAGGATCAGAATTCCTTCCAGCCCAATCAACTCTGCCGCCTGCTGCCACTTGCGCTCTAGAGCCGCGCCCACGGCGTAGAATGCCACCAGGGTCAAACCCGAGATGAACGCCCCATGCAGATTCGCCCAAGCCAGCATCAGGAATGGTAGCGCCCACAGAGTGTGCCAACGACGGTTTCGGCGATATTCTTCCAGCACCAGCAAAAAGAGCGCGAAGAAAAGCCAGGTGAAGAGGTGCGGGCGCGCCAGCGCGTGCAGCGAACCGACGACGCACGCCGTGACCCCCGCAACCAGCGCGACGATCGCGCGCACGCCGGCGCGGCGCAGAACAATCGTCAAGATGCCATAGGTCGCGGCGAGTACCAGTGCGGTCAACCACGCCACGCCATTCAAGCCGGCAACTCGAAACGCCAATGCGAACAGGACCTGGCTGATCCATTCTTTCGGTACGAGCGCCGCGCCATTCATCGTATGCGAAAAGAGATCGTGAGTGGGAATTTGCCCGGTGGTCAAAATGAGATTGCCGGTCGTCAGATGTCGTCCCAGATCGCCATCTCCATTCAACATCTGCGGCATGAAAAACAGGCTCAGCCAGAACACGAGGACGAAGACGAGGACGGGCGTCGAGGGGAGCAGCCAGGCGATGATTCGTTCCGAAGGTTTGAGTTTAGCTTGCGCGGCGCTTTCAATCATCGCCCCGCATCATACTCGATGACGGATAGTTCGTCAACAGAGCCAGCCACAAACGTGCGACGCGCGCGACAGGTGCGCCGCCCGTAAACACCGGGAAGCCCAATTTATTCCGCCAGACCCACCAGCTCGCGTACGCGCCGCAGCGCGTCCGGCACCGCGGCGGCGACCGGCGCCGACAGTTCGTCGCCGAATTCAAACGATTCGCCGGACACTGAGACGACATATCCTTCCGGACACTTGCCGTACAGCGTGCGCGCACATTCGAGCAGCGCCGCCGGTGCCAGTTGGTGGCTGTATGTTTCAGCCGGCAATGCAGCGGGATCGATGCGTTCGGTGCGCACCTCGCCGGGCGCTCCGATCACCGCTGCATCAATGAAGATCGCGCGATCGACCTGGCTCAGATCGGCAGCGAGTTCGAGCGTCAATTGCTGGCGCGCGAGAATCCGCACGCGCGGGTCGTGCATTTCTGCGGCGAGTCGTTCCGCCGCCGTCCATCCGATTCCATCGTCGCCGCGCGTGGGATTGCCGTAGCCGATGACCAGTGTTGTCGCCATAGACTGCGTTGACTTGCGCGGCTATTCGGCTTGAGAAACGCCATGGAGGTCTTGCGCCATCCGGGATTTCGTTTCCACCTCGGCGAGCTTGAGCGCCGCGTACGTCGACGCTTCGACCATGATCTGGCGGACGCGCTCGGCGGACAACTCGCGCAGACTCTCGGCGGTCAGCCCCTTCTCCCGCAGAAACTCTGTGACGTAGCTTTCAGCCAGTCGCGCTTGGGGATCCTGTAACATCTTTTGCCTCCTTCTACTTGCGGGCGTTCCGTTCCAGGTAGATTGGGCAGCGATGATTCAGAAAGCGCAGCAAACATCGAAATGGGATTTCTTCATCCGGCGACGCGATACTTGCTCCAAATCTGGGTGGGTCGTACGGTGGTGGAATCAATCAGCGCGGCATAACCCTTGCGCTCGCGGACTTCGGCGTCACTCACGATCGCCAAGTTGAGACTGAAGCAATACCCGGTCGCTTCCGGACACAGAACCTGGGTGCGCGCGTCACGAAAAGCCACACCCAGTCCCTGTACGATCTCCGGCGGGATCGATTTCTTGGTGCGCGTCCAGGCGATCAGATTGACACCGGCGGCGGGCGACAATCCTTTGCAAGGATGCTCATAGTCGCCGCAGGCATAGTCCGGGTCGTAGAGGTAGAGTCCGCGCAAGTCTGCGTCCAGTTCGGACAGATAATCCGCCACCTGGCGCGCGAGATTGTAGCGCACAGTCTCGCAATCCTGACAATTGCCCCGGCGCAATCGCTCGATGGCTTTCGACGTGTTTCTCAAACCCAGTTGTGCGGCGCTGTGCGCGAGCGCGCGCCGAAACATGCCGCGTGCGACCGCGTCCAAATCTGCTGCTGGTTTTGTCATCTCGCGTCCCTCCCACTGACGAATGACCCGCGTCGCGACGCCGGCGCCCGTCAGTTCGCACCCACGCCCTCCCACCACGGCAGTCTCTTTTCAAAGCCGATAAGCTTGAGCCCGGTGATGGCAGCGGTGTTCAAATCCAGCGCGCGCAAATCTTCCTCGCTCAACTCGTGGACCGCACTGTGCCCGGCGAGCATCGTCAGAATCTTGATCTCTTCTGAGGTCGCGCGGACAAAGTTGCTCAAGCGCCGCGCGCCTTCTTCCGGATCGAGCCGCGCGCGCAGCCGCGGATCCTGCGCCGTGATACCGTAGACGCACTCGCCCTTGTGGCACGCCATACACGCGCGGCAGCCCAGCGCGATCTCCGCCGCGCTGCCAAACCCCACAGCATCCGCGCCCATCGCCAGCGCCTTGAACGCGTCGAGTCCGCCGCGCAGACCGCCGAGCGCGATCAGTTTCACTTTGCGGTGCAGTCCCAGGTCTTTCAGCGCACGCACCGCCGGCGGAATGCACGCGATCGTCGGAATGCCCACGCTTTGCGTCACGATGTCCGGCGACGCGCCCGTGCCACCCGCTGCGCCGTCAATCGAAATGGCGTCGACGCCGGCTTCTGCCGCTGCGCGCACATCCGCGTACGGTCGGCTCGGTCCCAGCTTCATCAGAATCGGTACCTGATAGTCCGTCACCTCGCGCAAGAACGTGACCATGTGCTTCATGTCATCGAGCGATTGCACATCGTAGTAGCGGCACGGCGACAACGCATCGCTGCCGGGCGGCACACCGCGCACCGCCGCGATCTCTTCCGTCACTTTCTTGCCAAGCAAGTGTCCGCCCATCCCCGGCTTGGCGCCCTGCCCGATCTTGACTTCGACCGCGTCCCCGGCGCGCACGTAATCGACGCTCACACCCCAGCGCCCGGTCGACCACTGCATGACGAGGTAGCCGCCCGGCTCCCAGCGCTTTTCTTCGCGCGCTGGATCGACGTAGCCATTCGCATAAAGGTTCTCATGGGGAACGAGTCCGCCTTCGCCGGTGTTCGTCGCGATGCCCATTTGCGCCGCGCAAATGGCGAGCGCGAGTTTCGCTTCGCGCGACAACGCGCCGAACGACATCGCGGGAAAGACAATCGGCAATTGCAGGTGCATCGGTCTCTCGCACGTGTCCTCGCCGATCACGACATCCATCTTGCAATCTTCGCGATACTTGTCGCGCGGCGCCGGCGACGCGATCTGCGAAGGGACGACGACGATGGAATCGAAATGCGGCAGCGGCCCCATTGTGCCGAACCCGCGCAGGATGTATTGACCGGTCAGCGCCTTGTAGTGAATCTCTTCGACGGTCGGGAACGTCCACAGCGCGCGGGTAATCGATTCCGGCTCCGCACTGTTGATGCGGATCGCGTTGCCGGGGCAGAACTCGGCGCAGATGCGGCAGCCGACGCACGCGTTGAAATTCTGAACCGAGACCTGCCCCTCGCCGTCCATCGCATAGACATCGTACGGACAAACCTCGACACACGTAGCGCACTTGCCTGGGTACTGCGCGTTGATACACGCGTTCTTCATGACACTGACGCAAAACGCTCCGACGACAGCCATAAGTCACCTCAGTTTGGGTGGTTGGGGTATTCGGTGGTTAGGCGATTGGGCGACTTGTCTCAACCACCCAACGACCTGACGACCTTTATTCGCGTCTTTTGATGATGCGCCCGTAGAACGGCTTGGCGGTCTCGGCAACCAACTTGCGAAAGCGCGACACCTCGGCTGGCACGTCGAACTGTTCGAACAGACGATGCAGCTTTTGCTCGTCATCTTTCGTCAGCGGCTCGACGCGCGTGTTGTGCCCCTGCGATTTGAACGCGCCGCCGATGTACAGATTGCCGCGGATCAAAAAGTTGCCGAAATTCAACCCCGCGTTGCCGACGACGATCAAATCGCCAGCGAGATGATACGTCGCCGTCTCATCACCCACATCGCCGCAGACGATGATCGTCGCGCCCTTGTTCATCGTCGCCGTGAAATCGCCGGCGCTGCCGCGGATGAGCAGCGTGCCGCCGTACGGATACACGCCCGCGGCGAGCCCCGCGTTGCCTTCGACGACGATGAGACCGCGCGTCATATTATCGCCCACATAGTTGCCCACGTTGCCAGTCACACGGATGGTCGCACCGTCGTTCAGCACGCCGAGGTAATCCCCCGCGTCGCCAATAATGTCGTACTCGCCTTGCTTCAAACCGGCGCAGAAACCGTGCAGAGACGCGGCGTGGCGAATCTCAATCGTTTCGCTCCCCTTGAGTTGCTTGAGCGCCGCGCTCACCTGACGCAGATCCAAATCCTTAGCATCCAGAGCAGTCGCCACAGCCAGCATTGCGGTCCTCCTCCTTGTTCGATATCGCGCGTCCGCGACCGTACAACCAATCGAATTGCAGCTTGACCTGGGCGCGCTTTTGCGGATCGCGCAGCGCGTCCATCATCACCCATTGCAGTTCGTCGAACGCCTGCGCCCGCGCGCGCCGATCCTTGTCGGCGCTCGCACGCTCCAGCGCCGCGTGGTCCGCCTGATCGGTCGTCTCGATCAGCTGCATCGCCGCCGCGTTGTGAACCACCGCTTGACCGATGGGGGAGCGCGCGATCAGCATCGCGTATCCGCTGATCGCGCCGACCGAACCAACGGCAATGTCCGCACTCTCGCCGAGATAGTCGTCGCAGCGCGCGCAGCCTGCGCGCGTGTACGGTTCGGCGGCGGTCAGTGCCATCTCGCGCGTCGAGCCGTCCCACAAGTGCGCACACAGCTTGCCCGCGCGCGGATACGCGGTGACGCGGCGAATG
>Ga0272448_1005169_pt1 | contig 14523 bp, 10 predicted proteins | sample YNPCB0191_FD_202220 | JGI IMG/M metagenome (GOLD analysis project Ga0272448, IMG submission 202220) | Hot spring sediment microbial communities from Yellowstone National Park, WY, United States - YNP-CB-019-1 | ecosystem: Environmental > Aquatic > Thermal springs > Hot (42-90C) > Sediment...
GGATGCACCCAAGGCCTTGGGCCGTGTTGACAGCCCGCCCTGCCGCTGTTATGATGGAGCCCGTGGCCGCCCGCAGGGGCGGGGGCGTGCGGAAGAGAGGGGCGTGTGGAGAGACTCGACCTGTTGGTGCTCGGCGAGGCCAATGTGGACCTCATCGTGAGGGCCGGCGAAGTGACGCCGGCGTTCGGCCAGGAAAAGCTGGTCGACGACCTGATCCTGACCCTGGGCGGCTCGGCCAGCATCTTTGCCTGCCAGGCCGCCAAGCTGGAGCTGCGCACCGCCCTGGCCAGCGTGGTGGGCGCCGACGAGTTCGGTGCGTTTGTGCTCGGCTCGCTCGCTGCGCAGGGGGTCGATACGGCGCGCGTCGGCCGCGCGGCAGGGCGCAAGACGGGCGTCACCATCAGCCTGACCGCCCTCCACGACCGGGCGCTCTTGACCTACCTGGGCACCATTGCCGCTCTGCAAGCCAGCACGATCGACCCGGCCTGGCTGCAGCAGGCGCGCCACGTGCACGTGGCCAGCTACTTCCTGCAGCCAGCGCTGGCACCCGGCTTGCCCGGCCTGCTGGCCCACGCCCGGCGCGCCGGCGCAACCGTGTCGCTCGACACCGGCTGGGACCCGGCCGACCGCTGGGATGCCGGCCTGCCCGATGCCCTGGCCCAGGTGGACCTCTTCCTGCCCAACGAGGTGGAGGCACTGCGCATCACCGGCCGGCCGACCGTCGAGGCAGCGCTGGCCGACCTGGCGGCGCGCATCCCGACGGTGGCCATCAAGCTGGGCGCCAATGGCGCGGTGGCCCGGCGCGGCGATGAGACGGCGCGGGTGCCCGCCATCGCCGTGGAGGTGGCCGACACCACAGGCGCCGGCGACTCCTTCGATGCCGGGTTTGTGTACGGCTATCTGCGCGGCCTGCCCCTGGCCGAGTGCCTGGAGCTGGGCGCCATCTGTGGCGGGCTCTCCACCCGCGCCGCCGGCGGCACGGCCTCGCAGCCCACGCTGGGTGAGGTTCAAGTCTTCCGCAGCACGCAGGCCGCATGCAGTGCCGGCGCCTAGCGACAACACCGAGTGACGGCACTTGCGCGGCCCTTCCCTCTCCCCGTGGGTGAGAGGGTCAGGGTGAGGGGGGCTTCGGCGCCATGGCGAGCCTTCGGATGGCCGGCCGTGTGGAGTTTCACCCTCACCCCCACCCTCTCCCTCGGAGGGAGAGGGGGAAGTTGCGTATGCTGAAGGGCAATGCGAGCGCACAGGCGCCGCAACGTGAGAGGCACTGCTTCGGGTTCTGGCGCTGGGCGACGCCGCCTCCTCCCATCACAAGGGCGGTGGCAATGGACTTGGCGCCTTCTGGCAGCAATAGTATAATCCCGGCGCCCTATGGCTCTACCCCTGGGGGGCGGCGGTTGCCTGGGGGTGCGCCTTGGCGGCGAGGAAGGCCAGGATGCCGTTGGCAACGCCCTGGGCGGCGCGATCGGGGTGGGCCACGAGCAAGTCGCGGTCGCCGCTCATAAAGCCCAGCTCGATGATGGCCGCCGGGGTGCGCGGGTCGATGCTCTGGAAGGCGTGATAGTCGGTCATGTCGGGCGTGATGGTGTTGGCGTGGAAAGCCAGGCCGGTGGTAGCCGGGTAGGCGCTGATGATCGACTGCGCCAGGAGCGCCGAGTCGGCGGCGGCCGGCAGGTGGGATGAGCCGACGCACTTGTAGCCGCTCAGGTCGAACGTGCAGGAATCGACGTGCACCGACACCAGTGCCGATGCCAGGTAGCCCTGCAGCCGGTCGTCGTACTCGGCCAGCATCTCGGCATCGTAGCCTTTCTGGCGCAGCTGTTCGACCACGCGGCGGGCCACGACGGTGGTGATATCGACCTCGCGCAGGCCATCGTCGCAGATGGCGCCCGAGTCGAACTGCCAGTGGCCGGCGATGATGCCCACGCGGAGCCGCGCGGGCGTGGGCGGCGCCGCCGGGCGCCGGCGCGGTGGGCGTACGGTCACATAGACCGCCGCCGCGAGAAGCGCCAGCACGATGAGCCAGGGCCAGCGGGCGCGGCGCCTGGGAGGCTGCGGGCGAGGATAGCGGAGAGCGGCAACGCTGGGCGGTTGGACCGGCATGCTTACCCTGTTCCTGGTTAGGATGTAGGCGGCTGGGGGAGCATCATAGCCGGAAACGAAGAGAGCGTCAATTCATACATCTTGCGATGGACGACAGAGATGGAACCATGTCTGTACGTCGCGGTGGAAGAATGAGAGAAACGACTGCTGAACTGACGATACAACCCGCCACTCGTAGCGACCGACTGGCCATTTGCAGCCTGCTGCAGCAGGCCTGGCACTCGGCCGGGGGCGCCCGTTGGGAGCAACTCGATGCCCTGGGCCTGGGCTGTGCCGCTCTGGTGGCGCGCCGTGGCGCGCAGACGGTGGCCTTCTGCCTGTTCGACCTGCGGGCTGCGCCGGTCGCCAACCTGAGCGCCGTCGCCGTGGCCGACCGCGAGGAGGTGAGCCAGGCCTGGAGCGAACTGTGGCCCGCGGCCGAGCGCTACCTGGCCGACCGCGAGGTGGCATCGGTGTACTACGTGGGCGAGGCACCCTGGCTGCTGGAGGCCCTGGCCCAGCACGGCTTTCGCCACGTGAGCACGCTGGTCGGCTACGAGAGGATGCAGGATGCGCCGCCTTTGGCCGTGCCCGCCACGGCGCGCCTGCGGGCGGTGCGCGACGATGACCTCGATGCCGTCGCCGCCGTCGATGAGGCCTGTTTCCCCCCCATCTGGCGCTACCCGCGGGCGATGCTGGCAGCCTCGATGCGCCCCACGGCGCGCATGGTCGCCGCCGAGCTGGACCGGCGCCTGGTCGGCTACCAGTTGAGCATGCAGGAGGGCAACGAGGCTCAGATCATCCGCCTGGCGGTCATCCCCGAGTACCGCCGGCGGGGCATTGCCTCGCAACTGATGGCCGATGCCCTGGCCACCTTCCGCCGCGGCCGCGTGCGCCGGGTGGCGCTCAACACCCAGAGCGACAACGCGGCGGCTCAGCGGCTCTACGAGCGCTTTGGGTTCCAGCGCACCGGCGAGGAGCTGCCGGTCCTCGAAAAGATAGTCCGTAGCCAGTAAGTGACCGCTCCACGTTCTCTCTTTACTGTAGCACAGGGCTGCACAAGCCCTGGCATACTCAGCGCCTGCCCTGAGCAGCGCGAAGGGGTGGGGGCCATAGCCGCGCCACGACGCCTTGTTGCAGTACACCACGGCATTCCGTACAGGGTTGCCCCAGGAGTGAACTGCACCCCCCGCAACCCAGCGCCGGCAACCCGGTGAATTGGGGCGCTGTGCTATAATATAGTGCAAGCAGTGGCCTGGTTGGGCCGCGAGACAGACACCAGTGGAGCCGGGTATGGACGCGCAGGTTCACTTGGGGTTGGCGCTTGGCGGGGGCGGGGTGCGCGGCGGGGCGCACATCGGCCTCTTGAAGGTGTTGGACCGGGAGGGGATCAAGGTCGGGGCGATTGCCGGCACGAGCGCGGGCGGTATCGTCGGCGGCCTCTATGCGGCGGGGCTCACGGCAGCCAAGATCCAGCGCCTGCTCTCGAGCTGCAACGCCGAGGCCTTGCTCGAGCCGGACCCCTCGGGCTGGTCGCTCTTGAGCACACGCCGCTTCATCGAGCGCATCCGCGAGTGGCTGGGCGACCCGCGCATCGAAGACCTGCCCATCCCCTTCGCCGCCGTGGCGGTGGACCTGCGCAGCGCGCGCGAGGTGGTGCTCACCTCGGGGCCGCTGGCTACGGCCATCCAGGCCACCATGGCCGTGCCGGGGCTGCTCTGCCCGGTCGAGGAAGGGGATTGCCTGCTGGCCGATGGCGGGGTGCTGAACAACGTGCCGGTCGACGTGGCGCGCCGGTTGGGCGCAGAGCGGGTGCTGGCCGTCGATGTGGGGGTGCCGCCCGAGTTCCCCCTGGAGGTCCCGACCTTTGGCCTGCCGCCGGGGCCGGTGCCTCGGCTGCTGGGCCGCGTGCTGGCGCTGACCGGCCGCGACCGCGCCGCCCTGGCCGCGGCCAAGGCCATCGGCATGCTCAGCGCCGCCGTATCGGAGTATCGCCTGCGCGAGAACCCGCCCGACCTCTTGCTGCGGCCCGAGCTGGGGGCCATGGCCGTCATGGATATGGCCCGTCTGGCCGAGGCCATCGCCGCGGGCGAGCGCATGGCCGAGACGCACCTGGGCGAAATCCGCCGGCTGGCCGCCAACCCGTAGGGGCGGTTCGTGAACCGCCCCGGCCCCCCACACACGGCCACGTTGGCGCCCTATCCGCGACACGGGGGCGGTTCACGAACCGCCCCTACCATGGCACGCCCGGCCCCCCACACACGGCCACGTTGGCGCCCTGTCCGCGACACGGGGGCGGTTGCCGAACCACCCCTACCATGGCACGCCCGGCCCGCCACACACGGCCACGTTGGCGCCCTGTCCGCGACACGGGGGCGGTTGCCGAACCACCCCTACCATGGCACGCCCCGGCCCCCCACACACGGCCACGTTGGCGCCCCATCCGCGACACGGGGGCGGTTCCCGAACCGCGCCTACCATGGCACGCGCGGCCCCCCACACACGGCCACGTTGGCGCCCTATCCGCGACACGGGGGCGGTTCACGAACCGCCCCTACGTCCCAACGCCAGCACCCTCTATCCTACGAGAGCGACTCCGGCTTGGAAAGCCTCTCGGCCTTCTTCCTCTCGCCCCGCCGTTTCACGCCGCGCACGATGAGCCAGATGACAAGGGCCGGTATGCCCACGAGCGGCACGAGCACGAGTACCAGGTAGGCCATAACCGTGAACAGGATCTTGGCACCCTCCACGAGGGCGTTCAGGGCGCGGCGCACGATCTGCAGCGGCTGCCAGCCCGGCTGGCCGATGGGCTCCGGGCCGCGCTCGCTCAGGTCGAGGTTCACGGTGGCCAGCTCCACCGAGCGGTCGATGTACTGCTTGCGGCCCTTGATGCGGTCGATTTGGCTGCGCACGTTGGCCAGCTCGCGGTAGACGGCCATGATGTCCTCGGCCTTGCCGGTCTTTTCGCGCACCGCCGTCATGAGCTCGCGCAGCTCGGCCTCGGTGGCCTCCAGGTTCTTGAGCTGGGCCTCGATATCCACATACTCCTCGGTCACGTCCTGCCCGCCGGTCTGCTCGCGCTCCACACGGATGGCCAGCTTCCTGACCTCAGTGAGGAAGGAGTCCATGCCCTGGGCCGGCACGCGCACCGTCATGCTCCCACGGAAGACGTTATCCTCCTGCCAGACGTTCGACGAGGAGACAAAGCCGCCCTGGGCCGCCACCATGTCCTTGATGGTGGCCACCGTCTTTTCCATATCCTGGACGACCATCGTCAGGTTGGCGGTGAAGATGATCTTGCGGTCGGCTGGGGCAGCGAGGGCCGGACCTGCGCCCTCGGCAGGTGCCGGCGCCCGGGTGGCCGCCGGAGCCGCCGTGGGCGCGGCCGGGGGCCGCGCGACACGCGCGGCATCGTAGGAGGATGTCGTCTTGCCGGGGCTGGGCCGCGCGGCGCAGCCCGCGGCGAGCAGCGCGAGCAGCAGCCCGGCGAAGAACAGGCGGTGGGGCGAGCGTTTCATGGGGAAGCCTCCCTTTGGCCCATGGGCCACGCAGAAACCACGGTACTTGAGTCGGAGACGAAGAACGGGCGTCGCTTGTTCCCGGCCTGCACCGGCCTCAGAGCCCGTAGCTCAGGCGCGCAGCCAGGCGCGGCGGCAGGCCGGCAGCCCGCATGCGCGCCTGGGTCTCTTCGACCGGGTAGGGCACACGGTGGTACACGAGCGTGCCGGCGTCGGGGTCGAGCAAGATAAAGCTGGCGCGCGGGTCACCATCGCGGGGCTGCCCCACGCCGCCCGGGTTGATGATGGAGCGGACGGGGCGGTAGCGGAACGGCTCGCCGGGGACAGGCACGAATTGGATGACACCCTGGCCTGCGCGGCCCTCCTGAAAGATGGCCGGGATGTGCGAGTGCCCCACCAGGCAGGTGAGGGTGTCAAAGTAGGCCAGGTTCTCGTAGGCCACCGCCGGGGTCAGCACATACTCCCAGATGGGAAAGCGAGGGCTGCCGTGGACCAGGGTAAAGCCTTCCCGTTCGACCCGTTCGGGCAGGCCTTCGAGCCAGGCGCGGTTGGCAGGAGTCAGGGTGCGGGCCGTCCACTCGGCTGCGGTGCGCGCATCGCGGTTGAAGGCGGAGAGGTCGAGCTTGCCGAGGGCAGCCCAGTCGTGGTTGCCGGCCACGCAGACCAGCCCGGGCAGCCCCTGCAGGCGCTCGATGCACTCGTTGGGCTGCGGGCCATAGCCGACCGTATCGCCCAGGCACCACACGGCGTCGACGACGCCCGCCGCGGCGAGCACCGCCTCGAAGGCGGCGAGGTTGGCGTGGATATCGCTGAGGATGAGGTAGCGCATGGCACCATCCTGTCGGCCTCAGTGGGCACCTCACCTTCAGTGTAGCACAAAAGGCCCTGGCGGCCAAGGCCCCCCGCGCCCTCAGGGCGCATCCAAGACCTGTCATCGCCTGGGTTACCGCCGGGCTGCCAACCCCCCCAAATGGCCCCCACCGGGCCTGCCCGCAGGCAGGGTGCGGCGGAGCGATTGACACCCGCGGACGATTCGGTACAATGGACGCCACGAAGGCGGGAACGGACCATGGGAATCCAGCGGGTATCCAGGCTGGCCAGTGCCCTGCTGGCCGCCGTTATCGTGGTGACGGGGTGTGCGCGCAGCCCGGCCGCGCTGCCAACGGCGCCTCAGCAGGCATCGCCGACGGCAAGCAAGCCGCCGCAGCCTACGGCAACGGCGGTGCCGCCGGCCGAGCGCCTGCGCCTGGCCGTGCTGCAGGAGGGATACGGCAACTATGAGACAGCCACCGGTGAGCTGCGCGCCCTGGTGGATAGCGGTGCCCCCGCCGCCGTGCAGCGCGAGGCGCTCTGGCGCCTGGGCCACTGCCAGTTGCTGGCGGGCGACAACGGCGGGGCCGCGCGGACGCTGGCGCGCTTCCTGGCCGAGTACCCTGGGGACCCCCAGGCCCCTGTGGCTGCCTTCTGGTTGGGGCAGGCGCGCCTGGGCCTGAACGACGGCCTCGGGGCCGCCGAGGCCTACCGCCGCTACCTGGAGGAGCGGCCTCTCCTCTCGAGCTACGTGCAGGGCCTGATCGGCGACGCCCTGGCCAAGGCCGGCGATATGGCAGGCGCCGCTGTAGCCTACCGCGCCGCTGCCGATGCCGAGAGCGACCCCGCCAGCAAAGCCGACCTGCTCGAAAAGTTGGCCCGCTCGCTGGCCGCACAGCAGCGCTACGACGAGGCAGTCGCCGCCGACGACGAAATCCTCTCCTTTGCCCAGACCCCGAACTACCGCGCCCAGATCATGTTCGAAGCCGGCGCCACCCTGCGCGACGCCGGCCGCCAGGCCGAGGCCGCCGAGCGCTGGAACAAGCTGGTGGCCACCTATCCCCTCACCTCCTATGCGGCCCAGGCCCTGGCGGCGCTCGACGATTGGCATGCAGCGACGGTGGGGGCTTTGGTGCGGGCGCAGGTGGAGTATGGCGCGGGGCGCTACCAGAGCGCGGCCGGCATCCTGCGAGAGCTGATCGATGGCAACCCCAGCGGGCACACCGGCGATGCCCACTATTGGGCCGGCCTGGCCTATCGCGAGCTGGGCCAACACCAGGCCTCGGTGCGCGAGTTCGACGCGCTGATCGCCTCGCACCCGCAGAACACCCTCGTCGTCGAGGCCTGGTACGAGAAGGGCGCGAGCCAGCTCCTGGCCGGGTCGCTCGACGATGCGGTGGCCACCTTCCGCGCCCTGGCGGCGCGCTTTCCCCAGAGTGCGCGCGCTGCGCAGGCGCTGTGGCGGGTGGCCCAGGCCTACGACGACGCCGGGCGCAGCGCCGAGGCGGCGGCTGCCTATGCCCAGGCTGCTGCCGCTTACCCCACCGCCTCCTATGCAGCGGATGCCCGCTTCAAGGCGGGGTTGGCCCGCTACACCGCCGGGCAGGTCGAGCTGGCCATGCAGGTCTGGAGCGGCTACCTGCCCCAGGAGCAGGACCCGGCCATGCGCGCGCGGCTGCTCCTGTGGCTGGGCAAGGCGGCGCAGCGCCAGGGCGATGCCCAGGCGGCCCGCGCTTGGTGGGCGCAGGCCGCGGCTGCCGAGCCCGACGGCTTCTGGGGCCTGCGCGCTCGGGACCTGATGGCGGGCCGCAGCTTCGGCGGCCAGGCGACAGAGGGCGCCTTCGACCCGGCGCGCTACCTGCCGCGGGGCACGCCCGCCGAGGCCGAGGCCTGGCTGAAGGGCTGGGCACCGGCGCTCGCGGAGGGCCAGGCACCGGGCCAGCTGCCCCCCTCGCTGGCCGGCAGCCCTGCCTTCCAGCGGGGCATGGAGCTCTGGGCGCTGGGCGATGCGGCCTCGGCCCAGCGCGAGCTGCGCCAGGCGCTGGCTGCCAGCAACAACGACCCGTGGGCTCTCTACGCCCTGGCCCTCTACGCCCGCGACCAGGGGCTGTACATGCCGTCGATCCTGGCGGCAAGCCGGCTGCTGGCTCTGGCCCCTGCGCCGGCGAAGGCGCAGGCCCCTCGCCTGGTGGAGGAGCTGGCCTACCCTACCTACTATGCGGACCTGGTGCTGCCCGAAGCGCAGGCCACGGGCACCGATCCGTTGCTCTTCTTCGCCCTCATCTACCAGGAGAGCCTGTTCGACAGCCACGCCACTTCGCGCTCCGATGCCCGGGGGCTGGCGCAGGTCATCCCCTCCACCGGTCAGTACATCGCCGGCAAGCTGGGCGACCCCACCTTTGCGCCCGAAAAGCTGTGGCGGCCCTCGGTGAGCGTGCGCTATGGGCTGTGGTACCTGGCAGCCGGCCTGAGCATGTTCCACGATGATGCCCTGATGGCGCTGGTGGGCTACAACGCCGGGCCGACTGCTGCAGCCAAATGGGGCCAATTGGCCGATGGCGACCCCGACCTGTACTTCGAACGGGTCAGCAACCAGCAGCCACGCGCCTACATGGAGCGCATCTACGAGCACCGGGCGCACTATGAGCGGCTCTACCGCTGAGGGCCATGTGCCGCCTTGGCGGCCCGCTGGCGGATGGCCCCTGGCGTGCGAGAGGGGTGGGCCCGAGGTGCGTCGTCGCCTGGGCTGCAGCCGGGCTTCTCGCTGGGCCGCCACCCGGCCCCCAACCCAGGACGGGGGTTTGGCAGGCTGGCGGGCGCACCTGGCCGCCCCCGCGGGCGGCCAGGTGCGCCCGCCAGCCTGCCAAACCCCCAAGAAGGGCTCTGCACCGGGATAGTGCGGAGCGCGAGACCCGGTTACCACGAGAGCGGCTCCGAGGGGCTGCTGGCTGCGAGCCCGCTGGCGGATCCTGGATGCACTCTGTGAGAACCGCTCATTGACAACCCTGCGCCCATGGCGCTATAATGCGCGCTGCCATCGGTCTTGTGGCTCCGTGCCGATCCCACCGGCTCCTCTCTCTGGCCTCGCGTTGGGGTGTTGGCGCCATTCACGAAGGACTTGCGGGGATGGACTCGACCGCTTGGGGCATGGTGCTCGCGGTGGGCCTGGTCGCAGGCGCAGCGGGTGCCCTGGTGTATGCGCAGAGGGTGACGCTGCTGCGGGCGGCGGCCCTGTGCCGCCGCGCCTGGGCGCAGCGGCAGCGCAGGCTCGTGCCACGTCGCCCCGCGCCCGCCGCGGTGGGGGCCAGCGAGCGACCGCCGGTCGACGACGCCTATGTGCTCATGCCCGATGGGAGGCCCTGGCCGCTCGCTGAGGCGGTGCGCGTGTTGGAGCTGGCCTGGCGATGGCAAGTGGTGCGCGGCGCCAACCTGCCCACGCGTGCACGCCAGGGCGAGGGGGCTTACGTCTGGCGGCCGCCCCTCCCGCGCAGCGCGGGCGAGCAAGCGGGCAGCGAAGCCGAGCATTGACCGCCCGGCGCCCCCGGTGCAGCGGGCTATGATCTCCCTGCGTCGGCCGTGCTCCGGTGGGGCAGGTAGACGGTGAAGGTGCTGCCCACGCCCAGCTCGCTCGCGACCTCCACACGCCCCTTGTAATACTCCACCGTGCGCTTGACGATGGCCAGGCCCAGGCCGGTGCCGGTGATGTGCTGCGTCTCGGGGCGCTTGACGCGGAAGAACTCGGAGAAGAGCTGGGGCAGGGCCTCGCGGGGGATGCCCAGGCCCGTGTCTTCGACCTCCAGGCGGAGGTAGTAGCCCTCATCGCGGGCGCGCAGGGTCACGCTGCCCTGGGGCCGGTTGTACTTGATGGCGTTGCCCAGCAGGTTGGTGAGGATGCGCACCAGGTCCTCGCGGTCCATCTCCACCGCGGGCAGGCCGGCGGGCAGTTCGGCGTGCAGGCTCACGCCGCGCTCTTCGGCGGTGGGGCGCAGCAGGTCCAGCACCTCGCCGGCGACCTGGGCCACATCGAGGGCCGCAATCTGGCGCTCGACCCGGCCGCTCTCGAGGCGCGACATATCCAGGAGGTCATCCACCAGGTTGACCAGGGCTTGCACGCGCTGGCTGCAGCGCTCGAGGATGGTGCGCTGCTCGGGGGTCAGGTCGCCGGCAAAGCCCTCCAGCAGCGTGCCCAGGTAGGTCTCGACGGCGGCCAGCGGCGTGCGCAGCTCGTGCGAGGTCATCGAGACGAACTGGCTCTTGAGCCGGTCGAGGGTCTTGGCGGCGGTGATGTCGCGCAGCAGGGTGACCGTGCCCAGCAGCTGGCCCTTCTCGTCGACGACGGGGGCCACGCTCGCCAGGAGGGTGCGTTCGCCGCTGGCCAGCTCGCGGGCCACGATGGCGGGGCGGCTGCCAGGTTCGCGCGCGATGGTGGCGATCAGGTTGGCCAGGCCCTCCTGCGCCAGCACTTCGCCCACGGGGGTGCCGATGGCGGGGGGGCGGGCCAGGCCCAAAAGCTGCAACGCAGCCGGGTTGAACAGCGCCAGACGCCCCTCGCGGTTCGAGACCAGCACCCCGTCGGCCAGGCAGTCGAGCACGGTGTGCAGGCGCGAGCGCTCCTCGGCCAGCAGGAGCAGCTCGCGTTCGCGCGCCTCGCGCAGGCGGCGCGCTTCGAGCACCAACGTGCGGTGCTCGAGCCCTCGGCGCACCACCAGCAGGAGGTCATCGGTGGTGAAGGGCTTGGGCAGAATGTCGTAGGCACCGCGCTTGGCCGCCTGCATGGCCGTGTCGAGCGTGGCATAGCCGCTGATCACGATGCAGACGATGTCGGGGTCGAAGCTTTGGATGCGTTCCAAGAGCTCGATGCCGCCGATGCCGGGCATGCGGATATCGACCAGCGCCAGGTCCCACCCGCCGGCCTGCACCAGGCGCCAGGCCTCCTCCCCATCGGCGGCCGTGCCCACCTGATAGCCCTCGTGCGCCAGCGTGCGGCGGCAGCCCTCGCGCATGCCCGGCTCGTCGTCAATCACCAGTATCCTGGGCGGTTGGCTCATCGCTCGCCTCGGCCAGTCGAATCAGGGAGCTGGCGGGGCAACAGCCGTGTCGCTCGCCCCTTCAGTTCCCCCAGTTCCTCCACTTCCCCGAGTTCCCTCAGTTTCCGTCGCCGGTTGGGCCTGCGGCAGAGCAAAGGTGAACGTGCTGCCCGCGCCCACCTGCGATTCCACGCGGATGGTGCCCCCGTAGGTCTCGACGATGCGCTTGACGATGGCCAGGCCCAGGCCTGTACCCCGGGCGGCCATAGCCTTGGCGGCCTCGGTGCGGTAGAACTCGTCAAAGATGCGGGGCACCTCATCGGGGGCGATGCCGATGCCCGTATCCTGCACAGAGCCTACGATGGTCCCTTCGCGCACCTCGAGCGATGCGCGCACCGAGCCCCCCGCCGGGGTGTACTTGATGGCGTTGGAGAGCAGGTTGGTCCAGAGCTGGCGCATGTGGTCGTGGTTGGCGCGCAGGCGGGGCCGGGCAGCGATCTGGAGTTCGACGTTCACGCCGCGGCGTTCGGCTTCCACCCGCAGCAGGCTGGCCGTCTGCTCCAGCACCTCGGCCAGGTCCACCTCCTGCATTTTGACCTCGGCCGAGCCCTTGATGCGGGCCAATTGCAGCAGTTCGTCGATGAGGGTCAAGAGCTCGCTGCTGCGCTCGGCGGCGCGCAGCAGCATAGGCCGCTGCTTGTCGGCCGACACGTAGCCGTCGGCGATGATCTGCAGGTAGCCCTGGATGGCAGTGACCGGCGCGCGCAGCTCGTGGGCCACGGTGAGCATAAACTCGCTCTTCATACGGTCGAGCCGCTCCAGCTCGGCCTTGGCGCGCGCCAGCTCGGCGGCCTGGGCCTCCACTTCGCGCAGGCGCCTCGACTCCATGCTCAGGCGCCGCTTCTCGAGCCCCTGGTTCACGGCCAGGATCAGCGTATCGGTATCGAACGGTTTGGACAGAAAGTTGTAGGCGCCGCGCTTGATGGCCTCGATGGCCAGGTCGATGGAGGCATAGCCGGTGATGATGATGCAGACGGCGTCGGGGTCGTGGGCGAGGATCTTCTCCAGGACCTCCATGCCGCCGATTTTGGGCATGCGCACATCGAGGAGCACCAGGTCGTATGGAGCGGCGAGGGCCTTCTGCAGCCCCTCCTCGCCGTCGGCAGCTACCTCCACATGGTGCCCCAAGGGCGTGAGGGCGCGGCGGCAGCCCTCGCGCATCCCCAGCTCGTCATCGATGACCAGGATCCGGGCACTCTGCTCCATGGCCGCGCTCCTGCCACTTGCCTCAGATCGCTTCGTTCTGGGCCACCGGCTGGCTGCGAGGCAGGCGGATGATGAAGGTGGTGCCTACCCCCACTTTGCTTTGCACGTCGATGGCGCCCCTGTGCATCTTGATGATGCCGTAGCTGATAGCCAGGCCGAGGCCTGTGCCCCGGCCGATGGGTTTGGTGGTGAAGAAAGGCGTAAACAGCTTGGGCAGGTTCTCTTCGGAGATGCCGCAGCCGGTGTCTTCGATGGAGATCTCCACCCCGGCGCCGCCGGCGTTGACGTCGCGCGTGCTGACGGTGATGGTACCCCCGGCGGGCATGGCCTCGGCAGCGTTGTTGAACAGGTTGAGCAGCACCTGGCGAAGTTGGGCCGGGTCGGCCTGGATCACCGGCGCCACGGACTCGAAGCGGGTGACGAAGCGCACCTGCGCGAAGAGGGGCAGGCGCTCGACCTCGGCGATGGTGTCGGCACAGAGACGGTTCACATCGGTGGCCTGCGCCAGCACCTTGTTCTGGCGGGCAAAGTTGAGCAGTGCCTGGACGATGCTCTTGCAGCGCCGGGCCTCGTTGAGGACCATACGCAGGTCCTGGGCACGCGGGTCGTCGCGGGGCAGGTCTCTGAGCATGAGGTCCGAGTAGAGGAGGATGGTGCCCAGGGGGTTGTTGATCTCGTGGGCGACGCCGGCGGCCAGTTGGCCCATGGAGGCGAGCTTTTCCGACTGGATGAGTTGGTCCTGCGTCTCTTGCAGTTCGCGCTGGAAAAGCTTGAGCTTGGCGACGTTCTCCTCGAGCTGGTCGATCAGGTAGGGCAGGCACATCTCGGCCTCGGCCAACCCCTGATAGACGGCGATGGCCTTCTCGCGGCAGGTCGCGTAGCCGCAGGCGCCGCAGTTCAGCTCGTCTTCCTTGCTGCGCTTGTTGGTCTGGCGCAGGATTTCGGCGATGGCCTCTTCGTCGGGCATGGGCAAGACGATGGAGCGGTCGCTAAAGCCACGGCGCAGGTTCACCGAGCCGTAGCGAGCGAGGGCCTCCTGGAAGCGGGCCTCGGCTTCGGGGGTGCAGTTGCGGCGCACATAGCGCGCCACAATCTCTTTGCGGGCAAAGACCGACAGGTCATTGCCAACGACCGGCCCGGCGATGCAGCCCTCGCAGAAGAGGATGTCGAGGAAGCGCACTTCGAGCTTTTGCTCGCCCGAGGCCAACCCGCGGAGGATCTCGAGGACGTTGTCGCGCCCCTCGGTGACGAGGATTTCGTTGGCCAGGATGTCGCCCTCCATGAGGGCGGTCTTGAGCAGGCCTCCGGAGACGGGGAAGATGCGCCCGATAACCGGCGGTGGTCCGTCGAAGGGCTCTTCGGGCATGGTGGCCGGGTCGACGCCCGCTTCGGCCCACATGCGGCGCAGCTCGTCGAAGGTCAGCGCCGCGTCGACGGCGCCGGCCACGTTGGGGTCGACGATCTCGGCCTTTTTGGCGATGCAGGGGCCGATGAACACGACGGCGGCCCCGGGCCGGTAGCGCTCCTTGACCACCCGCCCGAGGGCGATGGCCGGCGAGACGATGGGGGCCAGGTTCTCGACCAGCGAGGGGGCATACTTTTCCACGTACGAGACGAGGGCCGGGCAGGGCGTGGTGATGATCAGCCGGCCGGGGTTCTCGCGGGCGTAACGCGCGTACTCGCGCCCCACCAGCTCGGCGCCAAAGGCCACTTCGAGCGCCTCTGCAAAGCCCAAGGCGCGCACGGCGCTGGCCACCTGGCCGGGAGCGAGCTCGGCAAAGGCGGCGGGGAATGAGGGGGCCAGGCAGGCCAGCACAGGG
>Ga0272448_1005170_pt1 | contig 14522 bp, 14 predicted proteins | sample YNPCB0191_FD_202220 | JGI IMG/M metagenome (GOLD analysis project Ga0272448, IMG submission 202220) | Hot spring sediment microbial communities from Yellowstone National Park, WY, United States - YNP-CB-019-1 | ecosystem: Environmental > Aquatic > Thermal springs > Hot (42-90C) > Sediment...
TCTTTTGGCATTGCTAATGATGTTAGTAATATTATTGGAATAAGGCAGGTATCAGGATTTTCTCTTATCTTTTCACATACTTCATAACCTGTCATTTTAGGCATTAAAACATCAAGTATAACAAGGTCTGGTTTAACTTCAAGAATTTTAATTAATGCTTCTTCACCATTACTGGTAGGAAAAACCTCATAACCATTATTTTCTAAAGTGAATTTAAGTAATTCCTGTATTTCAAGATCATCATCTGCTATAAGTATTTTAGCCATTTATTTGTAAATTTTGTTTAATAATTAGGATTAATTTTTTTGATTTCTGAATTTAGTTTTTTATGATTATCTTTTTAATGTATTATATCAAATAATAAATTCTATGTCAATTTTTTCTCTATTTTCAATTTCTTATAATGTTTTTTTATAAAAATATCAGTGATATTGAAAAAATTTGATTTGACTTATTAAATATAAAAAATATATAATATTACAAAATGTTTTTTGAAGAAATAAAAAAAATCAAAAAATGAATAAAAATATTGGAATAAATAAAATTAAAAAAAATAAACATAAAAAACAATATCATAAACCTGTTATTGAATCACAGAAAGTTTTTGAAACAGCAGCTCTTGCTTGCGGTAAATGTATTTCTGGAAATCCTGTATTTAATGTAAATTGTTCTTATAATCCACGCTTATCTTAATTAAAATATTTTTGTGTTATTTTTAGAAAATGATTACCATTAAAAGATCAGAATAAGAAAATTGTTGTATTATAAAAAAATGAAAATGTTAAAAAATGTTAGTTCAAAATATGACCTTATAAAAGTTATTGGTTGTTCAATGAAACCATTTTTGAAATCTGGAGATTATGTATGGATAAATAAAAATATAAAAAAATTCTATCCCGGTGATATTATATTATATGAATTAAACGGACAGAAATTCATTCACAGAATAAAAAAAATTTATACTGATTATGCTGTAATTATTGATGATACAGGTGTAATAAATGAACAATTAGTATTAACTAAAAATATAATTGGTAAACAAATTACTATTCTTAATAATATACCGGGTCTAATATATAATTATATAATAACTTTTATATTTAAACTGTATTTTAAATTAAAAAAATCTTTCAAAAAAATTTCTTTGTTTTAAATTTAGGGTAAAATTTTGTAAATATGGACAATATTTTAATTTTACATTCAATAATTTTAGGAACAATTCAGGGAATAACAGAATTTCTACCAATATCCAGTTCAGCCCATTTAGTAATTTTACCTTATCTGTTAAAATGGAATTATCAGGGTTTAGGATTTGATGTAGCATTACATTTTGGTAGTCTAATTGCTATTATTTTATACTTCAATAAAAAATGGATACTGTTAATAAAAAACAGTTTTAGAAAAGTAAATACAATTGAAAAAAAATTATTCTGGTACATTATCATATCCACTATACCTGCTTGTATAACAGGATATTTTTTAGAAAAATATGCAGAAAATATTTTCAGAACACCTTTTCTTATAGGATTATCCCTTATATTTTTTAGTTTTGTAATGCTGATTTCAGACAAATATGGTAAGAAAACACTTAATTTAGAATCATTATGTCTTAAAAATAGTTTATTTATTGGAATCTGTCAAGCAATTGCAATATTACCGGGTGTTTCTCGCTCAGGAATAACAATTTCTGCTGGTTTACTTGCAGGATTAAAAAGATCTTCTGCGGCTGAGTTTTCTTTTCTACTTGCAACACCTGTTATTTTTGGAGCAAGTATTTTTGAATTAAAAAATTTTTTCAACACTAATATAACCAATATAAATTTTTATTTGCTTTTTGGTTTTATTTTTTCTATTATATCAAGTTTAACTGCAATAAAATTTTTATTGTATTATTTAAAAAAATATAGTTTATCAATTTTTGTAATATACCGTATAATTTTAGGAATAATATTGATTTTTCTTGACATTTTTTATTAAAATATATATAATTTAAAGTTATGATTCAAGAAATAATAAAAATAAATTCAGTAGAACCTGAAATTGATGGTGGAAGATATCCGGTAAAAACAGAAATAGATGTATCACTGGATGTTTATGCAAATATAACAGCAGATATTCCATTAAGAGTATGGTTAATGTACAAAAAACAGGATAATTTAAAATGGGAACGGATTATAATGAAAAAAATCTGTGAAAATAAATGGAAAGCAAAAATTAATTTTGAAAATATAGGAATTTATGAATATACTGTTGAAGCAATTGCAGTAAAAAATAAAAACATAAGACAAACATATAACAACACAAACACTGTAATTGTAGAGCCTAAAACAGCAAGATTTAGCAGTTGGTATGAAATGTTTCATAGATCACAGGGGAAAATACCCGGTAAGAGTGCTACATTTAAAGATATGGAAGAGCGTCTACCGGAAATTAAAAATATGGGTTTTGATGTTCTATATTTAGTTCCAATACATCCTATTGGTAAAATAAATAGGAAAGGACCAAATAATAGTTTAATTGCAGGTCCTAATGATCCCGGTTCTCCCTGGGCAGTTCAAAATCATAAAGAAGTAAATCCTGAATTAGGAACTCTTGATGATTTTAGAAATTTTGTAAAAAAAGCAAATGAAATTGGTATGGAGATAGCTCTTGATATTACCTTTACTTGTTCTCCTGACCATCCATATATAAAAAAACATCCGGATTGGTTTTTTTATAATACAGATGGAACACTAAAATATGCAGAAAATCCTCCAAAAAAATATGAGGATGTATGTCCTTTAAATTTCAATCCAAAAAATAAAGAAAAAATGTGGAATGAAATGAAAGGAATAATTGAATTCTGGATACAGCATGGTGTTAAAATTTTCAGAATAGACAATCCACATACAAAACCAACAGAATTCTGGGAATGGTTGATAAAAGAAATAAAAAAGAAATATCCAGAAGTAATATTTCTATCAGAAGCATTTGTTTATTACGAAAAACTTGAAGAACTTGCAAAAATTGGTTTTTCACAATCATATTCATATTTTACATGGAGAAATACAAAAAATGAACTAATAGAATATTTTTATAAGTTAACTAACAGTTATTTAAAATATTTTTTAAGAGTAAATTTATTTACGAATACTCCTGATATTCTGCCTTTTTATTTACAAACAGGTGGTAGACCAGCATTTATGATCAGAGCAGTATTAGCAGCAACACTGTCAAGTATATATGGAATTTACAATGGTTTTGAATTATGCGAAAACACTGCAATTCCAGGAAAGGAAGAATATTTAAACTCAGAAAAATATGAATATAAAGTATGGGATTGGAACAGACCGGGAAACATAAAAGATTTTATAACAAAAATAAATAAAATAAGACAGGAAAATACTGCTTTACATTATTATGATAATTTAAGATTTTACAATTCAACAAATGAACATATTATATTTTATGGAAAAACATCTAAAGATAAAAAAAATATAATTTTAGTTGCAGTCAATCTTGATCCATTTAATACACAAACATCAAGAGTTACTGTGCCACTTGAAGAATGGGGTATAAAATCAGATGCTGAATATAACATAATAGACCTACTTACTGATGAAATCTATAAATGGAAAGGAAGAGAAAATATTGTAATTTTAGATCCTAACAAACAACCAGCACATATATTTAAGTTAGAATTATGAAAACAACAATTATAACAAGAGAATATCCACCATATGTTTATGGTGGTGCAGGAAGACATGTAGAAAACTTAAGTAAAGAACTCGCTAATTTAATTGATGTTGAAGTGAGGTGTTTTGGTGATCAGAATTTACAAAAAGGTAGACTTGTTGTAAAGGGATATAAAGGTTGGGAGAAATTAAAAAACCAGACAAAAGAAAAATTTATTGGTGCACTTGATACAATATCTACTGACCTGACAATAGTAGCAGATAAAATTGACTCTGATATTGTTCATACACACACCTGGTATGCTTCTTATGCCGGATATTTAACAAAAATTCTTTACAAAATACCTTTTGTTATTACTTGTCACAGTTTAGAACCATTAAGACCATGGAAACAAGAACAACTTGGTAATGGATATTTTTTAAGTACAGAATTAGAAAAAATAGGTATTGAATCAGCAGATAAAATTATTGCTGTTTCAAAAATGATGAAGCAGGATATAATACAAAATTTCAATGTAAAAGAAGATAAAATTGAAGTTATACATAATGGAATTGACTTGAATAAATGGAAACCAACTTATACTGATTATACATTAAAACAATATGGAATAAATAAGGACTATATTTTATTTGTTGGCAGAACAACAAAACAAAAAGGTATGATTCATTTAATAGATGCTGTTGATCATATTGATAAAAGTGTATTGGTTGTAATATGTACAAGTGGAGCAGATACAAAAGAATATGCAGATGAAGTTACAAAAAAAGTTTCTACAAAGAAAAACATTATATTTATAAATATTTTACTTAAAGAAGAACAATATATTGAATTATACAGTCAGGCAAAAGTTTTTGTTTGCCCTTCTGTTTACGAACCATTTGGAATAATAAACTTAGAAGCAATGGCTTGTAAAAAACCAGTTGTTGCAACAAATGTTGGTGGAATACCAGAAGTTGTAATTCCTGATCAAACAGGGATTTTAATTGAACCTGAAAAACCACAACAAATAGCAGATGCAGTGAATTATCTTTTAAAAAACCCTGATATAGCAAAAAAAATGGGTGAAAAAGGAAGACAGCGAGTGGAACAATTTTTTTCCTGGTCAATGATTGCTAATTACACTAAATCTTTATATGAAAAAATACTTTCTGATACTTGAATTATATAAAATAATTATATAAAATATTTTTTGTAAATTATTCTGTTTTTTTACTATGAAAACATTAATTTTATGTGCTGGCTATGCTACAAGATTATATCCTTTAACTTTAAATCAACCAAAACATTTACTGCCAATTGGAGGCAGACCTATGTTAGAATATGCTATTGACAAAATCAATGAAATTCAGGAAATAGATAAAATTTATATTGTTACAAATAACAAATTTTATAATGTTTTTATTGAGTGGGTTCAAAAAATCGAAAAAAATATCAAAAAACCAATAGAGGTCTTTAATGATATGTCTCTCTCTGATGATACAAAACTTGGTGCTATTGGTGATATGCAGTTTGTAATAGATAAAACAAATTTAAACGATGACCTAATTGTTATTGCAGGTGATAATCTGTTTCAACTTGATTTAAAAAAATTTATTGATTTTGGTAAAGAAAAAGGACTGTCAATTGCTGTGAGAGATGTTGGTGATATTGAACTAATGAAAAAATATGGCGAAGTTATACTTGACACTAATAAGAAACTTATTAGTTTTGTTGAAAAACCAAAAGAACCAAAAACAACTCTTGCTGCAATATGTATGTATTTTTTCCCAAAAAATAAATTGTATTTAATCAAACAATATATATCTGAAGGAAGAAATACTGATCAACCTGGTTTATATATTCAGTGGCTGCATAAAATAGAAAATGTGTATGGATTTGTGTTTACTGAAAAATGGTATGATATAGGTGATATAAAACAGTATAAAGAAGCAAATAAGGACTATACCTACCACCAAAATAACGAACATTTGAAAAGTTAAATTTCATACATGCTTTTTCAATGTGTTTCTATATGTAGTTCATCCTAATTATGAAAAAAATAATTTTGTTTGTTTTATATTTAATTTTTATAACTAATTTAAGTTTATATTCAAAAGAAGGAGTTATTTATTTATTAAATGGAAATAAATTAAAAGGAGATATTTTTTATTATACAAATGGTGATTATATTATAAAATTTAAAAATGGATATAACACAATTTCTTCTAAAGAAATAAAAAAAATAATATATAACAAAAATTTTAAAAATAAATACGTTTTAAAAAATAAATATCCTTATGAAGATATTATAAACAAATACTGCTATATTCATGGAATTCAACCTGAATTAATTGCTGCTATAATTGATTCTGAATCAAATTTTAATCCAAAAGCTGTATCCTGTAAAAACGCAAAAGGTCTTATGCAACTTATACCTTCCACAGCCAAAATTTTAAAAGTAAAAAATATATATAATCCTGAAGAAAATATCTCTGCGGGTGTAAAACACTTTAAACATTTGTTATTCAAATTTAATGGAGATATAGAAAAATCTATTGCTGCATATAATGCCGGTATTAAACCAGTAGAAAAATATAAAGGAATACCACCGTATAAAGAAACAAAAATATTTGTAAAAAATGTCTATAATAATCACATTAAATATATTGGTCATCATACAATTTATTCTTATAAAGATCCTCAAACCGGTGTTATTCACTTTTTCAATAAATGAAAATATTAAAAAAAATTTTAAATAATTTATTTTTTATTCTTGTTGTTACTAATGTAAATTTAGTAGACAAAAACACTTATGATATTGTTTTTAATAATCAGATAAAAATAAAAAATGTTGTTCTTGAAAAAGTTAATGACTCATATATTATAAAATTTCCAACCTATATATCAAAAAAAGGTAAGATTTATCCACAAATAAAAATTTTAACCAATGAATTAAAAGAAAAAATTATAGATTCTATTTTACATAATAATATTCAACAGGATAATTCAGAACTTTCCTGGGAAATAAAAAAGTTTTATCAATATCAAAAAAATAAGGAAAGTAATTTAAAAATGTTTTGTAGTATCAATTTTGATAACGAGTTAGAAATTGACTGTAAAATTATGGAAAATAAATCTGGAAATACTTATGTTTTATGGCCATCAAAAAAATCATTTACCGGAAATACTAATATCAAACAAGTATTAATAAAAAAAAATTTAAAAGAAAAAATTGAAAAAGAATTATTAAAAAGATATAATGCTTTAAAAAAAGAAGGTGGTTTTGATAATTTTGAAGATAATTGAAACTATTTTAATAAATTTGCATCTTATTATTATAAAGAAAAGTTTAGAAATTTGAAATAAAGAAAGAAATTTTTTTAGAAAGGAGGTGAATATTATATTATGAAAATCAGACCACTTGGAGACAGATTACTTGTAAAACCTCTTGAAGAAAAAGAGGTAAAAAAAGGGAATATTATAATCCCTGATACAGCAAAGGAAAAACCCCAAGAAGGAACAGTTGTTGCTGTAGGTAAAGGTAAAATGACAGAAGATGGGAAATTAATACCAATGGATGTAAAAGTTGGTGATAAAATATTATTTGGTAAATATTCTGGAACAGAAGTAAAAATAAATGATGTGGAACATTTAATTATGCATCAGGATGATATTCTTGGGATAATAGAAGAATAAAACTAAGGAGGTGAAAAAATAAATGGCTAAACAAATAATTTATAGTGACGAAGTTATAAAAACACTCAGAATTGGTATTGATAAACTTGCAAATGCTGTGAAAGTAACTCTTGGACCTCGTGGTAGATGTGTTGTTTTGGAAAAAAAATTCGGTTCACCGGTTATAACAAATGATGGAGTAACAATTGCAAAAGAGATTGAATTAGAAAATCCAAATGAAAATATAGGTGCCCAGTTAGTTAAAGAAATCTCTTCAAAAACAAATGATGTTGCAGGAGACGGAACAACAACAGCATGTATTTTGGCACAGGCACTTATTAATCAAGGGTTTAAAAACATAGCTGCTGGAGCAAATCCAATTCATATAAAAAATGGAATAGATAAAGCAGTAAAAGCAGTTGTAGATGAATTGAAAAAAATATCAAAACAGGTTAAAACAAAAGAAGAAATAATTCAAATTGCAACTATTTCAGCAAATGATAAAGAAATTGGCAATTTAATTGCTGATGCAATGGATAAAGTTGGTAAGGATGGAGTTATAACTGTGGAAGAAGGAAAATCAGCAGAGACAACTCTGGATGTTGTTGAAGGAATGCAATTTGATAGAGGACATATTTCACCTTATTTTGTAACAGATGCTGAAAGAATGGAAGCAGTACTTGATGACCCATACATAATTATTACAGATAAAAAAGTTTCTGCTATGAATGATATACTTCCACTTTTGGAAAAAGTTGCACAGACAGGCAATTCTTTCCTCTTAATTGCTGAAGATGTTGAAGGAGAAGCACTCGCTACTCTTGTTGTAAATAAATTGAGAGGAACATTAAAATGTGTTGCTGTTAAAGCACCTGGTTTTGGTGATAGAAGAAAAGAAATGTTACAAGATATAGCAACACTTACTGGTGGAAATGTTATTTCAGAAGAAGCAGGAATGAAACTTGATAAAGCCACATTAGATATGTTAGGAAAAGCAAAACGTGTTGTGGTTGATAAAGAAAATACAACTATTGTTGGTGGTGCTGGCAATAAAAAAGAAATTGAAAAACGAATTAGCCAGATAAAAAAACAAATAGAAGAAACAAAATCTGATTATGATAGGGAAAAACTTCAGGAACGTCTTGCAAAACTTGCAGGTGGAGTAGCAGTAATAAATGTCGGTGCACCAACAGAAACAGCAATGAAAACAAAGAAATTTAAAGTAGAAGATGCAATGCATGCTACTCGTGCTGGTATAGAAGAAGGAATTGTTCCTGGTGGAGGAATAGCATTATTACGTTGTTCTGAAGTCCTGGACAAAATAAAAGCAGAAGACCCTGATGAGGAAACAGGTATAAAAATTGTAAAACGAACCTTAGAAGAACCTCTCAGATGCATAGCAGAAAACAGTGGAATAGAAGGTTCTATTGCAGTGGAAAAAGTAAAACAGTCTAAGGACTTTAATTTTGGATTTAATGCTGAAACAAACGAATATTGCGATCTTATAAAAGCCGGAGTTGTTGATCCAACAAAAGTTACAAGAACTGCATTGGAAAATGCTGCATCAATAGCAGGATATCTTCTTACCACAGAAGTAATTGTAAGTGAAATTCCTGAAAAGAAAGAAAAAATGCCTGCTACACCTCCAATGCCAGAATACTAAAATAAATAAAGAGAATGAAATTTTTTAAAGGTAGCAGATAAATATTTATCTGCTACCTTTTTTTAAAAAAATTCCTGTCAAATAATTAAACGCATAGAAATTTGAATAAATTCCTATCCTAAAATTTAAAACCGAGGATTGAAGAAAGAGAGTTTTTTAACTCTTTATGAAAATTTTTAAAATTGACTTGACAAAAAAAGAAAATTATGATATACTGAAATATATAATTTCAAGAATTTTTAAAGAAAATCTCAGAAAATAAGAGGTAAAAAAAAATTATGTTTTACAAAAAACTAAATTTATTGGTTTTTCTCAGTATGATTTTTATTAATTATGTTTCTCTAAATGCTGAAATACAGCAAAATTCAAATCAGACAACCAATCTATCCATTACAACAGAAACTCAAACATCAGTTCAGGAACAAATAATAACCACACAAACACCGCAGGTAACCATAACCACACAAGCACCGCAAATAATTCAAGAAATCAAACCAGAACCTGTTTTTTTTACCGGTCCCATAGCAAAAAGAATTTTAGACAAAGGCAAAATAATAGTTGGCATGGAACCAGCATATCCACCTTTTGAATACAAAGAACCTTTAGGAAATATTGTTGGTTTTGACGTTGATATAGCAAGTGAATTAGCAAAAGCAATGAATGTCAGTGTGGAATTTAAAGAATATAGTTGGAATGAATTAATTCCTGCATTAAATAATGATGAAATTGATATAATTATTTCCGGTATAACAAAAACACCACAACGTCAGTTATTGGTAGATTTTTCTGAAAGTTATTATAAAACAGGTCAGGTAGTTGTTGTTAGTAAAAAATTAAAAAATATAAAAAATAAAGATGATTTAAATAAGAAAAATATAAAAATAGGAACTCAAAAAGATACCACCGGTGAAACAGCACTAAAAGAAAATTTTCCACAGGCAAATATTAAACTATACAATGATATAGACAGTTGTGCTGTGGATCTGATAAAAAATAAAATAGATGCTTTTGTATATGATAAACCATTAGCAGAAATATTTGTAGAAACTTTCAAAGATAAAATATTTATACCAATAGAACAAATTACAACAGAAGAGTATTGTTTTGCTATTAAAAAAGGTGATGATAACTTTATTAAATGGTTGAATGATTTTATAAATAAATTAAAAGAAAATAAAACATATGATGAATTTTATAAAAAATGGTTTACCAAAAAATGAGGAGGAATTTTTATGTTTAAAAAAATCTTTTCAATTTTAAGTGTTCTGTTATTTACTTCAAATGTATTCTGTGAAACAGCAATTAAAAGAATCTTAGACAATAAAAAAATAATTGTTGGTCTTGAAGCAGGTAATCCACCTTTTGAATTTAAAAAACCTTCAGGAGATTTAATTGGTTTTGATATTGACATAGCAAGTGAATTAGCAAAAGCAATGAATGTCAGTGTGGAATTTAAAGAATATAAATTTGTGGATTTAATTCCTGCATTAGATAATGATGAAATTGATATAATTATCTCCGGAATGACAAAAACATTAGAACGAGCATTAAAAGTGAATTTTACAGAACCATACTATAAAACAGGACAAACAGTTGTATCTACTGCCAAAAAGAAAGATGTAAATTTATCTGAACTAAATAAAAAAGAAATAACAATAGGAATTCAAAAAGGCACTACCGGAGAAACAGCAGTAAAAAAATTTTTCCCTCAATCAAACATTAAATTATATGATAATATGGAAAATTGTGGAAAAGATTTAGTTGAAAATAAAATAGATGCTTTTGTATATGATAAACCACTGGCAGAAATTTTTGTAAAAAGATATCCTGAAAAAACATATATTATATCCGGTGAATTAACAACAGAATATTATTGTTTTGCAGTAAAACAGGGTGATTTTGATTTTATTTGCTGGCTAAATTATTTTATAGATGAATTAATAAAGTCAGGAGAATATAATAAAATTTATAAAAAATGGTTTATTGATAAAACATGGGAAAAATAGAATTTTATGTTTATTCCCGGATGGTTATCAGAAAAAATAGAAAACTATGCTGAAAATGTTTTCCAGATATATAAAAAAGATTTCAAAAAAGTTTTATATTTTTCCTGTCTGAATTTTTTATTATTCCTATTTACAAATTTAGGTATATTTTCAACAATCACTCTTTTTTTAAAACGATATGGAATTAATTATCTACCAAAAATATATATTATTTATGCATTTCTTACCTTTATAACCACACTACTGTTATATATACCATTCGGTTCAAAATTTTCAAAAAAGAAACTTTTAATTATAATTTCATTTATCAGTATAATTTTAATACTTGTTGCCTTATTACTTTTAAAACTGAACATAAAATATATATATCCTGGATTCTATATTTTAGCATTGTTTATCTGGTGGCTCTTTTATACTCAGTTCTGGTCATATGCACTTGAAATCTGCAGTGTAAGAGAAGGTAAAAGAATTTTTTCTATAATTGTATGTGCTGGCTTGACAGGTGGAATTTTAGGAGGAATAATAACAAAATATTTTGTTAATATTTTTCATACTGAAAATCTTTTATTCTTATGGATAACCGGAATACTTCTGATAATGTATTTTCTCAAAAAAGTAAAATCACCAGAAAGAAAAACAGAAGAATTTGCAGTAGAAAATTTAAATTTTGACAGTAAATATATTAAAAATAGTCTAATAAAAGCAATTAAATTTTTTTATAGTTCTAAACTTACTAAAACAATAGCAATTTCATTTTTGTTATACGGAATATGCGTATATCTGTTAGATTATTATTTTAATAAAATTGTAAATCTAAAATTTACTGAAGAAGATAAATTAACTGCTTTTTATGGAACTTATGCTATTTTTTTCTATAGTATTACTTTAACTACTGAATTATTTTTCTCAAACCGTATCATAAAACTTATTGGTATATGCAGTGTAATGATATTATTACCTGCTTGTCTCGGTTTAGGATTTTTGGGATTATCTTTTTTCTTTACTTATACAACTGCTATAGTAGTAAAACTTTTAAGAGATGTTATTGGAAATTCTTTGACTGAATCAGTATATCCTCTAATATATACACCGATAGATAGGAATTTTCGTTCTATCACAATAACATTTATAGAAGGCCTTGTAATACCATGTGGTATTGCTTTTTCTGGTTTGTTTCTTATAGAACTAATAGTAAAATTCACTCCACAACAGATATGTTTAATGGCAGGTGGGTTATCACTTATATGGTTGTATTTTACTATAAATCTACGAAAAGAATATTTAAAAACATTTATTGAAAATATTACTGTTAAAAGTTTAACTGATAAAAATTTTGTTCAAGAACACTATATAAGTCTCAATGAAGTAAAAATAATAAATAGTTTAAAAAAAGCATTATATGATAAAAATGAAAAATTAAATCTACTGGCAATAGAAATTCTTGGTCACACAAAAGATAAACTTGCAATTAGATTATTAATTGAATATTTAGTAAAAACAAAGTTAAATAATACTATAAAAGCAAAAATAATAAAAATATTAGGTGAAACAAAAAATCCTGATACAGTACTGACAATAGCACAATATTTAGATGATAAAGATGCTAGGGTAAGAGCAAATGCTGTAGAAGCACTTGGAGAAATTGGTGGATATGAAATAAAAGATCTTATTGAGCCCTGTCTGTATGATCCAAATCCAAGAGTTAGAACTAATGCAGGTATAATACTATGGAAAAATTCAGGAACAGAACAAAAAGAAGGAATAAAATTTTTGAAAGAATCATTAAACTCAAATGATGAAATAACACGTATAAGAACTGTTTATGCTTTAAGTAAAATTGGTTCTATAAAATCAAAACAATTTTTAAAAGAGGCATTAAATGATCCGAGTCCAAGAGTAAGATTTCAGGCAATTAAAGGATTGGGAATGTTAGAAGATAGAGAAATAATAAAAACATTGATTGATATGTTGGGAGATAAAAATAGAATTGTAAGACGACAGGTTAGTTGGATATTACGTAATATGAAAAAAAATTTAGATGAAATCATAAATGGTCTAAATCATCACAATAGATTGGTAAGAGAACGTCTTGCATTAATACTTGCTGAAAAACATAATCCTGAAATTACAAATTCAATATTAAATTATTGTAAAATAGAAATAAAACAAATTTACAGAGATATTTTAAGAATTAATTTGTTTTTAACTCAAAAAAAAGAAATTTTTCAACTCCTTATAGATATATTAGATAAACGAAATCAAAGAACATTGATGCATGTATTAAAAACTATAAGTTTATTGGAAAATTCAGAATTTTTATCAATTGCAATAAGACGTTTAAAAGACCCAGACCCACGTATGAAAGATAGTATTATTGAAGTTATAGATAATTTATATTATGGTGAAATTTTAAAAATGATTTTTCCATTAATTGATGACAGACCCTACTCAAAAAAAATAATGTTCATAACACAGAACTTTAAAGAATATGAAATTATTTCTATCAATCAGGTTCTAAAAGAATTACTTGAAAAAGAAGAAGAAACAATTCAGATATTTACAATATATACTATAGGAGAATTAAAAGAACAAGACATGGTTCCTTACTTATCTGATTTTACACATAATCCATCAGAATTAATACGGGAAGTAACTGTTGAGGCTTTATTTAAAATCTATGATTTAAAATCAAAATTAATTTTAAAAAATATCACAAAAGAACCAAGTATAAAAGTCCAGAACATATTTAAAAAATATTCATATCTAAATGCATAAACTATTATTACATATCTGTTGCGGAATATGTGCTTGTGAAACAGTTAGAAGATTAAAAAATGAAAATTTTGAAGTTGTTGGTTTTTTCTATAATCCTAATATTTATCCACAAGAAGAATATATCAAAAGAATGCGTACAACAGAAATTGTTTCTAAATTACTTGATTTTGAACTGATAACAGGTGACTATGATAATAAAGAATGGTTAAAAGCAGTTAAAGGTTTTGAAAATCAAGCAGAAGGTAACCAAAGATGTGATATATGTTTTAAGTTTAGATTGGAAAAAACATTTATGAAATCACAGGAATTAAAAATTCCATTTTTTACAACAACTCTTACTATCAGTCCATATAAAAAATCTCAGAATATAAATAAAATAGGTCAAGAAATAAATAAAACAAATTTTTTAGTGAGGGATTTTAAGAAAAAGGATGGATATAAAAACACACTTGATTTTGCCAAAAAATATAAACTTTATCATCAAAATTACTGCGGTTGTATCTACAGTATAAGACCTTGACAGTGTTTATATAAAATTTATATAATTTTTATATATAATTTATGTAAATGACAATTACCTTTAAGGTATATCTTAACACATAGTAATTAGAATAAATTCCTATGGTCAAAAGAGGTATTTTTTTGATTTTCAAAACAAAAGATAAACAAAATAGTAAAGGAAATTATGGTTTTATAATGAATTATGAAAAACGAACAACAAATTTTTTGGGGTTTCAGAAGGTACCACT
>Ga0272448_1005175_pt1 | contig 14513 bp, 13 predicted proteins | sample YNPCB0191_FD_202220 | JGI IMG/M metagenome (GOLD analysis project Ga0272448, IMG submission 202220) | Hot spring sediment microbial communities from Yellowstone National Park, WY, United States - YNP-CB-019-1 | ecosystem: Environmental > Aquatic > Thermal springs > Hot (42-90C) > Sediment...
CCCGGCACACCGGGGTGAAATCCGGAAACGAGCATGAGGGTGGCAAGAACGTCGAGCCCGTCCGTACGATCTTCGCGTCGCGCGATTGTGCACAAGAATCGAGACGTTCGGGCGAAATCGTTCTACTCATTCTCCCCTGCGTTGATCCGACACCTGAGGCTCTTGAAAACGCTCAGGATCCTTGCCCGGCATGCCGCACGGTGGAGAGTAAAAGGCCGGGTACGTTGACTGGAGCAATTTCTCTTCGTTGAACCGCCTGCTCGCCTGGGAGAACACCTTGAGATTGCGCAGCAGGAAATCGACCTCCGCGCCCCCTCAGCCGGGTCGCACCACGGCCCGGAGCACGCGCCGAAGACCGCTAGGACGCCGTCGTCGGCCGACTTGCAGGCATGACGCAGCGCGGGGTCGTTGCGGGTTCGCAGGTCGGACCGGGATCCCATCAACGCCCGCATGCCATCACCTGCCACGGTGGGAGGGCGCCTCGGTATTCTGCGTTGCGGTCTGACCGGCCTCCGGTCGGCCTGGCGGGAGGATCCCGTGGGTCGCCCGGGCTGATGATCAGTCGTCCTCGGAAGGAAGTCGGCCGCTTGCCTCCGCCGCACGACGAATGCCCTGAAGCATCCCGCGAAATACGATGTTGTGCAAAGGAAGCACGCTATACCAGTACGCCAGACCGAGCAATCCCCTCGGCTTGAAGCGGGCCGTCTGCACGATGGTACAGCGGTGGTCGTCGCCGGGACGCGGGTGGACCTCAAACTCCAGCGACGCCTCGCCGGGGAGCTTCATTTCGGCACGCAGTTCCAGACGCCGGTTGGGTTCGATTCCGGTGACGCGCCAAAAGTCGAGAGCTTCTCCATATCCGATCTTCTCGGGGTCGCGGCGACCGCGTCTCAGGCCGGGGCCGCCGAACAGGCGGTCCAACGCACCGCGCAAGTGCCAGAGCCAATCCGCAGCGTAGTAGCCTTGCCCGCCGCCAATGTGGCAAATGGCCCGGAAAACGGCATCCGCGCCGGCCATCGCCTGGATGGTTCGGCGGTCGACGAACACCTTGCCGCCCGACCAATTCGGGTCGCCCGGCAAGGGGCCGGCGTCAGACCAGCGCGTTTCGACCTCATGCGCCTCCAGTTTTCCCAGCGCTGCATCGATCGACTCGCGCACCGTCAACAGCCTTTGTGGCATCAGTCGGTGGGCTTCGTCGTTGCGACAGACGACCCGGTTGCGAAGGCCCTCCGCCAAAGGGCGCGCAATCCGGTGACTCAGGGGCGTGACCAGGTGGATCCAGAGTGAACTGAGTCTCGGAGTAAGCACGGGGACCGGAATGACCAAACGTTTCCGCAGACCCAGGGCTTGGGCCATGGTCTGCATGATCTGGCGATAGGTCATGATGTCCGGGCCGCCGATGTCCAGCGTTCTTCCGACGGTCGCGGGCTCGTCGAGGCAGGCGACCAGATAGTGAAGCACGTTTCGAACGGCGATGGGCTGCGCCTCCGTGGACACCCACCTGGGGGTGATCATGATCGGAAGCCGCTCGACCAGGTATCGCAGGATCTCGAACGATGCGGAGCCGGACCCGATAATCATGGCGGCTCGGAATACCGTGACCGGCACACGCCCCGAGGCCAGGGCTGTCTCCACCTCCCGTCGTGAAGCGAGATGCTCACTCAGCCTGTCGCCGATCTCTCCCAGGCCTCCGAGATAGATGATTCGTTCAAGGCCGGCCGCCTCCGCCGCCTTCGCAAAGCCCCGCGCCAGCACACGGTCCCGCTCACGATAATCTGCACCGGCCACCATCATCGAGTGCACAAGGTAGTATGCCGCGCCGCAGCCTTCCATGGCCGCGCGGAGGGCATCGGGTTCATCGATGTCGCCGCGTATGATTTCGACGTTCGGGTTCTTGGCCCACGGCCGGTTGCTGAGTTTGCGGGGCTCGCGCGCAAAGCACCGGATCCGATAGCCCGCCTCCAGAAGGCGGGGGACCAGACGCCCGCCGATGTAACCGGTGGCCCCCGTGACGAGCACGGGTTTGCGCAACGCTCTCTGGTGTGTTGTGCTGGGCACGGTTCAGGCACTCCTCGGCCCGCCGGAGAATCTTTCAGATCTCTTTCAATCCGAGCAACCGGGTCATGACGCGGAGGGCGCTCCTGACTGTGGGGCGCGGCCGCTCGCCCCCATTCTGACGAAGAACTATCAGCGTCTGGTCATCGTCGGATGGTTGCCCATCACGCCACCTGTCGATCTTCTGCAGCAGTTCAGCCCCGATACGCTCCGGGGCCGATGGGGCGATCTCATGCACGAACCTCAGAAGGCCGTCTTCGCCCAGCAATTCGTCGGATCGGTTCCTCGCCTCCGTCAGCCCGTCGGTGTAGACCAATACGAGGTCCTGTTCCGAAAGCTTCACGGCAAACTGCTGGTACGCCATCGGCTCGAGGACGCCGAGAGGCAGGTTGCGGACGGGACGCATGCGATACGTGCCCTTCGCCTCGCGAATCGACGGGCCCGGATCGGGCACGTTGGGATCCAGCCATTTCCATCGTTTGAAGCGGCTGTCGTACCAAAGGGGGCGGGGATGGCCGGCATTACACACGATCAGGTGATCCGTCGGCGCGTAGTAGGTCATGAGCAGCGCCGTCGCGAAGGTAGATTCGTGTGCCCCGGCCGTAAACTCCCTGTTAATGGCCCGGGCGAAGCCGGTTTGGTCAAGCAGGTTGATGTGCTTTCGCATGAGTCCGCGAAGCCACAGTGCCGTCTGATCCGCGGACCGGCCGTGTCCGGCGACATCGGCGATAACAAGGCGGACGACGCGCCCCGAGCCGCATATCGAAAAGTAGTGCACGTCACCGCCTGCATCCCCCTTGAACGGCCGACTCTCAAGCCATACATCCAGCCGGGGAGCGGACAGGATCCGGCGGGCGATCCGGTTGCCGCCGATGAGTTCCATGCATTGCATCGCATGGGATTCAAGCGATGGCGTTGCCATCGCGCCCGTCTCCGGTAGAGTCACCGGGGAACTCGCCTCACCGACCGTCCGAAACGCTTTCTCTCCGGTCTCGCGCCGCATCGAACCTCCATCACGCGCGTGGATTCAGCGTCCGCGCGAACGAAACCAGGTGTCGCAGTGTGTCGCCGTGGGAGGTGTATTGGATTGTCCGCCGGACCTCCTCCGTCAGTGCCCTGCCCCCGACGACGACAGGCACACCGCATTCCACGGCCGTATCGTACAGCTTCGAGTAAGCAACCAGGAAGTCCGGTACCGAGGCAATCGTCGAGACACTCAGCCAGAAGAGACGCGGCCGAACGGCCCGGATCGCAGCGCAGAGCGTTGAGAACGGATGCCCGATTCCGTAGGAGTCGGCCCGCCAGCCTGCCTCTCGCAATGCAATCTCCACCATCAGCGTGGGGATGGTATAGGGGTCGCCTTCCAGGGTTCCCCCGATGGCGTGCGGAGCGGAATCCGGGACCGACGGGAGGATTCTTCTGAGTTGATAGAGGACACGCATGCAAACCTCACAGCCCCGTCGCTCCTCGTATACCTCGATCTCTCCATGCTGCCATCGCGCCCCGATGTCGTGGAACGCGGGGGCGATCACCTGATCACAGATGTCGCATGCCGAATGGCCCGCGAGATACAGGTCGAAGACCAGTCGTGCGACCTGCTGTTCGTCCCCGGTCTCGAGCGCCGGTCGCATCTGCGACCTCGCCCGCTCGATGGTCTCCTTGCCTCGGCCCGTGGCCGCGGGGAGTCCGAGTATCTCGGGCCGGACAATCGGATAGCCTCTCTGCCGGAGGAACTGCATTACGCCATTGAGGGGAAGGCGTCGGTGGCCCCCTGCGGTTCGTATTGAGGGAACGGTGCCTTTGTCGCACCAGCGTTTGAGCGACGCCTCGCTGACCCCGATGGATCGGGCGACCTGTTTGGGCGTGAGCAAGTCTTTCATGGTTCCGCGCCCTGAACGATTTGATTGATTCTACCAACGGATTCCAAGTTTCGCAAGCCCTGCCGCTTCCCATCCCGCAATATGGCGGTCTTGATGATAATCTAACTAGCTCGCCAGCAATGAGTTACGATCAAAAAGCACGCCGATGAACATTTTGAACGATTTCGTACTTGCCTTCGGTGCCCACGACCCTATAGTAGGTCTGAACGATGTGAACGAATATGGAGGCTGCAATGATCGTTGAACAAGGAAACATCGCAGTGTCGGGACCTGATGTTATGGCAATCGGTCGACAGACCAATTCGGGAGCCTTCATCGACTTGGAACGGGCCGAGATGGCGGTCCGGAACCTCCTCATCGCACTCGGCGAGGATCCGGACCGCGAGGGTCTGGCCGACACGCCTCGGCGCGTCGCGAAGATGTATCGCGAACTTTTCTCCGGCGTCGTGGCAGACCCCGCCGTGCACCTCAAGCGCGTCTTCCATGAGCAGTACGACGAGGTGGTCCTGTTGCGAGACATCGATTTCCACAGCTTGTGTGAGCACCACCTTCTGCCGTTCCACGGCAAGGCCCATGTCGCGTACCTGCCGAACGGGAAGGTCGTCGGCCTGTCAAAGCTCGCCCGCACGGTCGATGCCTTCGCCCGCCGGCCGCAGGTCCAGGAGCGGATGACCTGCCAGATCGCGGACGCCCTGATGGAGCACCTGGCTCCGAAGGGCGTTGTTGTGGTGGTCGAGGCAGAGCACCTGTGCATGAAGATGCGGGGCGTCCAGAAACCGAATGGGACCATGATCACCTCGGCCGTCCGCGGCACGTTCAAGGAAAACGCCGCGGCCCGGGCTGAGGTGATGTCACTGATCAATAACCCCCGCCGGTAGGTTCCGGCGGATGAAGACGCGTCTGTACGAGCGAAGGTTGATTATGAGCGGCGTGATTCGCGAGATCACATTCGGGAGCCGGCACGGGGAGTCTGGTCCACGGGTCACGCCGTCTCATTCAGGTTTTTCGTTCGCGGCAACGGACCTTGGCTGGTCTGTGACAAACTAGCGAGAAAGGAGTCATGTATCATGTTGAATCGATGTGTTCCAGTCATGGGGGTGTTGTTGCTTGCAGTGCTTGTCGGGTGCGGTCCCATGATGCCCGCGTCAGATGACGGAGCGGGCAACAAGTCGCGTCTGCGCGTTGTCCATGCCAGCCCGGACGCGCCGGCTGTGGACGTGTGCGCAAACGGCGCAGTGGCATTTGCCAACGTGTCGTTCCCCGGGGCAACTGCCTACGCCGGCGTTCCCGCGGCGACCTATTCCGTCCGAGTCGTTCCGACCGGGGCGGGCTGTGACAGTGCGGGCGTAATCAACGCTCAACTCCCGCTGGCAGCCAACACCGACACGACCGTGGTAGCGGTCAACACGCTGAGCGAGATCGAGCCGCTCGTGCTGTCCGACGACAACAGGGCCCCGGCGACCGGGAAGTCGAAGGTGCGTTTCGTCCATGCGAGCCCGAATGCGCCGACGGTGGACATCACCCTTCCCGACGGAACCACCCTGTTCAATGACGTTTCGTTCAAGCAGAACGGGGGCTATATCGAAGTGCCGTACGGCACATATACCCTCCAGGTTCGTGACGCGACCGGGACGAGCGTCGTACTGTCGGTAGGTCCGCTCACTCTCGACAGCGGCAAAGTGTACACCGTCTTTGCCGTTGGGCTGGCAGGCGGCAGCCCCCCACTGGACGCACTGCTGACGGTGGACAATTAAACAGACCGCTCTTGCGGTCGGAAGCTCATGAAGAGCAATTGGAGATCATGCGATGAAAGCGATGAAGAGTAAGAGTCTGATCGGGTACGTTTCGATTGTCTCGCTGGCCCTGTGTGTTGCGAACGCGCAGGCCGCCGACGGATGCGCAACGAAGGCGAAGGCCGCGGCTTGCACCGGTTCGAAGGACATTGTCGATACCGCGGTCTCGGCCGGGTCCTTCAAAACGCTTGCCGCGGCTCTCAAAGCGGCAGGACTGGTGGACACGTTGAAGGGCAAAGGCCCGTTCACCGTCTTTGCCCCGACCGACGAGGCGTTTGCGAAACTGCCCAAGGGTACCGTGGAGGGTCTTCTGAAGGACCCCCCGAAACTGCGCCAGGTGCTGAAGTACCATGTGGTATCTGGCAATGTCATGGCCAAGGACGTGATCAAGCTCACGTCGGCCAAGACGCTTCTTGGTCAGTCGGTTTCGATTGACGCGTCCGACGGCGTCAAGGTCAATAATGCGACCGTGGTGAAGGCGGATATCCCCTGCAGTAACGGGGTCATCCACGTGCTCGACGCCGTCATCCTTCCCAAGGACGACGTCATCGACATCGCGGGCAAGGCGGGCTCGTTCAAGACACTCATGGCCGCCATCGATGCAGCCGGTTTGAATGACACACTGCGGGGGGAAGGGCCGTTCACCGTGTTCGCCCCCACGGACGAGGCATTTGCCAAGCTCCCCAAGGGCACCGTGGAGGGACTCCTGAAAGACCTTCCGAAGCTCCGGGCCGTCCTGAAGTATCACGTGGTCCCGGGCAGGCTGACGGCTGCCGACCTGGTCAAGCTCACCTCCGTCAAGACGGTGCTCGGTCAGTCGGTTACGCTGGTGACGGCCAGCCCCACCACGGTCGATAATGCTACGATCGTAAAGACCGACATCGTCGGAGCCAACGGAATCATTCACGTCATTGACGCTGTGATCCTGCCTAAGGACGACGTTGTCGACGTCGCCCGGAAGGCCGGCTCGTTCAAGACGCTGCTGACGGCCATCGAGGCTGCCGGTCTGACCGACACGCTCCGCGGAGAGGGTCCGTTCACCGTCTTCGCCCCGACGGACGAGGCGTTTGCGAAGCTGCCCGCCGGCACCGTCGAGGGGCTGCTTAAGGACGTACCGAAACTCAAGCAGATTCTTCTGTACCACGTCGTCCCAGGCAAGAATATGGCCGCCGACGTGGTCAAGATGAACAAGGCCAAGACCGCCCAAGGGCAGAGCGTTCGAATCAGCGCGTCGAACGGCGTGAAGGTGGACGGAGCCAACGTGGTCAAGACCGACGTGCCGGCAGCCAACGGCGTGATCCACGTCATCGACGCGGTCATGCTTCCGAGGTGACGGCTCCGGGGCGACAGGGACGATGGTCTTGCCCACCGAGAGCGATTTGCGGGTGACTCGTGGGGAGTCATACTGATTGCTGTGTCGGCGGCACCGGGGCACCGGGAGCCGCCGACGCGGCTTGACGGTAGAATCAGGGCGACAGGAGAGTTGTGCATGAAACGCAGTACGGTTTATCTGAACGCAATGGTCTTTCTGACAGTGTCCAGCGGCGCCCGGGTTGCCTCGGCCCATCTGCCGATCCTCGACGACGGCACCGCCGTGGATGCCGAGCACGCCCTGGTCATCTCGGATATCGGCCTTTCGCAGGTCGTCTACCACGAGGCGAAAGCGCCGGTTCAGCCGCTGTGGATCGCGTTTGATGCGGTGGCGGGACAGGAGCTGTATTTCAATCCGGGCGTGCCGGCTATCGATCGCTTGAAGGACTATCGTCCCGCGTTTGCGCTCGTCGGTCCGGGGCTGCCTGCGGCGACGTTGCCGTTCGACATCCCCGCCGGCGACGGAGCCGAGGTCTATCCAACGGCGGATATCACCGATCCCGAGTTCTTCCATGAGCCGTTCAGCGGGACCGACTCTTGGATCTTCTTCAAGAAGACGGTGACGCTACCGCAGTCCGGGCGATACTACCTGGTCGGTTACGTCCCCTCGGGCCAGCCGGGTAAGTTCTGGGTTGCGATCGGCAAGCGGGAGGAGTTCGGGCCCGCTGCCCTTGCCACGCTCCCCCAGGACATCGCGCGGGTCCGTGCGTTTCACGAGTCGAGTGCCACTACCGCCCCATGCTTCCTGATTCCGCTGGGGATTGTGGGAACGCTCTTCGGTGTCCGTTTCATCTCGCGACGAAGAGCGGCATCGGGTTTTTCAGGGCGTTTGACATAAGCAGCGATGGCAAGTTCCCTTGCTTCTGCAATGGAGACGAAGGAGACAGCATTATGTTTCGTACGCTTCTACTGATTCCCGTGCCCATCGTTACGCTCGTCATCGGATGCGGGGCACTGTATCCTCCGCCGGATGTGGTCGAGGTTGTGGATCTGACGCGGTACGCAGGCAAGTGGTACGAGATCGCCCGGTATCCCACGTTTTTTCAGGCCGCCTGTGTGAGCTCGACAGCAGAGTACACCGCCCGCGCCGACGGCACGATCGGTGTCTTGAACACATGTCTGGCCGCCGACGGCAGCCTCGTCAGTACGATCGAAGGATCGGCCCGCGTTATGGATCCGACAACCAATGCCAAGCTGGTCGTAACCTTTCCGGGCGTCCCGTTTCCTGGCGATTACTGGATCATCGACCTCGGCCCAGATTACGAGTACGCGGTCGTGAGCGACCCACTGCGCCTGACGCTGTTCATTCTCAGCCGCACGCCCGCGCTGGAGCAAGCCACGCTGGACGGCATCTTGAGCCGGTTGGTGGGCCAGGGCTACGATCCGGCCAGACTGGTTTACGACAGGCCGGTCGCAGTCCCGTGATCGTGACCCGCACCTGTGTCCTGCGTTAGTCGGAATCGGCAGGAGCCATGTCGCACGTTGCCTGTCGGCATTTCGGGCGTCGTGCAACGGTGTGCCGTGCGAGCACCGCACCGTAGGTCTTGGCGGCCGTCAAATTGGCTTCTAAAAGTTTGTATCGGCCCGGCCGGTCAAGGGGCTCAGGATGACGGGGCCGGGGCCTCCGTGTCTGGTTGCGGCCGAAGGGCGCGTTGGAATCTTGGGGCACATGCCGGTCTGCATCGCACGAGCGCGGTCACGCGGACGACTCCACGACGCGCAGCGACACCTCGTGTACAATACGGTACTGGCGGTTTCCATACGGTCCTGAGCTCCGGAGCCCACGCATGACCATGACCAGCAGGGAGCGAATGCTGTGCGCGTTGGACCACGGCAAGCCCGATCGCCTGCCCGTGTCCGTGCATCAGTGGCAGGGGTACCACCTCGAGAAGTACATGGGCGGCGTGAGCGACCTGGAGGCGTTCGAGGCCTGCGGGATGGATGCGCAGATCCAGTACTTCCAGGACATGGGGCAGTTCTGGCTCGTCGATGCCGACTTCGCGAAGTTCTGCACCGCGCACTGGGTGGATGAGGCCCGCACGATCAGCGACGATCCGGACAACCGCATCGTCCACCACACGATCCACACGCCGGACGGTTCGCTTACGTACAAGACGTGCGGCGACCGCAAGACGACGTGGATCACCGAGTATCTGATCAAACGCGACGAGGACATCGAGCGGATCCGCAAGCACATGCCCGTGCCGGCCCTGGATCCGAAACCGGTGGCCGCGCTGCACGATCGGATCGGCGACCGCGGCATTCTCCGCGGGTTCGTCTGGGGCGATCAGGCCGGCTGCTGGCAGCACGCGTGCTGCCTCATGGACGTGCAGGAACTGGTGCTGCGGTGCTTCGACAAGCCGGACTGGGTCCACGAATTGCTCGGCATTCTGCTGGAAAAGAAGCTGCGGTTCATCGAGTCGATGAAGGGGGCGAAGTTCGACCTGATCGAGACGGGCGGCGGCGCCGGCTCGTCCACGGTGATCTCGCCGGAGCTGCACCGGGAGTTCTGCCTGCCGTATGACCGGAAGATGCACGATGCCCTGCACGAGCTCGGCTTCCGCATCACCTACCACACGTGCGGCGGGACGCTGGGAATCGAGGAACACATCGTCGCAAACGGCACGGACGCCTCGGAGACGCTCGCCCCGCCGAGCATCGGCGGCAACCAGGAGCCGTGGGACTTCAAGCGAAAGGTCGGCGGCCGCCTTGCCCTGATCGGCGGGCTCGATCAGTTCAATGTCCTCACCGACGGCACCGGGGAGCAGATCCGCGCGAAGGTGTTCGAGCTGTTCGAGAAGGTCGGATATGACGGCGGCTGCATCTGCTCGCTGTCCGATCATTTTTTCGACACGCCGCCGGAGAAACTCAAGGCGTTTGCCGCGGCGGCGCGCGAATGCGTATACTGAACCGGCGCCGGCAAGAGCGAATAGCGGAACGGGCGCTTCGGAAACGGCCATGACCTTCGAGACGAATTCCTGGAGGCGCCGGGTATACACCCTGTGGGCCCCGTTCTACGACGGACCCATCCGGATCTTCGATTCCCAACGCCGCCGATCGAGAGGCTCGCGATTCGGCCGGGCGAGCGCGTGCTGATCGTGGGGGCGGGCACAGGCCTGGACCTCGACTTCATCCCGGCCGGCGCGGAGATCACCGCCATCGACCTGACGCCCGCAATGATCCGGCGCCTCCGGCGCCGGGCGGAGCGGCTCGGCCGTCGCGTCGACGCTCGGGTGATGGATGGCCACGCCCTGGAGTTTCCGGACGGCTCGTTCGACGCCGTCATTCTCCACCTGATCCTGGCCGTCATCCCCGAGCCGGATCGCTGCGCGAGAGAAGCTTCCCGCGTGTTGCGCCCGGGCGGCAGGGCGGTGGTCTTCGACAAGTTTCTTCCCGATCATTGTCGGGCGCCGCTGCTCTTTCGTGTCGCCAACCCGCCGGCGAGCGGTCTGGGCACGGAGTTCACCCGCCGGCTCGGCCCGATCCTTCGGGGATCGGGCCTGCGGATCGTTCACAACGAGCCTGCCGGTTTCGGCGGCCTGTTCCGGATCGTGCTCGCACGCAAGGACTGACGTCGGGCGTTGGACACGACGGCCGATCCCGCCTAAAACGGTAAATCAGTAAGGAGGCAGTCCATGTCCGTCGAGATTGACATTGTGTACGAAGGCGACCTGCGTTGCACCGCAACGCACGGTCCGTCGAAGCAGACCCTCACCACCGACGCTCCGCTGGACAACGGCGGCAAGGGCGAGGCATTCTCCCCGACGGACCTTGTGGCGGCCGGCGTGGGTACGTGCGTCGTCACGATCATGGGCCTCGTGGCACAGAAGAGCGGCCTCGACCTCACGGGCACGCGGGTCCATGTGGCAAAGGAAATGGTCGCTCAGCCGCACCGGCGGATCGGCACGCTGAGGGTCACGGTCACGCTGCCGCCCGGGGCCGAACTCTCCGAGGCCGCGCGGGCGAAGCTGGAGCGTGCCGCCGCGCTCTGTCCTGCCAAGCAGAGCCTTCATCCCGATGTGAACGTGGTGATGGACTTCGTATACCCCGGGTGACCGGGCGGCCGGCGGGGCAAATGCCCTGCCCTTGTTCAATGTGGAGACGCCTTCATGTCCGTCAAAGACCTGCTTCGACTCTCCTGGCTGCTGGTACTCTGTGCAGGCTGCACAGGCACGCCGCCGCACGCCGGCAAGCTCAAGATCTTCGTCATGACCGACCTGGAAGGGGTCAGCGGCGTATACCAGTTTGCCCAGACCCGCGAGGAAGGACCATTGAACGACAAGGCGAAAGAGTACTTCATGGGGGATCTGACGGCCGTCATCCGCGGGCTTCGCGACGCGGGGGCAACCGAAATACTCGTGCGCGACGGCCATGGCGCGGGGGCCCTCGTGCCGGACTTGATGCCGCCGGGGGCGAAGTACATCACCGGCAAGCCGGTGCCGGGGCTGATGTGGGGCCTCGATGAGTCGTTCGCCGGCGTCGTGTTCGTGGGCTACCATGCGATGATGGGCACGCCGGACGGCGTGCTCTGCCACACGCAGTCGTCAAAGAACGAGAGCCGCTACTGGTATAACGGCGTCGAGTCGGGCGAGTTGGCCCAGTGCGCGGCGATGGCCGGCCACTTCAACGTGCCGCCCATCCTGGTGACCGGCGACGAGGCGGCGTGCCGGGAGGCGACGCGGTTCTTCGGCCCGGGTTGCGTCACAGTGGCGGTGAAGAAGGGCATCAGCCGCGAGGCAGCGGTGCTGTATCCGTTCGCGGAGACTCGCAAGGCGTTGTACGAAGGTGCGAAACGGGCAGTCGCGGCAATCCCGAAGTGCAAACCGTACCGGCTCTCGCCGCCGATCCAGGCAAAGAAGCAGTATCTCGTCTTCGATACGCCCGATGGCAAGGGGCGGCTTGTGACCAAAGAGGGCACGGTCACAGACGTGATGAAGCTGCTGAGCTTCTGAGCGACCGCACGCAGGCAACGAATGGCGAATGAAGTCCGAATGACGCAGCCCGGATGTCGAAACAGGGGACGCGTCCGCGCTGATTCGCCGTCGGCGCGATCACCGGGGCACTGGCGGGCAGGCGTTGCGCATCCGGGGACGGGCACGCAGGCATGACGCCATGAACACAATCAGTGCGTACGGCAGGGCGAACGGCCAGAGGAATATCACAGCAAGTCCCGAGAGGGCGCTCGGAAGGGGCCGACGCCGTCCGGCCAGAAGCAGGATCAGAACCGCAAAGCCGGCAAGCAGATAACCCAGCGAACAGAACGCCAATCGCAACATCCGTGCATCCCGACGGGCGGCGGCAGCGTTATCCTCGGCCCCGGCGCAGGCCCTGCGATGCTCGGAGCCCGCGCTGCTCGTCGGTTCCGCCACGGCCGTGCTGCCGACGGCTCGCGGCGGATACGCCCGGACACCTGCCTTTTTGTACTCCTACATCGGTCCCGGCGTTCAGTATTCTATCGGGCTCCCCGGCCGGACTCACCCTGGAACTTCCCCGGTATCCGTTCGAAGAGGGGGCTGGAATCCTCCCCGCCCCGGTCGCCACGAGCGAGACCCGAACTATCGTCATATCCGTAACCCGTTGTCAATACGGAAGCTGCATCGCAGGAACAAAAACGCTTGTGATTGACGGACGTCAAGGCGACTTGATGGCGGCGGATCGATAATCCATCCGGCAATCTGACGCGAAGGGAGACCTCATGAGCGAATACATCGACAATCGGGCCCGGCGGATCGGAGCTCTCAAGGAGATCGTCAAGCAGCTTCACCAGGGCGCTGCCCCCGAGACGGTCAGGGCGCAACTCGCGGCGATCGTCCAGGAAACCGACGCCACGGAGATCGCGGCGATGGAGCAGCAACTCATCCGCGAGGGCACACGGGTCGAGGAGATCCGGTCGATGTGCGATCTCCATCACGCGGTCGTCCGCGACATCACAAAGGGCGACACGGCCATCGACGTACCGCCCGGTCACCCGGTGGACACGTTCCGCCGGGAAAACGAGGCCCTGCGAAAGGCCGTCGGCACTCTGCGGTCGGTTCTGGCGGAGCTGGCGATGGCGCCGGGGGATGCGCCGGCCGAGGACTTCGCGGTACGGCTGCGAGCCGCGCTGAATGACCTGATGGATATCGAAAAGCACTACCAGCGCAAGGAACACCTCCTGTTCTCGTGTCTGGAGCGGCACGGCATCACCGGGCCCGGTAAGGTCATGTGGGCGAAGGACGACGAGGTTCGCGCATCGCTGAAGGCCCTCGGCAAGGCGGTTGCGGCGGCCGCTGCCGGGTCTGCGGCGCGCGACCTCCGCGCGGCGGTCGAATCGGCAGCGCGGGCGGCGGCGCTGGGCGTCGAGGGCATGATTGACAAGGAAGAGCACATCCTCCTGCCGATGTCGCTGCAGACGCTCCGCGAGGAGGAGTGGGGCGAGATCTGGCAGCAATCGTCACGATACGGCTGGTGTCTTGTCGAGCCGCGTGAAGGGTACGCGCCGCCGCAAGCCGCCGGCACCTCCGAGGGCGCCGAGGCCGCAAAGATCAGCCCAGGCGGAGAGGTCGCGTTGCCGACCGGCACGCTCACCATCGAACAGTTGCTCGGCATCTTCTCGACGCTCCCGGTGGACCTGACGTTCGTCGATGCGGACGACTGCGTGCGGTTCTTCTCGGAAGGGCCGGACCGCGTCTTCCCGCGGAGCAAGGCGATCATCGGCCGCAAGGTACAGAACTGCCACCCGCCCAAGAGCGTGCACATGGTCGAGCGGATCCTCTCGGACTTCCGCGCCGGTCGGCAGAGCGTGGCGGAGTTCTGGATCCAGATGCACGGGAAGTTCGTGCACATCCGCTACTTTGCCGTCCGCGACGCCAAGGGCGAATATCTGGGGACGCTCGAGGTGACGCAGGAGGTGACGCACGTGCGTTCGTTGCAGGGCGAGCGGCGCTTGCTGCAATACGATCCCCCCGGGACAATGCCGGCCCGATGAGGGCTCGCAGCGTATGGCAAGGGCGCGAAACACGGTGGGGATCCTGGCGGGCATGGCGCTCGGCGTGGCGGCCGGGGTCGGCGGCTACACGTTTCTCTACGCGCGCGGAGCGTCGTATCTGACGAACGACCCTTCGGCGTGCGCGAACTGCCACGTGATGCAGGAACAGCTCGACGGGTGGGTGAAGTCCAGCCACCACGGCGTGGCCGTGTGTAACGACTGCCATACGCCACACGACCTCGTCGGGAAGTACGTTACCAAGGCGTCGAACGGTTATCATCACTCGCTGGCCTTCACGATGGGCGATTTCCACGAGCCGATCCGGATCAAGGAGCGCAATCGCGAAGTGACGGAGGCGGCATGCCGTCGCTGCCACGCTGACATCGTGCAGGCGATCGACGCATCCCACGCTCCGGGACGCGCCTTGTCGTGCATCCGGTGTCACAG
>Ga0272448_1005176_pt1 | contig 14510 bp, 13 predicted proteins | sample YNPCB0191_FD_202220 | JGI IMG/M metagenome (GOLD analysis project Ga0272448, IMG submission 202220) | Hot spring sediment microbial communities from Yellowstone National Park, WY, United States - YNP-CB-019-1 | ecosystem: Environmental > Aquatic > Thermal springs > Hot (42-90C) > Sediment...
CGGCGCCGGCCGCGCGGGTAAGTCCTCCGGCTGCCAGGCGGCCGTAAGATGCAGGTTTCCCGGAAGCGCGGCCCAGCTGCGGCCGCGCAGTCCGTGAAAGTTGCGCCCATGAAGCGCAAGGCAGGCCAGAGGGCGCGAGAGTCTCCAGCCGCCGCGCAACAGCTCGACGACGGCGTCGAATTGCGAGGCCGGCGCCTCGTCCACGACGACCGCCAGTTTCCAGAAGCCCGACGTTTCCTCGGCTTCGCCGAGCCAGAGCGCCGATCCGGGCGCAAGCGCCTGCCAGAGAGCACGCTCCTCGCTCGAGAGCGCCTCCGGCCGGGCGGAAGTCCAGCCGGCAACCGGCAGGACCCGGCTCGAACACGGCTCGGGGCAATTCGTGAGAACCCTCATTCGGCGAAACTCCCTGCGGCGCAGTCCGTGCGTCCCGTGCTCCTATCATCGGGGCCGGCACCGCGCTCCTACGGCTGCGACGAGCCGCCCCGATAGACGAAAAGATACTCCTGGATCCCGTGGCGCAGCAGGAAGGAACCCGCGACCCGGAAGTCCTCCATGATCTTGTTGATGTCGCGCGGTTGGAAGAACGCCCACGAGCGCGTTTCCGGATCCCGATTCGCGTACCGGAGATGTTCGCGGTCGACGATCTTGAAGGTGATCGGACGGGCCGGTATCCGAGGCGAGAGCCAGAACTGAGCGAAAAGGTATGTCCCCTGCTTGCAGAATCCTGCGAGGTAGGCGACCAGCGAGGTCACCTGCTCCTGCGTCAGGTAGTTGAGGATATCCCAGCACAGGACGACATCGAAGCGCGTCCCCGGCTCGAACGGCAGCACGCGCCGCAGCAGCGCCGAGTCCCAGAGAGGTTCTTCGCCGCCGGCATGGAATCCGGCTTCGGCGAGGGATCCGTACAGATCCGCGAAGTGGATCCTGCATGCGAATCCCGACCAGAAGTCGACGTTGGCGCCAAGAGCGGGTCCCAAATCCAGGATCGCGTATCTGCTCTCTTCCGCCAACTCCCGTACGAGGGCGTCGAGCCCCATGGATCGGTGGACTTCCGTATCGGGCCCGGACTGCCCTGGAGTCTTGGCGATCATCGGATCAAAGGGGTGCTGCCGGCAGCACCCGGCATCCCTAAGCTCCCGTCCCGGGGCCCGATGCCGGGGGCGCGGCCGTGCCGGCCGGTGCCGGCGGTTTCGGCCCTGCCGCCCCGGGCCGCGTTTCGTGCCCCGGCGCCGCGGCGGACTCCTTGGAGGTCATGTCGATGCTTCCCTTGAAATTGGAGCCGTCTTCCAGCATCACCCTCGGGGCCGTGAGATTGCCGCGCACCGTGCTCGACTGCCGCAGGATGATCTGTTCCTCGCCGTAAAGATTGCCCAGCACCTCGCCGTCCACGGTGATGACCTTCCCGTAAATATCCGCCTGAACCCGCCCGCTCTTTCCGATGATGACGTTGTGGCGCCGCAGATCGATCTTCCCCTCGATGCGGCCCTCGATCTGGAGGTCTTCCCCGCCCGTCAGATCGCCTTTGATTTCGATCGACGGGCCGATTACCGCGCGTTCCCTGGCAGCCTGAACCGAGGTCCTCGGGGGTGGGGCGGGCTGGGGCTGCGGCGGCGGCACGGTTGCTTCCGGTTCCGATTTTTTCCACATCGCGCGTCTGCTCCTGTTGAAGGTTACCCGGGGGGCCAAGCCTGTTTTTAGGGCAACGGGCGCGCGAAGTCAAGCACCGTATCGCCGGTGTATCGGCCGGAGCCCAGAGGCCGGCGCCTTCTTCATCGAATCTTAACAGGAACTTGGTCACAGCCTCACACAAACCTAATAAAAGTACGGAGAAGCACGGGAGGGCATAGGAATGAAGAATGTTCTGGCTGTCGCGGCGGTTGCCGCAGTGTTCGCATCGGGCTGCGGCGGGGGGCCGGGCACTGCTCCCCGGTCGCGCTCCGTCACGGTCAAGGGCTCGGACACCATGGTCATTCTGGGGCAGCGCTGGGCCGAAACCTACATGAAGGAGCATCCCGGCGTTTCGATCCAGGTGACCGGCGGCGGCTCGGGAACGGGCATCGCGGCCCTGATCAACGGCGCCACGGATATTTGCGAGGCCTCGCGCCCGATGAAGGACAAGGAAAAGGAAATGGTTCGCAGCCGGCACGGCCGGGACGTCAAAGAGATTCCCGTGGCCCTCGACGGCGTCACCATTTACGTCAACCAGGCGAACCCGATCCAGTCCCTGACGCAGGCCGAGATCAAAGGCATCTATACCGGGCGGATCACCAACTGGCGCGAGGTCGGCGGCAGGGACGAAAAGATCGTGGCTTACAGCCGCGAGAACAATTCCGGGACCTACGTCTTCTTCAAAGAGCATGTCCTGGGCGATGACGACTTCGCCCGCGAGATTCAGACGTTACCGGGCACGGCGGCGGTCGTGAATGCCGTCTCGAAGGATCCGGCCTCCATCGGCTACGGCGGCGTCGCCTATGCTTCCGGGATACGCGAGGTTCCGATCCGTCCGGAAAACGGCGGCGAGCCCGTCCTGCCTTCGCAGGCCACCGTTCGCAGCGGCCTTTACCCGCTGTCGCGCAATCTGTTCTTTTACACGATCGGCGAGCCGACCGGAGCCGTAAAGGACTTCATCGACTGGGTGCTCGGCCCGGAGGGCCAGAAGATATGCGAGATGGTGGGGTATTATCCGGTAGCCGGCAAATGAACACCCAGGTCGTACAGCGGCCGTGGAAGAAGGCCGCGCTGGCGGATCGCGTCGCCTCGCATGTCATTCGGTTCTGCGCATTTCTGGCGATCGTCGCCCTGATCCTGATTTTTGTTTTCATCGGCAGAGAGGCCCTGCCGCTGCTGACCTCGCAGGAAGTCCACAAGGAAGCGGACCTGGCGCGCCTGCTGCTTCCGCAACCCGCATCCTCCGGAGGTGCCGCGGGGTTTACCTGGCAACCCGTTTCGCAGACGCCCAAGTACTCCCTGCTGCCGCTGTTCCTCGGCACCTTGAAGGTAACCTCGATCGCGGTGCTCATCGCCATCCCGCTCGCCGTGGCTGCGGCGCTGTACACTTCGGAATTCGCCCCGCCGCTGGTGCGCGAGGTGCTCAAGCCCTGCATCGAGATCCTGGCGGGTATCCCGAGCGTGGTGATCGGCTTTTTCTGCCTGATGGTGGTCGCGGACTGGCTCCAGGGCGTTTTCGGCTGGACCTATCGCCTCAATGCCATGACGGCCGGCGTCGGCCTCAGCCTGGCGGTGATCCCCATCGTATTCACCGTCGCCGAGGATGCTTTTACCTCCGTGCCCCAGGCTTTTCGCGAAGGCTCGCTGGCGATGGGCGCGTCGGCCTGGCAGACGGCCTCCCGCGTGGTGCTGCCGGCGGCCGTGCCCGGCGTGCTGGCGGCCTGTTTTCTCGGTTTCGGCAGGGCCATCGGGGAGACCATGATCGTGCTGATGGCCAGCGGCAACGCCGCTATCATTTCCTGGCTTCCTTCCGACGCGGTTCGCACCTTCTCGGCGACGATCGCCGCGGAGCTCGGTGAGGTGGTTTTCGGCAGCGCCCACTATCACGTCCTGTTTTTCCTGGGGGCTTTCCTCTTCGTTTTCACCTTCGTTTTGAACCTCCTGGGCCGCTGGTGGGTGGTCCAGCTGCAGAAGAGGCTCCAGGGAGGGTCCTAGCCGCCATGAGCAAGGGTACGGGCATCGGGGGCACGTTCATGGTTTCCATGATGGCGCTGGCCTGCGCCGTCATCGTCGCCATGGTGGCGATCATCATCGGCAATATCCTGCTGCACGGGGCCGGGGGGATTTCGTGGGAGTTTCTCAGCCGGGCGCCCGAGGCCGGGATGACGCGGGGAGGCATTTTCCCCGCGATTTTCGGGACGGCGGCCCTGGTGATTCTGATGACCATCGCGGTCATCCCCCTGGGGGTGGCGACCGCGGTCTACATGCACGAGTACGCGCCCAAGCGCTCGCGCATGATCGGCCTGGTGCGCCTGGCCATCCAGAACCTCGCCGGCGTGCCCGCCATCGTCTTCGGTTTGTTCGGCTACGTCTTTTTCACCAAGTTCGTGGGCGCCGCCATCGACCGCGGCCTGTACGGCGGGGAGCTGGTTTACGGCCAGCCCGCGATCGTCTGGGCCGCGCTGACCATGGCTCTGCTCACGCTGCCGACCGTGGTGGTGGCCACGGAAGAGGCGCTGCGCGCCATCCCGCAGAGTTATCGCGAGGCCGCCTACGCGCTCGGCGCCACCCGCTGGCAGATGATCCGCCGCGTGGTGCTGCCTCAGGCAACGGGCGGGATCCTGACGGGCGGCATTCTGGCGGTGAGCCGCGGATCGGGTGAAGTCGCCCCGGTGATGTTCACCGGCGCGGCGTATTTCCTGCCCGAGCTGCCGCGGCGCCTGCACGACCAGTTCATGGAGCTGGGCTATCACGTCTATGTCATGACGACCCAGTCCATCGATGTCGAAGCGACCAAGCCGGTCCTTTACAGCACGGTCCTGGTGCTGCTGATGCTCACGTTCCTGCTGAACTTCACCGCCATCATGATCCGGTCGCGCATCCGCAGGAGGCTGCGTCATGATCGATGAGCCGCAGAACGCCCGCCCGGGGGAGAAAGCGGAGGAGGACGGCTCGATCCGCAGCGAGGCGCTGCAGGTGCGCCATGCCGGGCGGCAAATCCTGAAGGGGATCACGCTGGCCGCCCGGCGCGGCGAGATTCTCTCGATCATCGGGCCCGCAGGCGCGGGCAAGACCACCTTCCTGCGCTGTCTCAACCGCATGCTCGAGCTGGATACGGCTTTCGAGATCACCGGCGATGTCCTGCTCGGCGGCCGCTCGATCTACTCCCGGGACATGCCCGTGGCCGAGGTGCGCCGCCGGGTCGGCATGGTTTTTTCGATCCCGGTTCCCTTGCCGCTCACTGTGTACGGGAACCTCGCTTTCGGCCCGAGCCTGGGCGGCGCAACGCGCGATTCGTGGGATGAGAAGATCGAAGCCGCTTTGCGCGCGGCCCATCTGTGGGATGAGGTCAAGGACCGGCTCCAGGAACCTGCGCGCAACCTGTCCGGCGGGCAGCAGCAGCGCCTCTGCCTGGCGCGCGCTCTCGTGCTGCGCCCGTCGGTGCTGCTGCTCGACGAACCCTGCTCGGGCCTGGATCCGGTTTCCACGGCGCGGATCGAGGAAGCCCTGCAGCAGTTGAAAAAGGACGTGACCGTGATTCTCGTGACCAACAACGTGAAGCAGGCCGCCCGGGCCTCCGATCGGACGGCCTTCTTCCTGTTCGGCGAGCTCATCGAGGTCGATCGGACCGAAAGTCTGTTCACCACGCCCCGAGACCGCCGGACAGCCGACTACATCTCGGGACGCTTCGGATAGAACGCGGGAGCAATCAGCCGTCAGCTGAAAGCTGATGGCTGACAGCTGATGGCTGACAGCTGAAGGCTCATCAGCCGGGAGGCGACAACGTGAAACAGGCATTCCATGGTACGGCCGTGTATGAAACACGCACGGAATACGCAGTGGAGGGAGGGATTGCGCCCGCCGCGTCGCCGGGCGCCAAGCTGGAAACCAGGGACCTCGATTTCTGGTACGGTTCGTTCCAGGCGCTCAAACGGGTGAACCTGGCGGTGCGGCCGCGTGCGATCACCGCCATCATCGGCCCCTCGGGCTGCGGCAAGTCCACGCTGGTGCGCGTTTTCAACCGCATGAACGACCATATCCGGGGCGTGCGCATCGCGGGAGAGGTGTTGCTCGACGGCCGGTCGATCTACGACGCGGGTGTCGATCTGCGGCAGCTGCGCAAGCGGGTGGGCATGGTCTTCCAGCGCCCGAATCCCTTCCCGCTCTCGGTATACGAGAACGTCGCCTACGGCCCGAGGATTCACGGGCTGGCGCACGGCGACCTGGACGAGCGCGTCGAGGATGCCCTGCGCCGCACCGGGCTCTGGGACGTTCTCAAGGACCGGCTGCATGCTTCGGCCCTGGCCCTGACGCCCGAGCAGCAGCAGCGCATCTGCATTTCGCGCCTGCTCGCGGTCGAGCCCGAGGTTCTGCTCATGGACGAGCCCACGTCGGCGCTCGACCCGATCGCCACGGCGCGCATCGAGGAGCTGCTCGTCGAGCTCAAGTCGCGCTACACGATCGTGATCGTGACCCACAACATGCAGCAGGCGGCGCGCATCTCCGACGTCACCGCCTTCATGCTGCTCGGGGAGCTTGTGGAGGTGGGCGAAACGCAGATCGTTTTCACCCTGCAATCGGATCCGCGGACGGAGCAATATATTTCAGGGAGGTTCGGCTAAATGCAACGCCATTTCGACGGACAGATGCAGGAACTCCTCGAAAAGCTCGTGCGCATGGGACGCCTGGCGGAATCGATGATCCAGACGGCCCTGCGCGCGCTCGTGGAGCGCGACGGAACGCTGTGCGAAGAGGTCGCCCGTAAGGAAGAAGAGGTCAACGACCTGCAGATCGAGATCGACGATCGGGCCGTCAAACTCACCGCGCTGCAGCAACCCGTGGCCGGCGACGTGCGATTCCTCTTCATGGCCTCCCGCCTGGCCACGGAACTGGAACGTATCGCCGACCAGGCGGTCAATGTCTGTCGGAACGCCCGCGAATTGCTCAGCGCTCCCCCTCTCAAGCCGCTGGTCGACCTGCCGCGAATGGGAGAGATCGCGGAGCAGATGGTCCACGACGGCATCGACGCGCTCGTGGCCAGGGATTGCGCCCTGGCGGGCCGTATCTTCGAGGAAGAGAAAAAGGTGGATGCCTTTCGCGACCATATTTTCCGCGTGCTCCTTACCTACATGATGGCGGATCCGGGGACCATCGCGCGCGCCCTGGCCTTGATCCTGATCTCGCGCAATCTCGAGCGCGTCGGCGATCACGCCACCAACATCGCCGAGGAGGTCATCTACCTGGTCGAGGGGCGCGAAGTGCGCCACCATCACGAGAGCAAGACGCGGGCACTTCGCTAGGTCATTTCCGGAGGGTCCGGTTTCCCGATGGCGAAAAGAACAATCCTGGTGATCGACGACGAGCCCGATCTGATCGAACTGGTGCGCTACAATCTGGAAAAGGAAGGTTTCGAGGTCCAGGGAGCACTCGATGGGGAATCCGGCCTGAGAGCGGCGTACGCCCAGGTCCCGGACGTCGTCGTGGTCGACCTCATGTTGCCCGAAATGGACGGACTGGAGGTCTGCCGCCGGCTGCGCGCCGACGAGCGCACGGCGGCGGTGCCTTTGATCATTCTCACGGCCAAGGCGGCCGAGGCCGACCGGGTGGTCGGCCTCGAAGTGGGAGCCGACGATTATGTGACCAAGCCCTTCAGCCCGCGCGAGCTGGCGGCGCGCGTGCGGGCGCTCCTGCGCCGCACCGTGCCGCGGCCGGGGGACGGGGAGTATGTCCGCCGCGCGAATCTGGTCATCGACCCGATCCGCCACGACGTGCGCTGCGGCGACAAACCCGTCGTCCTCACGGCCACCGAGTTCCGGTTGCTCCATTTTCTGGCCGCTCACCCCGGCCGCGTTTTTTCCCGCAGCGAGCTGATCGATCACGCCATCGGGCGGGAGGTCGAGGTGCTGGACCGCACCATCGACGTGCATATCATGGCGCTGCGCCGCAAGCTGGGAGCGTGCGGCGCGCTGATCGAAACCGTGCGCGGTTTCGGCTACCGCTTCCAGGAAGATTGACTCCCCAGGATCCCGCGACCGCGCGCCGCCGGCTTCAGGCGGCCGGCAGCATCACGCGGAAAGTCGAGCCGGCTCCGACCTCGCTCTCCACCTCGATGCGGCCGCCGTGGGCCTCGGCCAGATGCTTGGCGATCGAAAGGCCGAGTCCGGTTCCCCCCAGATCCCGCGAGCGCGCCGGGTCCGCCCGGTAGAAACGCTCGAAAATCCTCTCCTGCTCCGCTCTGGGGATGCCGATCCCGGTGTCCGTGACCGTGAGTGCGACCTCGGCGCCGCGGGCGGCGGCGCCGATCCGGATGCGGCCCCCTCGGGGGGTGTACTGCACGGCGTTGTCGAGGAGATTCTGGAGAATCTCCTGCAGCGCCCCCGGGTCGCCGCGCACCGGCGGAACATCCGGCGGGCAATCGACTTCGAGCACCAGTCCCTTCTCCTGCACCCGCGGGCGCACGGCCTCGACGCAGGGGGCGATCACGGCGGCGAGCGCGACCGGGAGCATTTCCGGATCCCGTTTGCCGGCTTCGATGCGGGCGAGCTCGAGCAGATCGTCGGTGAGCCGTTGCAGGCGGACGGCGTTGCCGCGGATGATCTCCAGGAAACGGCGGCTGTTGGCGGGATCGGCGAGCGCACCTTCCAGCAGGGTTTCGGCGAATCCCTGGATGGCGGTGAGCGGCGTGCGGAACTCGTGCGAAACGTTGGCCACGAAATCGCGGCGCGCACGTTCCAGCCGGCGCAGCTCGCTGATGTCGTGCAGCACCACCACGGCTCCCGCCTTGTCGCCGGCGGTGCGCACGGGCGCGGCGACGGCCGAATAGCTCCGGGTTCGCAGGGAGCCTGCGACCAGCTCGCCGCGCACGGTCTCGCCGGCAAGGAGAGCCTTGCGGACCAGCTCGAGAAGATCGGCGTGCGGTATGGCCTCGACCATCGGCCGCCCTCGGCACGAGCCGCCCTGAATGCCGAGCGTGCGCTCGAACGCGGCGTTGCAGAATATCACCTTCTGGCCGGCGTCGATGACCGCGACCCCTTCGGTCATGCTCGCGAGAATCGCCGCGGACTGATTGCGTTCCTCCGTCAGAGTGCGCACCATGCGATCGAGCTCCGCGGCCGTGCGGTTCAAACCGGCGGCCAGTTCGCCGAGCTCATCGCGCGCGCGCTCCGGCGGCAAAGGGCGGAAATCGCCCTCCGCCACCCTGCGCGAGAATTCTTTCAAGCGCTCGATCCTGGTCGAGAGTTTCCCGAAAAAGAGGAGCGACACGGCGGCCCCGGCGAACAGGACGGCTGCGGAAACCGCCCAGAGGCCGCGCCGGAAGCCGGCCAGCGCGTCTTGCAGTCTTTCCACGGGAAGCGCGAGCCGCAAAATCACGGGCGTCCCGTCGGCCGTGCGCACGCGCAGGGCCAGATAGACCAGCTCGTGGCCGAGCGTGCTGCTCCGGCGCACGGCGCGGCCCGTGCCCGCCCGCAGCGCATCCGCGACCTCCGCCCGGCCCGCGTGGTTTTCCATCCTCGCCGGATCGCTCTCGGAATCCGCAAGCACCTCGCCGTCCGGCGCGATCAGGGTGACCCGAGCGCCGCCGGAGGCGACCCAGGCCATCCATTCGCGGAGGTCGGCGGGCGCGGCCGTGGCCGCCGGCCGGGCCTCGGCCAGGCGCCCGACAGACTCCAGCCGTTCGAATGCGGTTTTCAGATACTCCCGCCGCAGCGCGCGCACGACGTAGGCGTCGACGGCGACCACGACAAGGAGAAGCATCAGGAGCAGCGGCAGCGCCAGTTTTCGGAAGAGGCGGCTTTTCACGGTTGCCTGCGGTCCGGCACCCCGAGGCGCCGGTCCCTGGGCGCATTATATCGTTTTTGACAGCCCCCGGCCGGAGGAATAACATAATGGGATTTCGAATGCCCCGGCAGCGCCCATGGCGATCCTCGAGCAGGTCAACGGCACGGCGGTTCAGCGGCGGCCTGCGGAGTACGTTCCGCGGCGCTCCTGGCGTACCCGCCTGATCGGCCGGCCGTTGCAGACGGCCGACGCGCCGCATCAGACGGTCGGCAAGTTCATCGGGCTGGCGGTTTTTGCTTCCGACGCGCTCTCGTCGACCGCCTACGCCACCCAGGAAATCCTGGTGGTTCTCGCCGCGGCAGGCGCGGCAGCGATGGCCGCCGTCGTGCCGATATCGGCGGCCATCGTGGCCTTGCTCGCCGTGGTGACCCTTTCCTACGTCCAGACCATTCACGCTTACCCCGACGGGGGAGGCGCCTATGTCGTGGCCCGGGACAACCTGGGCGAATTGCCGGCGCGCGCGGCCGGGGCGGCCCTGATCACGGACTACATCCTGACCGCGGCCGTTTCCTTGTCGTCCGGTGTCGCCCAGCTGGCCTCCGCCTTTCCCGCCCTTTTCCCTTACCGCGTTCACCTGGCGATCGCCCTGGTGATGATTGTCATGGTGCTGAACCTGAGGGGCGTGCGGGAATCGGGCAGGGCCTTCGCCGTACCCACCTACTTTTTCGTCGTCTCCATGGCGGTCATGCTCGCGGCCGGCCTGTTCCGCTATCTCACGGGATCTCTCGGGACCGTCCCCGATCCGCCCGCCACCGAGGCGCTCGACGGCCTGCGGGCGCTCACGCCGTTCATGATCCTGCACGCCTTCGCCAACGGCACTTCGGCACTCACCGGGGTGGAAGCGATCTCGAACGGCGTGACGGCCTTCAGAGAACCGCGCACGCGCAACGCCGCCATCACGCTCGTCTGGATGTCCGCGATCCTGGGCAGCCTTTTCCTCGGTATCTCCTTTCTCGCAAGGCATGCGCAGGCCGTGCCCTCGGAGTATGAGACCGTGATCTCGCAGCTCGGGCGCACCGTGTTCGGCGGGCCGGGGATCCCGTACCTGTGCGTCATCGCGGCCACGACCGTGATCCTGATCATGGCGACCAACACCTCCTTCGCCGGCTTCCCGCGCCTGAGCGCGCTGATGGCGAAGGACGGGTTCCTGCCGCGCCAGCTGACGTATCGGGGGAGCAGGCTGGTCTATTCCCGCGGGATCATCGCCCTCGCCGTGATCGCCTCGCTGCTGATCATCGGTTTCGACGCGAGCGTCAGCGGGCTGATCCCCCTGTATGCCATCGGCGTCTTCTTTTCCTTCACGCTTTCGCAGGCCGGCATGGCCCGGCGCTGGTGGAAGATCGGCCGGTTGCAGCCCGGCAGGGAAGTCAAGGAACGCGGCTCGACGCTCCGGGCGGCGGCGGGCTGGAAGTCGCGGATGGCGATCAACGGCCTCGGAGCGGCGTGCACGGCCGTGGTGACGGCGGTCTTCGCCGTCACCAAGTTCACCGAGGGGGCGTGGATCGTGCTGGTCCTGATCCCGGCCCTGGCGGTGCTGCTGCGCGGCATTCACAATCACTACATCAGGCTCGCCGCCGGCCTGTCGCTCCGGGATTTCGGCGAGCCGCCGCCGGAGAAGCGCCACCGGGTCATCCTGCCGATCAGTGCGGTCCACCAGGGGACGCTGGCCGCGCTGCGCTACGCGCAGATGCTCTCGGAGGACGTCACCGCCGTGCACGTCTCCATCGATCCGGAGGAAGCGGAGAAGGTGCGGCGGCAATGGGAACAGTGGGGCAAGGGGGTGCGGCTGGTGATTCTGGAATCCCCGTACCGCCTCTTTCTCGAGCCGCTGCTGCAGTATATCGACGAGATCGCCGCCCAGCGCCAGCCGAACGAAACCATCACGATCGTGGTGCCGCAGTTCGTGCCCAAGCGCTGGATCTACAACCTGCTGCACACGCAGACCGCCATGCTCCTGCGGCTGGCGCTGCTGTTCAAGCCGGGGATCGTGATCACGGACGTGCCTTATCAGGTAGAATGAAGACTGTCTTGCGTGCGGGGTCGGCATGAACATCATCGTCGTGGGTTGCGGCCGGGTCGGTTCCGAGATCGCCTATGCCCTGTACTGCAAGGGTCACAAGGTTACGGTGATCGACCAGGATGCGGCGGCGTTCCGCAATCTGCCGCCGGATTTCCGCGGCATCACCCTGCGCGGGGACGTCCTGACCCAGGAGGTGCTGCTGCGCGCGGGGATCGAGCAGGCGCAGGCGCTGGCGGCCGTGACGCCTTCGGATTCCGTCAACACCGTGCTGGGCCATGTCGCGCGTACGGTGTTCCGCGTGCCCAGGGTCGTGGTGCGGGAATACGATCCGCGCAAGCGCGCCCTGCACGAAGCCTTCGGCCTGCAGGTGATCAGCCCCGTCTCCATGGGCGCCCGGCGCATCGAAGAGTTGCTGATCGGATCGCCGCTGGAGACCGTCTATCGTGCCGGCGAGGGGGAGGTCGAGATCTGCCGGCTGGTGGTGCCCGACGCATGGCACGGGCGCCCCATCCGCGAGCTCGTGCCCGCCGGCAAGTGCGTTGTGGCGGCCTTGACGCGCGCGGGGTGTGCGTCCCTGCCCGGCCCCGACGAGCGGCTCCAGGCCGGCGACGTGCTGCATCTGAGCGCGGCGCGCGAGGCCGCGCGGGAGCTGCGCGCGCGCCTCGAAAAGGAGCAGGAGGGCTGACATGTTCGTCATCATCGCCGGCGGCGGACGCACGGCGGCGCAGCTCGCCACCATGCTGATCGGACAGCAGTATGTCGTGCACCTGATCGAGGAGCGGGCCGACGTGCTGGCGCGCATCCACCACGAAATCCCCACCGAGTCGATCTTCGAAGGCGACCCGACCAACCCGCAGATGCTGGAGCTGGCGGGCATCCGCGAGGCGCAGGTCCTGGCCGCCTGCACCGCGGTGGACGCCGACAATCTGGTGCTCTGCTTCCTGGGCCGCGACCGCTACCACGTGCCCCGCACGATCGCCAGGATCAACAACCCGCGCAACGCCTGGCTCTTCGACCGCAAGTTCCACGTGGATGTCGCCATCAACCAGGCCGACCTCATGGCCAAGCTGATCGCCGAGGAGATGTCGCTGGGCGACATGATGACCCTGGTGAAGCTGCGCAAGGGAGAGGTGGCTCTCGTGGAGGAAAAGATCGCGCCGGGGGCGCCCGCGGCCGGGAAGATGGTGCGCGACCTCACGCTGCCGGCGAACTGCACGCTGGCAGCCATCATCCGCAAAGACGAGGTTCTGCCCGTGCGCGGCGAAACCGTCCTGCGACCGGGCGACGAGGTTCTGGCCGTGGTCGCCAGCCGGGAGCAGTCAGCGCTCGAGGCGCTTCTGGGCCGGCCGGGCGACATCGGCCCGGCAGCGGCCGCGCGCAGCCGCAGGTGATGCGCGCCGCCGGGGCGCAGCCCGCGGGCGCGGAAAGGGTCATCCGATGAACAACACGGCGCTCGGCCTTCTGCTGGCCCTGATCGGCGGCGCGGCGTCGGCAAGCGGCGTACGTTCGGCATCTCCGCAGGAGACACGCAACGACTGGGAAAACCCCGCGGTTTTCGGAATCGGCAAGGAACCGCCGCATGCCACCCTGATGGTGTTCGCCGACGAGCAGTCGGCCCTGGGCGGCGCGCGCCAGGATTCGGAGTTTCACCGGTCGCTCAACGGGCGCTGGAAGTTCCGCTGGGCGCGCAGGCCGGACGATCGGCCGCAGGACTTCTACCGTCCCGAATTCGACGACCGTGCCTGGGATGAGATCGCGGTCCCCGGCAACTGGCAGCTGCAAGGGTACGACATCCCCATATACCTGAATCAGGAGTATCCGTTCCGCAAGGACCCGCCGCGTATCCAGCGCGATTTCAACCCCGTGGGCTCCTACCGCCGGGAATTCGAAGTGCCGGCCGCCTGGGCCGGGCGTCAGGTCTTCCTCCATTTCGCCGGGGTCGAGTCCGCTTTCTACGTATGGGTCAACGGCACGAGGGTCGGCTACAGCGAAGACAGCCGCACCCCGGCGGAATTCAACATCACGCGCCACCTGCGCCCCGGAAAGAACGTCCTGGCGGTGGAAGTCTACCGCTGGTCGGACGGCTCCTACCTCGAGTGCCAGGACTTCTGGCGCCTGAGCGGGATCTTCCGCGACGTCTATCTCTTCTCGACGCCGCCGGTGCACATCCGCGATTTCGAACTGACGGGCGGCCTGGCGGACGATTACCGCAGCGGCATCGTCCGCGTGCGGGCATGGGTGCGCAACTACGGCGATGAGGCCGCCGGCCCGCACCGCGTGCAAGTGCGCGTCCTCGACGATCCCCTGCAGCCGGCGCGCCCGCTGTGCGTGCTCGAGGGCGCGACCGGGCGCATGGCGCCGGGCGCGGAGGAAGCGGTCGGCCTGCAGGCCGCGGTCGCCGATCCGCGCCGATGGTCGGCCGAGGAGCCCAACCTCTACCCGGTGCTGCTGGTGTTGTCCGACGCCCGCGGCCGCCCTCTCGAAGTCGAGCGCGGCAATCTCGGATTCCGCCGGGTGGAGGTGCGGGAGGGCAAGCTGCTGGTGAACGGCGCGCGCATCTTCGTCAAGGGCGTCAACCGCCACGAGCACGATCCCGACACGGGCCATTACGTGACGCCGCAGTCGATGATCGCGGACATCCGGCTGATGAAGCAGTCGAACATCAACACGGTGCGCACCTCCCACTATCCCAACGACCCCGCGTGGTACGAGCTGTGCGACCGCTACGGCCTGTACCTGATCGACGAGGCCAACATCGAGTCGCACGGCATGGGCTACGATCCCGCCGTCACGCTGGGAAACAATCCCGAGTGGCAGGCGGCCCACCTGGACCGCGCCCGGCGCATGGTCGAGCGCGACAAGAACCATCCTTCGGTGATCATCTGGTCGATGGGCAACGAGGCGGGCGACGGCGTGAACTTCGAGGCGGTTTCCGCCTGGATGCACCGCCGCGACCCGACCCGGCCGGTGATGTACGAAAGGG
>Ga0272448_1005177_pt1 | contig 14508 bp, 15 predicted proteins | sample YNPCB0191_FD_202220 | JGI IMG/M metagenome (GOLD analysis project Ga0272448, IMG submission 202220) | Hot spring sediment microbial communities from Yellowstone National Park, WY, United States - YNP-CB-019-1 | ecosystem: Environmental > Aquatic > Thermal springs > Hot (42-90C) > Sediment...
AGCCGAAATTAATTAAGCAGATAAGGAAACCAAAACGTCTTATAATTAAAGTGTGTATAAGCAAAGGCATATGAAATAATGTTCAAAATTAGTTTCACAAAGCCGGTAGAACTGCCTAAAACATACACGGATGTTCTCTATCTTACAGATAAAACGAAACTGCCGTGGGAAGTAAAAAGACTTTTCCAAAAAAAGAACCTCTCTTACCTGATACTGCCATTAGATAAATTTCCAACAATTATCCATCTGCTCGACCTTATTGGTACCGTAGTTATTGATGCCGCCGAGAATGATTCCTCAAGGCAGCAAAAAATGGGCAGAATAATAGAATCTCTCGAATCGAAAAATATCGGTGCGATTCTGCTTAGCAGCCGAGTGGCCACACCGGTCAAAAGTTTTACCATTTCATCCGCTCCTTTAAAAAGTTTTTCTCTGACAACAAATGTTGAAACATTTTCTGTTGATGAGTTGTGGACCAGAATAAGTGTAAATCTTGCGTATCGCAAAAAAAGCAGCGGTATCATTGTTAAACCCGCTGGGCTGCCTCGAATGCTTGACCGACCTCACTGCAACAAATTGGCCGAACAACTTAGTATGGCTGGTGAGCTGGTGGGCAATCTTACAGAACAGCTTCGGATGGCGGGTCTTGTCCAGAGGGATTTTCTGCCGGCACAACTGCCGAACAGCCCCGAAGTGCAGTGGGCAGCATGCTTTCTGCCCGCAGAATGGGTCTCGGGTGATATTTATGATGTTGTACGCATAGACGAGCAGCATATAGGATTTTATGTGGCAGATGCCGTTGGTCATTCGATGCCTGCTGCCCTTTTAACGATATTCCTCAAGCAAGCACTCATTATGCGCGAGACAATAGCTAATAATTACAGAATTTATTCACCGGCTGAAGTGATGAAAAATCTTAATGTCCGGATGGCTGCACAGAAGCTTTCAGGTTATCAATTTGCGACTTGCTGTTACTGTCTTCTCAATACCAAGACGCTGCAGCTGACATTTTCCCGCGCAGGTCACCCCTATCCTGTTCTTATACGAGGTAATCACCCCCCGCGACAACTGGAGGTGCGAGGGCCGTTACTCGGCATTTTCGAACGGGCCGAATTTCTGCAGGAGACCATACAGCTCCAGCGAGGCGACAAGATACTGCTGTATTCCGACGGCTTGGAACCTTTTGTAGGCAACTTCGATGATTTAACAGGCTATCATTTCAATGACGACTTCTGTCAAATAAAGGACTTGCCGGTCTTGCAGATGTTCGAACGCCTCACCAGCATTATCCAGAATAAAAAAATCAGCTCAGCGGAAGTTGACGATGTTACAGCGGTCGGTCTTGAAGTGCTTTAAAAAGATGGATTGACATCACTTTTCTCACTTTACCCTTTAAATACCGAAAATAAGCAACGAATCACAATTTTCAGGGATATTGTGCCGAATTTTTACAGAGTTCGATAACAGCCGAATTCCACAAATCTGTTGCGGGATATAAATAGTTTACAACGCTGTTGCCAATCGCTATACTTATTAGCCTAAGCAAATGGCGCAAAATATAGGAAAGGTTCTGAAATGGCCCAAAAAGATGCCGATTTACAGAAGATTGAAGAGCTTATAGAGATAATGGAAAGAAAGAACCTCGTGGAAGTCGAGATAAAACACGGTGAGGACAAGATTCTTCTAAAACGTTATCAGCCGCAACCATCTGTTGCCGCCGTGCCGATGATAGCGCCAGTTGCTCCTACGGTACCAGTTAACAGTACGCAGGCAGTTTCGGCTTCGGCGCAGCAGCAGGAGTTAGTGGAGATAAAATCAAGTGTAGTAGGTACTTTTTATGCCGCCCCAAGCCCGGAATCAGAACCTTATGTGGAAATCGGTTCGCACGTTGATGAACAAACGGTAGTTTGCATAATCGAAGCGATGAAAGTGATGAACGAAATAAAAGCAGAGACAACAGGAACCATACAGGAAATACTCGTAACAAATGGCCAGGCTGTACAATACGGCCAGGTGCTTTTCAGAGTCAAGCCGGATTGATGTAGCATGTTTTCAAGAATATTGATAGCAAACCGCGGAGAGATAGCGCTGCGGATTATTCGTGCCTGTCACGAACTGGGTGTTGAAGCCGTAGCGGTTTATTCCGAGGCCGACAAAGATGCGCCGTATTTGTGTCTTGCCGACCAGGCGATTTGTATCGGCCCGCCGGAACCGGCGGAAAGTTATTTGAATATCCCACGCATTATAAGTGCTGCAGAAATTGCAGATGTGGAAGCGATTCATCCCGGATATGGATTCCTGGCTGAAAATGATGAGTTTGCTCAGATATGCCAGGATTGCGGACTTACTTTCATTGGTCCGCCGGTTAAGGCGATGAAGCTTCTTGGGGATAAGGTACAGGCACGCAAAATTGCTAAAAAAGCAGGCGTAACGGTTGTCTCAGGGTCTGAAAACGCTATCGAAACCGAAGCGGAAGCGATAAAACTGGCGAACGAAATCGGTTACCCGGTAATAATCAAGGCGGCTGCAGGTGGTGGCGGCAGGGGAATGAGAGTTGTGCATAATGATGCGAGTCTCGAAGCCGCTTTTAGTTCTGCAAAAGCCGAAGCACAGGCTGCCTTCGATGACGGCAGTGTCTATCTTGAAAAATTCATAGTTGAACCGCGGCACGTTGAGGTTCAGGTTGTAGCCGACACCCAGGGCAACGCTCTTCATTTTTACGAAAGAGACTGTACCATTCAGAGAAGACATCAGAAAATAATCGAGGAATCGCCTTGTCCTGTCCTTGATGAACATACCAGAGAGCAAATTGCAAATGCAGCAATTAAAATTATAAAAGAAGCCGGTTACGTTAATGCCGGTACCGTTGAATTTCTTTTGGACAAAAATAAAAAATTCTATTTTATCGAAGTCAACACTCGTATCCAGGTCGAGCATCCTGTCACAGAAATGGTAACAGGGCACGACTTGATTAAATTACAGCTTAAAGTTGCCAGTGGTGAGCCTATCAATTTACGTCAAAAGCATATCAAACATACTGGTGTCGCGATTGAATGCCGAATTAATGCCGAAGACCCGAAGAAAAATTTTTCGCCCTCGCCTGGTCCCATTACGCGGTACATTCCGCCAGGTGGTCCCGGTGTAAGAGTGGATACGCACGTCTATCAGGGCTGGCATGTTTCGCCCAATTACGATTCTATGATTGCCAAGGTCATTGTGCATCAAAATACTCGCGCTGAAGCAATCGCTACAATGAAAAGAGCATTGTGTGAATTTATCGTCGAACCCATCAAAACTACTATCCCAGCCTGCCTCGATATAATTTCGCACAATCTTTTCGCCAAAGGGCAGGTCGATACCGATTTTGTCGAACGCCACCTATTCTAATGCCAAAAGTTCGATTATTTTTCGAGGGCGATTAAGTCTTCGTAGGTTTCACGTTTTCTAATTATTTTGAATTTATTGCCATCGACGAGCACTTCGGGTGCACGGCAGCGAGCATTGTAATTGCTGCTCATCGTAAAGCCATAAGCTCCCGCAGTGAAAATAGCCAGAATGTCGCCTCTTTTTGTCGGTGGAAGCATCCGGTCTTTTGCGAAAAAGTCCGCGCTTTCACAAATTGGACCGACAACATCAAAAATTTCGCAACCTTCGATGTGCAAACTTTTGTCGCGTCTGTTCGGAACAAATTTTTTCGCAACCTGCACAGGCCAGATGAAATGAAATGCCTCATATAGACAGGGCCGAATAAGGTCGTTCATTCCTGCATCAATGATAATGAATTTTTTGCCGCCGCTTTGTTTAGTATATAAAACTGTTGCAGCGAGAATGCCCGCGTTTGCCGCAATAGTTTTACCGGGTTCGAGAATAAGTTTCAGCCCTTTATTTTTCAGCATGGGGATAATGCCGCCTGCATAATCGGATGCTGAAGGAACGGTATCGCTTTCATAATCTGCGCCAAATCCCCCGCCAAGGTCGAGGGCCTCGATTTTGAAACCGTCCGCACGAAGTTTATCTATCAGCGGCAGGACTTTTTTTATTGCCTGACAATACGGGTCGATAGTTTTGCCGCCGGAACCCAAATGAACGTGAATACCGCAAAGATTTACCCATGGATTATGGCCGTAAGCGTTGAACACATTTTGGGCGTGCTCGATGTCAATGCCAAATTTAGTAGCCTTCACAGCCGTTGTGACATATTTGTGCGTGTCAGCCCTAATGTCGGGGTTAACCCGCAGAGCTGCTTTGGTTTTCCTTTTTGTTTTCTTCGCGAGCAGAATTAAATTCTCAAGTTCCGCCCGAGATTCGATATTAAAATATCCCACACCAGCTTTCAACGCTTCGATGATTTCCTTATCGGTTTTACCCACACCGGCGTAAACGACTTTTGAAATATCGCCACCAGCCTGCTGAACACGATAAAGCTCTCCGCCGCTGACAACGTCGAAACCGCTGCCGATGTTGGCCGCAAGTTTCAGAATGTTAATATTCGAACAAGCCTTCACGGAGTAGCAAATTAAAGTGTCGAGCTGGCAAAATGCCTTCTGAATTTTCCGCAGGTGGTCTGTGAAGGTGGCTTTGCTGTAAATATACACGGGCGTGCCGATTTTTTCGGCAATGCGTCTGATACTCACATCTTCAGCGAATAGACTTCTGTTTTTGTATTTGAAATAATCCATAAGATATTCTTTCTATGCTGCAAGACCGCTGCACAGTATAAGGATTTTAAAACAAAATGCAAGTAACCGTATGAGAAAAGACATGCGTAGTTCAAGTTTAAACGAAAATGGAAAGTTTCAGTACTACTTGAAACTTTCCATTTTGTGCATAACACACCGGAACAGCAGTTTCCGGTCAGATTGTTACGCTGTTATTTTTTTTTCTTCTTTGCAGGTTTCTTTTTCGCTTTCTTTTTTGCCATTACTATCTCCTTTCGGCAATTAAGTTGTGTTTTAACAATAACTTCGTCTTATAATTTATATTGTTTTTATCGTCCAAAAGTATGAAAATCTTTCGTAAAAAATTTTTTTCAGGCATTTTACACCGCCGTCGCTATCGTTTATCATAATGTGCAAGGTATCGTTTCTTTATGCTTTTATGACGATCAGCAAGATAATTTTGTTCGGGGGAACCTTCGACCCGATTCATCTCGGGCATACTTCTGTGGCTGCTTTTGCGGCTGACAAAATCAAAGCAGAGAAAGTTATATTCATTCCGGCAAAACGCTCACCTCTTAAGAATTCGCTTCCGAAGGTCGCCGATGCAGACCGTCTTGCAATGATAGCCTTAGCAATTGAAGGCAATAACAAATTTGAGTTGAGCGATTTTGAGCTGAAAAAAAATGCACCCAGCTATACTATTGATACTGTGCGGGAATTTAAGAAGCTCCGCGGAAGAGAAGTCGAAATTTGCTGGCTTGTTGGCGCAGACTGCTTCGAAGACCTGCCTTATTGGTACAAGATAACAGAGTTGATAGATGAGTGCAGTTTATGTGTAATGTATCGGGCGGGATACAAAAAGCCTGATTTCACGAAGTTTATTGAACGGTGGGGAAACCAGCGGGTTGAGAAACTGCAAAGAAATATTATTCAGACTCCCTTGATAAACATAAGCAGCACGGAGATACGCAAACGGCTGATGACGGGGGAAGATGTATCAGAAATGTTGCATCCCTCTGTTGCAGATTACATCGTTAAACACGGCCTTTACAAGTAATTTGTTTAGGTTGAACCATCGTCTGTACAGCGACGATTTTTATTTTGCTGCCTTCAAAAGCCAGTCATACCATTTGCTCATCCCTTCACCGGTTCTGGCCGATATCGGAAAGATATGTATGTCGCGATTTAATTTGCGGGTTTCGGCTTTTACTTTTTCAATATCAAAATCGGCCAAAGACGCAGGCAGGTCGATTTTATTTATCAGCAGCACTTTGGATTTTGCGAAAATTGCAGGATATTTGGCGGGCTTGTCGTCGCCTTCGGCCACTGAGAGAACGACAACTTTAAAACTTTCGCCTAATTCGAACGCCGATGGACAAACGAGGTTACCGACGTTTTCTATGAAAATCAAATCCAGATTTTTCAAGGGCAGCTTTTCCAACGCGTTGCTTATCTGCGAAGCCGACAGATGACACGCGCCGTTGGTATTTATTTGAACGGCTGGCGCACCAGTTGCCATAATTCGCTGTGCATCAATATCGGTCTGGATATCGCCTTCGATAACGCCGATTCTTAATTTGCCCGCGAGGTCAGCGATGGTTTTGGTCAGAATAGTAGTTTTGCCTGAACCTGGAGAGGAAATAACGTTGAGGCATAATGTTTTTTGTTCAGCAAGCAGACGGCTATTTTGCAAAGCGTATTGTTCGTTAGCGATTAAAATCTTTTTACCGATATTAACTTTTGACATTTTATTGCTCCGTTTGAAGTTCTATCTCTTCAAGCACCAATGGCGCATCTGGCAAAAGCTCAAAATCCTCATTGCCGCATTTTATACAGTAGGGCTGGTGAAAATCTACATTAAAAACCTTATTGCAGTTTCTGCATCGACCCTGCATCGGCTTATGTTCTATTTGGAGTTTCATTCCTTCGCAGACGGTACCTTTAGCAATAGTTTCCATCGCGAAACGAAGTATCTCATCATTGATGGCGTTAAGGACACCACAGCTTATCTTGGCGCTGACCGGTTTTGCGTTCTGCTTTTTCGCCTCAGCAAGAATTATTTCGTGCAGAGATTGTGCTACGACGGTTTCGTGCATCAGCATATCCTCGGAAGTTCTCTGCCGTAAGGCATCTGGACGATTCTTTTGCCGCCGATTTGTGTATTCATTTCTACTATTGGTATGTCGGTAGTTTTGACAACTTCGCCGATTATACTTGCATTTTTGCCTAATGGGTCTTGACGGCAAATATTCAGGAATTTTTGAACGCTCTGCGGGGAAACAACAGCTATAAATTTCCCTTCATTAGCGACCGTCAGCACGTCGAGACCGAGCATATCTGCCGCCGCCTGAACTGTCGGATTAACTGGAATATCCGCTTGATTAATTTCGATGCTCAATCCGGTCTCTTTTGAAATTTCGTTAAGAGTGGCAGACAGCCCTCCTCGCGTCGGGTCACGCATAAATTTTACACCGCTGGTTTTTTGTAGTAGTTGCTGCGTTAATTTGGAAATAGCGGCACAATCGCTTTTTAATGGTGTTTCAAACTTCATTCCCTCTCTTTGTGAGAGAATCGTCATCCCGTGGTCCCCGATGGTCCCGCTCAGAATTATCTTGTCTCCGATGGCGATTTTGCCAAAACCTAAATCAACGTTTGGTATTCTAATGCCAATTCCGGAGGTATTTATAAAAATTTTATCTGCCGAACCAGCTTCGACAGTTTTTGTGTCTCCGGTAACAATACTTATATTATTAAGTCGAGCCTGTTTGCTGATACTTGACAGAATTTTTTCAAATATTTCAAAGTCCAGACCCTCTTCAATTATGAACGATAGACTGATAGCAAGAGGAATCGAACCAGATACCGCCAAATCATTTATCGTTCCGCAAACCGCCAGTTTCCCAATATCACCCCCGTTAAAAAATAATGGTTTGACGACATAGCTGTCCGTCGTAAAGCAAATTAGTTTTGAGTCGAGATTTAATTTCGCAGCATCGGTTAGCTCAGCTTTATTTTTTTGCTGCAATAAAGGCTGGATGATATTGCGAATCAAATCATCGGATAGTTGTCCGCCTCCGCCGTGTGCAAGCAGTATTTTTGTATGTTTGCTTTTGCCCATCACTTGCGCCTCGGTCGCTGGTATTTGTAATAAGCCGCACACGTGCCCTCGGAACTTACCATGCACGGGCCAACAGGGGTCTGCGTCGTACAGATTCTGCCGTAAAGATGACATTCAGGTGGTGTAATCAGCCCGCAGAGTACCTCGCCGCATCGGCAGCCGGTTTTGTTTTCAACCGGTTCTTTGCTGAGGCCGAACTTTTTGAACGCATCGAATTTACTGTATTCAGGTCTTAACTTCAGTGTACTCGCAGGTATTTTTCCAAGCCCACGCCAATAACCGTCGGCGGGCTCAAAACATTCCGCAATCATTTTCTGCGCCGTCGTATTTCCTTCCTTTGTTACCACAGCCGAATAAACCGATTTTACCGCGGATTGATTTCTTGAAAGCATACTGCATATTTCGGCAAGCCCCTCGATTATCTGCATAGGTTCGAATCCAGCTACCACACAGGGACGCTTGTATTGCTCTGCAATTACGGTGAAAACACCATAACCTGTAATAGCGCTGACATGTCCGGGACACAAAAACGCGTCGATTTTATTTCTCTCGTCGGACAAAAGCGCCTTCATCGCCGGAATAACTAATTTGTGTCCGCTTAAGATGCTGAAGTTATTTATGGATTTTTCGGCGGCTTCTTTAACTACTACTGCGGTTGCCGGCGCGGTAGTTTCAAATCCTACAGCGACAAATACTACCTGTTTGTCAGGATTCTCTTTCGCGAGCCGCAAGGCATCTTCACTGCTCAAAACCACGTTGACATTTCCACTGAACTGCCTCGTTTCCAGAGAGCCGCCTTTGCCTGGTACGCGAATCATATCACCATAGGTCGCAACAATACAATCACTTCGCTGCGCAACTTCCAGAACGGCATCAATATAACTCTGGTCGGTAACACAAACAGGACAACCAGGTCCGGATAAAAGTTTTAATTTTGCTGGAAGTATCGGCCTGATGCCGTTACGAAAAATAGCGACCGTGTGGGTCCCGCATACTTCCATTATATTAATTTGTCTGCCGATTGCTTTGCAAGCAGCATCCATCTGTTTTTGTGCTTTTAAAATCTGTTCGAGCATATGTGTTTATCCCGAAACCTTGTTTTGCGTGTTCCTGAATTCATCAATCTCTGCAATAAGCTGCCAGGTTTTTTTTGCTTCCTCCTCATCGACCTTCGAAATAGCAAAACCAGCATGAACCAGCACCAAATCACCGAGTTTTACATTTGGCAATAGTGTCGTCCTTGCATGAAAATGGTTACCCATTGCGTCAACTACAGCCGAATCGCCTTCGAGTTCTACTATTCTTGCAGGTATCGCAAGACACATAATCTAACCTCGCATTTGAATCAAATGTTTTTTATAATATGAGCGGCTATCACAGCTTGCCCAATCGAAACACCGCCGTCATTGGCAGGATTGTCTTTATTTAATAATACGCGAAAAGAATTTTCGTTCAATAGCTTGCTTAAAGTACTGGTAAGATAACGATTGCAGAATACTCCACCGCTTAACGCGACAGTATTGAGTTTTGTGGTTTCTCTGGCCTGTTTAGCCATCGCCAGCAAGGCGACGCCGATAGTATTATGAAATTTTGCTGAAATAACCCCCGCGGGAATTTTCTTCTGAATATCTGCAATTAACTGCTTTATCATTTTGCTTAAATCCAACTGCACCGGTTTGCCGGCTGTCTCCATAAGTTCGAAATCATAATAATTTCTAACATTAGGTTCAATAATTGCCTCCAAGGCCATCGGAAGCTGTGCTTCGAAGTGGTTGAAATTGCCTAAACCAAGCAATGCGGCAACAGCATCGAAAACTCTGCCCAAACTTGAAGTTTCCACAGTATTAATTTGCTTTTCAATTTGCTCTAAGATAATCTGCTGTTTCTCACGATTTTGTTCGATTTTATTTAACAGCCAGCCGAATTCCATGAGATTGAAACATCCGCCGTATGCTTGTTTCAGAAGCCCCAATATCGGTCTTATGGGTTCTTTGCTTGCCTTGTCTGCGCCTGCTAACGGATAGTAGGAAAGATGACCAAACCTTTCAAATTTCTCAAGTGTTGCAATAAGGCATTCACAGCCCCAGATTGCCCCGTCGATGCCATATCCGGTACCATCGCAGGCTATGCCGATTACAGGTCCTGTAAGACCGTGTTCAGCTAATACTGAAGCAATGTGAGCCCAGTGATGCTGAACCTGGATAATTTTTGCATTTTGTTTCACGAGGGTGTATTGAGTCGAAAAATACCCCGGATGCAGGTCGCAAACCGCTATTCTTGGTTTGACCTCGAAGAGCTGGCGCAAATGCTCCACTGAGTCAATGTAGTGATGGTAAACTTCAGCGTCCTCCAAATCCCCGATATGCTCGCTGCAGATAAGCTGGTTGCTTTTGACAAATGCGAAGGTATTTTTCAAATCACCGCCCGCCGCAAAAATATCAGGGCCGCTTCGTCTTTGAATAAGGAGGGGGGTGGGGACATATCCTCTGGCGCGGCGAAGCAAAATTGCCTGGTCGTCGATGAAATGCACTACAGAATCATCTACCTGGCGATAAATTTCCCTGTCATGCATTAAGAATGCATCTGCGACCGACCCGAGTTTTTCAAGTGCCTTGTCATTTTTGCAAATTAGTGGTTCATCGGCAATGTTGCCGCTAGTCATTACGAGAACGTCGAATTTGTTTTCTGCGAAAAGAAGAAAATGCAACGGAGCATAACAGAGCATAAAACCATAGGAATTAACACCTTTGGCAACGGATGGAGCTATCTGTGAATTTTCTTTCTTCGGTAGCAGAACTATTGGACTTTGCGGAGTTTTCAAAATTTTTTCAGCAGCCTTACTGACAATCGCGTATTTTTTTATTTTCTCGATTGAATCGGTCATCATCGCGAAAGGTTTATGTTCCCTTTTTTTACGTTCACGCAGTGTGCTGACGGCTGTTTCATTCATAGCATCGGCAGCCAGATGAAAACCGCCTATGCCTTTTATCGCGACAATTTTGCCTGCTGCCAGGAGTTTTGCGGTTTCCGAGATTACTTTGTCGCTCTTTGTTTCAATAGTTTTGCCTTTTGAGTCCGTCAGCCAGATTTTAGGCCCGCATTTGGCGCACGCCACCGGCTGCGCGTGAAACCGGCGGTCAGTTACATTGGTATATTGTTTCGCGCATTTGCTGCACATCTTGAAAACCGACATCGTTGTATTCAGCCTGTCGTATGGAATAGTTTTGATTATCGAATATCTCGGCCCGCAGTTCGTGCAATTTATAAATGGGTACTGGTAGCGAAAATCTTTTTTATCACGCATCTCCCTCAGGCAATCCGCACAAACGGCCATATCCGCAGTGATATGCGATGAGATTGTACCTGTACTGTCGCTGGATTTTATTGTAAAACCAGCTTCATCTTTAATCACCGGAATATCAGTTGTCTGACAGGATTTGATGATGGCCAAAGGCGGCTTATCGTCCGAGTGCAGGCGGATTAGGAACTGTGATATTTTTTCTTCCTCACCCTGCAGCTCAATTGTCACGCCGTTTGTGTCATTATAAACAAATCCCGACAGATTAAGTATCCCAGCCAGCTTATACACAGCGGGCCTGAAACCAACGCCCTGTACCTGTCCTATAATATGTATTTTTTTCCTTTTTAGCAATTTAGACTATTTCCCAAATAACGTTCTACTTATTACTTTAAGCTTATGCTTATTTTACCTTATATTTAGCTGTACTGTTCATTTTGTTTCGATAATTCTCTTGAATGCAAAAGCACCAGTATATAAGATTTATTATAGTGAATACTGCGGAACGGGAATTTATGACCTTATTCAATAGAATTTCGAGTGCTTTGCCGGTTTTGATTATATCGACATCTTTATTTTTACTTGTTCCTTTTTCATCCTGCAGCTTGTTGAAGAAAGTATCTTTCAAGTCTCAAACACCATCTGACGGGATTGACTCCGCCAAATTAAGTGCTTCGCTAAGACTTGTACTTGATAATGCGTTTGCTGAAGTTGTCGGTACTGCCAGCAGCATTGCCGCCAATACGACGGACAGAAAAATCCGTGAAAATACATTGTTGTGGAAAATCCGTGCCATTAGTTCGTTTCAGAATATTTCTTTGGAATCGGACCCCCGTGCCGCCTTTCTCACGGTGTGGGCATCGGCTGTCCAGTTACGCAAATACCTAACAGTAGGGCAAGGCAAGGATATTTTCGGGCCGCAGCAGTATTTGGCCATCCAGACGGCTGAAAAAATCGAGTCTGATATTGTTGAACTTGGTCGCCAGTTTTTTTCGCAAAAGTGGATTGACGAAGCTTCAGATGATGTTGATGTTATTGCTGATTCGTTTACTTCGCGTGACCCTTATGCTGCTATGGACATTTCAGCCATTAGTGACAAAAAAAACGACATCCTGCGAATTCTGTCTGCGCCGCTCGGAGGCTTGCAAGGTGTTGCTGACACTCCGCAGGCTATTAATCGCTTTACCACCTCAACGCAGATTTTCAGTAAAATTATTCAAGATCTTCCTGAACGCTCACGCTGGCAGCTTGAACTATTAATGCTTGAATTGGAGTCGCTTCCAACTGTCGAAACTATGGTTCAGCAAATGGGTGAATTACAGAAAAGCATTCGGCAAATTTCTGATACCGCTAAAACACTGCCTGCTGAAACTCGTGCCGAAATCGAAAAGCTTCTTGTGTCGCTTGAGCATGCCCAGCCAGCTTTGCAATCGACTTTGACAGAGTTTTCTTCCGCAATCAGTAGTGCGAAGGGAGCTCTGGTGCAAGCCGATGTGACAGTTCTGAATATCCGCAAAACGGTTGAGTCGCTCGATTCGGTTGTTCAGCAATTTGCACAGGCTGCCCAGTCATGGGAAAAAACCGCATCGGAAGTCAGGGCGGCACTGGCCGATTTGAATACACCATTTGATGAAAAAAGCAAAGCCTTGCAGATTGGCTTAAGTGTGGAAGCTCTTGTAAATAAAGTTTTTATCCGTGCTGTAATTCTAATCGTTTTTATTTTTGTTATGCTGTATATTTATTCACGTCTCAAACACAAAACGATTGCCCCCAAAAAGGATTGAACTGTCTGCTGATGTTTTTTTGTCAAGTTGTGATTCTTCAAAAATTGCCCCAATTAATATTGTCAAAAAGTGCTTTTCGTGGTATGATAATTATGTGTTTGGGGCCATAGCTCAGTTGGGAGAGCGCTTGCATGGCATGCAAGAGGTCGTGAGTTCGAATCTCATTGGCTCCAGTCTTCGTTCGCCGCTTATAGTCAGGAGACTATCCTTGCGCAGGTCAGAGGCACATCAGTTGTAATTTAATAAGACTCACAGTTGGAATCTGTCGGGTTAGTACATCCGAGCCAGTTCTGGGCGAAATAAGCAAAATCCTCGAAGTTGACGTAGCAGTCATGATTGAAATCACCTGGCAGGTACTCCGTACCGGGGTCACCGCATTTGGCGGGAGGAGGCGGCGCTATATAGTTTTCACCTTGCGGATAAGGCAGTAAATCCGGCCAGGAAATCTGCTTGTTAATCGGTACGGGCGGTTCAAATTGTTCGACATTCTGGTCCTGTGTCATCCATTCACTGAAGTCCCACAGCTGTTTATCTGTTAACAATCCATAGCTGTGACCAAAACAAAAATTGCCAACCCACGTCGGCTCAGGTATATCCAGCGGTGTGAGGGTTAAAGTATGCTCCTCCGGATCCTGGAAATAGGAGTATTCCGAACAAAAACGATATTCTGCGATAGTGTTCTGTCCGCCGGGGTCGCTGAAAATACTGAAAGCGCCAATAACATAACCGCCGGAGATGTTTGGGTCGTTTGCGTCTCTGCACATGATTTCCGGTGTGTATAACGAACAGCTAAATCCGGATTTCAGCAGATTCGAGGCAGGCGGAGGGTAGCTCAAATAAGCATTTGTATAACTCGTGGCTATCGTCGTATTGTGGATATAAGGCAGCACCAATAGGCTGTTTATCGTAAGGCCGCTGCCGTGCGGCACAGGATTATCCGACAAGTTATAGCTTACTGAAACACTTTTGCGAGGCGATGCCTCTGAGATAACCGGTGCATTGGAGGTTTGCCAGTCTATCGTGGTCAGATAGGACAAAATATTAGCATCAGCGCCTACGGTATAGTTGAGTCCAATCGCGTTGCAATCAGAGCAGTATTGATGATTGTTATAAATTTTGTAAGAGCTTGCGACCTTTTGAATTGTCAGGACGTTTGGGTCGTTGGGGTCATCGACAGGGCAAAGAGTAACGATATGTTTTATAAATGGATAGCTGCCGGTGTTATAGTTTATGTACCACGCGTTAGCGCCAAGTGTATAATCATAGGTTTGAGTGTCACCGCCGATATCTTTGTCCGAATCAGTAACGATGAGTTTGGCCGGGTTGCTTGTCAGAGTGTTGGCATCAGCGCTGTCACCCCAGGCGGTGATAATATGCCCGCCTGTTGAAGTCCACCAGCTGAGACTTACGCCGACAAATTGACATCTGCGGAGCTCGTTACCGAGAAATTCAGGAGAATCATCGTTTTTGATGTTGATGCCCGACGAATTCGGGTCGTGAAGCCACGCTTTCTTTTCCTTGTAGCCGTGGACAGTAACACTTTTGTAAGGATTAACGCCGTGTACAGGTTTTTAGTTATGTACTGATATTAAAAAAGCCCTCTGGCCGATGGAATTTGTTAGACAAAAATAAAAATAATTCCATTGGCTA
>Ga0272448_1005178_pt1 | contig 14504 bp, 8 predicted proteins | sample YNPCB0191_FD_202220 | JGI IMG/M metagenome (GOLD analysis project Ga0272448, IMG submission 202220) | Hot spring sediment microbial communities from Yellowstone National Park, WY, United States - YNP-CB-019-1 | ecosystem: Environmental > Aquatic > Thermal springs > Hot (42-90C) > Sediment...
GGCCCCCTCTCCCACTCGCAAAGCTTGGGGAGAGGGAGAGCCTCCGGCGTCCCAGTAGCTTACACAACCAACGACAACCTCACACGCTCCTCCCAGCTCCCCTCTCCCCGCAGGTGGGAGAGGGGTGGCGAAGCCGGGGTGAGGGGAGCTCCCAACCGCCTCAAGCATCATACAAGGGTGGCGGAGCCGGGGTGAGGGGAGCTCCCAGCCCTACTGCCTCTTCCACCATGCAAGAGGCTCGGGTGGGGGCAACCAGTCCCACCAGTCCTGCCTAGCTGGGGGCCGAATGAGCCAAGCGAGCCGTCTGCTTCGCCCGCCCCGAGCTCAGCGCCAGGAGTGGCCGCTTGGCGCGGGGAATATAGCCCCGTGGCTTCGGCCGCTTGCAGCAGGCTTAGCCGGGTTACCCCCTTTGCCCGCGCTGCTGTATACAGAGGAGGAGAAGTATGGGAACTGGTAGGTTAGCTGGCCGGATGTTGATCGCGCTGGTGGTTTCGTTGGTGGCTGTTGCCGTCGTTGGCCCGGCCGCAGCGGTGACCAAGGGTGACTTGAACAAAGACGGAACGGTGGGGATTGCAGACGCGGTGGTCGCTCTGCGGTTGGCCGTGGGGTTGATGCCCACTACCCCCGAGCTTATCTCCATCGGCGACGTGGCCCCGCTCCCTCAGGGAGACAACAAGATCGGCCTGGACGATGTAACCCGGATCCTCCGCTTTGCCGTGGGCCTCCTCTCCGCCGACGAGTTCTTCCCCACTCAGCCTCCCGCACCCAAAACCCTCTTCCTCTCCGACTTCACCAAGGACACCCTGGATCAGTACGAGATCATAGACGCCCAGGATTCCTCGGGCGGGCCATCTGCTTGGTCCGTGCGCGACGGCGCCCTGGTGAACGACAGCAACATCTATGGCAATCCCGATCCTCCAGATGGGTTGGAGAACCCGTATACTGGCACCATGGCGGTGGTGAAGGGCGTCTCAGGGGCTGACTGCACCTTTACGGTGACCTGCACCCCCAAAGACGACGACGGCCTCGGCGTGTTGTTTCGGTACCAAGACGAGGGCAACTTCTACCGTGTGCTCTCCATCGTGGATGGCGGCAACGGAGGGCCCATAACGCGCCTGGATAAGTGGGAGAACGGTTCGTTCACCGTCCTCGCATCGATAACGGACAAGGTCTACACGCCCAATGCCTCCAATGTGATCCGCATCTGCGGCATTGGGTCCACCCTCAATGTGTACCTCAACGACACCACCACTCCCATCCTCACCGCTTCTGACAGAACGTACACCAGCGGAAGAGTGGGGGTATCTTTGTACGCCCTGGCGCCTGTTGCATTCACCCGCCTGGAGCTGGTTGAGGGCGAGGCCCCTCCGCTGGCCGTAAAGAGCGTCTCCGTTACCCCCGCCCAGGCCCAGGTGCCAACTGGCCAGAGCGTTTCGTTCACCGCAAGCGTGGACGCATCTGAGGGGCTGGACAAGAGCGTAGTCTGGTCCGTCGACGGCGGAGCGGCCTCTGGCACCATCTCCCCGAACGGCGTCTACACCGCCCCGCTGGTTGTGCCCGCCAACCCAACGGTGACGGTACGCGCCACCAGCAAGGCGGATCCATCCAAAAGCGCCACTGCACAGGTGACCATCACTCAGGGGACCAGTGCACGCGTCATCTTCGCGTCGGACTTCAGCAAGGATACGCTTGACCAGTACGACATCCTTGACGCCCCGGACAGCAGCGGCGGCCCATCCAACTGGATAGTGCAGGACGGCGCGCTCCAGCAAACCACCAACATCTACGGGCTGCCAGACCCAGTTGACGGCCTGGCCAACCCGTACACAGGCACGATGGCCATCGCCAAGGGCGTCTCGGCCGGAGACTGCGTGGTCACCATGGAGTTCACCCCCGACGACAACGACGGCATCGGGTTGATCGGTCGCTACGTGGACGAAGGCACCTTCTACAGGCTCGAGTCGGAGGTGGATCCAGGCAACGGTGGGCCCATCACTAGGCTGGAGGTCTGGAAGGACGGCGAGTTCACGGTGCTGGCCTCCACCACGCAGGTCACCTACACGCCGAACGTACCAAACACGTTCCGCCTGGTTTTTAGGGGGAACCAGATATCGGCGTATGTGAACGACCTATCCAAGCCGCTGCTGACGGCTGAGGATAACACCGTTCAGAAGGGGAGCGTGGGCGTGTCGCTGTACGCCACCAACGCCATCCGCATCGCCAACCTGATGGTGACGGAGTAGGCGGTAGGCTGAGCGCTCGCCACGCGCTGCGCGACTGCCTCCGGCCATGCACTTGTGCCGGGCCGGAGGCAGCCAGCTTCTTGCCACGTGAGGGTTGCACGCCCTTGGCGGAATATCGCCTGCTTCATGTAGGGCCGCCAGGGCGCGGGGGCGCGAAGATGCGTCGAATCGTTTGGGCTGGTTTCACCCTTATCGAGCTGCTCGTCGTCATCGCAATCATCGCGATCCTAGCCGCCATCCTGTTCCCCGTGTTCGCCAAGGCGAGGGCTAAGGCGCGGCAGGCAGCCTGTGCGTCCAACCTCAGACAGATAGGCCAGGCGGCCATGCAATATCTTCAGGACTGGGATGAGTGCTACCCCAGCGTCCACTCCCCTGGCACCATCCGCGGCGACCCCGTTACCACGCTCCAGCCGTACATCCACAATTGGGACGTGCTTTACTGCCCAGACCGGTACGACGAGCTGAACGGCCAGCGGCTGATGGGCTACGGCTACAACTGGGGCTCCGGCGCGGGGCCCAGCAGCAGCCCGGAGTCGCTGTGGAACAAGGGTGACGGGCTGGTGTACGCGGAAGAGACCCCGGGCGTGCAGGTGGGCAGGCCGGCCAGCGAGGTGGTAGATCCGGCGCACTGCTTCCTGTACGGCGACTGCAACGACACGCCGCGGCAAACCCTCTGGCGCGACTACATGGTGGCGCGGCACAACGGGGGCAACAACTTCGTGTTCTGCGACGGGCACGTGCGCTGGCTGCCTTACGTGTCAGCCAAGGTGAAGGACCGCACAGGGTACGCCGCGCCCCAGGTGGTGCCAGATATCACCATGTACACCTACAACGGGCGCTGGCCCTAAGCTGCCGTAGAAAAAGCTGCCGCTGCGTGGCCGTCGGCGATCCACGCAGCGGCAGTGATCACGGATCGGGGCTCCCGACCCCCCGGCAAGAGCCCGACCCTCGGGATTGGCGATGCTTCGGTCCCCCCAGCTAGCGTCGCCTTTGGGGACGGCTACCTAGGTAGCTCTGCGATCCTCTTGTTCACAACCTCCCAATCGAGGTTCTTCATGAACGCCTCGATGTACGGCGCGCGCTTCACGCCGTAGTCTAGCCCGTATGCATGCTCGTAGGTGTCAAGAATCAGCACGGGCACCGCGTTCCACACGCCGTATGAGTTGTGGCTGTCGGCTATGTAGTTGTGAAGCTTGCCGTCGTCGCGGTCGTACGCCACAACCACCCATCCGCGCGCGGCCATGGCCGATCCTTTCAGATCCGCCTCCCAGCTAGCATATGAGCCGAACGACTGCTCTATCAGCTGAAGCGCCTGGCCCGTCGCCTGGCCTCCCGCGCCGCCTAGGTTCTCGAAGTACAGCTCGTGCAGCTTTATAGCATTCAGCGCGAAGCTCTCTTCCACCTTCAGCTCGCGGATGTCACTGTAGGTCTGGTTGCCCTTGGATGGGTCCGCAGCCTCTAGCTTGCCTCGTATCTCGTTCAGCTTGTTGACATATCCTTTGTACAAGATATTGTAGTGCTCGTCAATAAGCTGCTGAGAGAGGCCCTCCATGCGAAGGCACGATTCCTTAAGAGGCTTGGCGATGTACTCCTGGGCCATGGCGTTGGGACTCCTTTCATGGGTATGTGATCTATCGCACACGTGGTTCCAGCCCAGCTTGAGAGGCCAGGATATCGTCGGGCTTCGGCGGCAAGCTGGGGCTGACGAGGGGCGCCTGCGAGTGCGAAAGCGGAATGCCCCTCATACCGGAACAGGTTTACCCCACGCTGCCAGCTGCTAAACGCGAGTTCGCCCCGCACAGGCGCCTGCACGCCACGTCACTTGCCGGTGGTGGTGCGCTCAAGCACCGCCTCCGTGACGGCATCGCACAGCGCCGACGCCAGCTGCGGGTTGCTCCACAAGCCCGACCAGACGTACAACACAGCTCCGCGGTTGCCCCCTTCGCCGCGCGGCTCTACCAACGCCGCTGCATCTCCCAGCTCGCGCCCGGCGGCGGCAGTGTTGGAGCCGGGCACCGCCCTCAGCGCGCAGATGGGCGTATACCGCGTGTCGCTTGGAAGTGCCGTCTTGTCCACCACCCATACGGATGGCGTGCTGGTTGGCAGAAGCACGCGGGCGGGCAGACCAGGCAGCACGCCTTGCCCAGGAGCCGCCACCACCGCCAGGCGCTCACCGGCCGCCAATGGCGAGGAGGGAGCCGTCAACGGGACGCCCAGGCGCGGCATAAGTGGCTCGTTGGTGCCTGGCGGCGAACCGATTGGGCGCCTCAGGGGGTAGGGCGCGCTGCTCGCCACCACAAGGAACCCTCCCCCGCGGACGTACCTCACCAGCGCATCCGCGGCGTCGCCCGGAGACCGTGCGGTTTGCGGGTATGTGTCGTCGCCTGCCAGCATCATGGCAACCGGGTACCGAGACGTGGAGAGGGAGGAGACCATGCTGGCCGGTGTGAGGTTGCTTATGGCGCTGGCAAGACCCGCCCGCCACAGATACCTGTGCAGCGGCACCCCTCCAAAGCCCGGGGGGAGCAGCGCCACCTTGGCCGGGTTGGCGCGCGCACCCACAGACAGCAGGTGCTGGGTGGCTGCTACGTCCGCGTTGTCGTCGTGCAGAGCGGCTGCGGCGGCGCGTAGCCCGGCAAGAGCAGCTTCGGCAACCGCCCTCGCGCCGCCCGTATCTGGAATGGCAGATGCGGCGAAAAGCGGCCCATCGCCGGGAATGAGGCGCACAACCCTTTTGCCCGATGGCACTCTTACCACGCTGCCTAGCAGCCGCGCCGTGAACGGCCGGGGCCATGCGCGCCACAGCAGGCCAACGGACTCGAGGTCTGGCGTAAGTAGGGTGCCGTCGTCGGCCTCCGCGCGTGGCGGCTTGCCAGACGCGCCCCCGTATGCGAGGTAGATGGACGCCGGCCCTACAACAGGGGCGGCAAGTGCAACGGCAGACGTTGATGCCACTAGCCGACCGCCCCGCTCCGCAATCCAGTACGGAACGTTGTACACGACGTGCAAGCCGGTCCAGAGCCCCGCCCAGGAGCTCGTGTCGGTCCAGTCTCGCTTCATTGGGAAGGTGGGCGAAAGCGAGAGGATGGTGAACGGGCTTGCGTTCGGCGGCGTGCCGGCCTGGGTTGCGGTTGCGGCGGTGGCGTGGGCGGCAACTGCTTGCGGGGCCTCCTGCCCGGTCGGAGCAACCACGATCTGGTCCCCGTCTCGCACGTTGCGCAGGTACAGCGACCAGATGGCTTGCGGCGGGCGGCGAATCTGTGCGCTTCCGCTCAGCTCGCGCGTGCGGCCGCCCCGAGTCAGCAGCACGCGCGCCTTGCTCAAGTCCACGAACGGGAACGTCACCACCATGTCGAAGTCGCCCTCGTGCAGTGTGCTCAGGGCGAAAGCGAAGGAGCTGTCCGGCGAACAGCGGTACCCCGTCAGCTGAGTATGGCCCTCCCCGCGGTCAAACGCGAGCGCCGTGCTCTGCCCACACAGCGCGCGCACCTGGGCAGAGCCCACCGGATCGAGAAGGGGGAGGGGGCCGGACAGGCCGAACGCGCCCCTCTGGCCGCGCTTGACGAGGAGCGAATCGTCGTATAGGCCGTACGCCTCGGTCATGCTTGAGCCGTGCGGATAGCTGGCGATGGAGGGGCGGTACATGTCGGTGTAGAGGAGGTGCCACCGTTCGAGGGAGCCGCGGAGCGCATGGGTTAGCACCGGGTCGCCGGAGTTCACTGCTACCATCGCCAACGTCTCAAGCGCCCAATTGACCTCGTTGGAGCAGGCGGCGCCGGCCCAATCGCGCCCGGAGTTTGGCTCCCATAGGAACGAGCTATCCAGGCCATCGCTGCGGTCGTTGTCCGAGATCCACATGGTAAGGTATCGATATGCGATGGTGCGGGCCAACGCCAGCGCCTGGGTCGCATCCGACGCGTGCTTCGGATCGCTGCGGAAGGTGTAGAAATAGTCCAGGCAGAACGCTATGGGCAGCGTGCCGCCGATGGCGAACGGGGAGGATGGCACGTCTGCGAAGTCCGCGCGCGTGTAGGCGAAGCTGCGGGACCAGGCCAGCACGCCCTGGATGATGGAGAGGAGCTCATCGTCGGCCAAGCTGACGTCCCTGAGGATGCCGGCGATGACAGGGGCATTTCGGTGGCGATATAGGTCCACCAGCACGCGGCCCACGTACCAGCCCTCGCCGGAGTGGTTGGTGTTGGCTGCCTTACCACCGTAGGCCGCCCCCCACGCTCCCTCCAGCGGCTTGGGCCACAGCACGGCCTGCCCAGTGCCTGTCGTTACCCGCTTCAGCTTGCCCACCACGTAACGGAGGTCGCTGGTGAAGGCGGACACCGCTTCGGGATTCGCGCCACCCGCTATGGAATCGACGAAGCCCTCGCGGTATTGCGCCCAGCCGATAAGGAAGCGCGCGTCCGGCGTCATCCCCTTGGTGTCCGCACCTACCAAGCGTGGGCCTGCAGGACCGAGGAGGTCTCTCTCGTGGTCTGCGCCTGGAATCCAGCCGAGGTCGTTGGCGTCCGGCGCTTGCGGCAAGAGGTCGCGGTATCGCGCCCAGAGGTACGACCACAGGAGGCGGTTGGGGTCGTCGGTGGAGGGCAGTTTGCTGCTGTAGATCAGCGTGCAATGGGAGGCCAGGGTCAGGCCTGGCTGGGGAAAGAGCAAGTCGCGGTAGCCCTTGCCGCCGCACGGGTACACCAGGGCCACGAACTGGCCGCCGTCACCGTGCCGCCAGCAGTAGGCGGTGGCGAGGTCTTTCTCCGTGTTGTCCGTAAGCCGCGTGCTCTGGAACTCCAGGCCCGCATAGGTGGCGCGTTCCGGCGCCCATAGGCCGATGGCGGGGATTGGCTGCGCGCCCATCGGCGAGGCGTAGCTCCAGTCCCTCGAGTAGCTGGACGCGAGCTCCGGGCTTCCGTTGTGGGGGTCGATTAGAAGCGGGAAGCGGTCCTCGCGAGGGGTGGCGTTGAGCCAGCCGGCCTGGTGCCAGAGAGTTGCGTCGGGCATATACAGGCAGAGGAAGTGGAATGGGCACGCGCCGGCCGCGGCTCGCCACTTCGCCTCGTCGAACCCGCGGAGCGAAAGGCGAAACGAGATGGTGGGGTACTCCTCGCCCTTGGGGAGGGAGATGGAGATGCGGCTATCCGGCCCGAGGGTTAGGCCGGAATCCGGGCGGCCCTGGAGGCCGGTGAACGCGAGGGCGATGCCGTTCTCGGTGGAGGTGGTGAGCTTGGCGGCGGAGATGAGCCCGCCTGAGGAGAATCTGATCGCTGCCACGCGGCCGCCCGCGGCCATGAGGTCGAAGCCCTGGTAGCTGCTCGCCGAACCAACGACGACGAACGGCCCAAGGTCTTCAGTGGCTGTTGCGGCCGATGCGGCGAGCACGAGGGCAAGCCACAGAGCGCGAAGCATGGGTCACCTCCGTTTCCCACCTGAGCCCGGCGTCCGGCAGCCACGCGCGGACTCAAGGGGATATACCCTCATAGGGATTAGGATATGATCGATGTGTGGTTGCTTGGCCCCTCTCCAGTCCCACAAGCCTGAGGAAAGCAACTGGGCTGCAACCCAAGCGGATGTGGGGGCGTTTGGGTGCCAGGCACCAGGCTGTTCCATCCGGTCCTCCGCTTGAGTACATGTCAATGGAAAGCCTCTGGCACCTCACCCACTCCTCCCAGCTCCCCTCTCCCCGTAAGTGGGAGAGGGGTGGCGAAGCCGGGGTGAGGGGAACTCCCTGCGCTCAGTTGTAGGCTAGTGGTGAAGGCAACGCCCAGTTCGCTTCTCCTAACCCCCCGGCCCTCTCTCCCACGGCGCAAGGTTGGGGAGAGGGAGTGCCTCCGGCGTCCCAGTAGCTTACGCAGCCGGCCACAACCTCACGCACTGCCTCAAGCTCCCCTCTCGCTTCCCCTCACCCCCCGGCCCTCTCTCCCACTGCGCAAGCTTGGGGAGAGGGGGAGCCTCCGGCGTCCCAGTAGCTTACGCAGCCGGCCACAACCTCACGCACTCTTTCGAGCTCCCCTCTCCCCGCAAGTGGGAGAGGGGTGGCGAAGCCGGGGTGAGGGCAACTCCCTGCGCTCAGTTGTAGGCTAGTGGTGAAGGCAACGCCCAGTTCCCTTCCCCTCACCCCCCTGCCGCCTCTCCCACGGCGCAAGCTTGGGGAGAGGGGGAGCCTCCGGCGTCCCGGTAGCTTACACAACCAACCACACCTCACACACTCCTCCCACCACCCCTCTCCCCGTGAGTGGGAGAGGGGTGGCGAAGCCGGGGTGAGGGGAACCCGCAGGCCAGGGTGTGAGAGCAACGCCCAGTTCGCTTCCCCTCACCCCCCGGCCCCCTCTCCCACGGCGCAAGCTTGGGGAGAGGGGGAGCCTCCGGCGTCCCAGTAGCTTACACAACCAACCACACCTCACACGCGCCCCCCAGCTCCCCTCTCCCCGAAAGTGGGAGAGGGGTGGCGAAGCCGGGGTGAGGGCAACCCCCCGCCCCCACTTGCACGCCAGGGGTGAGGGCAAACGCTCCCCCGGGCCTCGCCTAGCATCATCCATTATACGGGGGCAGGGGTGAGGCGTAGCGAGGACAGGGCGGAACTGGGTGCAGATGGGTATGCGTAGGCTGTTGGGGCGACGAGACGAGAGTAACCCGCCGGTGGCCGTGGGAACGAGGGGGCAGGTCCGGCGGGCGCGGGCACAGGCGGGCGACATGGAAGGCTGAGTCAACGGGCCAGTTAGGCACCGCCGCGCGACTCAGAGCAGATGTGGACACGCGGTTGGACGTGCGACTTATGGCCACCCTCAGTCGCCGCGAAAGGATGCACCCATGCGCACAGGCACGCCACCGCCGACGAACTGCTTGGTGTGCCTAGCCCTAGCGGAGACGAAACGCAGGACGCGGGCGGGAGGTACTTGCCGGCAGCACCTTCCCGCCCGTCAACCTCTGTGGGCCGCGCGGGAACGCCCTCTCAAGCGGTGAGGGAGACGGCGCTACGAGTTCATGTTCACGGCCTGGCACTGGAACTGGTTGAACGGTCCGCTTACGCATTTGAGGCAAGCCAGAGCCGTGGTCTCGAACATCTTCTCGGAGGCAATGCGGGGCTTCTGATAAGGCCTCTTTACGCGCTTCCCCTCGGGTCTCTCTCTATGCACCGAACTCACCTCCCGACTCGATGGTCTCTGCGAAAGTATAGCATAGCGGCCGACGGCGAGTCAACACCAAACGGCTGCCAAGGAACGCGGATGCCAGGTTCTGCCTAACTTTTGGCGTATGGGCGTCCCGCTGGCGGCCAGCGGCATGCTCACGCGGGGCTGGTGGCAATCTAGCGCCTACCAGCCAACGCGGGACCCAACCCACGCCGGTTTGTTGGCTTCCTGCTAGGGCCATACCTGCTCGAGGCCCACAGCCCTCCGGAGCAGCCGTACCACGTCCGCCAGGTTCACCTGCCCGTCGCCATACGCCCTGCCGTTGGTGCCAGGCTTAGGCGCCACGTCCGCCAGCGCGAGCCTATCGGCTGGCAGGGCGGCCACGCCCACCACGTCCCTCAGCAGCAGCACAACGTCGGTGAGGGTTATCTGCCCATCCCCGTTCACATCTCCGGGCACGCCCGCGGGCTTTGGCAGCTGGATTGCGCCGTTAACCACCAACGCGAACGGCTGGGGCCCCTGCGGCACGTTGGCGCCGCTCACCGTGATCCGGTAGTCGCCTGGAGCTGGGTTGGCAATATCCATGCCCTCAACGTTGTTGACGCTGTCCGCGCTGCCGTTTCCAAGGTAGGTCTTGCCGTCCGGACCGGTAACGGTGAGGTTCAGGTCGTTCACAAGCTGTTTGGCGGACTGCAGCGCCGCGGGGTAGTCGGTCCAGGCTAGCGTGATGCGCAATGGGACGCTGCTGCTGGTAACGGTGTAGGTGAAGTCTCGGCTCTGTCCAGTTGCGAGGCCGGCGGTCTCATCGCGGTAATCCACCGCGGCGGGCGCGGGCGGCTCCAGCGACGTCACGAGGTCGATTCTACCCCATCCCTCTTGGAAGTTGGGGCGGACCTTGTCGATCTCCTGGGTGGCGGGGTTATCGGTGCCGTACTGGCCCGGATACATGTCGTGGGCGCCGTTGATGAGGACCGCCTTGATGAGTGCGGCGCTGGGATTCGACATGCCGCGCTTCTCGACGAGGAACTGGCGGGTGAGCACCGCAGAGCCGGAGGCATAGGGCGCGGACATACTGGTGCCGGAGTCGTAGGCGTAGTTGGCGTTATAGGTGCCGAACTGGTAGTTGGCGTCCGGCGCCAGCGGAGAGCGATTGGATATGATGCTGGTGCCCGGCGCCACCACGTCTGGCTTTATGCGGCCGTCAAGGGTGGGGCCGCGGCTGCTGCTTGCGGCCATGCCCTCGGGGTTATCGCTCATTGGGTCGCTGGCAATCGGGTCGGCGAAGAAGCCCGCAAGCTCCCAGGTGTTGGCGCCCATGCCCAATAGCCCCAGGTACGAGGCAGTGTCGCCTCCCAAGGACCACTCAGGCCGGTTGCTTTCGCTGGCGCCCACGGAGATGCAGTTCTTGGCGGTTGACGGGCACTGGATGGAGCCCAGTTCAACCTTGCCCTTCGCCTGAGAGGTGAGCTGGGTGAACTTGTCGATCAGGTCGAAGATGCCGCCGCTACCGCCCTCCGGATCGCCGCCCATGAGGGCATCCAAGAGGGCCTGCATCGGGTCTGCGCTGGGGTTGTTTGGGTCCACGCCGAACACGGCCATGATGTCCTTTGCGCTTGCGCCGTCTTTGCCGTCGTTGCCCGCGCCGAAGACGACGACCATGTCAGGGTGCTCCCACACAAAGCGGTCCACCTGCTGAGCGTGAACGCCGTACTCGCCGTCTGGGGTCACGTCGTCGGCCCAACTGTTGTTGTGCACCCTTGCGCCCGCGTTGTAGGCGGCGTCGAGGAACGGGGTGAGGTCGGTCTCGTCCTGGAAGGCTGTGGAGGTACCACCGGGGCCCACGTCTACCTCCTGGATGACGAGAGAGGCCTCTGGAGCCACGCCTGCGAACGAGCGGGCGTACTTGTGGGTATCCGGGTCTGAGCCAGAGAGCACGCCGCGGCCGGCTAGGATTCCGGCCACGTGGGTTCCGTGCCCCTGCCGGTCGGCCCAGTCGTTCTCCTCGTTAAGGCCCGTTCCCAGCACAACCTTGCCTGCGAAGTCCGGGCTTAGCGTCTTTGGGTTTCCCGTCTCCAGGCCGGTGTCCATTATGGCGGCTATCTGCCCGGCGCCGTACAGGCCCAGATCGGTCCACACGGTGTTTATTCCGCCGATCGGGCGAGATCTGTCGTTGAGCAACTTGATTCCGGTGGCCGACTCGATCCACGCGACGGAATCGAGGGTGGCGAGGGAGCGAATGGCGGCGGCATCGCCGGTCGCCCTGAGCAAGAGGCCTCCCATGGCCGACAAAGAGACGCCCGCCGCCTTGGCGGCATCGAAGACTGGGGCCATAGGCTCGTTGGGGAAGACGGATATCACAGCGCTAGCCTGGCCGCTTGCGCTGGCGAACGCGGGCTGCACCTTGTTTTGGGGGGTGAGGACGCCGATCCTCTGCACAAACGGCAACGCTGCCACTTTCGCCAGCGCCAGCGGATCAACGCGGCACAGGAGGGCGTACTCCGGAATGTAGTCCAAGACGAGGGCGCCGTTCGCCTCCAACTGGCGTTTCTGCTCTTCGCGCACCGGTCCGTCAAGCTGCACTATGTAGTGGCGCTGAGGAGGGCTGGTGGCAACGGAGAGCAGGTGATTGACGGTGAGTGGGACAAACGAGCCCGCCTTCAGGCGTATGGGAGGCGCGGATGGGCTCATTGTGGCAGATGCAACGGGGGGGTGGGCAAACGCCGCGGCAACCAGCAGGGCGTTTGCCAGCAGAAATGACCATCGGTATCTCATCTGGCCGGCTCCTCGAGAAGGGCGGTTGTACGTCTGAGGCCGTGGTTTGGCGAGGTGGCTGGCGAGGTGTGTCTGTGCTGCCGACCGTGCCCGCCAATCCCACGTCGTTAGACGACCGATACACCGGTGTGTTCCCCGCCACCTCCCTGGTCACCTGCGGGAAAGGAAGATGGGGAGATGGGGTACGGGTGGGGTTGGCGGGTGTTTGCGCTCACCTACGGGTAACGGCATGCCACCGTGCGCCCCTCGTACCGCAGTGGGGGAGATGGCGGCGAAGCAGTGGTGGGGGAACCCCAAACGGCACGCTTGGCTCATGTCAACGCCTTGGGGGAAGAGGAGCCCCTGGCGTTGCCCATGAAGCCCCGGCGTCCCTTATCCCATCGAAGGGACGCCGGGGTAGGAGGCTGGTTGGACGCGGGCCTGCAGTTTAGGTTTGCGGGCAGGCCGCACGGGACGGCTACTTCACTGTAACCGGGATCTTCTCCGTCGAGGAGTTCCCCGCCGAGTCGGTAGCCCTGATCTCGATCGTGTGGTTGCCGGCGGACAATGCGTCCGTGGTGATCGTGAACGGCTCCTCCGGCGAATCGAACAGGCCGTCCTCGGCCGCCGCGGCCGCCCAGTCGCCGTTGTCAACCCGGTAGGAGATGGCGGCTATGGTCAGCTTCTTGCTGGTGGCCACGCCCTCCAGCGCGTAGCTTCCGTCGCCGTTCTGCTTTGCACTGCTCTTATATAGGAAGAGCTTGGGCTTGTCGTTCACCACGACGATCGGGCCGAGCACCTGCTCATCGGTGAGGTAGCCAGTGGGGTTGCTGCGCTTGTCCGACGCCACGATCTTTAGCAGGTACTCGCCGTCTGGCACCTGGGTGGTATCCCACTTGTAGGTGGTTACGGTCATCGGCTTGGGCGGCTCCTGCTTGGGGGCCGCAACGGGGCCGGTTGCAGGTTGGGGCTCTGCGCTGCTCAGGGCCTCGTTTACCACGGCCGGCAGCACGGACTCCAGCAGCTTGCGGTCCTCCGGCGACAGAGTTGGGTCGTTGGCTAGCTCTTGGTTCACCTGGGCCATTACCTCCGCGGCAGACGGCACAGGCTGCTTGGGACCGGAGGGCTTCGGCTGAGAGGGCGTCTCGGGCTTGGATGGCGGCGTGGCCGGCCTCTCTTCCGCCTTCTGCTCCACATCCTTCATCCGCTGCCACGTGGCGCCGTTGTCGCTCGAGTAGTACAGCTCGTATGTCAGGGCATCCCGGTCGCTGTCGGACGCGGTCCACGTGATCGTCTTTGTCCCGGAGATTGTGTCGCCCACCGACGGAGATGTGAAGGCGACGGTTGGCGGATGGTTGGCTGGCAGGTAGCTTATCCCGATGCTTTTGAGCGCCGGGGTAACCGCGGGGGAGCTGGATTCCATGGTGACGCGGTACTGGATGAACCTCGCGGGCGGGCTTGCGATCGGATCGTCGGAGGCGGAGTAGGCAGGGGACCACGGGCTCCAGCTTCCGTCCGGCTCGGAGCTGTTGCCTGTCCTCGTCTCCACCTTCAGCGAGGTGCCTTTGGGCACCAGCGCCTGCCACCGCACGCGTCCCCACCTGGCAAGGCCGCCCGCGTCGTGCACACCAGACTCGTAGGTGCCGCGCGTGGCTGCCAAAGACGCCTTGTAAACGGCCGCCGAGTTGCCACTCCCGGCGTACAGGGCGTCACCGTCATCGGCGAGGCACAGCAGCTGATCTTGGCCGTCGTTGTGGAGCTCCACCACGGTGTCGTCATCTGCGACGGCGTAAGCATTGGTTCCGGATACGGCGTATATGTGGTGGTCGTTCGCAACGATGCCGAAGACGGAGGAGCCGGTGGTTTGGAGCACCTTTGGGTTGCTGCCGTTTGCGGGCACCCTGATGATCTGGCCGCGCGGCCCGGTGCCCACGTATATGTCGCCGTTGGGGGCCACTGCCACGGCTGTAACCGCGGTGTCCGAGGTGTCGTACAGCACGGTGCGCAGTCCGGCCTTGGTTACGCGGAACACAAGTCCGTTGTCGCTGGTGCCAGCTATCACGCTGCCGCCCTTATCCACGGCCAAGCTGAGGATGTGCGATTCGCGTGAGTCGAGGAACAGCTCGCCTTGGCCGTTTGGGGATATCTTGAACAGCTTGCCATGGCTCCCGGTGCCAGCGTATATGTTGCCGTCGGCGTCCGTTGCCAGCGCAAAGACGTAATGCTCTCCCGTTTTGAACAGCTCGGATGCCTTGCCGTCCGGGGTGATCTTGTAGACGATGCCGTTTGGGGAGCTGCCAGCGTACAGGTTGCCGGCCTTATCCATGGCAAGGGCATGTATCTCCAGCTCAGGGGAGTCGTACACCAGCTCAAGCTTGCC
>Ga0272448_1005179_pt1 | contig 14502 bp, 20 predicted proteins | sample YNPCB0191_FD_202220 | JGI IMG/M metagenome (GOLD analysis project Ga0272448, IMG submission 202220) | Hot spring sediment microbial communities from Yellowstone National Park, WY, United States - YNP-CB-019-1 | ecosystem: Environmental > Aquatic > Thermal springs > Hot (42-90C) > Sediment...
CTGGGTAGCTTATGGTTTTCATATACCATGGATTGATAGAGAACCATTTATCACCTGTTTGTATTGCTTCGCAATTTGATGCTGGTGTTCTTACTATTAGTTGATTCATAGGTTAGTTTTTTACGTATTCATTCCAGGCTTCTTGGCCGGTTGGCCCTGGAATATGATAATAAATAGTTAGCTTGGCTCCGTATTCTGACCAGTAAATCCAGTCTTGAAACAAAATTGATTTTGTCGCTGTTTTGTTAGCAATTAGAAGTAAGGTTAGATAATTGTTTGCTACCCAGTTAGCTTTTGAGATAATTTCTTGTATAACTTCTTTAATGTTTGGGCTAGTTTTCCAGCCATAGATTATATTTGTCTCTTGCCATTCTGTAAAAGCTGTTGTTCTTTGTCTGTTGACTTCGGAGATAATATGAGGATTATCGCTAAAATTCTCTGAATTATTAACATTATGAGCATAGATTTTAAGGTCGGCGTCGCCTGAAGTTACCATGAAAAGTGAAAGAAAGGCAGAGTCTATGATTGCTCCCTGTGGGATGTTAACTTTGAAACGTAGTCCGGCGCAATAGTAATTTGCTGAAGCAGGATTTGGATCGCTTTGAACCATGTCATAGGAGCCGCTTGTTTCAAGTTGTCCAGTCCCGTTTTCCATGGCATCGTCTAGATTGTCGGCGATTTGAGAGACGATTTTTGTTTGTGGTATTGTCCCTAGATATTGCCATTTGGCTACTGCTTGGGCGATTATATCTCGGTGATTTATTTGATTGGCCGTTTTTGGGTCATGGGGGCTTTTGCGAATAAAGACAGCAGTGCCTGATGGCCTTGTTTGAAAGGTTAAGGTCTTGCCAAAGGTTTTTCTGGCAGATAGAGAAAAAAGCGGTCCCGTGACTTTTGGCATTTGTTTTATTATAACTCTTAATTTTTCAAGCGTCCAACGGGCAAAACAGGAAAAAGCCAGACTACGAAAGCGAGAAGTAGAGGATGGGGATTTGTTTTTTGGTCCCGCCCGTTTCGTAAAACTTAAATTTTGACGAAGGGGGCGGGCGAAGCCCGCCGCCCGTCAGGGCGGCAACAGGCGCCCTAAGCCAGAAGAGATGAAAAAAACCCGCCATAACTTAATTGGGAAAACAGTCCCCAGAGGGAAGGTTGTAAACACCAGGAAGGCAGGGGCGCGCCCCCGCAGAGAAAAGGGTTCGGAAGTAGTAATTTCTTTTATTAAAAGAAAAAGGTTTTAAAGAGGAGCGGGCGCCCGTTTCGGGCGACACGGAGGCTCTACCATTTTACGCCACTTTTCTCAAGGGGGCTTGAAAGACGACCCTCGCCGCCCCAATCGGTTTATCAGCCCAAAGGGCGTCCAGACTTCAATTTACCCCCAAAGATTTGTAGGCGCCCCATAGGGCGCCCACAGTAGACTTTTATTATTCCACAGGGCGGCGGGGGAAAAACGGGCGGGACCTTTCTTTTTTTGTTTTTCTTTTGTTTTTCTTTTGTTTTTCTTCTACGCTTTCGGCGACCCCAAAAATCGCAGTTTTCTGTTAAGAAAACTAGCGACATCAGGGGTCAGGGGTACCCGACGAGCGGCGATTTTTGGGGTGGATATGGCGAATTCCGCTCTAATAATAGGCGATGGTTTTCGTTATGTGAACAAATTTTTGTTTTTTGAGGTACTTTTAAAATTTGAGGAATTCGCCGCTAAAATACCTTTAAAAAATGCGGAATTCGCCAATATCCAGCCGAAAGCGGGACGAGGCAAAATTTGAGGGGGTCCCTAAATTTTGCCGAAGTCCCGGCAAGAACTTTTCCCCATTTTGGGGGGTCCCAAAAGGGGAAAAGAGTCCCCCCCCGACGAGGACTAAAACTTACATTTTTGTATAGGGGGGATCGCCTGTCCGGCAAGGGGGGGGACGTTTCTTGCTTCCCCGAGCCGAGCCCCGTAGGGGCGAGGCGAGGGGAATCATGCGGCTGTTATGGCTTGGTGGCGTAGCCACCAAGCCAGCTTTTATGGCGTTTTGAGTGTGTTTTAAGACTTTATTTGCGGCTTTGGGGGTTGGGTATTCCACCAGACTATATTTGCCGTTATGGCGTTTTGAGTGTGTTTTAAGACTTTATTTGCGGCTTTGGGGGTTGGGTATTCCACCAGACTATATTTGCCGTTATGCGTTGTTTTGATAGTTGTGTTGTGTTATCCTTTAGGTTATAGATATGAAAACTACTAATTTTGGTACTATGTTGGTGGTTGAAGATGTTAATGGCTTGGTTACTCCCCTGCCTGGTCAGACTTTTATTAAAAAATTGGTTGAGACTATTTCTCAAACTAAGTATTCTCTTGATGTTATTCAGTACCAGTGGAATTTTTATCCCCACAAACCTAGTTGTCTTATACAAGAACTTAATCGTGCTATTTTGGCTAAGGTTGAAGATGGGTTAAAAGTACGTGTTTTGTTAAACAAAGAGGGTAGAGGTCAGCATCTTATGGCCATAAATATGGCGGCTAGCAAGTATTTAGGTGAAGCTGGTGTAAGTGTAAAGTTTGCTAGGACTTTTCCTATTACTCATGCCAAGTTATGGATTTTTGATGATGATAAAGTTATCTTAGGTTCGCATAATCTCTCAAACAGAAGCGTTAGCGTTAATAATGAGGCCTCTGCTCTTATTAAGAGTAGAGAAGTTGCCGTTGAATTTAAACGCTACTTTAATATCTTATGGGGTTTAACCTAGTATTTCTCTCTCTTTTAAATGGGCTATAAGGTGGCTTGTATTGCCTTTTGATGACATTGACGTTAAACTACGCCATGATTATACTCTTAGCCAGTTCGTGTTCTATGGTCGTTGAAATTTCGTTTTTGGTTCGTTAAAATAGGTTAAAGGAGGTTAAAAATGGATGTACTTTGTCTTTTATTATTTGGCGCTGGCGGGGCCTTTTGTAGGGATATTTTCAGAGATGGTAAACTTGTTTTACCGAAATTTGATAACGGATCCCTATATTTAGGCTTTCTTGGTGGAATTGTCATTGGCGCTTTTGTTGGCTATCTTGTTGATCAAAGCCCAACGACTGCCTTTTTCTCTGGGTTCGCTGGCTATCAGATTTTAGAAAACATTTTAAAGAAATCAGAGGTGAAATAAAAAATGGCTCGTGTTATGGGTATTACTCTGCCGGCTGGGTTAGAAATTATTTATAATAAAACCCTCAAAATGTACGATATTAGTGTTCTTTGTAATGTTGGTAAAAATCCCCGCTTCTTTCCTCGCGATAAAAAAATGACTCTTCGTGAAATTACTTATCTTTATACTATTGCCTATGTTTGGTCGTCTTTCTCTCAAGAGACAAAAGATGACTGGATGTTTGCCGCTAATGTGATAGGTCAGCATGGCTATAACCTCTATGTTCAAGATAAATCCTACCGATTAAAAAATGGGATCGCTGGGGATGCGACTCCCTCTTTATATCATCAGTATTTTGTTGGCCATATTAACATACATGCCCCTGCTTCTTCTGCTCTTATTGCCCAGTACAATCCTCATAGTGTAAATTTTCCTGCTAGCTTTGAGATTTGTTTTAAGACTAACCTTGTTGCTTCCGGTGCCAACCCCTATGCTTGTTTTAAATTTACCTGGACGAGATATACTTCTGGTCAAAACATTGACAGTGTTGAGACGATTGATCTTCCTTTGGTTTCTGCTTGGGATAAAAGAAAAAAGTTTATTACTCCATATTCCGGTACTCGTGGCAAGTGGATGATTGAATTAGTATTAAATGATGTTCAGGGTGATATTTGGTTTGATAATGTTTTTGTTCAGTATTCCGGTGAAATAAAAAACAATGATCCCTATTGTGATGATGTGGTAAAATGGTGGAAAGCAGTTCATTTGCCCTCTGGGGCAAAGCTTGAGAGTCTTTATCCTATAGGAGGAGCTTTGTAAATGCCAGTTATTTGTTGGGGAAATCTAGCTAAATCAGCTGACGACACTCAAAGGATTGAACAAGCAATCCAAGAATATGTTGATAGTCATAACGAAAACCCTAACGCTCATATGGGGTCTGACTATTCTTTGGGTTCTCATCGGCTCCAGACTCTTTTAGATCATCCCTATAATTCTATTAGATATTGGCATGTTTATGATGTTCATGCTGACTCAATTACTGCTGGGGCTTTGGTGGTTAAAGGTGGTGGCCCCTATATTGTTGTTCAGGATCAATCAGGGGCAGAAAGAGTCAAGATTTATCCGGAAGGAATTATTGTTAAAAATGGAAGAATTACTGTTCAAAACGAAGGAAATGTACAAATTATTGATGGTAAAGGACTCTTTGGCCAAAATGTTTTTATCAATGGGATAAGGTATTCTGGCTCATTGGGCGATATTGGTAATAATTGGAAAGATGTGCCTAATCTTTATCATGGTGTTTATGTTCCTCGTAGTGTACCTGTCATGCTTTTTGGAACTCAAAGAGGAGCTTGTAATGTTGCCCTCAAATCTTCATTTTGGCGCGCTTATGTTGATGCTGGCTCTATTATTCGACCTAACCCTAATTCTTCTCTTGGCTGGTCAATTTTCCATGAAGTTGCGGACGAAGATTATTCTTCTGGATTCATTGATTTAATTCTTCTTCCTCCTGGCTCCCACACGATTAAATTACAGGCAAGGAGCCAGGGGCCAAGTGAAACCCTGACTACCAGTGAAGATTCAGCTTTTGGTTATATGGTTTTAGGTTCTTAGTTTAAAAATGTTAACCGGTAAAGTACCTCTTGATTTTAGCCAACTTTATCCGCGCCTCTACTTCTTAATTGGCGGTGTTTGTCATAATCGTCTGCTTGATTGGTGGATCTATAGGCACTATGGTACTTTTACCCAGGTGGCCCGGATGTATTATCCGGAAAACCCGAGAACTCCTGTTCAGCAAGGCCACCGGTCAATTCTTTATGACGCTAACTATAATTGGCACCAGTTTGACGACTTTACAAAAAACTTTTATAATCAACTTAAGCGACCCGAACACATGTCTGGGTACAATCGCTATTTAAGCCTTTATTTAAAAGCTAATTATCCTATGATTATTTATTGGGGGTCATTAAAACGATCTGCTGGTCAAGATATTACGATTTCTGACTATTTTGCCGAGCCTTATTTTTCAGGTATTCAGAGGATCCGGTCGTTTTCTTCTTATCCGGCTAATCCGCCTTATGGGACGATAATTTATCGCTCTGATTTAAAGAGATTTTTTAGATTTCAAGAGGATGTAGGTTGGGCCGGCTTTGATGCCGCCGGTGGTCAGGCTTTTCCTGTTGGTTCTGTTTTTATTTCTGTTGTTTCTACTAATCCGGCTACTTTATTAGGCTATGGTACTTGGGTCGCTTTTGGTACTGGCCGAATGCTTGTTGGTCTTGATTCTTCAGACACAGATTTTAATACAGCCGAAAAAACGGGTGGAGCAAAAACCGTCACTTTAACCGTTGATCAAATTCCGGCTCATAAACATGATGCTTATATAACTAGAAGCTCCACAAACGGGAGCGACACGACGCAGGTGGCGCTTTCTACAGATACTTCTTCAACTAAAATGAATACTCCAACCGAAAACGCAGGCGGTGGACAAGCTCACAATAATCTTCCGCCCTATATTGTAGTCTATATGTGGAAAAGGACAGCCTAAAGATGATTATTTATTGGGAAACACTAGAAAAAAACGCAGGGGATACAAAAACAATTCCAGAGTATATGGCTTCTGACTATTTTCCTTATGTTCGCCGTGCTTTTTCTTTATTTAATAAAGTTAAATGTCGTGTTTTTCTCTCTGGTGATCAAACTGATTTAACTAGTGGTGTCTATCATAAAGTTTTATTTGATGATTACACTTTCAATCCTGGTGGCTATTTTAATTTTGATAATTCCGAGTTTAAAGTTCCTCAAACCGGTTATTATTTGATTACAGCCTCAATTTTACCGGCTCTTCGTACTCTTGGTATTGGGGCCCAGATTCGTTTAAAAGTCAATTCTAGTTTTCTTTCTACCCGTATTACTCGCGCTGTTGATGACAACGTTTTTAATCTTTCCTTGACTGATATTCTTTATCTTCAAGCTAACGACGTGATTTCTCTTTGGTATTATTTTTATGATCCTGGCCATCTTTCTACTATTTCTGGTGGCGAAGATGCCAGTTTGTTTGCTGTTCATCTTTTAAGTACCTAGTAATTACTGCTTGACAAGTTATGAATTTTTGCTCTATATTTTATGTTAAGAGGCTACCCCTAAGTCTCTTAACCCATTAAAAACTAGTATGGGGAGAAAGGAGACTAAAAGTCATGGCAAGATTGACCGGGCCACTTATGTCCCTTGACGCTAGCGGTTCTATTTTTAGTACAATCGTCTATTCCTCGTGGAAAGGGCTTAATTACGCTCGTTTGAGGGTTGTTCCTTACAATCCTAGATCTGACTACCAGATTGGGATTAGAGAAACAATCACCAAAGGTGTGATGTACTTCACCAAAGGCGACTATGTCTCTGCCTCTGCTAAAGTTTGGTGGAATACTTACGCCGAAGGTACAAACATGAGTGGTATAAACCGCTTCATGAAGTTCTTTGTTGATCTAAACTACGACGAGGGAACTGGTGCTTTCAAGTACAAAGGTATCCCGAGTCCTCAATAAGACTAAAGAATTTCTGGTTTGGGTCTTTATGCCTAAACTAAGTTTATTTTAAATGTTAAAACAGATTAAACTAGAATCAGGTGATGTGGTTGTTATTCATCCTGATGTTGTTGGTCATCTTTCCTATTGGATTGACTCCCTTTTTAAAGCCTCAAGAGATCTTCCTGATTTTGGTGTTCTTTCTGCTCTTATTTTAGATAGCGAAAAAAAGATTTATTTTCATGGTGGCTTTTTGACTCCAAATGCGGCTATCCCTCTTTCTTATGCTATGGGTCAGGAGTTCTATGGTCAGTATCCTGGTACTCGTCAGGTAGATTTAGTCCCTTTTTACTGCGCTATTATTTCTAAAAAGCTAATTGAAAAATTAGGTTTGCCCGAGATTTTAGGGGATGATATTTTTGAAGATGCTAATTATTGTCTTCAAGCCGAGGCCAATGGCTTTAGGATTTACACGACTGATAAGTTAGCTGTTGTCTATCAAGGCGGCCCTGCTAATAAAGCTAGTCTTCAGGCTTTCTCTCTCAATTTTACTCAAAAATCTAATTCTTTTAGGGAAAGGTGGGGGTCAATTATTAAAAGTCATTATAAGTATCCTACCCTGATGATGGCCAAAGTTTCTGGCCCGAGCGGTTTTGCCGGCGTTGCCCGTAATTATTTAAGAGGGTTAACGGATAATGGAGTAAAGATGTTTTTTGAGCCTTTAGACACAGTTTTAGACTCTGTTGAGCTGACTGGTGATGAGATTGTAAATGATCTCTTCCTTGAAAGAGGTGATATGTATATGCCCCAGATTATATGGGGTCAAGCTCCCTATTTTATTAAAAATTCTGGTATTTATAAGATTGGTCATTGTGAATTTGAGGCAACCGAGGCGCCAGAAGTTTGGATAAAGTACTGTAATATGATGGATGAACTTTGGGTGCCGACTAATTGGGATAGAGAGAAATTTAGAAAAGCTGGGGTCAATGTTCCTATCTATGTGATTTATCAAGGGGTTGATCCGAATTATTTTCATCCTAACTATGCCCCGATGTCAACTGATGCTAAAGAGAGTTTTAAATTTTTAGTTAATGCCGCCTGGTTTCCTCGTAAGAATTTGAGAAATTTAATTGTGGCTTTCCAGAGCGAATTTGACAAAGGTGAGGATGTTTGTTTGATTGTTAAAACCATAGATTTAGGCCTTAATAGAGGGATAAAAAATGAATTAGCCGATATTCCTTCTCATCCTGATAGCGCTAATGTTTATGTTAAAGAAGAAGAATTACCTGATTATCAATTACCCTCTTTATATACTATGTCTGACTGCTTCGTTTTACCCACCAGAGGCGAGGGTTGGGGATTGCCTCTTTTTGAGGCTTTGGCTTGCGGCGTTCCAGTTATTACTACAGGTTATGGAGCGCCGTTTGAGACACTTAAAGATAAAAATGGCAAGCCTTATCCGGGCGTTCATTTTGTTGACTATACAGAGGTGATGGCTACTGATCCTTATGTTTATATGGAGGGCAAAAAATGGGCCGAGCCGAACATGGTTCAATTTGCTAAAAAGATGAGATATGTTTTTGAACATCGCCAAGAAGAAAAAGCTAAAGCTCTTAAAACTAGTGCTATTATTCGCGATCGCTTTTCTTGGCAAAACGTCACCTTACCAATGGTTGAAAGATTAAAAGATATTTACGAAAATAAATTGGCTAAAAAATGACTGATCAAAAAAAACCAGTTATTAAATACTATGATGATGAACAAGATCCTATGTGGCAATCAGAGGTCGAGAAACTTATTCCTTGGTTAGACGGCAAGGGGGCAGATATTGGCTGTGGGATTAGGTCAATTAGAGAGGGAATTATTAGAGTTGATATTGATAAAAAAGTCGCTCCTGATGTTTTAGCTTCCGGCGACAAACTTCCATTTAAAGATGAAGAACTTGATTTTATTACCGCTATTCATAATTTTGAACATTACCCTAATCAAAAAGAAGTTTTAGCCGAGTGGTTGAGAGTTTTAAAAACTGGTGGGATTATTTGTATTGTTCATCCGGATCTTGACTATACGAAAAAACAAAAACCAAAGACTGATAATTTGGGGCTAAAAGAGAATCCTTTCAATAAACATTACCATGAATTTAATCAAGCCGGTTTTATTGAATTACTTAAAAAGTGGGCTGATTTGCCTTTTAAAATTGTTGATTATGGGGTTGCTTGCGGTGGTTGGAGTTTTTATGTTATCCTTAAAAAAATCTGATTAAAATGAGGTGGCTATTTAAGACAACAAGGACTCCCCTACCCTACCGCTTTTTTTTCTCTTTCTTCAGGCATAAAAAGAGACAGGTTTTCAAGTAGGGTAGGGGAGGGGACAGGTTGCGTTAATTATGCGGGTTTTAATCAATTACTGCTACCAGTATTATCCTTTTACGACGGCTTCTTATTTAGAGATGGCTCTTAGAGCCTATCCTGACATTGAGACTTTTAGGATTGGCGAAAACAGAATTCCTTGTGCTGATTTAATTATTAACGTTGAACCTTGCGAATTTATTATTTCTTATCCTGGAAAAAAATCTTGTTATTGGGAAATTGATAATCATATTCATATTGGTAGAGATGTTGATAAGTATCAAAAAGTTGATCATGTTTTTATTGCCCAAAAGCATTTTTTAAACCTTTATCCTAAAGAAAAGACTACTTGGTTGCCTTTGGCGGCTGACCCAGAAAAACACAGGCTTTATCTTGATGAGCCTTTAGAGTTTGACGTTGGCTTTCTTGGCAATGACACTTATCCGGAACGTCGAGCTTTACTTGAGCAGATTGGCGCTAATTATAAACTTTTGCGGTCAACGGCCCAACCTGGCGAGGAGTACTCGCGGATGTTTTCAAGATGTAAAATAATCTTTAATCGTTCAATGGATAATGATTTAAACATGAGAGTTTTTGAAGGAATTTCAATTGGCCGTCTTTTGCTGACTGACAAGGTTGACGGGATTGATGACTTATTTGAAGATGGCGAGCATTACGTTAGTTATAAAGATTGGAATGATTTAAATGAGAAAATCGCCTATTATTTGTCTCACGAAAAGGAGCGTGAGAAGATAGCGGAAACAGGGGCTAATTATGTACACGCAGAGCACACCTACCAGCACAGACTTGAAGCTATCCTCAAAACCTGTGGCTTCTATTAAGCCTGATTCGGTTTTGGTTGTTCAAGTTTTTACTCATCATAAGCAGTATTGCCGGTGGATGTATCCAAAGATTTATCAATCTTTGACTTATAAAAACAAGTACTGTGCTTTTATTGACGAAAAAAAATATCCGGAGTTAAATCGTTGTTCTACCGGTGAAGAACGTGCGGCTACTGGCCGCCAGATTGGTATTGACTTGGCCCGTCATGGTAATTTTGATTGGCTGTTTTTTTTAGATTTAGACACCGAGCCTGACCCTGATTGTATTGAGAAGATGCTTTCTTTAAACTATCCGCTTGTTGGCGGTCTACATGCGGCTAGAGGTGATCCGTGGCACGCCATAGGCCACAATTATGTTAGCCGTAAGACTTTGGATAGAGTTTGGCTAAAAAAGAGCGATTTAGAAAATAATCCGGTGGTTGACGCTATTTCAGGTGGCATGCTTTTAGTGGCCAGAGGGATATTTAGCCGAGTTGATTATTCAGGGTATATGGGGCCGCATACGATCCCTTTAAGATTTACCGCTGATGATGAATTTTTGGAAATTAAAATTTTTAATAGTTTAAAGATACGGCCTAAAGTCGCGAGTAATTGCTTTAGCTGGCATTATAATGATGACGGCAGAGCTTACCGACTTTGGGGTGAGGTTAAGCAATGGAGGCCATATTGAGAAAAAAAGATTTAACAATTATCATTCCTGTTTTAAATTGTTTTGACTATACTAAAAACTTAGTTTCTTATTTATTTAAAAAAACACCTTACAAAATTATTGTCATTGACAATGGTTCTACTGACGAGACAAAAGGCTATTTTACTAAAACTTTTTTTTATTCGCAGTTAGTATATATCCGTTTTGATGAGAATTTGGGGGTTGCCGCTTCTTGGAATTTGGGGATTAAGTACGCAATAAGAAAATGGCAATCAAAGTATTTTTTAATTCTTAATAATGATATTTTACTTAATCGCAAGGCGATTGACTTTTTAATTAGCGCTCTTTCTGCCAAAAAGGTGGTTCTAGCGTCCGCAACTAACGTGAGTGGTATAGTTAGCCGTCCCGACAAAGTAATTGGTCTTCTACCCCCCGTGAAAACCCGACTAACTGAAGATCCTGACTTTTCTTGCTTTCTTTTGAGTTTAAAAGCGATTAAAAAGGTTGGCTATTTTGATGAGAAATTTTATCCTGCTTATTTTGAAGATAATGATTATCATTATAGAATAAAACTTGCTGGCCTAAAGGCTGTTAAAACAAACCGCGCGCTTTTTTTTCATTTTGGCTCCCGTACGATTAAAGATAATGATGAAATTCGTTTAAAAAGTAATCTTGGCTATGTTGCCAATAGAGAATACTATCAAAAAAAATGGGGTGGTCTTCCTGGCCACGAAAAATTAAATGAGCCTGCCTCTTGATAATTTTAAAAAGATACTTGAGGAAATGACTCCCGAGTATAAGAAAAAATTGATTCAAGCATACAACGATTTTAGCCGGTTGAAATCTCTTTGTTCTGTAAAGGGATATATTGAGGTTTTGCCGAGGTTTCAAGGAATTAAGGTTTTAAAAAATACCCCTGAAGTTAAGGAATTAAAAAAAATAATTGACTTTCTTAAACCTGGCCATTTTAAATGGATCGCTAAATAGGCCCTTTTTGCCTCTTGACAAACTCTTACGATATTTGGGATAATTAGACTATATGGCTGATAGATTAACTATTTGGATGATACTAGGTTGCCTCTTCTTCTTTGGATTATCTCTTTTTGTTATTAACAAAAGATTAGATTCTCTTGAGTGTCAACGTTGCGGAGTGATGAAGTGGGAGGTTTGTTCTCAATTAAAATGTCCAAAATAAAGAAAAAAATTATTTTAAAATCTACTGGTGGCAAAAAAAACTATAAAGCAGGCTGGCGAGCCGAGCATAGGGCTATTGATCTTTTAAAGTCTTATGGTTATATGGTTATCCGCTCTGCTAAGTCCGGCGGGCCTTTTGATTTAATTGCTTTTAATGAAACGCAGTTTGTTTTAGTCCAGGTTAAACTTTGTCAACATGGGAAATTACTTTCTTATAAGAAAACAAAAGATGATCTTAGATCTATTGCTGTTCCTCTTAATTGTAAAAAAGAGCTTTGGGTTTATGAAAGACGATTTGGTTGGCACCATTTTAGCTTATGATTTATAATTTAGTTAAAAGTAAAAAATAAATGAAACCTAAAATTGATTTACCATTTGAAGGGAATTATCCGATTAGTTTTAAATTTGGCGCGGCGCCTGATTGGTATATTAAAATCTTTGGCTATCCTCACAATGGCGTTGACTTTGCTTGTCCGGTAGGTACTATGATCTTGGCGTGTGATAATGGCAAAATTACTTATGCCGATTCTGTTCCTGATAGAGATGGTATAGGAATAAATATAGGCCATAGCTGGGGGATGAGCCAGTATTGGCACTTAAAAAAACTTCTTGCTACTTATGGGCAAGTTGTAAAAAAGGGCGATGTTATTGGTATTTCTGGTGATACTGGAATTTGTACTGGGCCACATCTTCATTTTGGTACCTTTAGACCTGAAGACTCCCCACAAGGCATGCGTGGATGGGCTGACCCTTTAAATTATATTATAGGTATAATTCCGACTCCTGTTCTTAATCCGATTGCTCCTCGTTATTATCGTGTTCAAGTTGGCGATACTCTTTGGAAAATAGCTAGTAAATTTTATGGGAATGGTATTTATTGGTCGCGAATTTTTGAGGCAAACCGTAATGTTATTAAAGATCCTGGCTTGATTTTTCCTTTTCAAAAGTTGCTTATACCATGATTTAAAATTGTCTTATGGGTAGATATGCTAATCATCGTAGAATTCTTGAAAAGAAACTTGGCCGTAAATTAAGGCCTGATGAAGAATGCCATCATAAAGATCACAATCCTAAAAATGGATTTCCTGACAATCTTGAGGCTTTGACAATCAAGGAACATAAAATTGAGACATTTAGAGGGAAAAACGCGCTTAGATTATTTAGAAAAAAGAAAGGAGTTTAAAAATGGAAGGCCATATTGACTTAAAAGAAAAAATTATTGTTTTTCTGGTTGCCGCTCTTGCCGGCTATCTTTCTGGTCTGATGATTTTAGAAGTTATTGAAAAATTAGTTGTAAAGTAGGATAGGGGGTGATTAATGTGGATCTGATTGATTGGGCTAAAAAGCATAAGATGTACTTAAAACTAGAAGAAGACGAACCAGTCGTTTGTAAATTTCTTGGCTATGAAGAATTTGTTGATCACGATAACGACGACAAAGATAAGATTCGCTATTTTTTAGAAGTAGGCGGGGATGAGAAAGTTTTAGAAAGTCAGAGTATTAGTTTAGCCGAAGAAATGGGAAAATTTAAAAAAGGTGATTTTGTTAAAATCACCCGAACTGGTAAGGGCCGAAACACAAGATATGAAGTTAAAGGCATGCCCTCGCCTGATGTTGAGCTTTCAAAAAAGGATTTAGAAGATGTTGATAAGGCTTTAAGCAAAGATGAGTTTTTTTGATTGTCAATTATTATTTTTTATTTATTAGATATTTGTAAACATGGCTGAAACACCTAAAGAACGATTTTTAAGACAATTAGAAGCTCTTAAAAGGAAAGATTTTAAAGAGGTGGTACGGATTGGAAAAGAAGCTAGAGCAGAACTTGACGAAAAAGATATTATTTTAAATTTAGACGGGGCTAGGTAGCAAGCCGCTTCCGTCTTTAAAAAAGAGCGGCTGACCGGGCTATCGCCTACGGCGATCGTAGAGTAAAACTCTTATAAGTAAAAAGACTTTATCTTGTTTTTCCTCTTCGCGGGGGTTTCTAAAGGGGGGTCGCAAAATAATAAACGAACCTACATTGTGCGACATCTTTCAATGATTAGTTTTAGACGCGCGAACTCTTAACATTTTTTATATAGGTGGTTTTTTCTTTTTTTTACCAGAGGGTTCCGTCCGGTAGTTTGTATTGGTTATATCCGGCTTCTAAGTTTTTTATAGCTTGTTCCATAAAACAATGATAGCCAGAATAGGCTTTTTTATTTGGGTGATATTTTGGGGGGGTTGATAAAGGATTGTAGTTTATAGTTAGTTTTGCGCATCTTGTTGGGTCGTAGGCATAGCCAAACCAGATTCCAAAGTCTTGTTCATCTGTATTGGCAATAAAAAGTAAAGTTAACCAATTATTTGCCGTCCAACCTGGTCTTGAGATAATCTCTTGAATAACGCTTTTAATATCCGGTGATGAATTTACCCCGCCCCCTGGGATATATTTGTACCAGTTGACTTTAGCGGTTGTTCTTGGCCTCAAGTTTATTTCTAAAACACTTGGTATATCTACAAAGTCATCTGAATTGTCGGCGGCGTGAGCATAGATTTTGCCATTGTAAAATGTTTCGGCACCACCAGAGTTAAGCTCCAGATAAGCAGATTCTATAATTGCTCCCTGGGGGATATTTATTTGAAAGCGTATACCGGCGCATGTGTAGTACGCAGAGGTTGTATCTGGGTAGCTTATGGTTTCCATATACCATGGATTGATAGAGAACCATTTATTACCTGTTTGTATTGCTTCGCAATTTGATGCTGGTGTTCTTACTATTAGTTGATTCATAGGTTAGTTTTTTACGTATTCATTCCAGGCTTCTTGGCCGGTTGGCCCTGGAATATGATAATAAATAGTT
>Ga0272448_1005180_pt1 | contig 14501 bp, 12 predicted proteins | sample YNPCB0191_FD_202220 | JGI IMG/M metagenome (GOLD analysis project Ga0272448, IMG submission 202220) | Hot spring sediment microbial communities from Yellowstone National Park, WY, United States - YNP-CB-019-1 | ecosystem: Environmental > Aquatic > Thermal springs > Hot (42-90C) > Sediment...
CGCAAAGAAGTATGGAAACAACCGTAACAGAATTCGGCGTTACTCTGGTGAAGTTCGCCAGCAGGTAAACGATAGGCTCAGCTATGGGGTCGAAAATCAGTACAGTAATCCAGGCATCAACTGACTTCGAAGCGGTGCGTACCCGGGACATGGGCCATTTTACGTTATGACGCTTCAACTCTTGTCCAATCTAGGGAGTATCAAGTTGTGCCAGTTGCCGGGCAAGATAGTCCTCTGCCAATGGCACGGCATTTAGTATGGTATAGCGCTCCGGCCGCATCCTGGGTGCCTCTTTGGTGACAGCAATCACCTCCGTCAGAGTAAAACCGAATTCCTTGGTGGTAACCGGCAAGCCAATCGAACGGAAGATCGTTACCAGACGCGAAATATCATTGCCCCTTAACAGTTCCGCAATAAGGGTTCCAAAGGCAACCTGCGTACCATGTAAAGTACGCCTCTTAGGAAAGAGGTAGTCAATGGCATGACTGAATAGATGCTCTGAGCCGCTGCAAGGCCGACTGTTCCCTGCCAGCATCATAGCGATACCCGAAACTACCAGTGATGCCCCAAGGCGCTTCAGGAAGCCTTCACTGGCCACATCTTTGAAGCCATAGCCCATTACCGACTCAACTGCCTGGGTAGCGAGGATGGCGGCAAAACCGTCGAACACCTCGCCCGTCTCTCGATGCGCAAGCTCCCAGTCCGCCACCGCTGAGATATTGGAAAACAGGTCGCCGACTCCTGCCGCCGTCATTGCGGCTGGAGCGCCCCTAATAACCTCGGTGTCAATTACCACTCCTACAGGCATGGGCGCACCGAGCCTTCTCCTCATTTGTCCGTCTTCAATGACGCAAACAGGCGAGCATATGCCGTCGTGTGACAGGCTTGAAGGCATTGATACGTAAATTGCTCCAGTCGCCTGTGCGATAAACTTGGTGGCATCGATAATTGTACCACCGCCAAAGGCAATAAGAAGTGGTGGAACCACAAGTTCAGACAACTCAAGTATTTTCTCACGTACTTCTCTAATCTGCGCTGACTCGACGTAGATAACTTTAGAGGCTGGCAAAGAAGAGATCAAAGCAGAGTACTTGTTATTCAAATCTTGATTGGTAACAAGGACAACCTGTTTATCATTACCAAGGTGATTAAGCAGAAGATTCCGCGCCGCCTTAGCAGCCCCCTTCTCTATAACAACATAGCGCGGCAACTGTCCCTGGCCACTGTTCATATCTTGAACTCACCGGATGTAATCCTTGCCACCGCCCTGCTGAAATCAATTTCTGTGTCAATCTCCTCCCAAGCCAGTCCAGCCACGTCCACCAAACCGATGACCTTATTTGTACAGAGCCGGTGAAAAGCCGCCTCATAATACTGATTAGGGTCATCATTGATAACTTCCGTCAGACTGTCCCGCAACTCTCTGACATCAGACGAACTGATGACGGCGATACCAATGTATTCCGCATATGAGACAGCGATGTCAATATTCTTACTTAAGCCGAGTAACCTGTAACCATCACTGGCTACTTTCATAGATTCCTGGTCAAGACGGACTGAGCTATCTATTGCGAGAGCTGTGCCATGGTGGGCAAGCATCTTTCCCAGGATACGCTGGTCAAACACGACGTCACCATTTATCAACAATACATTATCACGATTAACGCTTTCTAAAGCTAATAATAGAGAATAACAATTATTCTTTACAGCGAAACTCTCATTGTATTGCACTGTACAATGGACACCCAGTCTTGCGGATATTGACTGTGCCGCCTGTTCGAGTGTTAAGTGTTGATGTCCTGATATTACTAAAATATCCTTCAAATCCAGCCGGGCACAAGCGGTGATCGTTCTTTCCAAGATAGTTCTATCACCAAGAACAACAAGAGGCTTCGGCAGACCATTAGTTATGGTTTGTAATCGACGGGAAAGCCCGGCGGCCAGGATTACAACCTTCATTCTCCCCGTCCTGGTGAAAGTTTCGTTTTAATCCAGGTGCGGCCTCGTATCCGTGTGACCACAGCCGGCAGGATAGCAACCATGGCGACAAAGTTCGCGCCCAGATAAGCCAGTCCGATACCGACCAGTCCGAGACTGCCCACCAAAAAATATCCTCCGATAATGGTTGCCGCGGCCACGAACCCGTAAAGCACCATGATCTGCTTTGTGCTTCGCTCCACCCGCTTGATGCCGACGAAGAGTTCATTGAGCGCCACGGGAATACTGGCAAGGGCCAGAACGCGCAACAGCCCAAAACCCTCTACCGCATATCTTTCTCCAAACAGCGAAAGGATAAGACCGCCGAGAAATATGGCTATCAGCACCCCGGGGGTCAGAACAAAGAGTATGAGTTTCCCGGCCTTCACCACCTGCCTGCCCAGTCCTTCCCTGTCTGACGCGACCTCGGCCACGACTGACAGCCCGGTGTAGTAAGAAAAAGAAAACAGCAGGTTGGCGATCATCCAGCTTGCGTAGAAATAGGCGCCCACATCAGGGCTGAGGATATTGACAACGACAATCGGCAGGAGGTAGACAGGAAGCAGGCGCAGGCCGTCTCCGAGGTAGTTCCCCATGGAAAAGCGGAATATCTTTTTGATGGCCTTCATTCGCAGGGCCGGTTGGGGGCGGTAACCCGGTAACAGCCTTGCGATAAGGTAAAAGGAGACTGCATCAGCGATGATGAAGGCGGCTACGAACGCAACGTATATGCCGGACACGCCAGCCGGATACATGGCGATTACCAGAGGAATCCGCAGGGCGAACAGCAAAGCCTGTATCAGGGTGAATTGAGCCGAGCGGAGAGCAATAAAAATGCTGGTCTGCAGGGTGAAGAGACTGTTGGATACAGCTACCAGAATAAAGATGATGGCGGTGGACGCCTGCTGAAGTGATCTCAAAGCCGGCGACCAGACAGCGACGCCGGCAACGAATATGATCGCCAGTGCCGCCGAAAGAAAGGCCGCAATGCCGGCGCTGGAGTTGATGAGACCCCGCCGGTCACCCTCTTCAGGCAGGTAACGGATGATGCCGAACCCGAGCCCGAGACCGGACAGGGTGACCAGAAGGCTGACGGTGGAAATCACCGCTGTAGCCACGCCGACATCTGCCGCAGGGTAGAAACGCGCGGCTACGACCCATAAGACGAAACCAAAGAAGGCACCCAGAGCATGGGCCAGGGTCAACAGCAGGGAGTTGCGGTGCAGGGAATCACCGGCGGCCTCTTTGACAAATGCCCAGAGCCTAACAGCTGAGTCAGTAATTGTAGCCCTCGCAGTAAAACGTAGACAGCCCTGTCATGAAGCGGGTCTACCCGGGTGTGACCGCACATTGTATTAGACATTGCGAACGCCGGTCAATAACCGATCAATACCCACCGGCATCTCATATGAAGCAGGCTTCTCTTTTCACCACCTTGCCGTCAAAGCGTTCCGGTGACAGGTCCGACAGGGTGGTGCGGTCAACCTCCTTGCCGAGAATCAATTCAGCAACAAGCCGACCCATCGCCGGAGAATGCATGAAGCCGTGTCCGCTGAAGCCACAGGCTACGTAGAAACCTTCGATCCCCCTCACAGTGCCGACGAGTCCGTTGTCGTCGGGCGAGTCCTCGTGAAGACCGGCCTGTGCCCGGACAATTCCCGTGCGCTCGAGGATGGGCAGACGATGTGCGGCGGCTTTCCCCAGGGCGCCGTTAAGAAAATCCCAGTCCACAGAAATGTCGAAGCCCTCCGGCTCGTCAGGGTTGCGCATACCGAATATCAGAGAGGGGCCTTCTCTCCGAAACCAGAAACCATTATTGAAGTCAACCACCATCGGCAGGTCACGGCGCATCTCATTGGCAGGAACAGGTGAGGTGACGAAAATGTGCCGCCGGGAGGGACGTACCGGAAGTCTCACACCGGCCATCCTGCCGATGATGGCCGCGTAAGGTCCGGCGGCATTGACCACTACAGACGCGTCAAAGGTGTCGTCAACGGTCGCCACCGACTTCACCTTCCCACCGGCAACGCTGATAGCCGTGACTTCCACGCCCTCCAAGATCCTGACGCCGTTCCTTTTCGCGGCTGAGGCAAAACCCTGGACTACCGAGTAGGGGTCAGCGTAGCCGTCATCCGGACAATAGGTCGCTCCCGTAACATCGTTGATGTTGAGCTGGGGAACGAGCCCTCTCGCCTCCTGTGGAGAAAGGAGGTGAACTTCCACCCCGAGCTTTCGCTGCATTTCCACGTTATGACGGAAGTTGTCAAGGCACTCATCGGACGTCGCCAGCATGAGATACCCGTTTTGCCGGAAGTCGGCGGTATGGCCGGTAATTTCCTCGAAGCATTCAAAAAAGCGGACGCTCTCCATGGACAGCCTGACATTGGTCTCCGTGGAAAACTGCTGTCGGACGCCGCCGGCGCATTTACCTGTGGAACCGCAGCCGATGGCATCCTTCTCCAGCACCAGTACATCACGGCAACCCATCCTTGACAGGTGATAGGCAATGCTGCAACCGATAACACCGGCACCAATGATGACCACCTGTGCCCCGGAAGAGCTCATGACTGTTTAATATAGCCCTTCTCGACCATGTAGTCTTTCAGCGCCTCGCGCCACGGCCGCATGTCATCCATGCCTACAAGACGCAGATGATAGTTGTCGAGCGCTGAATAAGCCGGCCTGGCAGCCTTCTGAGGATATTCAGCGGTGGTAATGGGCAGGACCTTTGCTCTGGAGCCAGAAAGCGCGATGATCTCTCTGGCATATTCGAACCACGAGCATACGCCGTGATTGGCAATGTGAAAGGTGCCATAAAGGTCGGTCTGTATCAGCTGGGTGATTTTTTTGGCAAGCTCTAATGTGTAGCATACCGTCGTAACCTGGTCGGCGACGACTCTTATCTCGCTCCTTTCGTGCCCCAGCCTTACCATGGTGTCGACAAAGTTACCGCGTTTCCCCCGTGGACCGGCGACTCCGAAAAGACCGCAACTTCTTACGATAAAATGTTTGAGACATAAGTGTCGGACTGCCAGCTCGCCGGCGACTTTGGAACGTCCGTAGACATTGACGGGGCCTGTCTGGTCAAACTCCGTATATGGGACAGTTCTGGGGCTGGCACCAAAAACGTGGTCAGAGCTGACGAAGACAACCTTGGCGCCAATTTCCTGGCATACTACAGCCACATTGCGGGCACCGATGGCATTTACCGCGAAGGCTTTGTCCGGTTCCAACTCGCATTCGTCCACGTTGTGGAACGCGGCGGTATTGATCACCACATCCGGATGTACCGGTAAGATGGCCCTTCTAACCGAAATCATGCTGGTAACATCTATGTCTGTTTCGAGAAGCCGGACAAGTTCGAAACCGTCAAGCTTGCGACAGAGGTCGGTACCGAGCTGACCGTCGGCCCCTATAACCACAACTTTCACGATAATATCCTACAGGACCTTACCCGTCCTTTTGAGTCGGTCTTCAACATCTACCAGCAGTTTCATCCACCGCATGTTGTAATAGATGGGATGGTCGAAGTCCCGGCACTGTCCCTTCCGGAGAGCTTCGACGATCTCCTTAACGCCATCCTCAACCGATATCGCCGGAGTGAAGCCGAGAACACGTGTCAATTTCTCGCCGCTGGTTCGATAGCTGCGGTCATCAACCTGGTCATAGTTGACATCCACTTCAACCTTCATGCCAAGGTCAGCAAGCGCCCGTCTGACCCGGTGGGCCAGCTCCAGGATGCGGTAGTTTTTCTGGACAAGGTTGAATATCTGGCCGCGTACCTTTTCCGGCGGTGCCTCGAGACACCGGATATGGGCTTCAGCAGTATCCCTGACATGTACGATAGGTCTCCACGCCTCGCCGCCGAACCAGACATCGAGACGACCGGTCTTGAAGGCGTGCATGACAAAAGCGTTGACCACCAGGTCCCATCGCATACGGGGTGAATAACCAACCACCGTAGCCTGTCGCAGAATCACGGGACAGAAATTCATGTCAGCCATACTCTGCAATTCCAGGTCGGTGTCCAGCTTCGATTTAGCGTAATCGCTCTGCGGATTGGGAGGGAATGTCTCATCGGCCAGCCCCTCCGTGTGAAAACCATAAATGGCGCAGGTTGAAGCAAAGGTAAACTTTTCGATGCCGCGCTCCTTGGCAGCCCTGGCCAGCTTAATCGAGCCTTCGTAGTTAATGGTGCGGGTAGCGGTGGGGTCGAATGCGGCCGTTGGGTCATTGCTCAGCGAGCCAAGATGAATTACGCCGCTGACTCCATCCAGAATACCGGGATCGAAACTCCTGACATCCCCGGCGAGGAATTCAATCCTGTCCCGGACCGGCTTTAGCGCTTCATCACCAAAGTAAAGCTTATCGTAGACTCTTACCTGGTATCCACGCGCGAGGAGCATCGGGACCAGGACGCTGCCGATATAACCGCAACCCCCGGTGACCAGAATTCTCTTGTTCAAGCAAGACCTCCTTAAGAGTCACTTGTGGGGCGGGTAGAACCAGTCCCATGGCCGGCCGGCCCGCGGATCGTTCCTGTTGCCGTTTATTTCCAGCGGTACCAGCGAGGGGTCGTTCCAGGGGCGCCGCTCTTCGTCAGGATTCCTGTAATCGTAGAGCCGGTTGACAAAATACACCGTCAGCGAAGGCTCTGAGCTTACGGTCTTTGTCCCGTGCCAGTAGTGGCCCGGAATGCGGACAAGGGTCGGCTTTTCCCCGCTGGCAACTACCTCGGCCAGTTTTCCGGTCCTGTCATCAAAGGCGCAGATTTTCATGGCCCCCCTGAGCACCAGGAAGGTGTCTACCTGGCCGCGCAGGTGCCGATGCCAGGCGCGGACCACGCCCGGGTAGCTGAAACTCAGGTTCGCCTGGACAACCGGCTCGTCGAACAGGTCCTTCCAGTCCTGCCGGAAGCCCTCGGCGAAGAAGCCGCGCTCATCGGGGATAATATTGACTTCCTGCGTCCTGACGCCCGGCAGAGAATGTTCCTTCATAGTCCAGAGTCCTTTCTTCGAGCCAGTTAGAATTCAACGACGGACTCGTCACCCAGAAAAAGCCTCAGGGCATTGAAGTTATTCTTGGCTTTCCTCAGGGCGCCGGCGCCGTTGCCCAGAACGCTGTCCGCCATGCGGTCGATTCGAACTATCCGGCAGTCCCGCATGGTCACGGAATGCTCCACCGACGAGTCCTCGACTACGGTCCCGGGACCGATGCTGGTAAACGGACCGATAAAAGAGTTTCTAATCCGGCAGCCCTCAGCGATGGAAACAGGGCCGCGGACCAGACTGTTTTCAACTTTGGCCCCGGACCTTACTTCAACCCTGCCCATAAGCTGGCTGGCGCCGTCGACTTCGCCTTTGACGTCAAGTCTCATATACTCATCGAGTACCACGCGGTTGGCTTCCAGCAGGTCGTCCTTCTTGCCGGTGTCAAGCCACCAGCCTTTAAGAATGCGGCTCTTTACCACTTTGCCGGAATCAATCAGCCTCTGGATGGTGTCCGTTATCTCAAGCTCCCCGCGCCGCGAAGGCTGGATGCCGTTGACGGCGTTGTGCACTTCGGACGAGAAGAGATAAACGCCGGGAACGGCGAGGTTGCTCCGGGGCTCCCTCGGTTTCTCAGCAAGCCTGACAATGTTGCCGTGCTCATCCAGTTCGGCAACGCCAAACATGCGCGGGTCAGGCACTTCTTTCAGAAGAATCAGGGCCTCCGGCCCTGTCCGCCGGAACTCGTCAACAAGGTCTTTAACGCCGCCCTGGATGAGGTTGTCGCCGAGGAACATCAGGAAAGGCGAATCGCCAAGAAACCCCCGGGCGGTCTTGATGGCATGGGCGATACCTAGCGGCCGGTCCTGCTCGATGTAGGTGAATCTGGTGCCCCATCTCGAGCCGTCCCCGATTTCTGACCTGATGATATGGCCGGTTTCCGGGGAAATGATAATGCCGATGTCAGCAATGCCGGCTTCGGTGACCTGGTCGATGACGTAGCCAAGGATAGGCCTGTTGGCCACCGGAAGGAGCTGTTTCGGAGTGGTGGTGGTGAGGGGGCGGAGACGGGTGCCCCGGCCGCCCGACAGCACCAGCGCTTTCATCGTACTCATAAAATCGAGCCAGGCCGGTACGGCACCTGATTCCTGCCTCAAGCGCTCCAGCCTGACCGTGGTATGTAGTATACTTTAATGAAATGCCTGCGGCAAAGCATACGCCACTGTTGACAGTCTGAGTGGGCACAGCGTCTGTTGAAGCGTTATAACGACCTGCTGGTAATTGATGCGCTTGTCGGCGTGCTGGCGGTGCTGGTTTCTATAAGCCAGGTGACCGCTTTGCGCGTCATTCTTGGCATACCGGCGGTTTTTTTCTTTCCCGGGTATGTCTTGACCGCCGCCCTGTTCCCGAAAAGGACAGGCCCCGGTCGGACAGAGCGGATAGCTTTAAGCATCGGGGCAAGCACCGCCGCCGTTATCCTTATCGGCCTCTTCCTGAACTACACCTCGTGGGGAATCACCATAACCTCGACATCGGTTTCTGTGTTGGTTTTCACGGTGGTCATATCCATTGTGGCCGGCCTGCGCCGCCGCAGACTGGCCGATGGCGGCCAAACGGCACCAGAGTTCGCCGTCAGTCTATCATGGTGGCGGAAGGCCGCCGGCATCGACCGGGCGCTGATGCTGGCCCTCGCCGTGAGTGTTGTTCTGGCGCTGGGGGCTTCGGTTTACGTATCGGCCCGACCAAAGCCGGGTGATGCCTTCACCGAGTTCTATCTTCTCAACCCCACGGGTATGGCCGAGAAATATACCAGGCAGATGGCACTGGGCAGGGAGTACGAGCTGGTCCTGGGCATTGCTAACCGTGAGCGGCAGGAAAACAGCTACCGGATTGAAATCAGGCTGGATGGCGTGCAGAAAGATGAAATCGGACCGGTAGTACTGGCCTCCGGGGAGAAACGTGAGCTAAAAGTAAAATATGTACCGGACACACTCGGGGACAACCAGAAGCTGGAGTTCTTGCTCTTCAAGACTGAGCAGAGCGAGCCCTACACCACGCTTTATCTGAGAATATACGTTAACCCGCGCTGATCCGCAGTGTGTAAGCTCCCCATTTTTGCGTCAGGGCACGGCGGCCTGTCGGCTGCCTGCCGTCTGGATTTCAATAACGCCGCAACCGCGCCGGCGCAGTTCAAAGGTGTTGAAGGCCAGCGCTTCGGCATCGTGGTTCCTTCCGGACATTATCACAATATTGCATTGCCGCCCCACGGTGCTTAATGCCTGAATAAGCGCCGAGGAGACCGGGCTCTGTCTGGCGCTATTCCTCAGGCTCTGGAATTCAACGTCGAGCAAATCGGCCAGCGACCGGGCCGGTCCGGTCCCGGCCTGATGCAGGCGTGAGATGGTGGACCTCAGTTGCATGACATCAACCGGCCCGAGGTATTTATCGGGTTTGGGGGAGACGATGACCTGCTGGGACAGCTGGAGCGTTCTGGCAAGCAGGGCCTCGGGTGTCAGTAAGGCGGTAGTCAGCCGCACCTGCTCGTGGTCGTAAGCGGCAACGGCGGCCGGTATTTTATCGTGTGCCAGCGAAAGCCCGGCGGCAATGATATTGTAAGCAAGCCGGTCGGCTTCCTCGGCGTCGGCGGCTACCAGATTTACCAGCAGGAGCGCCTTTTCCCCCCTGAGCTCGCTGAACTCTTTGGAAACCAGGCGGGCGAGCTTGATGGAATGCTTCCAGTCAACCATCCTCACGCTGTCGCCGGGCTGGTAGAGCCGGCTTCCGTAGTATTCAATACCGGTGGGGCTGGTAACCACTCCCCGGGAAGAGCTGATTGAAGCCAGCAGAGGAAGCACACCGCGCCGGGTGCCTGTGGCGTACTGGCGGGCAAACCACGCGGCGTATCGGGCACGGGGTATTACCTCGAGGGCGACAGGCGTGAACCGGCAGGTGTGGGCGAGAAGCCCGAGCGAGTCGGTGACTGCGCCGGTTAGTTCCACCCGAGAAGGCCCGGCCAGAGGCGGCGTAACCGACAGGTGCAAATTGAATGTCTGACCGGCCTGCGGGACGACTTCGGTCGGTTCCACTTTGACCCAGTCATGCGGTGAAGAGAAACCGAGCTTACCAACGTATTTTGACCGCAGGGCGACTTTGACCGCGACGGTGGTCGTTGAGCCGGCCAGCAGGCGGAGCCGCACTGTATCAGTTTCGATAGGAATAAGCGGCAGGCTTCTCGCCTGAAACCAGGCAGACAGGGCAAGGTAGATCAGGACGACTGCGCCTGACAGGACCATGACCTGGCTGCCGAGAATCGCAGAAAAGACCAGCACGGCGACAGCGGTGATACCCATGGTCATTGTGATATTCGAGGGCCGGCGGGTGAACTGGCGGGATTGCGGGGCAGGGCTGGTGAATTTGACCACATCTGCCAGGCCTCCGGATACAGCCCCGAGCAGCGGTATGGACGTTAAGACTGCCCAGAGCCCGGCTCTTGATTCTAAGAATACGGCGGCGGCGAAGAGGGTAAAGTAATCGGCGGCAAGCCTGATTCTGGCCCACCGGGGCGGGTCGTGCCTGGATATGAGGAGGTAAATGTGGAAGCCGAGCAAGGCCAGCGGAACAAAAGCGGACCCCGGGGGCGACAGGAAAGCCGCCGCCAGCACCAGAAGCAGGGCATAAATGCGGAAAGCCCATCGGGCAGGACGGGATAATAACAGCATCATTTAGCGCTACTTCGGCACCGGCACTTTCTCCAGCGTCCGGTCCAAAAGCATCCGGGGAGTTACCCCGTCCATTTCGGCTTCGGGTTTGACGGTTATCCGGTGCTCGAGCGCCGAAACAAAAATGCTCTTGACATCATCGGGGATGACGAATTCCCGCCCGTCGAGCAGGGCAACCACCCGACTGCATTTGAACAGGGCGATGGCGGCGCGGGTGCCCGGCGGATTGCCGGTGTCAGGGTCCATCCGCAGCGCTTCGGTGAGCGATGTTATGTACCCGACTATATGTGGAGAGACATATACCGTCTTGGCCAGTTCCCTTATGGCCAATATTTCTTCAATCGAAGTTACCGGCTCGATAAGAGGCTCTTCGATGCGGTCGATGTTGGCAACTATTTCCGTCTCTTCAACTTTGGAAGAGATACGGCTGAGACTGCGCAGAAGGAAGCGGTCGGCCTGGACGTTGGTCAGCGGGTAAGTGCCCTCGGCGCCGGTCTCCTGCTGGGTGGCAATGACGATAAAGACCTTGGGCAAAGGGAAGGTGTCGCGTTCGATGGTCACCTGGTGCTCCTGCATCGCCTCAAGCAGGGCGGCCTGCGTCCGGGGAGTGGCGCGGTTAAGCTCATCGACCAGCAGGACATTGGCGAAAATCGGCCCTTCAACCAGGGTGCGCTGTCCCTGAAGCGAGTACAGGTAGAAGCCGGTGATATCGGCCGGAAGCATGTCCGGCACACACTGGACGCGTTTGAAGGTGCCGCCGATGAGCTGGGCGAAGGTCTTGCCCAGCTTGGTCTTGCCGGTGCCCGGGAAACCCTCGATAAGCACGTGGCCGCCGGACAGGAGCGCAATCAGGAGCAGGCGCTTCAGGTCATCACGGCCGATGATTATCTCCGACATCCTCCCCATCAACCGCCGGCTTAATTCGGTTACTCGTGTCGTCTCAATCAAAGTGGCCTCCTTGGCTGTTCAGGCATTGCCATTTTTAGTCCGGAATGAGAAATAAAAGACGATGGCGAAGATTACCGCCAGGAACACCGCGGCAACCACGGGCTGTCGGAATGCTTCCTGCACTCTGGCCAGCCCCCGCTTGGCATAGTCCATAGCACCTCTATCGAGGTGAGTTTCACTGATCTGTATTTTACCGACCTCCCCGGCTTTCCCCAATAAATACTCCAGGAAGAGCCGGTTGTCTTCCAGCTTCAGCATGCTGTTGATGAAAATGCTCGGGTCAGACAGCAGAACGACTTCTCCACTGCCGAACTTAATCCGGGCGGCCACGGGGAAGGGGCCGCTGGCGGTCGGGGTGGACGCCGGATTCTGCCCTGCCGTGAGGAAGCTTTCGGCTGAAGACCAGGCAAGGACATCCCCGGGGCTTACTCCGGTCAGCGTGGTGGCGTTGTTCAGCACGATTGACGTGACGCCGTATTCGGCGACCTCCGGGCTGAAGTCGGTTATCCGCGGCAGGGCCGGGTTCTTGTAACAGAAAAAGGGGTCCATAAGGGTCAGCTGACTGAACCGCGCCGCCAGCCCGAGATATTCCAGCACCTGGTTGCCGTGCCCGTAGTCATCTACGATAGCCAGGGTGCCGCCGCCGGCGGCAAAATCCTTCAGTTCCGACAGTTCCGCCGGTGAAAGGGGCACTTGCGGTATGAGGACCAGGGTCTTGGCCGTCTCCCCGGGCAGTCCCGCGGTACTTTCAAGATTGACGGAAGAATACTCTTCAGAGAAGCTGCTCAGCCCGTTCCAGAGCGTGTTGCTGAACGCGAAGTCGCTGATTGAAGGCATAAAAGACACGCAGGCCAGGGAAATAACGGCGACGGTCAGCACAACCGCCAGCAGGACTGTTGCCCGGTCGACGCCGGGCCCTTCGCCGCCGGGCTCAAAAATACGCGGCCCTGCATTGTTGGCAATATATGACTTCACGAGGAATTCCCCAGATGCCCCTCTAACTGCCGGGCAATGCCGTCCAGTCTGGATGACTCTTCAGCCGTCGGCTCCCAGCTCGAGTAGAGCAGTCTTTCGACCTTGTAGGTAAGTTCGGCAAAGATGCTGCCGGCCGGCCCCAGTTTAGGCAATACTAAAGCGAGGTACTCGCGCATTGTCTGCTGGGGGGTGTAGGCGACGCCGATGACCCTTTGAATGATGGCGACGGTTCTCCGGTACCAGGTGATAAGCCGGTGGGGTGGGTGTTCCGCCGCATTCTTTGTCTCCTCAACTATGATTGCCGGTGGCGAGGTCGGCATTGGAGGGACCGCCCGGCGTCCGGCGAATTGCGGACGGTTCAGAACAAACCCTCTCAGCCTGCGGCGCAGGGCCACACCCAGCACCGCTATCAGCCCAATAATGCCGGCCAGGTTCAGCCAGTTGACGACAATGATGTTGCCGGTGGCCGAAGCTGTGGAATGCCAGGGCTCTACCGGCGTAACCGCCACCTTTACCGTCTGCGAACCCAGCAGTTCAAGCCCCGGACCCCGGCCAAAACGTAGATTGAAACTCCCGTCGGGAGATGTTGTGTCCTGAGACAATGACTCACCGATAGTGATGCTGACCCCGGCGCCGGCGGCAGGGCCGAGGTCGGAGAGGACCTGACCGCCTATGTGTACCACGCCCGGGAAGAAGGCCGCCGCCGGTATGTCCAGACGTATGACCGGCGTGGCGCGGACGATATCAACATAGCCGCCGGCCCTGACCGGAGCATAGCGTCCGGCGGGAGGCGCCAGGACCGCAACCGTATGTTTGCCTAATTGGGCATCTACCGGAGGTGTTACTTTAACGGCGAAGTCCTGTCCGACTTCGGTGCGGCCTATCAGGTTATCGTCGAAGTATATCTCCAGGGTTCTCGCATCCGGTACCGGAGCATCAACATATTTAAACACGCCTTCTACGGACATATCCCGGCCCGGGTGGGCCTTATCGGGGAGTTTAAGGGTGAGAACGGCCGAGTAGAAAAGGACGCGCAATCTTACTGCGGGGCTTTTTGCCGCCCGATAAATACCGCGGTCGTCGCCCTCCGGAACATAAAGCGCCTCCAGGTTCAGGTAGGGGATATACTCATAGGGGACCTGCAGTGTCCCGTTGTAGTTGCCGCTTTCATCGGTAAAAACCGAAACATACGGTGTCCCGTTCAACAGGATGTTAATCTGCCGGTTGCTCAGGCGGTCCTCGCCCGCGGTGAGAGAGCCGCTGAAATCAACCGTGTCGCCAACGAAGGCTGTGAGCGGGTCGATCCGCAGGGTGACGGTGGTCTGCCTCCGGGGTTTGAGCTCAGCATACTGGCCGGCCACAAGGAGACTCCGGTTGAGGACCTCTTGTTTCTTATCTACTTTGGCCGTCAGTTCCCGGTAGGTAACCGCGAGACGCGATTCCTCGGCAACTGTTCGCACCCCGGCCAGCAGGCCAATGCGCCCAACATCCTGCCGGATTCTGTTTACAAGCACCGCTCCCCGGGCAATCTCCGCCAGGAGCTCCTGATACAGACTGATGGCCTCATCATAGCGGTACTGACTCACCAGCGCATCGAGGTTGCGGAGCTCATCATCTGTCCTGACCAGAATGGAGACAAGCTCGACCTCGCTGCGGTTCAGGCTGCTGATTGGTTCTTCATATACCGCAGGTATATTGGCAAAAGGTATCTTTTCCAGCCTTGCCGCAACTGCCGGCGCATCTCTGCGCAAAAGATAGTCCTGGGTCTCGGAATAGTATTGAAGCAGTGACACCGGGCTGAATAGCACCGGGACGGCCGCCGGGTCCTGGTGCGGCTCAGCAGCCATGGCCGGCAGTGCCGGAATAACCAGCAGAGCGGCGATAAGAACCACCA
>Ga0272448_1005181_pt1 | contig 14501 bp, 19 predicted proteins | sample YNPCB0191_FD_202220 | JGI IMG/M metagenome (GOLD analysis project Ga0272448, IMG submission 202220) | Hot spring sediment microbial communities from Yellowstone National Park, WY, United States - YNP-CB-019-1 | ecosystem: Environmental > Aquatic > Thermal springs > Hot (42-90C) > Sediment...
AATTACAATGGGCGCCCCCTTGGGAGGTGCAGCAAATGAATTAACCCCTAAGACAAAAACAACAGCAACGCCTAATATCAACGCCATTAAAATCCCTGACACCTTTAACTTCCCCATAAGACGTCTCTCCTTTCAAAAATTAATAGCGGAAGGTTAATATCACAAAAGAGTTTCCTAAGGAATAGCATAAATTGATCTGTACTAGCCCCCGTTTTGACCGGACGCCATCCTTATTGATACAAGCTGGATTAATAAATGCAGAAACTAACGCATGGGGAGCCAGGCGATAGCACCTCTACCGGAGAAAAAAATAAGTTCCTTCCCTATCAGCTTTTAAGGAAATAAATGATATCACCCGGCCCTTTGAAAAGGACCGAAAAAAAGCTTTTTCCTTTATTAAATACAATCGGATAGGGAAAAAGTCACCCTTATCATATGCACCTAAGAAAAGGCCCCTATCCCCTACCTCAGTCACTTTAACGTCTCTGGACCCTTTTCACTGCTCCGCTTTCGATTAGTTCCTGTAAAGTCTGCAAAAGTGCCCTTTCCTGGGCGTCTATTTTATTGTCCTCGATGGCAATAGAGAGAATTTTTTCGTATTCGTCCACCGTAATTTCGTGATCTTCGATCGCCTTGTCTATCAGGCTACATGAAAAATCAAAAATTGTCCGGAACATAAAAGTCAAAGGAGGGCAGCAACTATGCAAACCAGAAATATAGAAAAGACTATTATAAGTAGCGTCATACCCCTATCCTAAACGACCCTCTTCATAGCGGCAATGGCTACTTCTATCTGGTCATCCGTGGGTTCTCGGGTCGTTATACGCTGGAGGAGAAGGCCCGGCCAGCTTAAAAACTGCACCCAAGGCCAGTTCTGGTGCTGCCCTGTGAAGCGGATTATCTCATAGGAAATCCCGGAAATTACCGGCAATAGGGCAAGCTTGCATACTACCCGGGTCACAAAGTCAGGTCTTCCCAGGAGAGAAAAGACAAGGATAGAGACGACCATGACAACGAGAATAAAACTCGTCCCACATCGAGGATGCCGGGGCGAGTAGGGCCGCACGTTTTCTACGATTAATTCTTCCCCTGCCTCCCAGGCAAAGACGGTCTTGTGTTCCGCCCCGTGATACATAAAAACTCTGCGCATATCAGAAGAAAGCAGGGTTGATAGGAGAAAACCCAAAAAAATGCCTAGACGAATTAATCCCTCCAGGAAATTGAGTAGAATAAGATTGCCTACGTGGTTTTTGAGCTGAGTAAAAAAGTAAGCAGGAATAATAATAAAAAGAAGGATGACCATCGCGAAGCTGAAGAGTAAGGAAAGGGGCAGTTCCCAGGGGCCCGGTTTCTTTTCCTCCTCCGTTAGGGCTACTTCCGCCGAGAAAAGGAGGGCCTTCATTCCTATCACCATCATTTCTATAAGGGTGACAAATCCGCGAAGAAAGGCAATGCCGAGGATTTTATATCTCTTCGCCAGGGGTACGTACTGTTTCTCCTGAATAACAATCTCGCCATTGGGCGCCCGGACCGCCGACGCAACCCGGTCCCCATGCCTCATCATCACCCCCTCTATTAAAGCCTGCCCCCCGGCGATATCCTCTCTATGCCTTTCTGCCATTATCTGTTCCTCCCATCATCCCTGAAAATCAAAGGCGTCACGAATCCAGTTTATATCTACTTCCTCTTTTTCTCCCAGTGTTATACCCACCACATCGAATCGCGCGGCCCTGCCTAACATACCCTTTACTTTGAGATAATAAAGGGCAAGATGTGACAGACGCTTCTGTTTCCTCACATCTACACTTTCCACTGGGGAGCCAAAGCGGTAAGACCTTCTAGTCCTTACCTCCACGAACACGATAACATCCCCTTCCCTACCTATAATATCGATCTCTCCCAGGGGACATCGGAAGTTGCGCTCGAGGACCTTAAACCCCTTTTCTGTTAGGAACCGGAAGGCTAGCTCCTCCCCTTTTAATCCTATACCTGTTCTTTTGCTTTCCATGATTATTCAAAAGAAAGCTCATAAGTACTTATACTGCTTCTCCTCCCGCAGAAAGACCGGCGGTGAACTTTACATAAACCGTACTTCTCTATGGCTTCCCAGTGTTCCTTTGTCCCGTAACCTTTATTCCTTGAGAAATTGTATTGGGGATACTGGCGATCGTATATATCCATAATCCAGTCCCGGGAAACTTTAGCTACGATTGAGGCCGCCGCAATGGAAATACTTAAGCTGTCACCTCTTACGATAGCCTTTTGGGGCAGGGAAGAAGGGATCGGCACATTCCCATCCACAAGGAGGTATTCGGGAGTTATATGTAACTCCTCTATGGCCGCCTGCATGGCAAGAAGGGTCGCCCTAAGTACATTGATTTCATCTACGATAGAAGGCTCTACAACCCCTAAACCCACCGCAACTGCTTCGGCCTGGATGACGTAGTAGAGCGCCTCTCTCTTTCGGGAAGATAACTTCTTGGAATCCTTTATTTCCGGGTGATAGTACCCGACGGGGAAAATAACTGCTGCCGCCACCACCGGACCTGCGAGAGGACCCCGACCCGCTTCATCGATCCCTGCCACATACAGGATACCTTCTCGATGAAGACGCCCCTCATAAAAGGTAAGGTCCACCACCTCCTCCTGTGGCCACGGAACGTCTCCGGCAGCTTTTTATTAGTTCTTCCCCTCTTCCTTGATCCGCGCCTTCTTTCCCTTGAGACCGCGCAAATAGTAAAGGCGCGAACGTCTTACCTTACCCCGGCTCACCACTTCTATCCGCTCAATAACAGGTGAATGGAGAGGAAAAGTCCTTTCTACCCCTATCCCATAGGATATTTTTCTCACCGTGAAGCTTGCACGGTTAAAGCCTTTGGTCCTGCGAATCACCACCCCTTCAAAGACCTGAATCCTCTGCTTCTGCCCTTCAATAATCCGTACGTACACTTTCACGTTATCCCCCGCTTTGAAGGGGGGAATATCCGTTCTCATATTTTCTTTTTCAACAATTTCCATTATATCCGACATCTTACCAACTCCTAAATATTTTCTATCTCAAGCTAAAAGACGGTCCAGAATGATGGCGGCGGCACAACGCACGGAGAGGTGGTTGTAACCGTTTAATCCTTTAATAGGCGCCAGCCGATAATCCGCCTTCTTGACCACTTCTTCTGCCAATCCCCATCCGGTACCGAATACAATTAAAAATGATGCATCATCGCGTTTCATTAATTCCCTCAACTCCTCATGGGAAGTAAGCTCTTCACTAAAATTAGCACCCGAGACACACACCTTCGGTTCTTTCCCCGTGAGACCCTTCATATCCTCTCTGCATGCCTCCAGGCTCGGTAAAACCTTCACAAGAGAGAGGGCTTCCGCCCGGCTCGGGTTGAACCTGGCACCGTAACCTTTCGTCCAGTGTCCAACGAGTTTACCTACGAGCTCTTCCTGCGCCGGAAGGGGCGTTACGAGGTAATATTTTAAAGCCCCATAGGTGCGAGCCAGCCTCGCCAAATCGTGGATATCCGCATTTACCACCGCCGTCGTGCATATCTCGCCCCTTCGATTGTACACAGGGTAGTGGAGCAAACCTATGGCGAAGGTTGCCCTTCTTTCCATCCCAGGGAAATGAGCCATTTACGGTCCTCCTCGGTGAGCTCCGCTTGCGAAAGGAGATCGGGCCTTCTCATCAGAGTTCTTCTCAGAGACTCCCTTCTCCGCCATCCCTCTATTTCCGCGTGATGACCTGATAAAAGCACCTCCGGCACCTTCCAGCCCCTGTATTCAGACGGACGTGTGTACTGGGGGTACTCGAGAAGACCACAGACAAAGGAATCTTCCAGTACTGAGGAAGGATTTCCCAATACCCCCGGAATTAGGCGTGCGACAGCGTCAATCAGGACCATGGCGGCGAGTTCGCCTCCCGTAAGGACATAATCGCCTATTGAAATCTCACGGGTTACCAGGTGCTCCCGGATGCGCTCATCCACTCCTTCGTAATGGCCGCAGATAATAACCACATGGGAGCATTGGGCCAGCTGGCGGGCCATACCCTGATGGAACTTCTCCCCCTGTGGGGTCATGAGGATTACTTCCGCCCCCGGCGGCAGGTCAAGGCATCTCAAGGCCCTATCCACCGGCTCTACCTTCATTACCATTCCCCTGCCACCCCCATAGGGGTAATCATCCGTCATTCGTTGGTTGTCCACTGCGAAGGCCCGGATATCGTGCACCCTGATCCGCACCAGGTTTTTCTCCTGAGCCTTTTTAATCAGGCTGTATCGGAACGGGGACTCAAACATCCCGGGGAAAATCGTAAGAATATCAAAGGTAAAAGGTATCATACGAGCCCCGGCAGAAGGTTAACCACCATCTTCCGCTCTTTTCTATCCACCTGGCGAATGCACTCTACAGTTGCAGGGATAAGGATTTCTCCCTTTTCGGTTGTGCATACATACACATCGTTGCTTCCCGTGGGGAAAACGGCTGTAAGTTCCCCTAACTTTTCGCCGGCTTCCGTCACCATTTCCATTCCAATCAGTTCACGCCAGTAAAACTCATCATCTCCGAGGGGCTCAAGAAACTCCATCTTTCCCCAAACAAGATAACCCTTCAGGGCATTAGCCACTTCGATGTCGTTAACCTCGACCATTTCCATAACAATCGAGTCTCGCTGCAGGCGCCATTCACCGAGGGTATAAGGCCCCTTCCTATCACTGGCCTTGGTGAGCTCAACTTCTGTAACCCGCCTTAAGACCTTCTCAGGCTCTACCAGGTAGGACTTAACTTTCAGGCAACCCCGAAGCCCATGGGGTTTTACAATCTTCCCTATTTCAAAGAACCCTTCCAACTATTCAATTATTTCCAGTACTGTCCGTTTCCGGACCTTGGTTGAGGCCGCGCTCAAAATTGTACGCATAGCTTTGGCCGTCTTGCCCTGTTTACCGATAACCTTTCCCAAGTCCTCTTTCGCCACTCTCAGCTCAATAACCGATGTCTGTTCACCGACGACTTCCGAAACCTCGACCTGTTCAGGATGGTCTACCAATGCCTGTGCAATGTATTTGATTAAATCCTTCATCGCTACCACCTCCGCTGGATTTTTTAATCGCAAGGTAACAGTTATCTTATTCTACCCTTACACCTTTTTTCGTCAGGATCTGAGAAACGATCGGGGTCGGTTGTGCCCCTTTGCTCAACCATTCCCGGATACGGTCCTCCTTGATCACTACTTCGGACACCTCTTTCTGCGGGTCATAGTATCCCACCACTTCCATCGCCCGCCCATCCCGGGGCGCCCGGGAATCGGCCACAATCAAGCGATAAAAAGGTTTTTTATGACCACCCACTCTTGTAAGCCTGATTTTAACTGCCATTTCCGCCGTTTATCACCTCCTAAGTAGCGTATACAATTTGCGTAAAGTTACTTATTAACACAAATTTCATCCGATTAAAAGGGAAATTTATGTCGCCTTAAAGATTTCTTCCCTTCCTTAGTTGAGAGTTTTTTCATCATTTTACGGAGTTCTTCATAACTTTTCAACAGGCGGTTTACATCTTGGACGGTGGTGCCGCTGCCCTTGGCTATTCTCTTTCTCCTCTCCCCGTCTATGATTTGATAATTAAGGCGTTCCTCGCGTGTCATAGAGTCTATGATAGCGGTAATCTTTACAATTTCCCTGTCGTCCACCTCCAGTTCTCCCATCCCTTTCATTCGGCCCAGCCCCGGTATCATGCTCAGGATATCTTTAAGGGATCCCATTTTCCTTATCTGTACAAGCTGTTCCCGGTAATCTTCCAGGGTAAATTCATGACGCCGAATCTTCCGCTCCAGCTCCCTGGCCTTTTTCTCATCCATCTCGGCCTGGGCCTTCTCCACCAGGGTAACGATATCACCCATACCGAGGATACGAGAGGCCATCCTTTCCGGGTGAAACACCTCCAGGGCATCGGTCTTCTCTCCGACCCCTATAAACTTTATCGGTTTTCCCATCACCGCACGAAGGGATAGGGCCGCGCCTCCGCGGGCGTCACCGTCCATCTTTGTCATGATTACGCCGTCTATACCGAGAAGCTCATTAAACTTGGCCGCCACGTTCACCGCTTCCTGACCGGTCATGGCATCGGCCACAAATAGAATCTCCGCTGGAAGGATTCTGTCCTTGATCCGCTTAAGCTCTTCCATCATGTCCATATCTATGTGGAGGCGGCCAGCCGTATCGAGGATGAGAACTTCAAATCCCCTTCGGCGGGCCTCCTGGATGGCCAGTTCGCTCATTTCTAAAGGGTCGGTAATTCCTTCCAGCTCGATTACCGTTACCCCCGAGGACTTCCCCAGCTGGCTCAACTGCTTCTGCGCCGCCGGTCGGTACACATCTACGGATGTCACTGCTACCCTCTTTTCTTGCTTTAACAGGTATCTTGCCAGCTTTATGGCCGTGGTTGTTTTGCCGCTTCCCTGAAGACCAACGAGCATTATGGGTGAAGGAATGCGGTTTCCAAACCGGATATTGCTCGTTGTGCCACCCATGAGCTCTACGAGGCGGTCATATACTATCTTTACCACCTGCTGACCCGGCGTGAGGCTCTCCACAACCTCCTGTCCCACTGCCCTCAGGCGAACCTCTTCTATGAAATCCTTGACTACCCGGAAATTTACATCCGCTTCCAGGAGGGCCATCCTTATCTCCCGGAGAGCGTCCTTTATGTTTTCCTCATCGAGACGTCCCCGGCCTTTTAGCTTCTTAAAGATACCGTCCAGTTTTTCCGTTAAACTCTCGAACATTATCAGTGTCCCTTATCTATCTTTCTAATGACGCATTCCAAACCCTCGATGTGGGAACGGGCCCTCTCAACAGCCTTTTCCGCCTCGTTTTTGGTGGCAAATCTACCCATTGTGACCTGATGCCATTTGCCCTTTCCCCTTATCTCGACGGGCCTTACATACACCTGGTAACCTAACTTTTTTAACTTACTACCCACCTCTTTGGCCTTTCCTTCATCCCGAAATGACCCAACCTGAACGATAAAAGACCCCGTTTTATCCACCTTCCCTGGCGGGGGTGGCTCCACCTTCTTTTCCGTAGGAGGCGGCTCAATTTTTTTCGGAACTTCATGGACAGTAGATGTTACGGCATGGACGCTGGTTGCCGGCTCAGGAGGAGAAGGAGGGGCAGGGCTTGGTATGGGTACCACCTCCGGCTCCGAAGGCATGCCTGGTGCCGGTACAATGGAGGGAACCTCCACCCGGCCGGGGGATTTGGGGATCCCGAAAAACCTCATCACCTTGGCTGGCAGGCCCCAGGCGATTTCCCGCGGATACGTCTCAATGTTCATACCCACATGCACCCCAAAAAGAAAGCTAAGGAAAAGGAGGATGGCAAGGCCAAACACGGTAAGTGTAATGGCAAGCTTTCCTACCCTCAATTCAAAGGGCCTTTTATTTTTCGTTTTCATTGTCTTACATTCTTTCCGGTGCTTCCACACCCAATAAGGTAAGACCGTTTTTAAACACTACTCTCAAGGCCGAGACCAAAAAGAGCCGCATCTTCGCTTCTTCCTCATCATCCGTGAGGACCCGGTACTTGTTGTAGTAACTGTGAAACAACCCCGCCGTTTCGTTTAGGTAAAAGGTTATCCGATGGGGCTCCAGCATACGCGCCGCCCCTTCCACTACCTCGGGAAATCTCACTGCTGCCTTTACTAAAGCCTGTTCTTCCGGCATATCGAGGGCATAACCAATTACCTTCACCTGACTAGGCACGACCAGCCCACGCTCTTCGGCTAATCGCAAGATGCTGCAGATCCTCGCGTGGGCGTATTGAACGTAATACACGGGGTTTTCTATGGACTGCCTCTTTGCCACCTCGAGGTCAAAATCGAGGTGACTGTCAGAGCGGCGCATAAGGAAATTGTATCTAGCCGCATCTTTCCCCACCTCGTCAATCACCTCCCTCAAGGTGACAAATTCTCCTGCCCTGGTCGACATGGCAACGGGTACCCCATCCCGCAGTAGGCTTACGAGTTGTACGAGGATGACACGTAAAGTATTTTCCGGGAAACCTAGCGCCTGAATACCGGCCTTTATGCGGGGCACATAACCATGATGATCTGCACCCCAGATGTCAATTAGCTTCTCAAAGCCCCGGGTAATTTTGTTTAAGTGATACGCGAGATCAGCAGCAAAATATGTGGGTTCACCCGTTTTTCTCACCACTACCCGGTCCTTATCATCCCCGTATAAAGTGGAGCGAAACCATTGGGTGCCGTCTTCTTCATAGATGAACCCCTTTTCTTTTAGCTCATGAAGGAGGGTATTTACTGCATCTGCCCGGTAGAGGTCCTTCTCCGAGAAATATTGGTCAAACACCACTCCGAAGTCTTTTAAATCTTTCTTAATCCCGTCCAGTATCACCTGTCCCGCATATTCAGCAAAAAGGGGAATCACCTCTTCTTCCGGCAAGGAAAGGTATCTGTCCCCCTCTTTAGTGTAAATCTCTTTTGCTATTTCTCCGATGTATTCACCGCGGTAACAGTTATCCGGAAACTCTACATCCTGCCCAGCTTGCTGCCGGTAGCGATAAAGGACAGAGCGCCCGAGGGTATACATCTGATTACCCGCATCGTTTATGTAATATTCCCTCCATACCTCATAGCCTGCTGCGGCAAGAATGTTGGCAATCACATCTCCCACCACAGCCCCACGGGCATGCCCTATATGCAAGGGCCCGGTAGGATTTGCGCTTACGAATTCCACCTGCACTTTCTGGCCATGGCCGAGGTTAATTTTCCCCCACCTATCTCCCATGTTATGAAGGAGTTCAAGCTGAGTTAGCCATTTGTCCGCCCTAAGAAAGAAATTAATAAAACCAGGCCCCGCCAATTCCACCTTTTCTAATAGATCTGAAGAATCAACGAGGTGATGAATAATTACCTCCCCAATACGGCGGGGGGACATGCGTAAAGCAGGGGCGGCAACGAGGGCTACATTGGTAGCATAATCCCCATGGGCCTCCTCCTTAGGAGGAGAAATTTCCCATTCAGGTATGGAAACATCCGGTAGGCTCCCGCATCTCCTCGCTTTTTCGAGGGCCTCCTCAATCATTGCCATCAGCTTAAGACGCATATACCAAAGGCCTCCTAAAAGAAGAAGATTAATATCCACCAACGTTTAAATCGTCAAGAGGAATCCCCAAATTTCCTGACGGAAGAAGAGATAAAAAAGAGCCCCGAGGGAGAGAAAGGGTCCAAAGGGGATGGCATGCTTGAGATGGTGGCCCTTAAAGAGAATGAGGGAAAGCCCTACTAAGGCCCCCATGAAGGCGGCAAGAAAAAGAATGAAGGGCAATCCCTGCCAGCCGAAGAAAGACCCCAAAAGGCCCGCCAAATTTACATCCCCGCCCCCCATACCCTCCTTTCCCGTGATGGCCTCATAATAGACGGCCACAAGGTAAAGGGAAGCTATCCCTCCCATAAGGCCAATGATGGCATCGGTGAACTTCACACCCATCACCAGTACGGCGGCCGCGAAGAAAAGTGGGATGGCCGGGAGGGTGATGACATGAGGCAATATCTGATGCTCCAAATCTATAAAAGAAAGACAAACGAGGCAGGAAAAAAAAATGAAGGCCACTAATGCAGGCCCGCCGGGACCGAATTTTACCCAGGATATGAGGGCACCCACGGCGGTAATCAACTCCACCAGGGGATAACGCAAAGAAATGGGAGCTTTGCACCTCCGGCATCGCCCGCGGAGCAGTCCGTAGCTAATCAGAGGAATGTTGTCGTACCAGGCAAGGGGACTCCCGCATTTAGGGCAATGCGAGGGAGGGTGCCAAAGGGATTCCCCCCGGGGAATCCGGCTTATACATACGTTGAGGAAACTACCTACAACGGCCCCAATGATGAAGGCAAATAAGTACATCAATCCAATCTATTGGCCCCTGTTTTCTTTACCATGTTGCATGCATAAAGGAGAGAATCGAAGGTACCTGCATCTGTCCACCAGCCATCGAGGACGCTCCATTCGAGGGTCCCTTCTTTGAGATAGAAATTGTTCACATCGGTAATCTCCAGTTCCCCCCTCTGGGAAGGTTTTAACCCACGGATGAAATCGAAAACCTGGCTATCGTACATATAGATACCAATGACCGCATAGTTAGAAGCAGGGACAGCAGGCTTCTCGTCAATTCTTACGATTTTTCCGTTTTCAAACACCGGCACACCGAAGCGTTGGGGATCTGGCACCTCTTTTAGCAGTATCCTGGCTCCTTTCGGTTGCTTTTCAAAGGCCTCCACGGCTGCCTTGATGTTTTTCTCGATGATGTTATCCCCCAAAACGACGCAGATCTTCTCTCCATCGGCAAAAAACTCGGCAAGGCTCAGGGCCGCCGCTATCCCTCCTTCGCCTTCTTGATATGTGTAGTTTAAGTGCTTCAACCCGAATTCCTTCCCGTTTCCCAGAAGTTTTAGAAAATCACCCGCATTGTTCCCACCCGTAACGATAAGGATTTCGTTTATTCCTGCATTTACGAGGGTCGTGATGGGGTAGTAAATCATGGGCTTATCGTACACGGGTAAAAGATGCTTGTTCGTAACCTTGGTGAGAGGATACATACGAGTACCCAAGCCCCCAGCTAGGACAATACCCTTCATTACCAAACCTCCCACAAAATATTGGACTGTCCGTACAATATTGTCATGCCGTGGTCAACGGAAAAATGCTCTTTCCCACTCTTCAGGAAAAATGATATACCGAACGGCATGAAAGACGAAACTTTCATGAAGCGGGCAATTAACCTGGCCCTTCGCGGTGCTGGTCGCGTGAGTCCCAATCCCATGGTAGGTTGTGTGATAGTGAAAAACGGCCGTATCATAGGGGAAGGCTGGCACGCCTGCTGCGGGGGAGATCACGCGGAAATAAACGCGATTAAAAATGCGCGAGAATCTATAGCCGGCTCTACCGTGTACATTACCTTAGAGCCCTGTACCCACTACGGACGGACACCTCCATGTGTGGACCGACTGGTTAAAGAAAGGCCGGTCCGGGTGGTAATTGGAACAGAAGACCCCAACCCCATAGTTAGAGGACGAGGGGTAGAAATTCTAAAGAAAAACGGGATCTCTGTCACCCTTGGGGTGAGGGAACTGGAATGCCGGAGATTAATAGCCCCCTTCACCAAACACATAACGACAGGCCTTCCCTTCGTAACGGTTAAATACGCCCAGAGCCTCGATGGCCGTATCGCCACCTCCTCCGGTCATGCAAGATGGATTAGTTCCCCCCTCGCTCTGAAATATGCCCATGAGCTTAGGCGAGAACACGATGCCATCCTCGTGGGCAAGGGTACCGTTCTTGCCGACGACCCTGAGCTAACGACCAGGCACGTACGGGGCCCCAATCCCCTACGGGTGATTCTCGATGCCCGTCTCAGCCTTCCCTTAACGGCCCGTGTCTTTACCACCCTCGAGAAGGCACCGACCCTCGTCATCACCTCTGTGCAGGCCCCGGTGGAGAAAAAGAGGGTCTTAGAGGCACAAGGTATCGAAGTTAAAGAGGTAGGGGAAAAAAGCCCCGGCTACCTTAACCTTGAAGAAATCTTGAAGTTTTTAGGGAAGCGGAACATGACCTCTCTTCTCGTAGAAGGAGGCTCGGAAGTAATTACCGCCTTTATCGCGGCAAAGCTGGTTGACCGTTTGATCGTCGTCCTCTGCCCATGCATCATAGGAGAGGGGCTACCGGCAGTAGGTAATCTTCAAACCCATACGATTGACGAGGCGAAAAGATTCGTCGTCGAGCAGGTAAAAAAGAAGGGACAGGACTATATCTTTACCCTGACCCCGGAAGAGGTGTGACCATGAAGAAGGGAGAAATGATAAACGACATTTTTGCCCTTCCAGAGGAGCAAGAAGATAAGGTAATGTCCATCAGCGATGCCGTTTCACGTTTCATTTCACCGGGAATGAAGATTCACGTGGCGGTCACGCACAACTGCTCGTATGCGGCCCTGCATGAGATAATCCGCCAGTTTAACGGTAAGAATCCAGAGTTTACCCTTATAATGAGGGGCATTCGGGACACGGTGATATGCCTTCTTCGCCTGGGATTGGTGAGAAAGGTAATAACGGCCTTCTCCGGAAACGTCTATCCTTGGTACGGGCCTAACCGGGTCGCCAAGGAAGCGTACGAAAAAGGTGGGATAGAACTAGAAGAGTGGACTATCCTCACGTTTCCCCTCCGCCTTATGGCGGCGGCTATGGGCTTGCCCTTTCTCCCTACGAGGTCTTTGATAGGAAGTGACCTCGCGCGGCTCAACGGAACCCATTTCCATCCCTTGGACGACCCTTTTGGGAGTGAGAGAATTGGCCTTGTCGAAGCGTTATTCCCCGATATTTCCATTGTTCACGGAGTAGCCGCGGACCGCGCAGGGAATACAATCCTCACGGCGCCATACAGCGAAAGCGTGTGGGGTGCCAAGGCCAGCAAGGGTGGGGTTATTGTTACGGTGGAGAAACTCGTTTCCACGAGCTTTATACGCGCCCATTCCCATGTCGTCAAAATACCCGCCTACATGGTCCGAGCGGTGTCGGTAGAACCCTTTGGCGCCCATCCTGGAGGCCTATGGGTTCAGGGGGTGGAAGGCATAGAAGGATACGGGGAAGACTATACCTTCATGTCCTGGTTCAATGACCTCTGCCAGGACCCTGCCGCTTTGGACAAGTGGATAGAGGAATGGATATTGAAGTGTCCCTCTTTTACCTCGTACCTGAAGAAATTAGGTGACGACCGATTAGAAGAGCTTTCTGCCGCCGCCCATCCCGATTACTGGCATAAAAAGTGGGCAGAAAGGGGAGATAATTCTCAAAAGAAACCAGGCCCCACCGAGATAATGGTGGTCACAGCGGCGCGAAAACTTATGGAAATTATACCAAAGGAAGGGTACCGCACCATCCTCTCTGGGGCAGGGACGGCGAACTTGGCGGCATGGACGGCGAAATACGGACTTGAGAGTGCAGGCTATGAGGCCGAGCTTATGGTAGAGTTAGGATATTTTGGAAATTCTCCCCGTCCCGGCGAACCTTTCCTCCTGAACTACGGTAACTTCCATACCTGCAAGATGATGACGGACACTTTAGACACCTTGGGCGTCTTTACCTGCGGTGCCCATAACAGGTGTATTGGGGTGCTGGGGGGCGGACAGGTAGACAAACGGGGAAACATAAACTCGAGCTGGCCGGCCCAGGGCCGCTATCTCACTGGTTCAGGGGGGGCAAATGACGTGGCCACAGGGGCTAAAGAAACAATGGTTATCATGGCCCAATCCCGTGAAAGGTACCTCGAAAAGGTCCCCTTTATCACAGCCCCAGGAGAGAAAGTGCGCACCCTTGTTTCCCAGTGGGGAATCTTCGAGAAGCCTCCTGGCAGTGAGGAATTCGTCCTTACGGCCTACATCAAGGATAGCCCCGAACTCACGGAAGATTCAGCAGTAAGGAGGATAAAGGAGAACTGCGGATGGGAGTTAAAAGTTGTCCCCCGGCCGGAAGCTATCTCCCCCCCGAAAGAGGAGGAATTGTCCTTTCTACGCCTCTTCGACCCGAATGGCTACTACCTTAGATAAGACTTTTGGCGCTAACCCTTTTCCCCTTTTCGCGCCAGAGAGTCCCCTTGGGCATCACGCCCTACTTGCTGTGACAACCGGGAAAGCTTCGGGATGAACATGGGCGTTTTTCTTCTGTATTCCCGGTAGGCATCTCCCAGACGCTTCTCCAGTTCAGGCTCCTCAATCAACTTAAATTCCAGACAAGTAAAGGCCACAAAGAGCGGGGTGAAAAAAAACACCAGGGATGGCGATTCCAAAAAGAACCCAACGCCAAAAAGCATAAGAATAATTCCGGATAGCATCGGATTTCTTATATAAGCATAGGGGCCTTCCGTGACCAGCTTAGGAGGTGGATTTACGGGTACGGGGGTCCCTCGCGCCCTGATAAACTGAAGAACCGACCAGATCCAAAGAAAAGCACCCGCTATAAAAAGCGGCAAGGAAAGAAGGTAGTTCACTGGATAAGGAAGCGGCCCGGCAAGATGAAGGAATGCGTCAAGCTTCCGGGCAAGGAATATAATGAGAAAAATCAGGAAAGCAAAAAATCCGGCAAACAGGGGGGTGGCGATTCTTCGCCTATGCTCAGGACCCGTTACTATGCGATAGATGAAATCGACTATAATCTTCATTCCGTCATGTCCATCATTTCTTCGGGAATGAGAATTCATTCTGAAACTACAAAGGTGGAATCGGGGCTATTATTATCGAATTGTCTGGTTTTTCCTTTAGCTTCAGGTAGCGCTCCGCCTCATCCATCCCAAAATCATAACCCTTTTGACCTGCTTTTCCTTCCGGCGAATCTTTCCACTCGACCACCATAGGTGCCCTGCCAGTCAAGACAGCCTCAAAGCCACGCACGAACCAATGGAGAAAAGCATCTCTCGCCCTTATTGAAGAATC
>Ga0272448_1005184_pt1 | contig 14494 bp, 11 predicted proteins | sample YNPCB0191_FD_202220 | JGI IMG/M metagenome (GOLD analysis project Ga0272448, IMG submission 202220) | Hot spring sediment microbial communities from Yellowstone National Park, WY, United States - YNP-CB-019-1 | ecosystem: Environmental > Aquatic > Thermal springs > Hot (42-90C) > Sediment...
CCACCGACAAAGCTGTCACTGTATCGTATGGCTCCGAAGGAGTTTATGGGAAATGATGAAAAAATTCTAACAAAGATTGGCCTATAAAATGGGGTAGGAATACAATAATTATGGCGCAATTCGATAAATTGCAATATTCTGATTAAAGGCGTATATTTATGATAGTGGTTTGTGTTCAGGTTAGACATACTTAATTACGTAACTGTTTGATCCCCCATCGTAAGTTCAAGTTTTGGATGACCCCGACGTAGACCCGAAAATAAATAGGAGGTCATCTAATGAGTTTCACAGAGAAAAAGTTGGTTTGTGCTGATTGTGGTAGCGATTTTATATTCAGCGCAACCGAGCAGGAATTCTACGCTTCTAAGGGCTTTGTCAATGAGCCAAAGAGGTGCCCATCCTGCAGGCAGTCCAGGAAAATAGATCGGCGTGGTGGTAATGGAGGAAGATCTGAGCGACAGATGTTTAAGGCAGTATGTGCTAAATGTGGCAACGATACCATGGTTCCTTTTCAACCGACTCAGGATAAGCCGGTCTACTGTAGTGATTGCTACAACAAAATCAAATTGAGCAGATAATAAAAAGAGGTGATTGATCAAAAATGAACATTTACGTAGGAAATCTATCATACGAAGTAACCGAGGATGAGTTGAGGCAGGAGTTTTCGGCGTTTGGCGAGGTTACGTCGGTTACCATAGTAAAAGACAACTATAGCGGTCAATCCAAGGGGTTTGGATTTGTTGAAATGCCAAAACTTCAGGAGGGGCAGGCAGCTATAGCCGGACTGAATGAAAAGAAATTAAAAGATCGTTCAATCGTAGTTAATGGTGCACGGCCGAAGGGTGATACTGGAAGCAGAAGGGGTGTAAACAGGAGCGGAGGTAAGGGGGGGTACGGCAAAAAGAAGAATAATTTTGGAAGCAGAGGTGGATTCCGTAGATATTAAACCGGATTTACCAGGTTAGGTGGAAAGGCCGTGTCGGCATACAAATGCCGACACGGCCTTTATTTATTTAAAAAGCTACCGGCTATACCCAGCCGCGCAATTTCATGGCCTCAACAACTCGCTCGATCGCTCTTACATAGGCAGCCTGCCGCATATTGATCTTAAATTCTTTATGGGTGTTGTAGACTGCATGATAGGCTGTCGTCATCTTATTATCAAGCCGTGCATAAACTTCATCTTCAGACCAGTAATACATATTAAAATTCTGAACCATTTCGAAATAAGAAACAGTTACACCACCCGCATTGGCCAGGAAGTCGGGAATTACGTGTACGCCTTTTTTGTAAAGTATTTCATCGGCTTCAGGAGTTGTGGGGCCGTTTGCCAGTTCAACGATCATTTTGGCTTTTACATTTCCGGCATTTTTCTCCGTTATAACATTTTCCATAGCTGCAGGAATAAGAATATCAACATCAAGTTCGAGTACCTCATCGCTACCTATTTTGTCTCCCGCTTTCAGATTACAAACAGAAGTCGTCTTCTTTTTAATCTTTAATGCCTCATCTGCGTCTAGACCTGTTTTACAGTAGCAACCACCCTGGCTATCGCAAACTGCCACCACCTTTGATCCAAACATCTCGCGGGCCAGCTTGGCAGCATAATACCCGGCATTACCATAACCCTGAATGGCAATTGTAGCTTTGGAAAGATCGATTTTAAGCTCCTTGGCTGCCTCACGCATACAATACATGCCGCCTTTAGCAGTAGCATCACCTCTTCCCTTTGATCCTCCCAGAGCGAGCGGTTTACCTGTGATAACACCGAATTGCGGTTTTCCGGCTATAGTAGAGTATTCGTCCATTATCCACGCCATTATCTGTGGGGTTGTATAGACATCGGGTGCGGGCACGTCTTTTTCGGGTCCTATAAACTGATAAACAGCCCTGGCGTAAGCTCTGCTCAGTCTTTCAAGCTCTCCCTCTGACATTTCCTTGGGATTGCAGATAATGCCACCCTTGCCACCACCAAGTGGCAGATCCATCAGAGCGCATTTCCATGTCATCCATGCTGCCAGAGCGCGAACTGTATCTATAGTTTCATCGGGATGGAAGCGGATACCGCCTTTGGTAGGCCCTTTGGCATCGTTATACTGGACACGAAAACCCTTAAAGACCTTAACTGAGCCATTATCCATGCGAACCGGTAGAGAAACATGAAGTTCACGCATAGGATTTTTCAGAACCTCGGTTACGTCGGCGTCGAGCTTGAGTATTCTGGCGCATTTATCGACCTGTTTTTTTACAATTTCAAATGGATTTAGCTGTGTCATTTTTCCCTCCTGTATATTTATATTTTTGAAATATCAATTCTTTCTATTCGGTAAATTATCCATTCTTACAGCTATGCCCTTATCCTTTAGATAATGTTTGGCTTCTGATATTGAGATCTCTTTGAAATGGAAAATCGAAGCGGCCAGCACAGCCGAAGCTTTACCTATGACTACTGCTTCATAAAGATGTTGAAGTGTGCCTGCTCCACCCGATGCGGTAACCGGTATGGATACAGATTCGGCTACCGCTCTGGTCATTTCGAGGTCATAACCTTCTTTTGTACCATCGGTGTCCTTGCTGGTGAGGAGTATTTCACCCGCCCCCAGTTTCTCAACTTTGCGAGCCCAATCTACAATCGACAGACCTGTGGGCTCTATACCACTCTTAATAACCACTTCCAATCTCGGCCTTCCGCTCTCCGGCGGGTTTTTCAATCCGTCTATAGCCACTACAATGCGATCTTTGCCGAACTCAGATACTGCAGCTTTGATCAAGTCCGGGTTTTTGACCGCAGCTGTATTTATGGATATTTTATCTACGCCTGCATCAATTAATGTTTTCATATCCTCGAGGGTGCTTATACCGCCACCGACGGCAAATGGGATGGTTACCTTTTCAACCACTCTTCTGACCCAGTCCAGCCTAGTTTTTCTATTTTCTACGCTGGCGTAAATATCAAGAAAAACAAGCTCATCCGCACCCTCACGACAGTATGCTTCGGCAGCTTCTACCGGGTCGCGTGCATCCCTGATATTTTCGAATTTAACACCCTTGACCACCCTGCCTTCGCGTATATCCAGGCAGGGGATTATTTTTATATATTTCATTTGATTAACTCCTTGAAATCTATCAAACTCTTATAATCAACAACTGCGCTCATGGCGTGGTTTTCAACTTCAATACCTGCCTCTTCCACTGCTGCTATAGGGTTCAAACCGCCTATCAGAATCATACCAACGCGGTTCAGTTCGACGGCTATCTCACATACCGGTTCACTGACGTTTCCTACCACTAACACGCCGCTAATTCTGGCCTTGGCTAATTTGCTGATAACATGGTGGGCTAATGGCCGGCAAATGGATGGTATTTCACGAAAGTTCGCCAGGATATTGCCACTGCCGGTCTTTGCAGCTAGAGATACAGATGTCATTTTGGCTTTAATAAATACTTCTGAAGGATCCAGCGAGCAACCTTCATAATGTATAAGCTCGGTGAATCGCAATGGTTTGTGATTTTCTATTTGCAACAGGCCTCCAAACTTGGAATTCATTGGGACACCGGCTTTGAGAAGTGTCCCGTTAACAACGATGCTGCAAACGGTCGCTAGGCCGATTTTTTCTTCGGGTATGATCATGTCGCCGATTTTTCCTCCAGATTCAGCAAATACCACAAGATTGCTTACGCAGAGCCTGGCATTGAACACGGGTTTCATTAAACGCAGAGCTTTTTGAAAATCCTGTTTTTTGAAGATGGATATATTTACCGGAACAAGACCATCGCGCTTATCTAGGTCGAATGTTGTGCGAAAGGCAAGCAGTTCTATGCGGGAAATGGCAAATCCTACTTTATCCTTGACCATCCCATGTTTTAATTCTTCGACCCCTTGTTCCGTGATCATCCGGCCGTCTCTACGTCCGGCGAGTCTAGTCAGACCCTGTTCGTCCATTAATTTGAGGTGATACCTAACAGCCCGTTCACTCAGGTCTATGCCCATCTCATTAAGTTTGCGGGCGATTACAATTGATCCCAGAGGTTCAGGTGATGCTGCCAGAACCTTGAGGATAGAGTGTATCTTTCGTTCTATATCTGTGTTTTCAAAAGCCATATAATAACGGATTACGGCAACCTATTGCCGAAAATTATTACATAAAGGGTTTATGAATGTCAATAATGGTGTTGAAATATGTTGAATATGCTTTGAATTTAAACCGCATTATTCAAATAGAATGGGCTATTCGAGATAAGTTACAGCTCTAAGTACAGCGGATATCGAGAAAACAGATGGCTCTGTGTTGGGATGGATCGGCCAGTATATGTGAGTAGAGACCTGACGTAGTCTCGCTAACATCTATTAACTGTATGATGTCTTTAAAATCTGCCAGTTCCGGGATAAGATCAGACAATACATTGCGAGAAGTATTGAAATAATCTTTATTAAATTTTGAATCGGGGTCGGAAGGATAGACTGGCAGATACATAATGCCCGATTCTACCAAATCCTGAAAAAAATGTGTCCCATAGGATACTTCCGGTACATGGCCCTTTTCCTCACGCGCAATTTCAACCAGCACCGATGCATTATCTATATCTGCATAGCCTATATTAACACCGAGATTTATATTGCTGCTTCCCCATCTCCCCGGTCCCATCATAATTATTTTACCCTCACAAATAGCAGGATGGCGATTGATGCGACCTACCGCTCGGCCAAGGTATCTTTTGACTTCTTCTGTCTCTATGCTGTCATATCTATCGGAGTCAATATAGAGAATATACCTTATATTATGAACGGCACCGCCGCTAATGAATCGGCTTGAAGTAAAAAGAATGTGTTCATTTTTTATATGTTCTGGAAATTCTATATGACCTGCTGTACCGGGAAGGCGTAGCGATCGGCATTGTAGGAGATTGATTTTCACATTACCTTCAGCGTCAAGGCGTGCCGTAAATTCGGTATCAACAGGTTGTTCATAGACATCTTCCAACCGGCTGAGCATTGCATCCATATATTTTATAAAAGGCGTTTTGTTTATAAACCCATTGAATGTGAGCACCAGATCGTAGGAGTGACCAGCATGGAAGGTAGTTACCATATCCTGTGGATACCCATCAACGATAAGAGAAGCGATCAAATTTAGATAGGGGTAATCGCAATCAACAAGCAATTCGGATATCGGTATAGATTGAAAACTATTTTGCCTAATATTGAGAACATCGACAGTATGCTGTGAGTATTTTATAATTTTAGTGCCTGCTTCAGGACGGAGCTGTGGATGGCTGACTGCAACTATACGCGTATAATCTCCCCCTACTCGGTTGACTGCGCGTGTGCCCAGACCGAAGACCAGCCGTATCATGCCTTTTGTAGGGTCTATGCGGCTGCTCCAAGCATATAGGTTGTGTGAAAAAGCTACTCCTGCAAGTGGGGGGAAGAAATACTCCTTATAAGGCATGCCAGAAACACGCTGTACCAGAATGGCCATTTGTTCATCGTTCTCTCCCAACCCCTGCTTATGCCGGTAAGAAAGGGCATCTGGATTTATAGCACTGGCATACACGAGTTTAACGGCATGCAGGAATGCCTGCATCCGCTCTTCGGGCGTTCCCTGGTTGGCACAGAACTCGCTACGGTATTTACCGGCAAAAGCGTTGCCGAACCGGTCTTCCAGCAGACTGCTAGAACGCACGATAATAGGCGCCTGTCCGAAGTAATCCAGCATATCGCGGAATTGTGCCATTACCTCCTCCGGGAAACTACCCTGAAGAAATAGCCGTTCAACTTCTTCGAATTCCTCGTGACTGATCTGTGAATCGCGGGTAAGCTGCATACGGAGCTGGAAAAGGTTGTTCTTTACAAGAAAGGTAAAAAATACATCGGACCCGATATAAAATGAGTCGTGCGTTTCAAGTATCTGTGAGAAATCCAGCTTACTGTTATCTGAAAGAAGAATGCGTCTGGAAAGCAACATGCCAGCTGCTTTACCGCCGATTCGCCCTGAGCCGATAAGACGATTGCGAATATTTATCAGATCATCTATAGTGAAATACTCATCAGCCAGTTTGTTGAAAGATGGATGATCTCCAATCATCATACGTACCAATTCGTGTTTTAGAGATCTTATTTCAGGCGAATATTCCTTTCTATCAACAGCAGTTGTGCAGTGCTGTAATAGCTGATCATATACAACTTCCCAGGGGGCCATGGATGCAATGGATGATGTCAGTGGTTGCTTTAAAGCTGAAGAAGACACAGCAGCAGCATCGCCGCTGATAGAGACTGGAGACCAGCCATTTTCTGAGATGCGGTGTGGGAGAAACATTTGTGATGAATAGCGGTTCCAGACCTTTATCGGGTGTATATACATCGTGTTCTTAATATGATAAACGTCAATTAGAATTTGTGTTGTATCTCTTATCCTGGCAACTGCGGTATGAAGATGTTTGCCGCGAGTAAGTGCAAAATATGCTACCGGACCCAACTCAAATATGTACGGGCATGTGACCTGAAAAAAGTTGGCAAGTTGTTCATCTGTGGCCCATGTAGTTGCGAGCACCGATAGATTATCGAAAATCAACCGCGCATTTCGATCGCTTTTTTCAATAATGGTATGAACCTCGCCGGCAAACTGGTCGAATCCGGGTGTAGGGTTGATGTTGAAGATTTTAACGGCAGGGATATTTGATAATAAAGGTGGATGTTGTGCAAAGCGGAAATATATGCATTCAAGTTTGTTTTCGATCGCATACTTTGCAAATTTTTCGGCGAAAAACGCGTAATCTGCCATATCATCAATCTGCCAGACGATATTATCGCCGGGCAAAAGTCCCTGTATTAAACTGTCAAGGTCTGAAATTCCTGTGCTGATAGTCATGATATCTCCAGAGAAAATATCCGCATTTAATGTATATCATTCTTTAATCTTTAAATATGCTATAAAAACATATAAAAAATATGTCCTACCTGTCTTGGTAAATTATATAACATTGTATAATATTGCATGATTTTATATTTGGGGGTTTTGTTGTCTGTCTCATAGGTAGCAATGAACTAGGGATTTTGGAAAGTCCCCCTTCTATATATTATTGGAGTAAGATAACAAGTGTTTTGTATAAGCGATGAAAGTTGTACTTAGCAAGTCACCTGGTTAGTCGGTAATTTAGTTCTTAAGGGTCCAAACGTGGATTTGAATCGTAAAGCTATTCATACGCTATGGTCTCATTAAATTTCTCTATGTCCTATTTTATCTTTTGGGATTTTGATTATTGAAAAGTATCCTGAATACCCAATCTGGTGTTTATTGCATTATTCTTTTTGAGTTCTTACGCGTATTTGCTCTTTTCCCGGCAATCTACTCTGCCCTATTCTGATCGATATAGAGTTCATATATTCGGTGCACTCTCTAAAAATTTCAGGTGGAAATCATCTTGGAGTATTCCTTATGATAAAACTTTTAGCTTCTTCTTCCCATATTAAGGGTATATTTTCCTTAACTGTCTTAATATATATTGCTAGATAAAGATGAATTCCTATTTCATTTTATAGTGAGGCTCTTTTGATTGGTCAGCTAGGTCCTAGTGGGCACATATTTAGAGTTCTTAAAGCCATTCAACTACTAGTCTTTCATGTGTCTCAAATTCCATAAGTTCTGCTAATTCTATCGATGTATCATATTTATCCTTTCTTAATGAGAGGCAGTATGGCTATTGAATAAACAAATTTATGTCTGATTTGGATATACGTGACGTCTATCAGTCAAATCAATTTGATGCTGCTAATGCACTTGTTCTTAATTGGATTAGCTTATATAGGAGCTCCATATTTTATATCAGTACTTTTAACTCATTTCTCTAACCCTAACTATCCAGCTTTAGGGGCTTAATCCATAAATCACTATAAACATACTCGCCCATAGATTATGAGCAACGTTATTTAGGGTAATTGCAATTCCTACCTCAAAAGACTGTTTCTAAACTGCGACTGCAAGTTGGAATTCCCTTGGCATTGAAGATATTAGGAAACTGTAAACTAACTCTTTCTTTAATTTTTTATAATGATAATCGCAGAAGATAGAAGCATTCTTCATGATAGTTATTTTGACTGCCATAGTATATATCAGCTATGACTAACTGGGATTTGGTTTACGGCTACCTCTCGGTACTGCTTTCTCTATCAGAATCGGTATCTGTTGTGTGTCATACACATTAGCCATTGTGGCAATAAATCCTCAAATCATCTTTATAGCCTAATCCGCGTGTATCAGAAAACTATTACTAAAAGATAAGAGCATTGATGTAGTGATTTTACAATCGAGATTGCCCATATAACTGTTATTGAATGCATTTTCCTGTCTGTCCAATTTTTCCTTTACTGTGCACATAGTAGCTTCCATGTGTTCAAGGTCTTCAATGCTTCTAACTGTTACCGTTTTGCAGGTTTGTGAACTGTTCAAAGTCTAAAAATGACGGGGTAAAAATATTTATAGATTTTTAATTTCTCTTTTTATAATTTTATTTTTCTAAAGCTGTTTAAACGGGAGGGCGTGGATTAAATATTATTTTTATTACTCAAATTTTCATATTTAATTATTTTTTACTTTCGCTGGGAGCTTTAATATTGTTTATATTTTGTTAATGGCATAACCGATTAACTTATATACGAGTTTGGCGGCTGTAAATGCGCAGGAAGATGGTCCTTGATCCGGACATAGCTCGACCACGTCGAATCCAACTATTTTTCGATTGATAGATACCTGACGTAGTAAAGAAAGTACCGGTTGCCATAACAAGCCACCGGGTTCCGGTGTTCCCACAGCTTCCATTATTGATGGGTCGAATACATCAAGGTCGATGGTAATATAAACGTTATCGGAAAGAGCATTAATAATCTCCTTCAGAGTTGACGGTTCTTCTAAATAAGCGAAAATAGAATTATGGAGGTTATGCGATTTAATAAATTCACTTTCTTCTAAGCTCATACTTCTTATACCCACCTGTATAACAGGACAGTATTCGAGAATTCTTCTCATAGTACAGGCATGGCTGAATTTTGTACCGAGGTAATGATCTCGCAGGTCTGCGTGGGCATCTAGCTGTAAAACTGAAAGGTTTTGATATTTTTCACGATATGCTTTAACTGCACCTGAACTTATGGAATGTTCGCCTCCAAGCATGGCTACAAACTTGGAATTTTCGAGCAAGAATCTAATAGTTTTATAAACTCTAAAATTCATCGACTCTGGACTGCTGTAATCTGGCTCCAGATCGGGCAGAGTATGTATGCCTGTTTTATATATCTCCTTTCCAAGTTCAACGTCAAACCATTCCAGGTAGTAAGAAGCATTAATTATTGCTTCAGGTCCGTTACGGGTACCACTATGCCATTCAGTGGTAGCATCGTATGGGACAGGTAAGATAACCACTGAAGCCTTATCCCAGTCAGAATAGGGTGGGTTTAATCCAGCAAAATTTCGAGGTTTGGCCGAGAAATTGGCGCTTATGTTCATATGGAATTTAGTTCTACTATTTCATGACAGGCTTTGAGATCGGATGGCTCCCAGTCTCTTCGTACTATACTGCTTCTCATTCTGACAAGTTGGAATTTTTCTTTAAGGTCAATTATTACTTGATGTGCATCAAAGTCCTTGCATGAGAAAACATCGATATTGATAAAATTTCTTTCAACAAATGTGTGGACACCGATGTGACTTTCAGCTATAAAAACCAATCCAGATATCCCCCAATCTTCCGGCTTTTTACCTGAATATTTAAAAACAATGGGGCCGGAAATCTTGGTCATACCGATTTTTGCGGGATAGGAATCAAGAAGCTCGTATATATAATTTTCATCCTGCAAAATGTCTCTATTTTTTCCGAATCCATCTATTATAAGGTGCATTTTATCTCCTACAGCATAATTTTTCTTAATTCGAAAAGGGCTGAAACTGCGGCCCGCTGTTTTATTTGTGTTCGATTTCCAGGAAAAATGCGTTGAAATGAGTAGTTATGATTTCCGTCATCTATCCCGATTATGATAGTACCCGGTTTATAATCCGGAGCTTCATTTTCCATTACGCCGATCAATCCCACTCCTACTGATGAATTAAATCTGCGCTTTACTGCGGTAGCAGCCTCTTTGGCGGTCTGCTGACTTATATCTCCATATTGCATCATTACGTTTTCGTTCATACCGAAATCCGGCCTCAATCTGTTATGGTTAATTACGATACCGCATTTATAAAATTTAGTGCTTTCAGCTGTTGCAGTTATCATATTGGCCAGTATTCCCCCGGTATTGATTTCGAGAGTAGCCAAGCTGAGATTCTTGCTGATAAATATGTTTGATATCAACCCTTCCAGAGTATCATTATCTATACCCCAGATGTATTCACCTGCAATCTGTCGGAGCTCCTTGACCGTTTTATCGACCATCGACTTTGCGCGTTCCTCTGTTTCAGCTTTGGCAGTTACACGAAGATGGATACCATCCGGCTTTGCGTAGATGCCCACGGAAGGGTTGTCGTGGAGTAGATAACTTCTGGTTAGTTCGCCGAGCTTTGCTTCGCTTAAACCGAAGGTTTTAATTGTGCATGAGATTATAACGGAACTACAATATTTTTCTTTTATCCGCGGAGCTATCACGTTGTTCCACATTAGTTGCATTTCACTTGGTGGCCCGGGCATCGAGATTATGACATGACCTTGTTTTTCCACCCACCAGCCCGGTGCGGTACCTCTTGGATTGGGTATTATTTGGCATGATGGAATAACCGCGGCTTGTTTAATGTTGCTTTCAGGCATTTCCATATTAAATTGTCTGAATAAATTCTTGAACTGATCTACCAGTGATTGATCGATACTGATAGTTTCATGACAGAATTCCGCAATTGCTTCTCTGGTAACGTCATCTTCGGTAGGCCCCAGACCTCCGGTAGTAATGATAATATCCGATCGTTTCCATGCGTGATCGAGGGTTTCGATGAGCCTAATTTTATTATCGCCAACAGTGGAAATGAAGTGCAGATCTAATCCGAGTAACGGTAGCTGACTGGCCAGATAAGCGGCGTTCAGATCCGTAATCTCGCCCAACAAAAGCTCAGTACCGATTGAAATTATTTCTGCCTTCATCTAATGACATAGAGAGCCTATTTTAACATTTAGTTGCAGTAATTCCAAGATATTTTTCAACAAGAGCCATGGCACAATAATCGCCACACATGCTGCATGCCCGACCTTTAACAGGATGCTTACTATGTACCAATTTAACTTTTTCCGGATCGATAGAAAGGCTGGCCTGTTTTTCCCAATCAAGCTGTTTTCTGGCGACAGACATTTCTCTATCCCACTTCGCTGCCTTTTCACCAAGCCTGACTATATCGGCGGCATGTGCGGCAATGCGTGAAGCGATTACTCCCATTTTAACATCTTCGGATTCTGGTAATGACAGATGTTCTGAGGGTGTTACATAGCAAAGAAAGTCGGCTCCGTACAACCCGGCGATTGCTCCCCCTATGGCACTGGTTATGTGGTCGTAACCTGCGGCAATGTCTGTAACAAGAGGCCCCAGCACATAAAAAGGTGCTTCCCTGCAAAGGCTTTTTTGCAGCTGCATATTCATTTCAATATGGTTTACAGGAAGGTGGCCGGGCCCTTCAACCATAACCTGCACACCCGCATCCCATGCTCTTTCAACAAGTTGCCCTAAAGTTATAAGTTCCTGTATCTGTGGTCTATCGGTAGCGTCTGCTATACTGCCAGGCCGCAGACCATCGCCCAGACTTAATGTTACGTCGTATCTCCGTGCGATGTCCAGCAAACGATCATAATTTTCGTATAAGGGGTTCTCTCTCCCATGATAAATCATCCATCCCAGTAAGAATGCCCCGCCGCGGGATACAATGTCGGTTACCCGCCTTTGCTGCTTCAAGGCTTGAATTGCTTGCATCGTTACTCCGCAGTGCACAGTTATGAAGTCCACACCCTCTTTAGCCTGTTCTTCTATAGCTTTGAAGATATCATCGGCAGTAGCATCTACAATGGGGCCATATTTCTCGCCGGCTTCTATCATTGCCTGATAAATGGGTACGGTACCTACAGGAACCGTGCTGGCATTCAAGATTATTTGTCTGACCTTTTTAATATCACCACCGGTGCTTAAATCCATCACTGTATCGGTACCGTATTTTATTGCGATCTGCAGTTTTTCGAGTTCCGATTTTACTGAACCTGTATCTGAAGACGTTCCTATATTGGCGTTTATCTTTATCCTCAGTCCGGCACCTATAGCACATTGTTTTGATATGCGGTGGTTGATATTGCAGGGTATTATTATCTTACCTGAGGCTATTTTTTCGCATAGGTAATTGACGTCAACTTGTTCTATTCTGGCCACAGATTCCATCTGTGGAGATATTATTCCTCTGCGTGCCGATTCTATTTGTGTCATTTTCTTAAAAAATAAAACCAAGAGTTAAAGCAAATCCAACTTAACCCTTGGCTATTTACCGCTTCCCTACGCTCGAATTACCAAGGGCAGGTTCGGAGGGTTCCCTGCATACGCAGAGTCTCAGCCCACAATTAGTAAGCACCCCCAGCGGTTGCTTCAATAAACAATCGCAGTGAACTATAGCATACGTTTAATTAAAAATGCAAATATTAAAGAGTAGTTTTCAGCTAACCTTTGAATCTTACCCTGTTGACAAGCGCCATAATACCGAAAATCAATATAGCGACTATTAATATAAAGGCGGTAGTAGCTATAGAAATTATCAAAGGCGATGCCGAGATTACATCGAATTTCCAGGTATTTGACCAGGGACTCGAAAGTCCGGCTTCGTTGGTTGCTTTTACCCTCCAAAAATATGTCCCGCCTTCGGGTATATCGGCCCTGAGCAGTTGGTAGGAAGTTGTTGTTATCCCTTCTTTATTACAAACTAAAACTGAGAAATCATCCGTTTTGGAGATTTGCAACGTATATTGTAAATCCTTTTGTTGATCAGAGGTGCTCCAATTCATGGTGGATAGCACCATATTATCATTTTTACCCTGTGATGAAGCCGATGTAGTAGAGATAATGTGTGCCGATTTAACCAGGCCTTCTATCATATCTGTTGCTGAATTATACATTTGTATTCTTGCACCAGGACCCGGATAAAGAAGCTGAGGTTCAGATGGAACGGTAGCAGTTAGCTCGTACATTCCCTGAGCTACCGCACCTTTATTCCCTGTAGCCGTGATAGTATGTGTCTTTCCGGCCACGGGTAACGCCTTTATAGTAATTGAGAAATTCCCTTTACTATCAGTTGTTACTGATTTTCCTGTACTTGTTTTATCATAAGAGATGCTAACTAGTTCGGCGGCATTAAAACCGGCTCCATCAATTGTAATATCTCTACTGTTAATCAGGCTGCTTGGCGTAATATTGATAGATGGAACAACTTCGAATTCTATGTCTGGTACTATGCCTTTTGGTGTGAAGCTGCTCCCGTAAATACCTATGACATGTCTTCCTTTTACGCTTGGCGGGATAACTATGTCATAACTAAAGCTTCCATTAGGCTTTGCGGTGAAATTAGTATCGAGTATAGGCCCATCCCATGTAAATGTGATTCCATCTTCTCCGGGCCTGAACCCTACACCGGTTATGTTAACACGTGTTCCTACAGGTCCGGACACGGGAGTAGCCTTACAGAAAGGTGCGATGGTAAAAAGTACGGGTGATATTTCGCCCGGCTGAGTAGCATCGCCCGAGACACTAAGTTTGTATTCACCTTTAGGTAAATCGGGCACCGTGAACATGGCGTGCCAAGTGCCCAGCTTATCGGCAGTAATAGGGGTTTTGGCTATCGGTTTTGAATCAAAATATATATTTATTCCGGTCTCTCCTGGAGCAAAGCCATTTCCGATTATTGTAATCATGTTGGTAGGTCTTCCCCATGGAGGCTCTAAACTTAAACTGGGAATGATGCGAAAATTACTGGTAGCTGTAATATTGCTCCAGTTGCTATCATCTATTACCCGGATTGTATGAGTCCCTTTGGGTGCTGATGGTATTTCAAAAGTGTAATTAATCTGACCGGACTTTGTTATAGGTATATTCTGAACTATTTTTTTATCATCCCAGTATACAGTGGCAAGTTTACCTATGAATCCTTCACCCGTTAAAGTTATTGTAGATCCCGGACTCCCTGTTGAAGAACTGATATTGATAGCAGTCGGCTGTGAAGGAGCGAATTCAATCCTGGCCATTCCCAAAACAGAAAAAATTACTATGCAAGCACTTAAAGTAATTTTTTGATAAATCAATTATACTTCTCCTAATGGCCTTACAGACCTATTGGTAGCATACAGGACAATAAAAATCAACTCAAAGCTTAGTATAAAAATTGATAAAAATCAATAAATATACCTCGTACGGTTTGTTATTAATGGTGCCGAGCATGCCCAAATTCATGGTTGCTGGCTAAAATGTTAATGTAACGTTTAAAATTTTAATTTTGAT
>Ga0272448_1005185_pt1 | contig 14494 bp, 7 predicted proteins | sample YNPCB0191_FD_202220 | JGI IMG/M metagenome (GOLD analysis project Ga0272448, IMG submission 202220) | Hot spring sediment microbial communities from Yellowstone National Park, WY, United States - YNP-CB-019-1 | ecosystem: Environmental > Aquatic > Thermal springs > Hot (42-90C) > Sediment...
ATTGACTTTGTAAACCCGCGCAAGACCCGAAACACTGGAAACCGAGGAGCCTTGCAATGAGGAACCGATAAACGGCAACGTGTCGGTGAACCAGTTGCCTCTGCCTGGCTCCGTCGCCAGGTAGTTCTCATAGCTCGGGTGTGACTGATAGGTATTGGGCAAGATCCTTGAATTCAATCCGACCCGTTGGCCCGCCCATGTGGGGTTCGAATCGATGGAGAAGGTCACCGGTTGGTTCCAGCTTGAGGGAACTCCTGGGGTCACAATGTCATAAGCCGCCATAATGCGGTAATTCCCGCGCTGGGTGGTATGCGCACCAGCCAGCACCTTCTCAGTCACCCAAGTTTTCCCGCTGCTATCCCGGCCATACGGATCTTTCAGAAAATCCCAATAAGCGACCGTCGACCGGTACGGCTGATCCAACGAACGCGAGTTGCAGAAAGCATACATCTGTTCGCCAGCCTGGTGGACCGCCGCCGTTGTCCCGGTCACCAGACGCTCCACCACCCAACTCGTAGGGCTGTTCTTCGTCGCGATCCGCAGGAAGTCATAACCCTGAGAACTGGGCAAACGGAAAACATCACCAGGCTGGGCATCCATCAGATACGGTGTGGCTTCACCGCTCACCTGAACGGTAAATCTTCCCGTCGTCGAAGCCGGCAGCGGGGTCTGTAGGGTGACCGTAAATGGGCCGCCCGCCGAGGAGGTCTCTATGAGAGCCGGGATCCATCCGACCCAGTTCTTGTCCAATGGCTCAATGGCGTGCATACCACACCAGCGCGTATTCGGCGCCGCGTAACTGGGCGTCGCAGCCACGACTCGCCCGGTACCGCCCGCTCCCAGCGGCAAACCGTTACCGACATCGAAAACGGCAATCCAAGCGGCACTATCCTGATACCTGAACAAGCAGGAGAACACGGCGTAGCGGTTTACCACATCGTTCAAGCGGCAAGTGAACATCGAGGGATCGAAGGAAGCATCAAACGCTTTCACCAGATCGGTAACGGAATTGCCGCCGGGTGTCAGGTTTATCCATTCCATATCGGCAATCGCGCCAGCCGCTGCTGGCTGATCATTGCCCCGGTATCGTCCCTTTAGAAGGTAAAGTTTGTTGCTGTCCTGCGCGCCGCAATAAAGCACGTTAGGATCTTCTGAATCCCAGGGAACGTTATTGAGGAGGCACTGGACATTGTTGCCTCCCCATCCCCGGGCAATGATTTTTCCGAGACTGCGTGCCTGTCCCGTTTCCGGGTTGATCCAGTAAAGGACATTGGCGTCGGCGCCTCCTGCTCCGCGAACCGAACAGTGATACCCACCGTTGGACTTCAGGGGCGAACAGACGCGGAAGTTGCCGGCATCCGGGTGCCCGGGTATTTCACTGAGGTTGAGCTCGATTTGGACAGAGTCTACAGAAACGGGCGCCGCGCTCCGGGGCCGCACCAGAATCCCAAAATTCTTATTCCCCGAGATGTCATGCAACCACAGGGCCTCTGTCCAGGTGTCCCCGTCGGCCCCCAGGGTTATTGATTTTGTGCTCTTGTCGAGTACAGCCGTCCGCACCGGAGTGTAGCAATTGGAACCATCTATCGTGAGACAGGCCTCGATTACGCGATCATCGGCTGTGTCTCCCGCGGACGCAGCTTTCAAGCGTACCAAGAGGGATTCCGCCGCATGGCCAGCCAAATAGTAAGGGGTCAGGGAAATGCCGGGGTCAGTCACCGCCAGCCAGCCACAGTCATCCCCGGCACAGGTGGCCGCCTGGCCGTCATTATCCTTCAAGCTTGCCGCCGGGTTGTTCCAGTTTGTTCCGGTAGCTCGGGCGAAACCCTTCAGCCCCGTTTTCAGACTCGGATAATCGCCCGGCAGGCTGATCCGCCGGATCAAAGTCCCGTAATTGGGATCAACTGCCGCTTCATCCCGTCCCCCCTGGAAGGTAGGCCATCGGGTCTCTCCGGTGTCCGGATCCTGGGGCAGTGGCCATGGATAGGTGACACCTACGGGAATATTGGCGGTCCGGAAAATGCCGGCAGCCGTCTGATTCCCACAGCGAACCCGGAAGTAATGCAGCGTATCGGTCTGGAGCGCCCGCGAATACCATTTGCCGTCGGCCGCTTTTTCCACCGCGCGTTTGCCCACGATGAAAAGCCGGGACTGGCCCCCGGAAACGTTCCCCGATCGGGAATCCAGGTCCGCTCCTGGATAGAGCCCCGGATCCACATCGTGAACCAGGGGCTGGAAGTTGCGGTTTTCAGATACCTCTACGGTGCACGCCGCCTCAACCGGCGATTGATAGCTGATCAGGGCTTGAACATTCGTTGATCCGGTCACCTGAACGGGGAAAGCTCCGGCCAGCCCGCCGGCCGAAAGCAACAGCAACAACCCAATCCAAAGCATGAGCATCCTCTTCGAACAACGTTGTCGCCCGCGTCACCAAAGGCGGGCAGGGCGCTACCGTGCACCGCAACTCTGCCAATGCACGGCGAGTGGCATCGGTTCGATCCCGATCGAGCCGAGGGACGCGGGACTCGGCTCCTGACTGTTACCCATCCTAAACAGGGTTCGCGCCGTGCGCAAGATAACCGGAGAGCAAAGCAGGCATAGTACTGCCTCGCGTCCCGGGCTTACGCCGGAAAGTCGAATGTGGCGCCCATGCGAACCGGCAGGCGCGCACGGCGAAACACCCGGAGCACAGGGGCTGGGTTCTTCGTGCCGAAAACAGGGGCGCGCCAGCCATATTCGCTCCCCTCGGACAGCTCCCATTCCGAGCCCGGGGAGATCGTAAGCTGGCACTCCCCGATTCGAACACAGTCCTGACCTGCATGCGGGTTCTCTCCGAAATGCCAGAACTGTTCGACGGTATGCTCGCCCGGCGGACCTTCAACCTGATCCCACACTACCAGACGCCGGGCGTCTTTGAGCAGAGCGAGACTCCGGCGGTGGGTGATGTCCCGGTAATGGCACACCGCCTCGAGGCTGTCCCGCTGCGGGTTGCTGCTCCAATCGAGCACCTGCACCTGGGGCTTGTCGCGCCAGCGGAATGGGCCTTCGGGAATGGCTTGGTCAGCTCCGTCCACCCGAACCGTGTTGTGGGCCGCCGTGCCGCGAAACCGGTTGCGCTCAGCGGGATCGCTCACGTAGGTGTACGTTCCCGGGTCAATGAGAATTTCCCGGCCACCCACACGCAAGACGAAACTGAGGGTATCCGAATGGCTATGCCCGGCCGAACCTGGTCCGAACGGGCCGGCATCAGCCACGACTTGCACATCGTCCACCGTCAGGATCGCCGTACCCGCGTCCGCAAACAAGCGCGACGCGAACTCCGGCCGGGACCCGGAAGCGGCCCGAATCTGCGGTCCCAGCCACCAGACAGCCTGCTCTTCGAGATCCTCCGCACACCCCACCCATTCCGGCCGTTCGAACAAAACCCCGCAGGTGGCTAGTGTGGCCCGGGCAAACCGGAGCCGGGGTCCGTAGGGATGGAAGAACCGGCCCCCGTCATCGTCGCCAAACGCCGGCAAGAGCCCCGAAGGCCCCGTCAGGGCGGCCAGATACTCCGCCATGCGGCGGAGACGGTCGCGGAAATCGCTTGGGACTGGCCCCAGCAGATGGTGGAACATGAACATGTCCAGCGCGTACAGGTGATAGTAGGCCGATTGTTCGAAATGGCTGCCATCCTCGCGCACCTGGGCCGCCATCTGTGCGGCGGTGATCGATCCGCCAGTGCGGCGCCATCGTTCCGCGCGGGGAAGGGCAGGGAAGAGCGTCCCCAGGGCATGTAACGCTACCGCCTCGCCCAGAAGATGCGTATTGGGCGAAAAGTAGACCGAGAGGTTCTGTTCCAGGTAGCAGCCGTGGCGGTACAGTCCTTCCAGCACCAGGCGCCGGACCGTGGGTTCCAGCGCCTCCCCCGCCAGATGAAATACCCACACCCAGGAGAGGGCCCGGAAGGCTACCTCGAGAGCGCTCGTCCAGTTGATGCCGCGCATCCAGGGGTTGGCTTCGGACCAGGATCTCAGTTCCCGGCTGATCTCCTCGACAAATTCACGTCTTCCTGTCAGCAGAAAGGCTTGCGCCAGCAACACCAGGTGTTGATGGCGATTCAGCTCCCAGATCCACTTGTGATCGCCGGCGCGGGAAAAATCCAGGTATGGGATCCGGCGGAAATACGCCAGGCCGGTCGCCCGTTGATGAACATAGTCTCGCCGCCAGTCAATATGCGGGCCGGTGGATATACTGCTGCCGAAGATCGGAAAGCGGTGGTCCAGAACCAGATCGGCAAGACGCTCCACGTTGCCGGCGAATGCCGAACCGCGCAGCCGGGCTGCTACGCGGGCCGGACTGGGCAATCCTGGTAAAGGGGAGGGCTGCTCACCCACGCAGGATGGCGGCAGCGCCCATAGCGACAGGTTGGCAATCTCCTGTTTGAGCCGGAAGGCGATTTCTCCGGGATCACGCACTCTCAGCACACCGCGCGAAGCTCTACCGTCCGGGGGTCCCGACCGGCATGCGGTTTCAGATTACCATGGGACTTCGAGCTGTGATTGCAACGGGGCTTTTCCTTCTCAGTGCCGCCTCGATCGTGTATGTGCTGTTCGGCTATCCGCTGTTGCTAGCCGTCCTGTCGCGCCACGAACGCAGGCCTGTCGAGCGCCGCTTCGAACCGCGCAGGGTCTCCATTCTCCTGCCGGTTTGGAACGGAGAGCCCTGGATCCGGCAGAAGCTCGAATCCATTGCCGCTCTCGATTATCCCCGGGAGTTGGTCGAAGTCATCGTGATTTCCGACGGCTCCACAGACCGCACCGAACAGATCGTGCGCGAGTTTTCCGGCGTCAGGCTGATTACCCTTCCCCGGGGCGGAAAGGCCTTGGCGCTAAACGCCGGTTTGGAAGAAGCCGGAGGCGAAATTCTGTTCTTCACCGATGTTCGCCAGCAACTGGATCCGTCCGCCCTCCGTAGCCTGGTCGAGTGCTTCGCCGATCCGTCGGTGGGGGTGGCAAGCGGCGAACTGGTAATTCTGCGTGGCGCACGTTCCGAGGAGGCCGATGTCGGACTGTACTGGCGCTACGAGAAGTGGATTCGGGAGCGCTTGAGCCGGATCGATTCTGTCATCGGCGCAACGGGAGCCATCTATGCCATGCGGCGCGAATTGGCGAAACCCATGCCCCCGGAGACTTTGCTCGATGACGTCTTCCTGCCCTTGGCGGCATTCTTCCAGGGCTACCGGGTCATTCTCGACCGCCGGGCTCGCGCCTACGATTATCCGACTTCGCTGGATTCCGAGTTCCGCCGCAAGGTCCGTACTCTGGCAGGAAACTACCAGCTCCTCGGCTTCTATCCGGAGTTACTGGGACCCCGCAACCGCATGTGGTTCCACTACGTGTCTCACAAGTTCGGCCGCCTGATGTTGCCCTTCGCTCTGCTGCTCTTGCTGGCAGTGAGTTTCGGCTTGCCCGGTGGCTGGGGTAGGGTTGCCGTTCTTGCCCAGACGGTCTTTTACGCGGCCGCGGCTCTGGATCTTGCCGTTCCCCAAGGCTTGCGCGTGAAGCGCCTGACATCGATCGTGCGGACTTTTGTGGTTCTACAGGCCGCGGCTCTTTGCGCCATTTCCTTCTTCTTCGTTGGCCCGGGTTCGCTGTGGAGACAAACCCGCGTCGGAAAGGCGCGGCCTTGATCCCCGTTCTCCTCATGGTCCGCGAGTTGGGCCAAGGCGGCTCGGAACGCCAATGCGCCGAAACCGCCCGGGCGCTTGATCGCTGCCTGTTTGAGCCGCATGTCGCGGCGATGCGCGATACCGGGTTGCGCGCCGAAGAACTCCGTGCCGCGGCTGTGCCCGTAACCCGCTTCCCGGTGCGTTCTTTCGGCAATCTTTCGCTACTGACAGGGGCGGCCCGGATGGGAGCTTACCTCGCCCGCCATAGAATCCAGGTTGTCCACACCTTCGACGTACCGATGAACGTCTTTGGTGTTCCCGCCGCCCGGTTTTTTCGCACGCCGGTGGTGATCTCCAGCCAGCGCTCCTATCGCAGCCTGATCAACGGCCCGCTCCGGCATTTGCTCCGCCTCACCGACCTGCTCGTAGATGCCGTGGTGGTGAATTGCCAGGCAATGCGGCGGCACCTGATCGAGGATGAACGCGTTCCGGCTGCAAAAATCCGCCTGTGTTACAACGGCCTCAATACGGAGGTATTTCGCCCCTGTCCGGGTCCCCGTCCGGAAATCCTCCGTGATGCCTCGCTTGTGATCGGCGCCGTCTGCGCGCTCCGGCCGGAGAAAGACCTGGCCACGCTGGTGAGTGCGTTTGCTCAGGTGCGACCTCTCCAGCCAGGCCTGAAGCTGTTGATTGTAGGAAGTGGCTCGGTATTGCCCGGCCTGGAGCAACATAGCCGCGCTCTCGGGGTCCGCCAGGATTGTGTATTCGAGCCTGCCACACCTGATGTTGCCCGCTGGCTCCGCGCAATAGACATCTTCGTTCTGCCTTCCCTCTCCGAGGCTCTGTCGAATTCCTTGATGGAGGCTATGGCGTGCGGGTGTGCAGTAGTGGCCTCCCGGGTGGGCGGGAATCCCGAGATCGTCTACCCTGGAAAGACCGGCCTGCTGTTTCCAGCCGGCGATCCTGGCAGTCTCGCCGCGGCCCTCAAAGAGTTGCTTGAAAATCAGGAGTTTCGCCTTCGTTTAGCGGCGGCCGGCTCTTCGTTCATCGAACGGAATTTTTCGCTGTCTCAAGCCGCCCACCGCATGGAGGAAATCTACCGGGAGATGGTCTCCCGAAAGACTGGGCTTCAGATCCAACCGCGAGCATAGTAATAGCCGATTTTGCAGGTCTCTTCAAGCAGTTCCAAAAAGCATGGCCACCGCCCTTTCCATCCCTGAGCCCGTTTGATCACATCCGGGAACGGTCTGGGTATAACATCCAGACCCGTCTTGGCAAACGCTCTTCTTGCGCGGAACATGTGATAGTCACTGGTCAGCAAGACTTTACGGCCGGGCACACCCTCCAGAAGACGCCGTGTCTGCTGTGCACTCTCCCGGGTGCTGTTTGACCGGGTTTCCAGCTCAATCGCTGCCGGTGGGATACCCATGCACTCCACAAAGTTCCGCATCGATTCCGCTGCTGGAATGGGCGCGTTCCCTCCTCCGCTCACTATTACCCTTCGGAATCCACCCTCGCGGAATGCCCGCACCGCATAAACGCTTCGCCAGTACGAACTCTCTCCGAGGGTTCCATCGCTTAACACCGATCCGGCTAAGACAACCAGGATCTCGCCGTGCGGATCGTCCCAGGCTCCGGCCAGCCACCGGGCCCACCAAACGACCACCGGGCTTGTGGTTACCAAAACCATCAGAAGACCCGCCAGCCCCAGAAGTCCCGCCAGAAGCCGCCCCGCTCGTCGCACCTGTGTCATGCTCTCTACGGTAACGCCCAACAGTTTACGATGAAGCACACGGTGGGCAGGATCAAGCCATGTGCTTGATCGTAAATTAGCCACCCCTGGCATGTGCTTGATCGTAAATAACTGGCCTCCGGTATGTGCTTGATCGTAAATCCCATGTGCTTGATCGTAAATCCCGGGCTTCCCCGGCTCAACAGTCCTTGGCTGTCGTCTGTACTGTATTGATAATAAAGACTTTATACTTTTACGATCAAACCCATGGGCAAAGCTCTTGGAAATTCAATCAGTTACAGATTTTTACGATCAAGCACATGGCTCTTACGATGAAGCACATGGCCGGCGTCTTCCGTCCAAGTAACTTAAATTACCTGGAAACAATAACTTACATAGATTTGCGTTTTGAACTGACCCCGCCAATATGGTTGGTTTTATGGTTTTATATGGTTTAAAACCATTGGCCATGGCCATGGTGATGGTCTCAACTGAACCCCCGTTCTATGGGTTTGATCATAAAAACGGCCTCCTGGCATGTGCTTCATCGTAAATCACTGGCAATCAGTCACTCAGCCGGTGTAAAAAACAAACAGGCAGGTATTTGTAGTGAGTGCTCCAGGCAAGAACACCACGAAGGTCTCGCTGGTTAACCTCTCGATCGAAGAGGAGAACCTGGCCGCCATTCCATTCGCCGTATTGGAACGCCGGGTCGGGAAGCGGATCAACAAGATTGAGCTCAAAGGGAACAAAGTCCTTCCGGATGGGCGTGAGGTCCGGGTGGTCTGGCAGGTTCAGGGCAACAGTGAGTTAGGCCTCCCGACTGAGCAGGATCTCGATATCTTCGTTGCCCTGGGAGTGCTTACCTTCCGCAACAATTTCGCGAAGACCGTTTCCTTCACCGGCCGGGAAATCGCTAAGATCCTTAATATCAGTAGCGTACACGGAAAGTTCTATCAACGCCTGAAGGTGGCGATGGACCGTTTCATCCCCCTTCGGTTTCGTTCGCTTACCGAAAGCGATCGTCAGGAAGAGGTCAAATGGTCGAATGTCTTTCAGGAGGCGAGTTTTGCTCTTGACCGGATAACCAATCGGTGCACCGGTGTGGTCACCTGGACCGACAAGCTGATCCAATCGATGGATCGAGGCTTCTTTCGAGCCATTGATGCCGGCCGCTACATGCAACTGGATGGCATCACGGCCAAGTATCTTTACCGCTTCCTGGCCATGGCTTTTGAAAAAACTGATCTGGTCCTGATCGATACGCGCCGTCTCTCGACCGAACACCTCGGCATATTGAACTTGCCCAAGTACTTCTCGCGGCTGATGCAGACGCTTGAACCGGCCTTGGATCAACTGGTCAGAATTGGGGTGCTGGGCGCCTATCACGTGGTCTCAACCGAAGACTGGACTATCGCCCTTCACCGCCATGCTTCCTATGTGCCCGAGCGTAAGACGCTCCTGCTACAAGGCGCGGCAAACTCGCCCGAACTGAACCGTGCCTTTTGCGAGAAAGTTTTGGAGAAGGCGGGTCTGACACCTAAGCTGGCGGCCTTCTATGCCGCCGGCGTGGACACCAAAGAAGGCTTCTATACGCTGAATCGCGCGGCCGAACTTCTGCAAGCGATGAAAGAAGAAGGGGTAGTGCCGCATGTCGCTATTGCTTCCATTCGCAAGGCCTTGGATTTCGGGGTCGCAAGCGCCGAGGCCCGCGATCTGCTCGATTGGTGCGAGATCGGCCTGGATATCTGCCGCCAGAAGAAACGGGCTGGTCAAACCTTGAAGAACTCGGCGGGGTTACTGATGAAGATCGTCAGAGATCCGGATTCTCGCAAGCGCCTGGTCAGCGAAGAACTGGAACTGAGCCTTCGCCAGCGTTTTCACCAGCGGGAACAGATTGCCTTGCGTCAGTACGAAGAGACTGAGAAACGCACTGAAATTCTGGAGTATGAAAAGTACCGGGAACAGGCGGCCCGAAGCCTTCTCGACGAAATGCCGCCCGCCTCCCGGCAAGCGCTGCGTAAGGAAAAATCTGAGTTGATCCGTGAACAGGAGCGTTTCGACCGTTTGCCTCCCGACCTGCGGGAACGGGAAATCGATGCGCTTGTTCTTCAGGACCTGGCCCGGCGCGAGGTCCCGCCTTTTGAGAAGTGGTTACTTCGGAAACGCGCTCAACAAGGCATGTTGCCGTTCATGACTGAGAACCAGCCGGGAACTGAACCGCCGGCAGCCCACCATGATTAGCATCCCACCCGCGTTTTTGCCTCCATCCGGTATAGGGAGGTTGTGGGTATGCCGCTTCGTCCAATCCGCTTCTCGTACTCCGGCGTGGGTTTTTGGGCGATTACAAGGTGTTCAGCCCATTCCAGCAACTCTTCCAGGCGGGGCAGCATGAGCTTGCCGATGTGTGGGATGGTGCTCAGCAGATAGCGCTGGTTGCTCCCGTAAATCTGATCGAGCTGGATATGGGGATCGAATACCCGGAGATTGCGGCCTTTGCCGATCAACTGCTCCAGCATGCGGACAATGGGGCTCTCCCGCAGATCGTCGGTGTTCTCCTTGAAGGCTAATCCAAAGATCCCGATCCGCTCCGCGCCGAGATCCAGGACCTGTTCAATCGCCCGGTTCAAATGGGCGTCATTGCTCTTGGCTACGGCCTCCAGCAACGGCACGCTCACATCCATTCGCGCTGCCCGGTAAACCAGCGCGCGCAAGTCCTTCGGAAGGCAAGACCCGCCAAAAGCGAAACCGGGCTTCAGATACGCCCGGGAGATATTGAGTGTCGTGTCGCGGCCGAGCGTTTCCATGACTTCATCCGGTGGAATGCCCAGCTCGCGGGCCAGGGTGCCAATCTCGTTTGCGAAGCTGATTTTCAGCGCATGAAAGGAATTGCACGCGTACTTGATCATCTCGGCCGTGCGCAGCCGGACCAGGCACGGTTCTACCTCCAGAGGAGCATACAGATCAGCCACCTCATGCACCGCGGACCGATCCTCGCCACCTACGACGATCAGGGAAGGCTTCAAGAAATCGTGGATCGCATTTCCTTCCCGCAGAAACTCCGGGTTTGCAACCACGCGAACCAGCGCAGGGTTGCCCAAGGCGGGAATCACCACTTCTTCGCACGTTCCCGGAAACACCGTGCTCCGCACCGCAACGATAAGCGGCTGTTCGCGCTGAGCAATCTCCGCGCCGATCTCCGCGGTTACCCGGCGCAACTGTTCCAAACCCAGATTTCCGTTGCGTTCCGAAGGAGTGCCCACGCAAACGATTGCCACCGACGCGCTCTCCAGCGCTTCGCCGGCCCGCGTCGTGGCCGTCAGCCGCCCGGCGGCTACGTTCTTCTGAACCAGTTCATCCAGGCCGGGTTCGTAAAACGGCGCTCGCGCCTGTTGAAGGCTGGCAACTTTGAATTCGTCCTTGTCAACGCCAATAACGCGGTGTCCCAGCTCCGCAAAACAAGCCCCGGTGACGCAACCTACGTAACCGAGCCCGAAAACAGCAATCTGTTTTTCCACGAGACTCAGTATGCCATGCCCGGCAGCGGCAGGCCATTCCCCGCTATCCCATGCTTGGGTAGATCCGAGGCTTTAGCATCCGCCCTCACTCATGGAACCACGTAAACCTGGGTTGCGCCGGTTGCCAGCGTCACATTCCCAGCGTCGCGATACTTCCACCGGTAGTAAAGAACCTTCTGTGAAAGCGCCGGAATCGACACCGAGCAGCCACTGGTGCAGGCAAGTCCGCTGATCGAAGTCTCCCCACCCACGTCGCTCGGCCACACAAAAGGATTCGCCTCGTTAATGCTTGCCGTGTTTGCAAAACAGCTCTCATTGCGCGACGTACAGCGGAAGCCGGAGTCGTAACCGAACTCCACTACCGCGTTGTTTACCGCAAGACCGGCCGGCGGGCTCAATTTCACTGGAACCGGAACAAAGGTTGTTCTCGATACCGAATCTTTCGTGGGGAAAGGCGGAATCTTCAGGAACCACATGTCAGGTCTTTCGACTGCGTCGAACTCGGCCCAGGCCCAATCACCATACGCCAAAGCTCTCGTATTCCAGTAAAGCGTCTGGTACCGGGTAGCGCCCCCCCGCCCAAGTACCCGGGAATATCCTCCTCCGTAGGCCGCTGGGGCTACCGAAGCTCTGCTGCCCTCGTGGTTACTTCCGAATCCCCACTGCACGATGTTGTACCCGTTGAACGGCCAATCGGCCAAGCAGATAGAATTTGCCGACAGCGAACAGCCAGTTGGTGAGGACAGACCAGGGCAGGACACAAAGGCGTCGCCGGCAACTGATCCGGTCCGGCACTCATTGGCCGCATTCGCCAGGCAGCGCGTGTACGGCGTCGAGTCTGTGATTGTGTCCCCAGTCGCAGCCGAGGAGATGTCGCGCAACGGTTTGTACCCGCAAAACGCCACCGTCTCAAAGTGCTTCGGATTGAGCGTCGCCGAGAGTTTGTATACCCCGGTGGTTCCAGACTGAAGTGTAATCGTGGGAGAGCTGGCGTAATAGTTCAGTGGATGCGAGTCCAGACCCCACTCCAGTTCCTGCGGCGGAGCTTTGACCTGGTGATATGTAGGATGAGCCTGCCACTGGTTTCCGTTGCCGTCTGCAAACTTGTGAGCGAATTCAGGTGAGGTCTCTATATTTACCCGCTCCAACACGGATGGTGCATCAGTCGTGATTTCCGTCTGGGAGCGTTCGAGTGTCATAGGCATACCCGCCTCGAACTTGCGATTCAACCTGCGTGTCATATGAGCGCCCGCATATGGATCCGCGACAAAGTACGTATTCGTCGTGTCCGTCCCATGCGGATCCAGCAGGAACTTCCAGATTGCTTCGGCGTTTCCGGCAATCCCGCAATCGTACACCATGGTGCCGGCGTCTCCTATGGCATGAGTGGCCTTCGTGGTCCCCAGGTATCCACGGCTCACCGTGAGTTGGACGTGATCGGCATCCGGATAGGCTTTCGCCAGGACCTTCACCCACTCGCCGCCGATCTTAATAGTGTCGCCGACCTCAAGAGTTTGCAGGAAGTGGTCGTCGTACTGAGACAGCGGCTCGCCCGGGTGATATCCACTGGGCGCTGTTCCCCACGCCGAATTCCAGGTTGACGTCACTGTGATGGTGGATTGACTGTCGGTGGCGTTCATCGGTGTCTGAAGAGAGACAGTGTACGGGCCTAAGTAGCTGCCTCCCACGGTCAGGAAAGACAGAATGATTGGCGCCGCATTCTGATGCCCGGGATAGTCATAGACGTGGATTCCTGACCAGCGTGTGCGCGGTGCGGCATACGTTGCCACCGCCCCAATAACGTTTACCGGCGGACCACTGGTCAAGTCAACGACAAACAGCCATCCGTAAGTATCCTGCCCGCCACGCCTGCAAACCCCGACTCCATACTGGTTCTGCACGCCGCTCAGAAAGCAACTGAACAGAGAGGAGTTAAAGCTGTTGTCAAAAGCGTAGATCCGGTCGCCCAGTGTCTGGCCTGCGAGCAGATCCGTACAACTCATAGACGCGTTTGCATTCTGGGAAACCGGAGTATCGTTGCCTGTCAGGGTGCATTTGTAGAGGGTCCCGCTATTACTGATAGCGGTGGCGTAAAACACATCAGGGTTAGACACATCCCACCCGGCGTCGTCCGGTCCAAAACGACGCGACAGGCCGCCAACCGTGGTCCGTAACCTGCCCAGAAAGCGGGCCTCTCCGGAGTTGGGTTCGAAGGCATAGAGGACGCTGTCACTGCCGGGGGTTTTGCCAACGCAGTGGTAGTAGCCATTCGCGGACAGGTGAGTGGAGCACATCTCCATAAATCCCCCGTCGGGCGTCACAACCTTGTTTGAACCGTATACGTCCAATTTGACTGAATCCAGGTATAACGTGTTGGTCGCTGTGGTCTTCTTTTTTAACAGAATACGAAAGTTGGTGTTGCCTTTGACGTCCGAGTAGGCCAAAGGATAGATGTAATGATCTGGATTGCGCCATGTGTCAATTGGGTAGGAAGTGCCGATGTATGAATCGCCATTGGCCGTGCCCAAAGCCACTTCCTGCCAGTCGGTGTCGCAGAGTGCGTCGTTGTTGATGTCGATACATGCTTCCACGCTGCGATCATCCACGGAGCCGCCCTCGGCCCTCCCGTAGAGGTGCAAACGGATTGCGTCCAGAGACATGTTGTTGTACATGTACGGGGTGATGGTCAATGTGAGAATGTCCTGTCCGGAGCCGGAATACGTGGCGTAAGCACCATCCTGAGCGAGAATGTTAGCGGGATTCGTCCACCCGCTTCCCGCGGCCGCCGTGAAAGTCTGGTTGAGGTAATTGCCGTCCTCAAGTTGGTCTTGTGGTAAGCTTACGTGTCGCAGCAGCGCTCCGGAGGAAGGATCGATGATCCTTTCATCCCTGTCGGATGCTCTATAACTGACGCCGGTCTGGCTTCCAGCGCTCACCTGTAGGGTCAGTTGTGTGGGGCTATTGACCCCTGCCAGCGGAAAATCCACGCCGTTGATCGTAATTGTGGCTCCCCGACGCCAATTGGGATTAAAGTTGTGACCCGACACTAAAGTCACCGCGGTCCCGGAAGTATTCACTGTTCCGGTGTGACTGGCGTTGTACCCCACCGTCGGTTGCAGGTATGCGCCTGGTTCCCGCGCATCGGCTTGAATGGCTTCCGAATGCGTCCGGCCGAGGGCAATATTGGCAGTCTGAAACGTCCCGGTCGCTGTGTCGCTGCCGCAGGTGATCTTGTAATAGTGAAGGGTGTTCGTTTGTAATGCCCGGGAATACCGCCTGCTGTCGGACGCCGTTGCGGTCGTGCCCTGTCCGGCCACGAACACCCGGTTGCGTCCGGTGGTGACCGAGCCCGTACGGCTGTCCTGGTCGGCGCCGGGGAACAGAGCCGGATTGACATCGTGGACCAGCGGCAGCAGATCGGAATACTCGCTTATCGAAACCGAACACGCGCCGTAGTCCGGAGCCGTGTAACCCAGAACGGCCGATACGGGCGTTGTGCCGATAACCCGAACATTGGTGATGGCGGCCCACGCCGGAGCTGCTCCCACCAGACAAAGCCCCAGAATCCTTCGGATGTCTACCATGACGAAAGCG
>Ga0272448_1005189_pt1 | contig 14486 bp, 18 predicted proteins | sample YNPCB0191_FD_202220 | JGI IMG/M metagenome (GOLD analysis project Ga0272448, IMG submission 202220) | Hot spring sediment microbial communities from Yellowstone National Park, WY, United States - YNP-CB-019-1 | ecosystem: Environmental > Aquatic > Thermal springs > Hot (42-90C) > Sediment...
CAGGCAAACAGGAGCCTCCGACGCATGTCGGGAAAATGAGGACATGGGAGTAAGGGTGCCCGCAAACGAGAATGATTATGGCAAGCAAGACGCTTTACTTATTCTAATTTGCCGCATATGCCCATACCCCCAAACTCCCACACTCAAATGTGCAAGCCTCCATTCCTTCGCAGCCGAAATGGAGGCTTACTGTCCAATGTCCGTTTATTCAGTGCATACTATTGAGCTGGGCACGTGCTGCACGGCGGGGCTACCGGCTCGCATGCGCTGGGACATGCCGGGATTACCGGCACACAAGCCGGGGCTACCGGCTGACATACAGTCGGACACGGCGGAACACAGGTGGCAGTCGGGCATACCGGGATGCAGGCCATCGGAACCGCACATGGCACGGCGCACGTATTCACATTGCACGTCGGCATGAGCACGCCATCTGTGGCGTTGATAAACCCATTGCACGCGCAAATGTTCATGCAGGTGACACGGACGCAATTGTTCAGTTTGATGGTATTCCCCAGGCAGATCTGAGTTATCGGGCATCCCACGAACGTGCTGATGCAGTTCATGCACTGCAGCTCCGATACGCAGTACTTCCCGGGCACCATGTGACTCAGCAACACCTGGCGCAGTTGATCCGGATTTCGCTCCAACTGTTCAAGCTGGCCGGCCGGCATGGCTGCGAAATCGCAATCCGTCGGTGCGAAGAACGTGATCGGCCCGGTCATCGAGAGCATGCAGGTCAGATCCGTCGCATCCAGCAGTTTCAGCAGGGTCGAATACTGCGGATCCGATTGCAACACTGAGATGACGTTGTTCGCGCACGGATAGCAGCACGGCGCCGGACTGTTGAAGCTGCAGGAGCCGCAGGCATTCCTGTTGCAGGAAGAGCCGCAAGGGCCATTCGAGCCGCAGGCACGGTAGTTGTTGTTGCCACATGAACCGCATGAGCCGCAGCTACCATTACTGCACGTGCTGCCCGGTAATGTGCCGCCGACGCTGCAAGTACCGCAGGTGCCGCTGCAGGAGCCGCAGGTACCGGTCGCACAACTGCCGGTGCCACAGGTGCCACAGGACCCGGCATAGGAACCGCAGGTTCCAGTCGAGCAGCTACCGCAGCTACCATAATTACCACAGCTACCGCAGCTATTGCAGCTACTCGTTGGGCAGCTCGGACAAACCGTGCAGCTCGTTTGCGGCGATGCCCCAGGCGGGATGAGCAAGTGGTCAAGGAAGTGCACCACGCCGTTGCACCCGACAAAGTCGGTGCATTTGGAAACCACTTTATTCACGATGACCTTGTGGTTCTTCGGGTTGGCCCACATATATGTTGGCTGCCCGTTCAGCATGCCCAGCGTATCCAGCTTGGACAGCTCACAGGACGTCAACCGCCCATAGGCGATATGGTAGCGCAGTACCGAAGTCAGATTTTTCGGGTCATCATTCCAGGCGTTGGTGATGCAGCATGGGATGTTACAGAATGCCGCATCGGTTGGCGCAAAGACGGTGTACGGTCCGGCACCATTGAGTTCCTCAGCGATCCCCTGCGCCTGCAAAGCTGCGAGGAAGCGATTGGCTCGACCACTCGAAGCAATGATCTGCAGAACTGTCATTGAAGCCGTCGGACACGTTCCACAAGGTGCGCACGAATTCTGGCATGATCCACAGGAATTCGCGCATGATCCACATGAGCCGCATGATCCACACGAGCCATATGTTCCACAAGACGAGCATGGGCTCGAGTACGTCGGGCAGGACGAGCACGAAGGCGACGGGCACGTTTGACAGGACGAGCACGAAGCCGACGGGCATGTCTGGCAGGACGAGCACGAACCCGCAGCAAGTTTCGGCAAGCTTAACGCTAACGCCAGCGTACAGCCGATCAGAATGTGTAGTGTGCTGCGAATAAACATCAGACCCCCCCTCGATAGAATTGTAGACAGTCACTCACTGTTTGAAGACTGCCGCCTTACACTGTAATACCGTCGTTCATCGTGGGATTATAATTTTATTTGTAGCAAAACCACCCACATGTCAGGTGATTGCCGTCAGACGACTGAGACGATTTTTGCTCGCAATGCCGGTATAAGACGTGTAAGGCTGGATAGCGAATTTCGACCCTCTCTTGCACGGTAAATCCCCACTCCTCCTGCGAGCCTTCCCACAACAGCCGGCCACGTGCCCAACGAGAAACCTCATTGGGCACGCCTCCGACCATCACCCGCATACCCATGGCACCCGGCACATGAACCGAGCAAATGCCATCGTCGTATGCAGTGAGTCGTGAAAGCGTGACAACGCTGTGGGCTTTAGACGGATGAATCGTGGGTGCCTGTGAGGAGGGCGAGATAAGGGATTTTTCTGGTGGGCGAAAAAGTGTATGGGGAGAGCCATGACCGACTCTCCCCGGATAACGAAACTGTCATCAGCAACCGATGATCAATGCATGCGCCGGAATCGTGTCGTACCAGCGCCGCCAGCACAGATTATGGTACTCAAGCACCGGAGCACCCGCCAGAGCCGTATAGTTCTCAGCCGCGGGACTGTTATAGCGTCGGGCAAGGACGGTCCGTCCATTTTCTGCGATATAGTATTCCAGTAACGCATGGTCGAATGCGGTATTACCCGGCTGCGTATACGCAATGACGACTTTCAGACAACGATAGCACTTCGAACCAATTGTCAGCGAGACGGTATTCATCACATCGAGCTGCCAATTCGCGGTCGCCTCCGGTTGGATGCCCGTTGTGTAAAATGGCTCGATGCCTGAAGCGTGCAGCCCGAGATAGAAGGTTGATGGTCGCGGTGTATTCGTTCCTGCACAGTATGCCCAGGGTTCACCGCCGGCAGTTTCGATGGTGATCTGCCCCGGTAATCCCTGCTCACAGAGTACCTTATTCCATTGCGCCCACTTCCCGGTATAGTCGGTACCAGACTCGGCATACCATGCTGCAATCTGAAGTACATCAATCTCCCCGACGCGGATGCGCTGGGTGACACAAACACGGTGCGCCCCCGTAAGAATCAACTGCTGATGCGCATTGTCGGCATAATCATAAAATGCAAACTCCTCCTCGGCACCGACTGCGAGTTGGACAAATCCGGACTGTGCATCAGTGCAGGTGATCGTCAGGTCCTGATCCGGCAACTCGACAACCTGAATCGCCGGTTCGATGGGTGGAAATTTAAACATGGGTCTCTCCTTTGCGCTCTTCGTCATCGAAGGTGCCGGCGAGCAAGGCACGGGCACGTGAAATCCGCATTTTCACCGCCGCAACGGTACATCCTTCACGACGTGCGATTTCGTTGTATGGCATGCCGCGCCGGAGTGCAAGCAATAGAGGACGTTTGAGTGATTCCGGCAATGCATCGATCCGGGCGAGTATCTGCCGATGATGCAGATGCTCAACCAGATCGCTGGGAGCAGCGGGACAAGCGTCATCATCCATCACAGCAAGCGACAAATCAGTTTGGCCTCGGTGTTTCCGATATGATTGCCGCACGCAATTGACGGCGATCTGCCTCATCCAGGTGAGCACTGATGCATCGCCGCGGAATGCGTGGATACCGCACCACGCCGCAATCCATACATCCTGGGCAAGGTCATCCGCCTCATCACGACTTCCAACCAATCGGAAGCACATCTGCCATAGCGCCTGCCCATATTCGCTGATGAGTTCCTCGAACGCCTGCGCATCTCCTCGGCGGCAACGTTGCAATATTTCACGTTGTGCGTGGTGTGGATTGATCACGGCTCATCCTTTCTGCACCTTCCGATGGTATAGATGCGGTCAGCCGTCAAAGGTAACATGCCTTTTGGGGATTGTGAAAAGAATTGAGAAAGAGATGCTATACTCGGCTTGGCGGGGCTACCCTTCGGCATCTGCATCCGCCGATATGACAGCCCGCGTCACATTCAGCAGTTCGCCAATCGCCGCCTGGTAGGCGGCCAGGGTTTCACTCCAGCGGAGGAGGCAATCGAGGCCGGCTTCGGTGAGATGATAGAGGCGTTTCGCCGGACCGGATTCGGAGATGTCCCAGGTGGAGGTCACCAGCGCGCGTTCTTCCATCTGGCGCAGGAAGCGGTACACGCCGGTGGCATCAGGCTTTTGCCCGCCAAACATCGGCATCTCCGCCAGACGCTGCACGAGCACATACCCATGCACATCCTCCTGTGCCAGTACCGTCAGCATCGCCGGCTGCACCAACTTATCCAGGTTCCGCCCGGCGCAGGGACATTGCTGGTATTTCAGCTCAGGTAATGGGTCGCTCACTTGCGGATGCATGGCAGTATCTCCAGCAAAAGTATGCGACAACACATCCCCTGACGTCAAGTCAGCCTAAATTCATACTCATGCTCATGCTCATGCTCTTACTCAAATTGCATATTTATGCTGAGTATGAGTAGGGAATTCTACTTCACCGAGGCATACCGGTGTGTCGGCATCGGTCGACCCGGACTCAAGCTGCGCACGGTGTGGATTTGCACGGCGATGCCGTTATCGGCAAGTGAGCGAAGTATTTCTTCAATAATGGCTTGGAGTGCATCTGGCGCCATCTCCACGCGCGCGTTGATCACCAACGACACGGCCGTCGCCTCATCCAGTCGGCCGCGCACGGTGGGTTGGCCCGTGGTCGCGGTGAGGTTGGCGACACATTGATCAGTCGGCGTGGTGAGGGAGAGCTTCACGTGGACGATTTCCGCCCGCCGCAGTGCCGCTGCTTGCCGGATACCATCCAGAATCGCCAGGCCGCGTGCCTGCCAATCCACCGGAGCCGTTGCGGTGAGCGTGGCGGAGGCATTCAGCCACCCCAGCACCGCCTCGCCTTCCGCGTAGATATCATAATCGACATCGACAATGTGGCCACCGGCATTGCCCGGTGATGCCAGGTCATCGAGCCATGCTGCAACCCCCTCGCCCGTTAGCGCGGAGATGAGATAGAGCGGCTTGCCAGGAAACATATCACGCGTTGCCGCCAATAGTTCTTCCTGCTCCTGTGGATCGAGCAGGTCCCGCTTGTTGATGATGAGGAGGTCCGCCTCTTCCAACTGTTTGCGCAGGATATAGCGTGCGCTGGCATGCATGAGGCTTTGACGGCGTGGTTCCAGCACCTCCCACAGCCGGTTCGGGTCGACCAGCACGCTGAACGGGGCCAGGGTCAGGCAATCTGCGTGCAAATCTTTCAGCGGTTGCAGCACGGTGGCAGACAGATCCGTGCAACTGCCAACCGGCTCACCGATGATGATATCGGGGGATATCTCCGTGGCAAGCTGCAGCACGGTGGTGATGAGCTGATCGAAACGGCAGCAGAAGCACCCCCCGGCGATCTCCCGCACCTCGAATTGCGCCTGGCGAAGAAGCGCGGTATCGACAAGGTCGGCGGCCTGGTCGTTGGTAATCAAGCCAACGCGATGGCCGTGTGTACCGAGCAGCTTCGCGGCGCGCGCCAACAACGTGGTCTTCCCCGCCCCGAGGAATCCCCCGACGAGGATGAGTTGTAGCTGTTTCATGCCCTCACCTTTCCGCATACGCCCGGCGCAGCATACATTGATAGATCCCGCCGCCGAGCAACGCCCCGAGAATAGGCGACAGAATATAGACGGTGAAAAAGCCGCCATGCGGACCGGGGATCGCGATGTGCCCCCACCCCGCGAGATACGCCACCAGCCGCGGGCCGAGATCCCGTGCCGGATTGAACCCGGCCTGCGAAATCGGCGCCAGGATGGAGATCAGCAACGACACCGTGAGCCCGATGAACAGCGGAGCCAGGTGGCCTGCCGGGCGCCCGGAGTTCCGTTCATCGGTCACCATGAAGATGACGAATGCCAGCAACGCGGTACCCACCCCCTCCGCGAGCATCGCCAGCGGCAAGGTCACCGCCGCCAGCGCCGGCGTCGATGCGAGCATCGCGGGATTGGGGAAGTATTCCCCGTAGACCATGGCCGATACCTCGCTGCCTGCTCCACCGCGTACCAGCCCCTTCGCTGCCTCAAAGGCGGCAATCGGATTGTGATACACGCCGTAGAGCACCGCCGCCGCCAGCATCGCCCCAGCGAGTTGCGCCAGCAGATAGGGCACCACACTCCGCCAGGGGAAGCCGCGATAGACCGCCATCGCCAGTGTCACCGCCGGGTTCAAATGTGCCCCGCTGACGGCAGATGTGGCATAAATCGCCAGTGCAATCCCGATGCCCCACACCACTGCCACCTGCCAGAGCCCCACCTGTGCCCCGGTGATGACCGCCGCGTGGACAACGCCCACGCCGAAGAACACCAGGATGAAGGTGCCCAGCAGTTCGGCCAGGCATTGGTCGGCGAGCACAGATCGCCTGCGCTGTGTTGATAGTTGTGTTACGCTGGTAGTAGACATCGTCTAATAGCCTGTAGAGTACTATACGGGTAGGGGATTGCGGTGTCAAGGGATTATACAGGACCCACAGAGGTTAGTTGATCTGCGAAATGCTCGACAATCAGGCCATCGATCTCTACCCAAAACTGCTTTCGTGTCATGCCCAGCGCGGCTGCGACACGATCGGTAATCAATTCCCTGGATGAAGGTTGTGCCAGTAAGGTGCGAAGAAGATCCGGGTGTGTTTCATGTAAATAGCGGGTGATCCAGTACCCGCGCGTATAATGATATGCGATATCGGCATGTTGCTTGTTGTATAGCTGTGCATAGGCGACGGGAGATACTTTTCCGGCACGCTGCCGGATAGCCTGGAGTGTCGCCGGCGGTACTGTCTGGCTGCCAATGTATTTTTCAGCAGTCAGTATTGCCAACCCTTCGTTCAACCACATGGGTAATCGATGTTTGAAGGTAAAGGCATGGGTAAGTTCATGGCACAGTAAATTCCGCATCCTCTTGTGCATGCCTTGTTCATCGCTGGATATCAGGTCAGCAATACGCCGATTCATTTTCGCCAGAAGCCGTGGTGGTTTGATGCCTACTGCGGGATAATTGAGATAGCGCAGTGTCCATCCTGAGAGGATATGCCAGCGTTTTACCGTATCATACCACCAGAATAGGAAATAACACCCCAAAATGATCTTCATATACCAGGGGGCTGAACGGAAGATGAAGGAGAGCCATGAGGTCATCACGTAGACCGGACAACGCGGCGGTACCGGCAAACCCCAGAGTTCCTGAATACAGGCGATGCATCCGGGAGTAGCAGTGATCAACAGATCGATCACTTCGCCTTCGTCATCAGTATGATAGATCAGATCCATGCCGGGTTGGATGGGGCGGGAGCGTGTTGGCATCACTGCCTTCTTTCATTGCTGCTGAAGCGCTTACGCGGATCATAGATGAAACAGATGAGCGTTCGGAAGTTAAAAAAACTGGCTCAAATACTCGACAGGGTCATCTCCATCGGTTTCGTCTTCTTCTATCCCTAACTCAGCAGGGGTTACTTTAGGCTCTGGCACTATTTGGTAGAAGATTGGTAAATCATGCATCACTTCTCTAATCTCTTCAGTATACGGACTCTGTTGACAGAAACCGAAATTCGCCATCGTTGATACATTGATAGCGCCGGCTAGTATATCGGCAAGTTGTAGGCCAGCCCAATCACTTGATGAAGCAAATTCTGTTGTTGCTGCAATTGGGAAATTCAAACGGCGATGATCGTAACCAGGATTTACTTTTGCCAGGTTTGGGTCCATTAACTTCTCCCATATATTCTCTTGTCTTCTCATATTTGAAGATTTATCGTGAACTACGTGTATAGGGCCATCGATCACTCCTCGCCAAGCTGACATTACCAATAGAGCTATAGCGAGTGCCAAATCAAGATGAGTACGATCGACTAAAGCGAGAGTACCGTGCCGTCGCTTAATCTGTTCCAGCGCGGTGCGTTGTGGCTCGGTCAGATTTTTCGGGGAGAGATACTCGACTGCGCCCGGATGCTGTGAGACGGGTACATAGGGCATCTGGTACTCATTGGCGCGATGCGCTGGCTCGTTAACGACGATTTCTTGATGATCAGGTTGCCCGTCGTGCGCTGGTGGTTCGAGCAGTCGGTTTAATGTCTCCCACGTGCTCGCCCGCTCGATCTCCTTCTGTGAGCGTGGCGCGGCATACCCATCGACCGGTTGTGCCTTGCGTCCCTCGATGAGGAGAACGCGCACCGGGAACGTGGTGCCTTGCCGTTTGTAGATCTCGCCATCGACGTCGATGTTCTTCACCACGTGATAGTGGCCATAGAGGTAATTGAAAAACACCTGATCACAGACATGTAACTCTGGTCGCTCCCGCCCATAGTTATCGTGGAAGTTATGTCCTCCGATGATGATCGCCGCACGGCCATCATCCTTCATCAATTCCAGGGAGCGGAGCGCGATCAGATGCTCCAGCTTGGTGATGCGGTAGCCATGGTACTGAACGACCTCGGCCATCGTCGCAAACGGCGGATTCGCGATGACGGCATCCATTTGCCGCGCCAGCTCGGGATGGTTTCTCGGCAGGGTCAGCGCATCCTCATTGAACACCTGCGCGAATCCCTGATCGTGCAAAGCCGCCAGCCGGGGACCGCTATCCAGTTCGTTAACGATGACCTGCTGTGGCTTGGCCAGGATGACCAGCGCCCCATTGCCGGCAGTCGGCTCGTAGTAGCGCCCCTCCTCGCTTAAACGAAGGTAGCGCCCCAGGAGATAGCACAGCGGTAACGGCGTGGAATACTGCTGGTGCTGTTTCACCGTGGTATCGCGCTGGGAGATGTTCAGTTGCCGCTCATACCGATTGAGGAACTGCGGCAGCTTGTCTTCGTGCGGTATCGTCGTGTTTCCCGCCAAATCGCGGGCGTACAGCACCTGCGCGTACTCGTACGCCTCATCGAGTGCGCGGGGATCGATCACCAGGCGACTGATCGCTTCCATGATCATGGATAACTCGACATCGAGAAACTGCGCCACGTACTTCTGCAGCTCGCGCTTACTCGCGAAGTCATTGCCGCGCTTGATATAGGCGTAGAATTCGCGGGCGAGCGCCACCGTGTTGATTGGAGGCAGCGACGCCGGCACAGTGATCGTCACTGGCGGCATAGTGGTTGCCGGTTCGATGACCGGTGCAAACAGATCCAACTGTGAAATTGAGGGTCTACTTTTCACTCGCATGTGAACCTTTCTCTGCGTGATCGGTATGCGCAGTCCCACCAAACAAAAAAACCGCCCTTGCAGGCGGTATCAACATTGTTCTGGATGTGGCGAAGGATTAGAGGCTGGCGTTCTGGTATTTCGCCTGCTCCTCATCGAGGATGGCCTCCATTTCGGTCAACACGGTATCGACTGCCACACTCAACCCAGCCAGTTCCTTCGGCGCCGCGTCGCAGACATGTCGGGCTGCGCACAAGGCGGAATACACTGACCAGACATCGTCCTCTTTCACGAGCCGAATGGTGACGGTGGCGTTTACCGTATACAACGGCAGGTAGTAATCGAAGTCCTTTAGTACCTGCAACAGCGCTCGTCTGTGTAGGTCAGTTTCTGGGAGCTTGATCGTTAACTTACGCATGGTCGTTCTCCTCTCCCCGTCCGTAGACGGCTTCAATCTCGGCCAGTTGGGCCAAGTTTTCTGGAATCGTCTGCCCGCCATAACACAATTCAGTGAAGAGCAACAGCGCCGGGCAGTGCTCCGTCAAATAACTCCGGGCAGCAGCCAGATTGCCGGTCAATGCAACACTGGTGTGGCCGTGCTCCTCGTCCATCTGGATGATCGTCAGTGCGCTGACCATCCGCAGTAAGATGTTGAATACACGATGTTCAGGTTCAGTCGTCATTGATACCTCCATCAAAGTTTGTCTCCGTAGCGAGCAGCGATCTTCATATACAGGCGACGGCTGGTGCGCGTCTCACTATCAATGTCGATCTGGTGGCGCTTGGCATAACGTTTCACCCGGCACAGCAGGCGATAACCCCGCGACCATTGACCGGAATGATGCTCATACGCCAGGGTATAGAGCGCCCGGATCAAGTCAGGGTTACAGGGGTAGGAGATCAGCTTGAAATAACCTGGGTCGGCGACTCGCTTACCGATGTGGGCATCCAGGTATTCCTGTGCCGTAGCAATATGTTTTTCGGCAGTACGGCGATCGCAGGAAATGGTGCCATCAGATGCACCTTTGCAGGACCGACGGCATTTCGCACAGGGCGACCAGCCAAACGTCATAGCGAGCCCGCAATAATAGGCGTCGCTCTCGATGATCAGATCTCTGCCGTCATCGTGCAGAATGAGGTAAAATCCGAAGGAACTATCATCCAGGGTAATGCTATTTTTCATCGTTCGTCTCCATCTTCGGCGCATAACAGCGCCCATTGCTCTAACAGCACTTCTTCAAGTTGTCGGCGCATGCCATGACGGCGTGCCGCGATTTCACTGGCGATCTGGCGAATCTCATCGCTGGGATCGCCTGCCGCGCCTTGCAGTTCCCAGACATGCTGGAGCCGGCTGTGAGCTGTCGTTGTCATCTCATGCGGCATCATCATCGACCTCCTCGTCCAGCATCTCCTGCCAGGCATCTCGGAGCGCATGCTCAATATGCTCATAAACGTTGGCAGCGATGATGTTCACTGGTGATGGCGTGCCGTCGAAATTGATACCGTTGAGCGGTCCCATTTCTGGGTCGTCGATGGCCAGGTGAATGTGATGTGCTGCCAGATCCAGCAGCACATGGTAATTGTCCGGCACTTTGCGGTACGCGATCTCATGGATCGCTTCATGTGGTTCATTCTTATTGGGATGATCATCCCGCCTCTCGCGTAATTCAGCGATGGCGCCGTTGACAAGCTTATACAAAGTCATAGCGTTCTCTTTCTCCGTGCGAATACCGGGCACGAAACCGATCAAGTGCGCTGTTGGGTGCCCCTAAGCGCGAAAAGACCGGCTCCATGTGGAACCGGCCTTTCCTGTAACTGACGATATGGCGGATAACAGCAGCCCGCGCTTGAGATGATCAGTCTATCCAGATGTCATCTGGGTGCTCCTTTCGAGAAGGGGGTGGGTAAAACAATTGATACCCCCCGCCATTGAACGCGGTACCTGGTGGTGGGAAAGAAGGGGGTGGGTGAGATTTCGCTACCTGTCATCTGAAAACTCGCGTTACCACTTGTATATTTTTTAGTTTCAGCGATCACCATATAGGCAATTCCTTGCCCAGCACCTATGGCATGGGGTATTTCACATGGGGGATGCTCATCATGCAACATGGATTGCACTGTCGCATTGCGTTATATTCTGGAAGATATGGTGAAATAGCGTGTGTGGTGCTAGATGGACGATGAAACTGCCTGGACGCCAATAGCGCCATTTGGGGACAAACGATGGGGACATAATTGGGGACACACCAATGCAAAAAGAGCCCGTCCAGACCCCAGTATATCGGGTCAAAACGGGCTCTTTAAGCTCAATTTTGGTGGATCGTGCTGGATTCGAACCAGCGACCTTGGGATTAAGAGTCCCCTGCTCTACCAGCTGAGCTAACGATCCACGCAGACAGAAGTATAAAAAAATGATGACGGTTTGTCAACCTTCTGTAGAGGGGGAGTGTGCATATTCTGCACCGAATTCCGACTCGACCTCTACTGGTAGATCGAGTGAGACCTGGGAAGGGGCACGTTTGCGGATGGTCAGCGCGATGCAGAGGGCAATGCAGCCGGCGATGGCGGCCAGCAGGAAGGCGGCGTGATACCCGGAGCCGTCGACGAGGCGGGCGAGCAGCAAGGGCCCGAGCACGGAGGACGGCAACGCCGCCATGTTGGCCACGGCGATGTACCCGCTTTTATCTCCCGCAGGCGAAAGCTCCAGCAGCGCGGGGGCGCCGACGGACCAGTGGGTGACGAGCAGGCCGGTGAGCAGCGAGCAGACTACCAGCATGGGGAAATGCCCCGCGAACGGCAACAGGCAGACCACCAGCGGCACCACGAGGGTGATGGCCAGCCAGGGACGGCGTGGGCCGATACGATCCACCAGCCAGCCGAGGAAGAGCGCGCCGACCGTGCCGCCGATGGCCTGGCACAGGTTGATGGTGCTGAAGATGGCGGGCGGGTAATGGAGCCCGTGCCGGTTGGAGGCGAAATCCGCGACAAAGATCACCACCGTCGCCGCGAAAACTTGCACGGCGTAACTCCACACGAAGCGTCCGAAATCCATACGCGGGTGCACCGCCGCCAGCGATTTGCGGACGTGGGAGAGCACCGATGGCTCCGGCGGGTGCACGAAGGCCGTTTCCGGGATAGGCGCCAGGGCGAAGGCGGTCATGGAGAGCAAAAAGCAGGAGCCGGCCAGGGCGAAGGCCCCGCGAAACACCGCCGGCCCCAGGAGTTGCTGGATACCCGTCAGCGCGAGACCGCCCAGGATGCCGCCGCAGGCGAAGGCGCCGGAGGTCAGACCGAAATAGCGCCCGCGCATCTCCGCCGGGATCACCTGGGCCACCATGTCCAGCCACACCGGCATGATGAGCCCCATGATGATCTGCGCGACGGCCATGGTGAGGATGACGCAGAGGATGAGCAACTGCGGTGCCGACCGCGCCAGCAGCAGGTCGGCGATAGCCACGAGGAAGTAGGGGATGATGAAACTGACGTGCAGGATGATCACGCCCCGCTTGCGATGGCGAAAGCGATCGATCACCGAGCGGCCAAAGAGCTGGAGCAGCAACGGCAGCGCCCCCACGATGATGACCAGCAGGCCGAGTAGAAGAGTCGAGGCGCCGAGCGAGCGCAGATACGCCGCCACCGTGGTAGAAAACGAGACGAAATACCACCCCACGCCCCACAGGAAGTCGGTAAGGACCAGCAGGATGATGCGACGACGCAATATCTGGCTCATCATGGGATCGGGCATGACATCCTACTTTGCCATTCCATACACGCCGACACCGCGCGCCCGACAAGAGCGGACACGCGGTGTCAATTCGGTAACATCCTGCGCTCGGTTACACGAGAGCGGCGCGAGCCTTTTCGACCAGTGCGGTGAAGGCAGCAGGGTCATGAATGGCCAGTTCGGACAATGATTTGCGGTTGACCTCAATGCTGGCCTTGTTCAAACCGTTGATGAATTGGCTGTAGGGCAGGCCATTCTGGCGGCAGGCCGCATTGATGCGGATGATCCACAGGGCGCGATAATCGCGCTTTTTCTGTTTACGACCGCTGAACGCATCGTCCAGCGCTTTCATGACGGCTTCTTTGGCTCGCCGGAATACGCGGTGGCGCTGGCCCCAGTATCCGGATGCATCTTTCAAAATACGTTTATGACGTTTGTGGGTCATTACCCCACGTTTTACGCGCGGCATAATCCGCTCCTTTCAATCTCGATTCCCACCGGCCGCAGCCGGGGTGTCGGAGGCCCGAACAGGTTCGGGCACTTGCCATGCAATAACGACACAGCGGCAGTTATTTTTGCCCGTAAGGCAGCATGGCTTTGGCGGCTTGCATGAATCCTGCATCGAGGAACTTCGCCATTTGCAACCGTCGTTTCCGTTTCGCATTTTTGCGGGTCAGCAAGTGGCTATAGAAGCCGGAGCGAAATTTGACTTTTCCGCTGCCGGTGAATTCCAACCGCTTGGCTGCCGTTTTGCGAGTGCGCATTTTCGGCACAGGTCCGATCTCCTTTCCGGGCAGGATCACCCGTGTTCTGTCACACACAAACCCACGGGCCGCTGTGCGGCTCGTGGGTGAATGACCGCATTTCAATACCAGTTATTCGGCCGAGGGCTGTTGTGTCGGCGCACCGGGGGGCTTGGGCGCTTTGACCGTTGTTTTCGGTTTCGGCGAAAGCACCAGCGTCATCTGCTTGCCTTCCATGCCGATCGACTTTTCGACGTTGGCTATTTCGTTAAATGCATCAACGAACCGCTGCAGCAAATGCCGACCGAACTCAGGGTGCGTATATTCGCGGCTCCGGAACATTACGAAGACGCGGACTTTATCCCCGTCTTCGAGGAACTTCCGGGCATGCTTCAACTTCACATCGATATCATGCTCGTCGATATTCGGCCGTAAGCGAATCAGGCAGAGTTCCTGCTGTTTCGATTTCTTTTGCGCATCTTTCTCACGTTTGGCCTGTTCAAATTTGAACTTGCCATAATCCATGATGCGGCAGACCGGCGGGACGGCATTCGGGGCGACCTCGATTAAATCGAGCCCCATGTCCTTTGCACGCTGCAACGCGTCACGCGTCGGCACAATACCGGCCTGATGGCCTTCTTCATCAATCAGACGAACATCGCGTACACGTATACGCTCATTGACCCGAAGCTGTTTGTTAATGTCCACGCACCTCCACTGGCTGAATTATCACCTGACGGAATATTTCCGCCAAATCTGGAGAAGTTTAGCATAGTGAGCTTCCGCTGTCAATAATTTTTCACATCCCAAATCCTCCAGCTAATTTCGAGCCGTTCTCGATTGCCGGTTCTCTCTCGGGAAATCGGTCACATTTTTCTGGCACAGACCATACCTTTTGGTATCCCTTTCCCCGATTCGTAACAGGAAG
>Ga0272448_1005190_pt1 | contig 14485 bp, 17 predicted proteins | sample YNPCB0191_FD_202220 | JGI IMG/M metagenome (GOLD analysis project Ga0272448, IMG submission 202220) | Hot spring sediment microbial communities from Yellowstone National Park, WY, United States - YNP-CB-019-1 | ecosystem: Environmental > Aquatic > Thermal springs > Hot (42-90C) > Sediment...
TTTATTTTTTTTACAACCGAAATCAAACGTTTTCTTAGCTTGTCCATAGAAATATACCACTCATCAGCTATTTTCCAAACAAGTTCTGTTTTACATCTCCAGCAAACTGGATATTTATGTTTATAAGGAAAAACAGAAAAAACAAACTCCGGATGTTCTTTGAAATAATCTAAAATAATTTCTGGTTGATTCTTAGCGTTTTTCCCCGAAAATTGGTTGAGCCCCTCTAAATAATCTGCGTTATCAGAAATCACAGATATAACGGGCAAACCATTTTTTTTACCCAACCTAAAATCTTCTTCTCCAGCCCCCGGAGCAATATGAACCAACCCGGTTCCTTCTTCTGTGGAAACCGGCAATAATAAAGGATCTGTCAAAATAACGGTGTGAAATTTTTCGGGATTCTCTTTTTGCGCTTTCTGAACAAGAGGAAGGTCGTCGAAAATCGTTTTATAGCGTAGCCCTTCGAGAGCTTTCCCTTTCACTATTTTTATTATTTCAACGGCTTTATCCGAAAAAATGCTTTTAAGCAAATCAGCGGCCACCCAAAATCTATCCTCCCCACCCGGTTCTTTGACTAGAGCATAATTGATATCTTTATTAACAGCAACTGCTACATTAGCTGGTATTGTCCAGGGGGTTGTTGTCCAAACAAGTAAATATTCGTTCTTTAAATTATCTATGGGGAGTTTCATGATAATTGATTGGTGGGTCAGTTCTTTATAATCCTCTGTTAAAATTTCGTGTTGAGAAATAGCCGTCTCGCATCTTGGACACCAAGGAACAGAGTCTCGGCCTTTATAAATTAAGCCCTTTTCGTAACAAACCTTCAAAAAGTGCCAAATGGCATAATTATTTTCGTCAGACATTGTGTAATAAGAATTATCCCAATCCATCCACTGGCCCAACCTAATTGATTGCTGGGTTTGAATTGCTGAGTATTTTCTAACCCTTTCTTTACATTTTTCAACAAATTTGTCGATTCCGTAACTTTCAATATCCTTTTTATTTTTAAACCCCAACTCTTTCTCTACTTCTACCTCAACCCACAACCCCTGACAGTCAAAACCATTTTGATACCTTTGATCAAAACCCTGCATCGCCTTATATCTTTGAAACAAATCTTTATAGGTTCTTCCCCAAGCGTGATGAACGCCCATAGGGTTATTGGCAGTAATGGGGCCATCCAAAAATGACCAGCGCTTTTTACCTCTGTTTTTTTTCATCAATTTTTCAAAAATTTTCCTGTCCTGCCAAAATTTCAAAATCTTATTTTCTATCTTTGGAAAATTATACATATTAGTTAGTTAATTTTGCGAACTTGACCCAAGCAAAGCTGTTTTTCTTTTGGAGAGGTAATAATCTCCGGCAAAGAAAACCCTTTTAAATATCCCTCTAAAAGAAAAAGTGGCGCTTGGTGGCTTATAATTAAAATATTTTTATTTTTATATTTTTTATTGATTTCCTTAAAAAAAGACAAAATCCGCTCTAAAACCTCTTCGTAGCTTTCCCCTCCATTGGGTGCACCTTTTTTAATTCTTTTTTTTCTATCTTCAAAATATTTATTAAATTCAATTATAGACGCTGAATTATAAATCCCAAAATTTATTTCTCTTAATCTTTCATCATACTCTGGACTTACCTTTAAAATTTTGCCAACAATTTCAGCCGTTTGTTTTGCCCTTAACAGGGGTGAACTAAAAATTAAATCTATCTTTTTACCAATTAATTTTCGGGCAGATGCCTCCACCTCTTTTCTGCCTACTTCAGTAAGCGGGTTCTCAAAACTCTCAGGCAAACAAGAAACAACTTCTTTCAAATTAGAAATAGCCTGACCGTGCCGCATAATATAATACTTATTATTTAATTCTATTCTTTTCATCTGTTGGGGAGATGATATCCCCATTACTTTTAAAACATTTTTTAACACAATCTTAGCGGCTAAAATCAAAGAAAGTCTAGCCTCGGTTAATTTTTTCTCTTCTGAAATTACTCGGCAATCTTCATAAAATTTATGAAGGGCTTCCGCCAACTCCAAAGCATAATTGGGCAATCTTTGCAACTGATAATTTTTAGCTATGTTTTCAATTATTTCCGGATATTTTATTAACTGTTTTATTAAATCTAATTCGGAAGGTTCTTTTATTAAGTGAAGGTTTCGATTTATTCGCCATTTTAAATTACTCGCTCTTCGAAATATTGAACAAATTCTAGCATAGGCATATTGAATCTTGAAAACCGGATTTCTTTCTGATCTTTCTTTAGCTAAATCCAAATTAAAATTGAAATGCGTATCAAAAGATCTTTGCAAAAAGAAAAACCTCGTTGCATCTAAACCCACCTCATCAATCAATTCATCTATTGTTATATATGTACCACTTCTCTTTGACATTCTTACTTCTTCACCCTTCTCAAAAATTCTTACTAACTGTAAAATAATAATCTCAACATCCTCTTTCTTGTGGCCCAATGCTTGACTAGCAGCTTTCAACCGTTGAACATAACCATGATGATCGGCGCCTAAAATTATTATTAATTTATTAAAACCTCTTTTAAATTTGTTTTTTAAATAAGCAATGTCCGAGGCAAAATAGGTCTTGGTGCCATCTGATTTTATCAGGACTCTGTCATTATCGTCTCCAAAATCTTTTGATTTAAACCACAAAGCACCTTCTTTTTCATATGTAAATCCTTTATTTTTCAACTCGTTTATTGTTTTATCTATCTCTCCGCTTTTATATAAAGTTTCTTCAAAAAACCATTTATCAAATTTAATTCCCATTTTTTTAATAGACGGTTTAATCATTTTTTCTAAAATTATTTTCGCCGCCCTCTCTCCCGCTTCTTTAAAGGTTGGGGGTGTCTTTTTATTTTTTAATAATTGATTTCTTAGTTTTTCGATATACTCTCCCTTATAAACAGCCTCTTGGTCACCCAAAATAGAATGTCCTAGTCTATCAATTTGACCGCCTACATTATTAACATAGTATTCTCTGAAAACCTTATAACCAGCCCTAGCTAAAACATTCGCCAGAACATCTCCGCCAAAACCTCCCATCCCATTTCCTAATGTTAAGGGCCCTGTCGGATTTGCCGAAATAAACTCCACGTTTGCCTTTTTATTTCTACCAATTTTCAGGTTCCCAAAATTGTCCTTTTCTTTTAAAATAACTTTTATTTGTTTTTGAAGATACTTTTGGGAAATAAAAAAATTAATAAAACCCGGTCCCGCAGCCTCTATTTTCTCAAATAAAGAATCTAATCTCTTTTGAATAAGAAGTTGGTTAATTTCGGCAATTATATTGTTGGCCACCCCAACTGGATTTCTTTTTAGCTTTTTAGATAAAATTATGGCAACATTTGTTGAATAGTCGCCATGACGCTTTTCAACGGGTATTTCAACAGAAAAATCCGCTTTCTGTTTAATAGCATTCTCTATTAGTTGTTTAATTTCTTCTTTTATCATTGAATAACTGTCCCAATAAATGACTTGCTATTTAAAAAATCTTCAAAACGTTTCATATATTTCCCATTTATTATTACCACTTTGATTTTTAATCTCTCTGCTAATTTTGCTGCCCTCGGATCAAAGGGTGTAGAAAGACCAGGCACCCATTTTGAACCTATAATCCTTTCAAAATCTTTCCAATTGATTTCTTTTAGGGGTTTGGCATCAGAAAATTCGTTTGGATTTTTATCGTACACATAGTCAATATTTGTTAGGTTGATTATGGTTTTTATTTTGTGGTTTTTGGCTATTAAAACAGCGTCGTAATCTGTTGACCAACCGGGTTTCCAACCAGCACCAATAATAATATCTTTTGTAGTTCTTACTTTTAGATTGGGGTTTGTAATAATTTTAGAATGGGATTGTCTTGAAAACACTTGCCTAACTACCTCAGCGTTCAATTTAGTAACACTAATTCCTAGCCAGTCTCTATCAGCGGGCTTCCCACCAAATTCTAAAAACGCTTTTTGATAAATCCTGGCTATTTTCCCACCGCCCACAAGAATAAAAAATTTGTATTTTCCAAGATATTTCTGTATTGTCTGCTTAAAATCGTTTAAAAAGTCGGTGTCAATTTCAGCCGGCGCCACTAACGATCCACCAAGAGAAATTACAATTGCTTCTTTCTTCGCCATATTTAAAAATTTTAGCACAAACCAAACAAAAAATAAACCCCGTTAGAAATATATTTCTAACGAAAGGTTTTTCACACAAAAAAGGCGCCATACCTATGAAACTGTGGCGCTATAAGTGAAGGCAATACGCAAACAGTAGGGTGCAGGTATTCTTGGCGAAACAGAACTATTCTCAGTTATAAAGACTTGCAACATACGAATCTTTTTTTGTAGATTCCTCGTCCTACGCTCAGAGATCTTCTTGCCCGATCATATTTTAAAGGAGCTAGTCCCGTTTTTTCCTGATCTTCATAATAAGCCAAAACCCTCTTCTCTTTTAAGCCCCCCTTCCTCAATCTTTTCAACCTTGTAACAACTATACGAATTCTTTCTAATTTGATTTCTTCCTCCTCGTCTTCGTTGATTATAATAAAGATTATAACACCTATACTCATCCGTTGGCAATATCGTTCTGCTGTGCTAATATGTTATTATAAAAATATGAAGGTTTATTCGGAAAATAAGAAGGCATTATTTGATTATGATATTCTGGAAAAATTTGAGGCAGGACTAGTTTTGTTTGGCCAGGAAGTAAAATCAATAAAAACCGGGCATATAAACCTTAGTGGTTCTTATGTAACCTTAATTGGTCGAGAGCCCTTTTTGGTAGGAATAAAAATTCCTCCCTATCAACCAAATAATATTGGCGCTGATTATAATCAAACCCGGCCCAGAAAACTACTCTTAAACAAAAAAGAAATAGATTATTTAATGGGAAAGTCTAAACAGGGGGGTTTTTCTCTCGTGCCCTTGAAAGTTTATGAAAAAAGTGGTAGGATAAAAATTGAATTCGGATTAGCCAAAGGAAAGAAGAAATACGATAAAAAAGAGAAGGTTAAAAAAAGGGACATGAATAGAGAGGTTAATCGCGAATTGGCAGGGGAGTGAAGGTTTCGACAAGTGTTCCTTTCCAAAATAAGCAAACCCAGTTTTCTAGAATCTGGCAAAACTTCTAGAAAGAAAAAATTGCCAACTTATTTAATAGGCAACCAGCATTAGCCTACGCATACGCTTAATGCTGCATCTTCGCCGTTGACTCCTAATAAACGGAGAGGGTGTCATATTATTAGGATAGATTCCGCAAATCTCCGGTGCGGAATTGAAATTAAGGAGATATGGTATTAAGAATTTTTCTCGTTTTTTAATTAATACCAGAAGATCAAAACGAGATAAGTTTGTAGAGTTATTTTGGAGGATCATTTGGACGGGATTTCAACATCCCCACTTCCACAATATATATAATTAAAATCGTTAAAATCATCGACAGAGTTTTAGTAAATAATCTTATAAAATCGAAGGAGGTAAGGGTTATTTCTGAAACCGGTGAACAGCTGGGAATTATGAATATATTTGACGCGATTGAACTAGCGAAATCAAAGGGTTTAGACTTAATACAAGTTACAGAAAAAGTTGAACCTCCTGTGTGCAAAATAGCCGATTATGGAAAATATCTTTACCAGCAACAAAAAAAAGAGAGAAAAACAAATAAACTAGGGGGTGGCGAGTTAAAAGAAATAAGATTAACCTTTAATATCTCGCCCCACGACGTAGAAACAAAAATAAACCAGGCAAAAAACTTCCTAAGCAAAGGGAATAAGGTAAAAATCAGTATGATGTTAAGGGGCAGAGAAAAAGCGTTAGGAGATTTTGCCACCAATAAAATAAAAATGTTTTTAGATAACCTAAATTCATTAATACAAATTAAAACAGAAAGAGAGCTAAAACGCGAACCCCGGGGTTTTACGATAATTGTCTCCAAAAAATAAAAATATGAAAAAAACAAAAAAGGCTTTAATAAAAAGATTTAAAATTACAAAAACTGGAAAAATTTTGAGAAGAATAAGCGGTCAAAATCACTACAGGGCCAAAAAAACCGGCAAGCAGAAAAGAAGGGCTCGCAAGTGGGTTCCCTTATCGCCAAATGAAGCTAAAAAACTTAAAAAATATTTTTGGTAATTTTTATTAAAAAATATGGTTAGAGTAAAAAAGGGTGTTCGAGCCAAAAAACATAGAAAACATCTCCTTAAACATGCCAAGGGTTTTAGGTATGGCAGAAAGTCCAAATTTAGATTGGCCAAGGATGCATTAAGACATGCCTGGACTTATGCTTATAGAGATAGAAGAGCAAAAAAAAGAACCTTCAGAAGGTTGTGGAATCTACAAATAAACGCCCTTGCTAGAAATTGCGGAGTATCATATAGCAGGTTTATTAATGCCCTAAAGAAAAATAAAATAGAACTTGACAGAAAAATTTTGGCTGAATTAGCTAATAATCATCCTCAGATATTTACAAAAATTGTTGAAGAGGTAAAAAAATAAAAAAGCAAAAAATCGCTCAAAAGAGCGGTTTTTTGTTAGTGGTTAAATAGCACCTTCTTTTTTAAGCAATCTTATTTTTAAGCTAGCACCCTTGTTGTATCCACCAGTTTTGCCATCATTCCTTATAACCCTATGGCAGGGAATTTGTGGGTTTTTGTTTTTATGTAAAATATTGCCCACCGCCCTATAAGCCAAGGGTCTTCCTGCTAATTTAGCAACTTGTTTATAGGTCATTACTTTTCCTTTTGGAATTTTCCTGACAATCTTATAAATTTTTTCTTGAAATGATAAAATCATGGGCCTCTTTTAATAGTTTTTTAGAATTTTTAAAGGTTGTTTTTTTTATTGCTTCATCAATTGGAAGCCATTTAAAACCAATATGTTCAGGAGAAAGTTTTATTTCTTTATTGTGGGTTTGAGCAATAAAAAACGTAACTATTTTAAAAACCCAAGGGGTTTTACCTTGTTTTATTTGTTCTTTTGGTGTTTTTTCTTTGTATTGCCTAAAAAAATATTTTATATGTTTTTTAAACCCAGGAATTATCTTAATATCCTTTAATCCTGTTTCCTCAAAAACTTCCCTTAAAACTGTTTCCTCTTCGTTCTCTCCCGGTTCTACATGACCTTTTGTGAATTCCCAATGCCCACCTCTTTTATTTTTGGAAGGATAGTGCAAAAGCAAATACAATGGAATTCCATTTTCCGTTCTAAAAATTATAGCTCCTGCTGATTTTTCTTTTGACATGTTTTTTCGCCAATTTCGGCGGCTCAATTAAATACAAAATTCAAAATTAAAAATGTAAAATGACAATTTATAAGTTAAATTTATTTTTTAAAATATTCTAATAATTTTTCTATTGAATTGGTATTTATTATATCTACCTTTTCCGCCCACCCTCTCCTTGCCTGAGCTATACCATACTCCATAAGATTCATTTGTTCTTTTTGATGAGAATCTGTGCCAATTATCATTTTAACCCCGATATTTTTGGCACGTCGTATGTAAACGTCACGCAAATCTAAACGATCAGCCGAAGAATTAATTTCTAAAATTGTTCCTGTTTTTTTAGCCACTTGTAAAATTTTATCGAAATCCAATTGATATTCATCCCTCCTACCGATTAATCTGCCTGTAGGATGGGCAATTATATCCACATTAGGATTTTCCATTGCTTTTATAATTCTTTGCGTCATTTCATATTTTGACATTTTTAATTGAGAGTGCACTCCGGCAATTACATAATCTAATTTCGCCAAAACTTCATCTTTGATATCAATTGAACCATCTGTCATTATATTTGCTTCACAACCATGTAAAATTCGGAAATTTATTTCTCTTTTTTCGAAATTCTTATTTATTTTTTTAATAACTTCGTTTTGTTTTATTAGTTCTTTTTCTGATAATCCGTGCTCAATTCTTAAAAATTTTGTATGGTCTGAAATGCCGATATACTCGTAACCTAAATCCATAGCGGTTCTTGCCATTTCTTCAATAGAGTCTGCTCCGCCATCCCAATCTGAATGACAATGCAAATCACCTTTTATATCTTTATATCCGATTATTTTTGGCAAACCAGGAGTTTTGCCTTGAAACTGTCTAATGGCAGCTTCTATTTCTCCCTTATTTTCCCTCAACTCAGGTTCCATCCATGTTAAACCAATTGCTTTATAAACATCTTCTTCTGTTTTTCCCGCAATCATTTTTTTTCCTTTAAAAACGCCGTATTCCGAAAGTTTTAACCCCTTCTCAATAGCAATTTTTCTTATTAAAATATTGTGCTCTTTATTTCCGGTAAAATACTGCAAGGCTGACCCATAACTTTTTGGAGGAACAATTCTTAGGTCGATATCAAAACCTTCTTTCATTCTAATAGAAGCCTTGGTCTTGCCCTTACCCCAAATCTTTTCTACCCCCTTAAGATTTGTAAAAAATTTCATTACTTTATCGGATTGGGGAGAAACAACTAATATATCAACATCACCTATGGTTTCTTTTTTTCTCCGCAAAGAACCTGCCAAATTTATCTTTTCTACCTCCTTTAAATTTTTTAATTTTTCATAAATATTATTCACCACCGGCATTATTTCTCCCAATAAAAATCTCCCCTTGTCTCTTTTAACAAACTCTATGCCTTGTAAAATATTTTTTTCAATCTTCTCCCCAAAACCAAAAAGGGGAGATATCTTGTGTTCTTTGGCTGCTTTTTCTAAATCTTTTAGGTTTTTTATTCCCAATTTTTGATAAAGCACCTTTGCCCTCTTGGGACCCAATCCCTCCACTTTAATCAACTCATCTAATTTCAGGGGAAATTTCTTTTTAAAATTTTCATAATTTTTTATCTTTCCCGTTTTAAGATACTCTTCTATGTGTTCCGCTAGCGCTTTGCCAATACCAGGAATTTTTAACAACGCTTTAATACCCTCTTTCCTGTAAATATCGCTAACATCTTCTTTTAGGGAGCTCAAAGAAATGGCAGCCCTTTCATAAGCATAGGGTTTAAAAGCTACACCCTCCATCTCTAAAAACTTGGCCATTTCGTTAAATATTTTAGCCAGTTCTTGGTTTTTCATTTTTTGTTTTTCTACGGTTCTAGGATTCTACTACGGGTTTTTGTAGAGGAATCTTAAACCTATGAGAATTTTTAGAAATTTCTTTTCTAATAAATAATAAGAACACTGCTGTAAGTGTGGTTAACAGGGTTACTAAATAAAATAATACCTCAAAGCCAAACAAAGCAACCACCATTCCCCCCAATCCGCCCGCCACACCGGCTCCAATACCAATAGAAGTGCTTTCTAAGCTCCACTCAAACGCTTCCTTGCCTTTGTCTATATGGCGAGTAAAAATTGCTAACCAGGAAGGAAGGCTCATTGCCATGCCGACAGCATGAATTACCTGTAAAAAATAAATGTGCCACGGGGAAGATGAAAAAAGAAATCCTAGGGGGACCAAAGCAGTAATCAGCGTTCCTATTACTAAAAACCAAAAATCGTCTGTTTCACCGTCTGTTTTATCTAAAAACCTGCCTATTGGTATTTCTATAAAAGATTTGGAAATCCAATAAGAAAGGGCAGATAAACCGGCAACTTCAGCCGCCTTTGCTGAATTTCCAACCGTAATATTTTCTAAAATAAAAAGGGCAAAAACTGGTGACAATAAGCCCCATCCTAAATTTAGAAAAAAATCACTGGCTATTAATGTTTTTACTATCTTGTTTATAATTGTTGGCATGTTTTAAGAAAGGTTTTATTAATTTTTTCAAAATGAACTGGGCACTTTAATAGTCTTAATATTTAAGTTTAACAAAAAACCGCCTTTTAATAAAGGCGGCTTAACTAGTTTAACTGATTTCGTATTTTATGTTTTTTATTTTATAGGTTATTTTTACTGGTGATGATAAAACCACCTCATCGCCAACTTTAGCTCCCAATAAAGCTTTTCCAACCGGTGATTCGTTGCTAATTTTTCCAAGGGCGGGATTAGCCTCAAGGGTTCCTACAATAGTAAATTCGCCTTTCTTACCATTTACTTCTACCATTACTTTCGCGCCCAAACCAACAATTTTTTGCTTATCTTTCGGGGGAATTTTTATTAATTCATAGTTGTCTAAAATGTTTTTAAGTTCGTCTATTCTGGATCTCAAAAAACCTACATCTTCTTGAAAGCTTATAAATTCTGGGTTTAAATCCTCTGATTCCAAAACTTTAGGTGCCTCCTGGCCCAAGGATCTTTTATATTCTAACTCTAAAAGCTTCTGATATTCCTTTTTAATTTCCTGAAGTTTTTGCTTAGTTAGGTAGAAAACCCTCTTTTCCATAATCCCTTTTTAATAATTGTAGGATTACAGTATCATATTCTTTGGCTCATAAAATGTCAACCTCTCAGAGCAATGTTTTTTGGGTTGGTTCGATTTTATCCCCCTTAGAATCATTTTTATCTAAAAAAATTTTAATTTTTCCATAAACACCATCATATCCTGGCTCAATTAAAACCCTGCCTTCACGCACTCTCATAACTCCAATGGCAATTTTAGATAAAGAATTTTTTTTAATTTCTTCTTCTGTCGAATCTAATAGTATTTTCAATTCGTTGCCGAGACTTTTAATTAAATTATTATAATGTTTCGCAACCTCTTTAGACGAAACGGAAATGCCTAATGATTCTGCAATTATTTCATTCAGGGGAATTAAACTTTTGTAAGGAATGGTATTAGGTGGTAAAAAACCTTCGGGTCTATCAGCCAGTTCTTCAACTCTATTTAAAACTCCTATTACTAACGCCTTTCCGCATTTTGGACATATATTATTATATTTTTTAGATTCTTGAGGTTTTAGACCTAAGTTGCATAATCTATGTCCATCATAATGATACTTTCCCTCCTCGGGAAAAAACTCTATGGTGTATAAAAATTTTTCCTTGTCTTTCTTTTTAAAAATCTCCATAATGTCATTGTAGCTTAGTTCTGTATCCAAAACGTTTACTTCCCTGCCGATTTTTTGTAGTGAATGGGCGTCGCTGTTTGAAATTAAAGTAATTCTATCTAGCTGAGACAAGCGCCAATTCATCGCTGGATTAGAACTTAAACCTGTTTCAATTGCATATATATATTTAGTATATTCTTCAAAACACTCCTCTAAAGAATTGAAACCAGACTTCGAACCAAAAACAGAAAACCAAGGGGTCCAAGCATGAGCCGGTACAATTAAACAATTTTCGTCTATATTTAAAATAATTTTTGTTAATTCTTTTGCGTCCAACCCTAAAATCGGCCGGCCATCAGCATCAATATTTCCTATTTTATCTAAGCTTTTATTTATTTTTTCAACCGTTTCAATTGAGGGGGCAAAAATAATAATGTGAATTTTTCTAACCCTTCCCTTTTTAGAATAAACACAGCTTACCTCTGATGTTAAAATAAACCGTGTATTGCTTTTTTCTTGGTTAAATTTTTTGTTTCGGACAAAAAAAAGACCGTGTTCAGCCGGTTCTAATTTTTTTTTAATTTCATCAAACCATTGAGGGTGGGTAAAATCACCGGTACCCAAAACATTAATCCCCTTTATCTCTGCCCACTTCTCTAAGTTTTCAAAATCCATTAAAGCAGAGGTTGCTCTAGAATATTTTGAGTGAATATGAAAATCTGCTATAATTTTCATGTTTTATATTTTTTCGGAAATTAAACCGCCCTCATAATTTAATCTATAAATACTCTTGGCGTTTACTAAAATTTCCTCCTTCCCTAAAAACCTTTCCAGCGTCCCCTCCCCCTTGTCTATATATTTATACTCTCTTTTTTCATACTGACAGGTTTGACCCATTCGACACTTTTCGGCCAATTTTATCAATGATTCTTTCAAGAAATTTTCTTCTATTTTTCCGATTGAACTACCAATGTAATTCATACCCCAAACTGGTTTCAGGTTTTTATAAATAATCTCTTGCCCTATAAAACTTTTATCTCCCGAGAAATAAATATCCCGATAATAATAATCTGCTTTTTGAAATTCAAACTGTTTTGATCCAATCAGTCGAGGGTTGTCTTGGGCACCAGACCCTGATGGATAAGTATTTTTACGAGCAGTGATTAAGAAATCTTTCAAGCTTTCTAAATTAATAATATTTTTTTCTTCCAGCGGCGTTCCTTGAAGGGCGTTTGCCAAGTTAATCTTTCCACCCGTTTCAAAGGCTTCTAATATTAAATCTCCCAAATTTTTTGAATTTATTATAAATTTTGAATATTGATTTTTATTTTTAATATCACCAGAAGATTGAAATCTTAAAAATCTCCTTCCATCTGGTGTTTTAATGGTTTCAGCAATATCTCTAAATTCCAACGAAGGAACCAACCAAATATAATCACCTATTTTCTGGCTCATCTCGTCAAAAAAAACAAAAAGTAAATAAAAGTTTTGAGCGGCGGTAAAATCTTCTTCGGGAAAGTCTTTTATAAAGATTTTATCCTTAGAGGGGATAACAAAACTATTTACTTGGAAATAAATCTGGCCCTTTTTATAATCTCCCCTTTTTTCAACAGCCAAGTAATCTTCCCATCCCTTTTTCTCTGGTTTAAAAATTATTAACCGACCGCCAACTCCAAAATTTATATCATCAATGATTTTGTTTTCAATTTCTTCTTGTATGTTATCCCCAATCATATTACCAAAGATTACCTCCGTAAAAAGAGGTTTAAAAAATATTTAAAAACAAGGCTATATCTTATAAACCTTGTAGCCTTCGTGAACCTTTTGTTTTACTTTCATTCCCACACTATCACCCTTTTTCGCCGATTTTATATCTTTGTGGTCAATCTGTAAAGATTCTACTTTTTGCTCAAAATCAGTATCTTGCCCGCCTACTATCCTAATATTATCTCCAATCTTTAGGGGAGATGTCAATTCTACTACAGCCACCTCTATATTGGAAAAATAGTGAGTTATTTTACCTACTAATTTTCCTTCTTTTTTTTCTTTCTCTGGCATATTTTTTTAATGTTTTTTTAACAAGAAAATCGACCTTTTTATTTAAGATTAACAAAGAAAACCTAATTTATCAATAATGGTAAAATTTTTTGTTAAAAATAAAATATCCTTTGGGCAACCAAGTTTTTTTAGAGTTTTCACCAAAATCTCAAAATAATTAGGATTTTTTAACTATGCGGCTTCTCTACCCTTGAAAACCTAATCAGGCCGGAACATGGAATAATTTCAATCCCTTGCTTTTCTAACTCATCTAAAAATAAATTAACCCCCAAAGAATCAGAAGACATATGACCGGCAATCACAATGTTAATATTGGCTGCTTCGGCTTCTTTTTTGTGTTCCTCAGAAACATGCATGCCAACAATAGTTCCAATTCCTGCCTGCGCCATTTTTTCATAAAGTTTTGGAGAGCCTTCGGTGCCACCGGTGATTTCTGTTAAAGCAATCTTTCCGCAACGGTTTTCCGGAAAACCAACAAATATTTTAGGACCAGCGCCGATTTTCATAGCTTCTTTGTATTCTGGAATCTCCTTTAATATATCAATTATCTCTCCGACAGTTTCTGGTTTTTTTTCTTCAATTAGATTTTTTAAAAATTTGGCCGCTAAATTGTCACAGGGGGTGTGGGAATTTATTAAATTAACTTTCATAATTTTTGCCGCATCAACCGTTCTTTGGTGATTAACTGTATTAACACCCCTGGCAACTTCTGAAATTTTTTCCTTCATCAATTTTTCTGCAATGTTTATAGGCACTCCATAGTAATTATAAACATCCGCTTGTAACTCCATAACATCGGCTAAATGGGCCAACCCCTTGCCCATCGGGTGATGGGCAATAACTAAATCAATATTGCCCAATTCTTTTGCCATTAAAATTTCTTCTGGCCCTATATCTATCCCCACCAAAACTCTTTTAATCTCTTTATCCTCTGCAATATTATAAATCCCAGAATCCAAGTATGGATTTTCTAAAGCATCTTTATCAAATTCTTCCTTTTCTTTTTCCGACATTCTCTCAAACTTTTTCTTTTTTGAATCTAATATTCTCTGCACGCCCTCTTTACCCCTAAAATCAGACTCTATACCCATTTTTATAGCTAAGTTGTAAATGTCTTGTATTCTCATTTTATTTTTTTTGTTTTAATATATCTTTATTAAATCTATTATATAACTCTTTTATTAATTCTTCCTGCTTTACAGAATCTAAAACGCTACGCCTTATTTGCGCCTTTTGTTTACGGATAAATTTTCTAACTGATTTTGGCAATTTTTTCATGGTAATTGCGATAGCAAAACACCTACGTGTATAATAAAAAGACATTCACTTGTTAATGTCTTTTTTATTTTAACAAAATTTTATTATTTTTGCAACACCTTGTATAACGCCACCCAATTTTGGACTCGTAAGGAAATTTAATAGTCTGCGGCGCTCTCTGGTATGCAAGCAATTGCTCTTTCTGCCATTGTATCATAAATTGTATCGGAGAGAGTTTGTTTTGAAA